>ERZ772979.39-NODE-39-length-118009-cov-19.561210_pt1 | contig 118009 bp, 140 predicted proteins | sample MGYA00511130_ERZ772979 | MGnify/ENA primary metagenome ERZ772979 (study PRJEB29015, sample SAMEA2738103) | human oral metagenome | biome: human oral; feature: human-associated habitat; material: saliva | place: China | collected 2186 ...
GTCGGGTCGGTAAAAGATTTGAAGCCGGAGAGTTTGATGTGGGTCAGGCGCATGGGATAAGGACGGGGAGAAAAAGCGGGGTATTCTAAATGAAAACAAAAAATCTGTCAGATAACAGGGATTTCGGCATGTTAAATATCGAAGTTAAATAACATGGTAATAACATTACAAGGGATTTTTATAAAATAACCGCTTGTCTGTAATAAACTGCCGTTTAATTCCACCAAGGGTAAACGGAGTGTAAATTCGTATATCATGTAGGATAAAGTAAATCTAATTGTGCCCGTTGTTTTTGAGTTGTGCTCAGTAGATTGAATTTGATAATTTTATTCCACTGACGGTTGTTTTTTATTGCTGCGCCATAATTTATATGGCATGGCATTTGAAAGTCGGCTGGTGGTGTCATATTAACTTAGTAATTAAATTATATAAACTGGAGTTTATGGGCGAATGAAAACGTGTAATAAAATTAGCCTGCTGGTTTTATCTGTAATCTTGGCAGGTTGTTCTACCAGTGGTCAAAGGGAAAGATGGGTTGATGTTGTGGATGGTGGATACAGCACGGATGTGCCGGCAGATAGGGCATCGGTTGTATTTTATCGCCAGGCGGATGCAATTGATGGGCCTACTGTAAATATATATACAAATAACCAATATGTGGGTTCATTGCAGCCTAATGCATATCGTCAAGAAATTGTATGCGCCCAAAATCAACGTTTTTTTGCTGAATTTACCAAGTGGGATAAGGCTTATTTAGAGAAGGCGAGTAAAGGGAATTACTATAATCTTCCTGAAGGGGCTGTTTCATTTTTTAGGGTTGTTAAAAATGAGAATGGACACCCTGAGTTGGAAGCTGTTTCTCCAGAGCAGGCGGAAAGTGAAATGAAGGGAGTCAAGCGCCAAAATCATACTTTGTCTAGGGTATCTACAAATCAAGATTGTTCCTCTTTTGTTGTGAAGAAATATACGTTGGAGGCATCCGCGCTGTTTTATTTTAATAAGTCGTCGTATCAAGATATGTTGCAAAAAGGTAAGGAGGAGATTGCCGCCATTGCTCAAGAAATTCAGCAAAATGCAGGGCAGATTGGTGGCATTTCTGTGATAGGTCATACAGATCCGGAAGGTCGGCATGATTATAATGATAAATTATCTTATGAAAGGGCAGCTACGGTAAAACAAGCATTGGAGGCAAATGGTGTTTCTTCTCATTTGATATCGCCTGAGGGTAAGGGGGCTCGGGAGTTGGTAATTGCTGACTGTCGTGTTAAGTATCCGAATAATGCAAAAGCTAGGAGGGAATGCGATCAGCCAAATCGCCGTGTAGAAATTGTTGTGCATGGTTTGGGAAAATAAGTCAGTAGTAATAAAACATTTAATAAATAGGTGAAAATAATGTCTAAAAATATTACATTAAATATCAATAATTCTAAATCAACTATTGAGACAATGCAGTTTAAGACGGCTAGTGGTCAAGCACTCCGTATTCCTGCCCAAAATAAAGTTAATTATCAATTTATTGATGATGCAACAGGATTTGGTCCTGAGAATATTATGACTAAACGCGTTGGCGATAATTTGGAAATCGCATTTGAAGGGACGGATATATCTAATCCGGATTTAATTATTGAGGGATATTATGCTGATGCTGCGGCGGCGGAAAGTGGAAGTATCTTGGTAGGGCAACATGAAAATGGCAGTATGTACCCTTATATTCCGGAAAGTACAATGCAAGAGGAAGCTGTAACAATGCTGGCCGAAGATGTTGCAGCAGGCCAGGCGTTAGGTGGTGAGCTTATCGCAGCTGGAGCGTTGAGTCCTCTGTGGGGGGCTGCTGGTGCAGCATCGTTGGCAGCAATAGGGGGAGCTGCCTCTGCCTCCAAAGGAGGTGGAGATGCTAATCAGGCACTTACTGTTAGTTTGAATGCTCCTGATTTAACAACTGATAAATCTCCTGTTATCTCAGGTACAACGACGGCTGTGCCAGGTAGTATGGTAACTGTCACTGTTAAGGATGCCAATGGTAATGTCCAAGAAGTAACGATACCGGTTGACGAGGAAGGTAAATTTGCAGTTCGGATGCCTAATCCGTTGGCTGTGGGTGATTATACTGCTTCAGCTGTTGTTGTTAATTCTGATAACGGACAACGTGCTGCTGCTAGTGATCCTGGTTCTGTCATTGAACCTCTTACAATTACTGTTGATGCTCCTGATAATACTACTGATAACACTCCTATTATTACAGGCACGACGAATGCGTCTCAAGGTTCTATAGTGACGCTTGTTGTAACTGATAGTAAAGGAAATCAGCAAACAATTCGTGTGCCAGTGGATGAGGAGGGTAATTACTCGGTTGAGGTACCAACAGCATTACCAGATGGCAATTATACTGTGGATGCTGTGGTAATTGATCCTGCGCAAAATCAGGCAACGGCACAAGATCCTGGTTCTGTTGACGCGACCGCGCCGGTGATTAGCGTAGACGCACCGGACGGCGTCAGCACAGACAACACCCCGCTGATCAAAGGCCACGTTGAAGGCGTACCTGCGGGCAGCACCGTGACCCTGGTGGTGACCGACGCCCAAGGCGCAAGCCAGACTGTCACCGCCCAAACCGACGCCAACGGCGACTACCAAGTTGAAGTACCGGGTGCCTTGGCAGACGGCGAGTACACCGTTGACGCGAGCGTGCGCGACGCAGCTGGCAACAGCAGCACCGCCCAAGACAAAGGCGAAATCGACGCGACCGCGCCGGTGATTAGCGTAGACGCACCGGACGGCGTCAGCACAGACAACACCCCGCTGATCAAAGGCCACGTTGAAGGCGTACCTGCGGGCAGCACCGTGACCCTGGTGGTGACCGACGCCCAAGGCGCAAGCCAGACTGTCACTACTCAGACTGATGAGGTGGGTGACTACCAAGTTGATGTGCCGAAAGAGTTGGCAGATGGTAAATATACTGTTGAGGCTTCTGTGCGTGATAAAGCTGGAAATATTGGTCACAGTAGTGACAGTGGAGTAATAGATACAGTTGCTCCTGTAGTTGAATGCAAAACCGAAACGGTTGAAGAGGCATCTTCTGCAACAGTAAATGGACAGATTAAGGTGACTGAAACTGGCGGACTTCGTTCTATTGAAATTAATGGACGAGAAGTAATTGCAGCAACAGAAACTAACCCTGTTGTAATTACAACTGCAAATGGTACGTTAACAGTAACAGGTTATGATGCAGTTTCCGGCACGATTATGTATCGCTATAGCGAAAATGGTCAGGCTAAAGATCATACTGGTAAAGCAGATAATATGATTCGTGATAGCTTTACTGTATCTGTAACTGATTTGGCTGGTCATACTGCTCAGAATCTGTTGACTGTACGTGTTACTGATACGGCACCAGTGGCGGCTAATGACGCTAATACCATTATGGAAGGTGATACTTCAGTAACAGGTAATGTATTAACTAACGACACCCTGGGTGTAGATGCTCCTACTTTAGTTACTCAAACAGTTCAAGACGGTCAATTTGGTCAATTGAAACTGAACGCTGATGGTACCTATACCTATACCTTGGATAATAGTAATCCTGCGGTTAAGGCATTATCTGAGAATGAAACGGTTCAAGATACCTTTACTTATACAATTACGGACGCTGATGGCGACACTTCTACTGCCCAGTTGGCAATTACAGTGGAAGGTGCGCCACAGGGTAAGGTTCTTGTAGATGGTAATACAGCAAATGGTAATTTGAATGGCAGCAAATTAGACGATGTGCTTGTTGGTGATAAAGGCGGTATTGAAACGGTCATCACTTCCGGTGCAAACTATAATGTTGCTATTGTGTTGGATAAATCCAATAGTATGAATACCCTGAAGTCAAGTGATGGGCAAAGTTATTTCAATATGGCGAAACATGCTTTGTTGAAACTGGCACATGATTTGGCAGGGCATGATGGTAAGGTAAATGTTTCGTTCTTTACATTTAATTCATTGACAAAATTGGAAGTTCATATTGCCGATTTGACTGAAGAGAATGTGGATCAACTGGTTCGCAGTATTATGAGCTTTAAGGCCAGCGGTCTGACCAACTATGACGACGTCTTCCAAGATGTAACGGCATGGTTTAATTCGGTATCGAATAATGGTTACCAGAATGTGACTTATTTCATTACCGACGGTCAACCTACAGCTTATACCCAACAAGGTATCACTGTTGGTGGTGGTTACGTTAATCAGACAGTCATTGATGCAGCTCAGGCAAGCTTTAAAGGTCTGGCTAAAGTTTCTTCCGTACATGCGGTCGGGCTGGCTGAAGGTATCCAGGAAAATGTGTTAAATCACTTTGATAACACAATGGAAAATGGCGGTTCTATTACTGATGGTTCCTACTCGTATAATACATATACAGGTACGGGTTGGAATGACGTTACCTATAGCGGCGCTAAGGGTGACGCAGAGGTGGTGAACAATAAGAACGAGTTTGATATCGCACTGAAATCGGGTACGCTCAAAACAGTAAATGTTGCTGTGTCCGACGACACCATCAATGGTGGTGCCGGTGATGATGTCATCTTCGGCGACAGCATCTACACTGACAACCTTACTTGGGTCAACGGCAATACAGGAGTTGCTTATACTGCAGCCAACCATGAAGGTGAAGGTATGAATGCTCTGAAAGAGTATCTGAAATGGTCTGTCAACGGTGGAAGTGATGCCGGCGATCAACAGATTCTTGATTATGTACAGAGCAATTGGAGCTCGCTCTTGGATGGTCGCGCTACCGGTGGTAACGATACCTTGAATGGAGGAACAGGTAACGACGTATTGTTTGGAGGTGCAGGTAACGATACCTTAACCGGTGGAGAAGGTAATGATAAATTCGTCTTCTTAGCCAACAGCAACAGTGGTAAGGATGTCATTACTGATTTCCAAGCAGGTTCGGATAAGGTTGTCTTTGCAGATGTGGTCAGTGCAGACAAACTCTCCAACGCAGTTTGGGATGATGCTTCTCATACGCTGAGCTTCAGCGGTGTAGGTAAAGATGGTCATACTTACAACAACAGCGTTACATTCAACGGTTTGTCCAGTGGTGAAACATTGGATAGCGTATTGCAAAAACATGTTGAATTCCTCGGTTAATAGCTGAAAGTCAAACCCCTCAATCCTAATGATTGAGGGGTTTTATTTCTTCAGCGGCAGAGGTATGGATTCAGGTACGGCCGTTTATGCAAAAAACCGAAAAACATCTGGCTTGATAGGCCGTCTGAATTTAGTATCGCACCCGTTTTGTATTTTATTGATTGTTCATTTTTGTATGAAAGACTATTCCACGCCATTTTTAACCCGCTTTTCCCGACTGTTTAAAATGCTTCTTTGGCTGTTTTCAACAGTACGGCGGATCAGGCGGTTGGACAAAGCTTCTGTCGAACAACGGAATGCCGAATTTTCGGCTATTTGTGCCGAAGCACTTTCCATATTGAATGTTCGTCTGATTGCAAATAACAGGCCGTCTGAAAGCTTGAAAGGCGTATTGGTGGTGGCCAACCACATATCGTTGTTGGACATTTTTGCAATTACCGCACTCTGCCCGAGCAGTTTTATCGCCATGAAGGAATTGAGCCGTTGGCCGGTAATCGGGCGGGTGGCGCGCAATGCGGATACGGTATTTATCGACCGGAGCAACCGAAAAGACATCAATATCATCAATGAAGCGATTTGTCGTTCGCTGGCAGAGGGAAAGAACGTCTGTTTTTTCCCTGAAGCACGTACTTCCAGCGGTAACGGCATCCTGCCGTTCAAAGCGGCTTTGTTTCAATCCGCAATTGATGCCGGTTCCGAAATCCAGCCTTTGGCCTTGCGATATTTCGACAGTCAAAAACGGCGGACCACGCAGCCTTCATTCAGTGAAGTCAATTTATTCGTTTCATTGTGGCGCATTGTTTCCATGCAAGAAATAGAAGTGCATGTGGACTTTTTGCCGCTTGAAAAACCGCAGGGCGACAGGTATGAGGTAAAGGATAAAATTGAAGCCGCGATTGGCAGGGAAGTCGGTAAAATTCATGAAGTTTTGGCAGAATAAATTCTAATAAATAGCATAAAGCAATTAAAAAAATTTGAACAATAAATTATACAAATCATGTAAGGTGTTTTAGAATGCACCTATTGAAATTCCACGGGTCAGACGCATTTCCCGTATTCCATTTACCCTTGAACCATTTAAGTCAGGAGATTGATATGAGCATCAACATTAAAACTTCAGAACAACTGGTCGGTACCAAAGTACCCTCAGTCGTATTCCACACCCGCCAAGGCGACGCTTGGGTAGACGTTTCTACCGACGACCTGTTTAAAGGCAAAACCGTGGTCGTATTCTCCCTGCCCGGTGCATTTACCCCGACTTGCTCTTCTACCCACCTGCCGCGCTACAACGAATTGGCCAAAGAATTCTTCAAACGCGGCGTGGACAGCATTTTGTGCGTATCCGTAAACGACACTTTTGTGATGAACGCATGGTTGGCCGATCAGGAAGCCGAAAACATCACCGTCGTACCGGACGGCAATGGCGAATTCACACGCGGCATGGGCATGCTGGTTTCTAAAGACCAACTGGGCTTCGGCGACCGCTCTTGGCGTTACTCCATGCTGGTTAAAGACGGCGTGATTGAAAAAGCTTTCGTAGAGCCGGTTAAAGACGGCGATCCGTTTGAAGTATCCGATGCGGACACCATGCTGAAATCCATCGATCCTTCTTGGAAAGAACAGCCTTCGGTTGCCGTATTCACCAAACCGGGCTGCCCGTTCTGCGCCAAGGCCAAAAAAGCCCTGCAAGACAAAGGCTTGGCTTACGAAGAAATCGTTTTGGGCAAAGATGCGACCACTACTGCCGTGCGCGCGATTACAGGCAAAGCGACTGTGCCGCAAGTATTCATCGGCGGCCAATACATCGGCGGCAGCGAAGACTTGGAAGCTTACTTGGCTAAAAACTAAGTTTTCCGCTGTAAACGGGCGGTTTAACCGCCGCCCGACGAATAACCCAAGGGTTATTCGGGTAACCCGACCCGCCGTGCCGTGTTACCCGAATAACCCTTTTCGTTACTATGCCGTCCTCACGGCATCTTGATCGGGCTGCGCAAGACGCAAATACACCCAAACACGCACACATCACAAAAAGGCCGTCTGAAAAATGTGCGGCCTCAACAATATTGTCAAACGCAGCCCCAAACATCAAGCCGCCATATCGACGGCCAATCCGCCAACCAATATAGAAGGAAACGCAATGTTTCAACACACAGGGCCGCACATAAGGCGCAGCCCTGTGTGTTGTCCTACTGGAAGGGGTTACGCCCCTCCCAAACAAACCCAAATCCTACCGCCCCAAAGGGCGGGGTTTCAACCGTTAAGGAAATTTTGATGAAACAACTGCAAGCAGACGTCGTCGTCATCGGCGGCGGCACAGCCGGCATGGGCGCATTCCGCAATGCCCGCCAATACACCGACAATGTTTACCTAATCGAAAACCATGTTTTCGGCACGACCTGCGCCCGCGTCGGCTGTATGCCGTCCAAGCTGCTGATTGCCGCGGCCGAAGCACGCCATCACGCCCTGCATACCGACCCCTTCGGCATTCATCTGGATAAAGACAGCATCACAGTGAACGGTGAAGAAGTGATGAGCCGCGTCAAATCCGAGCGCGACCGCTTCGTCGGGTTTGTGCTGGAAGACGTGGAAGCGTGGCCGTCTGAAAAACGCATCATGGGTTCGGCTAAATTCATCGACGAGCACACCGTACAAATCGACGACCATACCCAAATCCGCGCCGGCCGCATCATCATCGCCACCGGTTCGCGCCCGATTGTTTTGCCGCAATGGCAGGCTTTGGGCGACCGCCTGATTATCAACGACGACGTGTTTTCATGGGATACCCTGCCTGAAAGCGTCGCCGTATTCGGCCCGGGTGTCATCGGCTTAGAACTCGGACAGGCACTTTCCCGATTGGGCGTGAAAGTTGAAATCTTCGGGCGCGGCGGTTCGCTCGGCGGCATTACTGACCCCGTGGTGCTGGAAGAAGCCAAAACCGTGTTCGGCGAAGAACTGACCCTGCACCTGAACGCCGACACCGAAGTCGGCCTGAACGGCGAAGGCAATGTGGAAGTCAAATGGCGCGAAGACGGACAAAGCGGCACATTCACCGCGCAATACCTGCTGGCCGCCGTCGGTCGCCGTCCGAATACCGACAACATCGGTTTGGAAAACCTGAATATCGAATTGGACGAACGCGGCGTGCCGAAAGCCCATCCGCTGACCATGCAGACCAGCATCCCGCACATCTTCATCGCCGGCGACGCATCCAACCAACTGCCGCTACTGCACGAAGCCAGCGACCAAGGCAAAATCGCGGGCGACAATGCCGGACGCTATCCGAATATCGCAAACGGCCTGCGCCGCAGCACCATCGGCGTGGTGTTTACCAATCCGCAGATTGCCAGCGTCGGCCTGCGTTACGCCCAAGTGCGCCAACGCTACAAAAATCCCGAATGCGTCGCCATCGGCGAAGTTTCCTTCCGCAATCAGGGGCGCAGCCGCGTGATGCTGGTAAACAAAGGCCATATGCGCGTGTATGCCGAACAGGGCAGCGGCCGCTTCATCGGCGCGGAAATCTTCGGCCCTGCCGCCGAACATTTGGCGCACCTGCTGGCTTGGGCACATCAGGCGGGTATGACCGTTCCGCAGATGCTGAATATGCCGTTCTATCATCCCGTTATCGAAGAAGGCCTGAGAACAGCCCTGCGCGACGTGATGGCCAAGCTGAAAATCGGCGGCGAAATGCATAGCGAATGTAAGGAATGTGTCGGCGACTAAGTCGTTTTTTGATACATTGAGGCCGTCTGAAAGCCGGAAAACCGGTTTTCAGACGGCCTTTGTTTGCATATTCGCCGCAATCGCTGATGGATTGGCTTAAATAGCCGAAGATTGTAAATCGGAAGAGGGCAGCGTGCTAAGCGGTACGGAGTCGGTTTGTTGCCTGCCGTAACAAATACAATGTGTTTCGGCCTGATGATGTTTTTGAACGGAAGGGCTGTTAATGGATAGATACGGGACGGCACGAGTGTCGCCGATTCATTGATCATGCAGCGGCAAAAATCCCGCCATACCGCTTGGTTGCAGAAAGTAAATCGAAGGCCGTCTGAAAACCTGATTACGGGTTTTCAGACGGCCTGATGGTTTCCGTCGGCACTTAGAAGGTTCAGCGTTGCAGCAGTTCGTCGGCAGCGGCTTGGGCGCGGTCGAGGATGTCTGCGGTGAGGTAGGCTTTGATTTGGGCGTAGGCCAAAGCCAGTACGGCGATGTCGTCGGTAAAGCCCAAGGGGACCAGAATATCGGGAATGCTGTCTATCGGGCTGAGGAAGTAAATCAGCGCGCCGGCAATAATCCATTTCGCCTTGGTCGGAGTGGCTGGGGAGCGGTAGAGGTAGTAGAGCGCGTATAGCTGCTTGACCACCGGTGCGCCGAGGCGGGCGGCGTAGCGGGCGATTTTGCGCAGCAGGCCGGGTTCGTCCAGTTTGCGGCGGCGGAAGGAGGGGATGTAGTCTTCTGGTGCGGATTGGTTCATTTCAGACGGCCTTTCTTCTTGAAAAACAAACGGGCGTTTTCGTGGTGTCGAATACCGGAAAACACCTGCTATATGGTTTTCAGACGGCCTTATCTCAATACCCCTTTATGCAAAATCAGGTTAGGGCGCGCGGCGGATGAAGCGTCTGTCGAGCCTGATCAAATAAGCCAGCAGAAACGGGTTGCCGACGGCAACGGCCAGGTAGAGCAGGGTGATGCTGTCTGACAGGAACAGCAAAACCGCGCTGATGATGGCGGCGGCCACCATAAACAGGCCGTTGATGATGTTGTTGGCGGCGATGGCGTTGGCGCGGAATTCGTCGCTGCTGGCGGTTTGCAGCCAAGTGTAGAGCGGTACGGAAAAAAAGCCGCCGAAGAAGCCGATGGCAATCATGCAGGCCATTACGGGATAGGCATAACCGTTGGACAGAAAGCCGAATATGTCTTGGAATTGTCCGGCTTGGTAGTGGTTGCCGTGGGTGAGCCATACCAGCAGGATGCCGGAGGCGGTCAGGCCGAGGGTGCCGACGCTAACCAGCCTGAGGTGCAGGCGGTGGCGGCTGAGTTTGCTGCACAATATCGAGCCTGCGGCAATGCCGATGGAAAACAGGGCAAGCATCAGGTTGAAGACATTATCGTTGCCGCCGAGGTGTTTTTGCGTAAAAGTGGGCAGTTGGATGGTATAAACCGCGCCAATCAGCCAAAACCATGAAATGCCGATGATGGCGGTGTAGAGTTCGCGTTGGGCGAAAGTGTCTTTCAAAAGCTGCTTGGTGCTGCGGAAGATGTTGAGGTCTATCGGCTGGTGCGGGTTTTTCGCGCCGACATAGGGCATGAAGAAGGAAGTCAGCATGCCGCCGACGGCGATCAGGATGACGAGGGTCATGACAACCCAATGCGGCGCGCCGGCAACGACGGTGCCGATGATTTGGCCGAACAGGATGGCGATGAAGGTGCCCGACTCAATCAGGCTGTTGCCCATCATCAGTTCGCCTTCTTCGAGGTAGTCGGGCAGGATGGCGTATTTCAGCGGGCCGAACAGCGTGGACTGCGCGCCCATGCAGAACAGCATGGCCAAAAGCAATACGGACGACTGGATATAAAAACCGTAGGCCGCCACGCCCATGATGACGATTTCCAATATTTTGATGATGCGGGCGAAACGTGCTTTGTCGTAACGGGTACTGAGTTGGCCGGAGATGGAGGAAAAGAGGAAATAGGGCAGGATAAACAGCAGCGCGCCGAGATTCAGCATTTGCGCGGGCGGCAGGATGCTGTTTTTTCCCAGGCCGTGATAGCTGATCATGACGAACAGGGCGGTTTTGAACAGGTTGTCGTTCAGCGCGCCTTGGAACTGTGTGCCAAACAGCGGGGCGAAGCGGCGGCTTTTGGCAAAAGAAAAATCGTTTGGTTTCATGGCTGTTCCTTGGTTTTAGTCGTCTGATTCGGCCGTATCCGCCTGTGTTTGTCCTGCCGGTTCGTGGTAGTTGTCGTCGTCCATCAGGATACGGTGGGCGGGGCCTTCGAGGTCGTCGAACTGGCCGGTTTTGCCCGACCACCAGAAGAAATAGATGATGACGGCGCCGAGAATCAGGCTGATGGGCACCAGGATGTACATGCTTTCCATAATCAAATCAATCCGGTCAAATCGTTGAGCAGGAAGGTTTTTCCAGACAGGGTAAGGTATTCGTTGCGGATTCTGCCTTCGATGCCGCCATCGCCGCCATAAAGTGCGACATGGTCTTTTTCCGTTTGCCAGCGGCAGGCCGATCCGCTGTCGGTAAACGGTTCGAGCAGGCGGGCAATGTCGGCGGGCGGCGGTGTTTCGCTTTGCAGTTTGACGAGGAACTGCCCCGATTGCGGCGGCTGTTCGCTTTCGTCGTCGGCGGTCATAATCAGGAAGCCGATGTGGCTGCCGTTGTCGGTGTGGAGGCTGAAATAATGCATGGCGGATAAACGTGGTGAGAAAGGAAGAGGCCGTCTGAAAAAGTAGAAATGTGTTTTCAGACGGCCTCAATCGCGGGTTACAGCAGTTCGAAGTCGATGCCGGCATTTTGTCCGCGCCGGCTCTTCAGTTGGATGGCCAAACGCAAATCGTTGGCGGAATCGGCATTTTTAATCGCTTCGGCGTAGGAAATTTGGCCGCTTTCGAACAGTTCGTATAAGGCCTGGTCGAAGGTCTGCATACCGATGTCGGTGGATTTTTTCATGATGTCTTTGATGCCGTGCACCTCGCCGCGCAGGATGAGGTCGGAAATCAGCGGCGACTGTAACAGCACTTCCACTGCGGCCACGCGGCCTTTGCCGTTTTCTTTCGGAACCAGCCGTTGCGAAACAAAGGCTTGCAGGTTGAGCGAGAGGTCGGTCAGAAGCTGGGTACGGCGTTCTTCGGGGAAGAAGTTGATGATGCGGTCGAGTGCCTGGTTGGAACTGTTGGCGTGCAGCGTGGCCATGCAGAGGTGGCCGGTCTCGGCGAAGGCCAGGGCGTATTCCATGGTTTCCTGATCGCGAATCTCGCCGATGAGGATGACGTCGGGCGCTTGGCGCAGGGTGTTTTTCAGGGCGGCGAACCAGTTGTCGGTGTCCACGCCGACTTCGCGTTGGGTAACGATGCAGTTTTTGTGCGGATGGACGAATTCGATCGGGTCTTCAATGGTGATAATGTGGCCGTAGCTGTTTTCGTTGCGGTAGTCGATCATGGCGGCCAGCGAAGTGGATTTGCCCGAGCCTGTGCCGCCGACGAAAATCACCAGCCCGCGTTTTTGCATGGAGACTTTTTTCAGCACTTCGGGCAGTTTCAGGTCGTCCATTTTCGGAATCACGCTGTTGATGATGCGGATGACGAGGGCCACCGCGCCGCGCTGAATCATGGCGTTGACACGGAAACGCGCCACGCCGTCGAGGCTGATGGCAAAGTTGCATTCTTTGGTGTTTTCAAATTCTTCACGCTGTTTTTCGGTCATGATGGCCTGGGCGATTGCACCGCAGGTACCTGCCGTCAGCGGGCGGTCGCTGATGGGGGTCAGCTTGCCGTCGAGTTTGATGGCAGGCGGAAATTCGGCCGTGATGAAGAGGTCTGACGCTTTTTGTTCGTACATATAGCGCAGCCAGTTGAAGATGGTTTCTTTGATGCTCAGCGGCTCGGTTGGTTTTTGAGTTTGCATGATGTATTCCCTGTAATAATTGGTTTTCCGTCCGATAATCCGCCTGTTTTTCAGACGGCCTGAAAGATGGCGATTATACTGTGATTTGTGCGGTCGGTAGGCGGTTTTTACCGTGTTCCATACAGTAGGCCGTCTGAAAAAGCAGCCTGCACATTCAATCAATGCACGGCAAATCCGAATATTCGACTGCACCGCCCGTTCGGTATAATCCGTGCAGGCTGCCCTTAAAACGCAGTTTCAACGCAGCAAAACCACCAAGCCACAAGGAGACCCCATGAGCAAACAACACACCTACCGCGCCACCGTCGAATGGACGGGCAATTTGGGCAGCGGCACATCGTCCTACACTGCCTATTCGCGCGACTACACCGTCCAAATCGCTGGCAAACCCGACCTGCACGGCTCGTCCGACCCCGCCTTTCGCGGCGACGAACACCGCCACAACCCCGAAGACATGCTGCTGGCCGCCGTTTCCGCCTGCCACAAACTCTGGTATCTGCACCTGTGCAGTGCCGCCGGCATCACCGTTACCGCCTACACCGACCACGCCGAAGCCGTGATGGATGAAGGCAGCCGCACGCAGCCGGGCAGATTCGTCAAAGCCACGCTGCGCCCGCAAGTCACCATCACCCAAGCGCAGCACATCGAACAAGCCAAAGCCCTGCACCACGAAGCGCACCGTTTGTGCTTTATCGCCAATTCTTTGAATTTTGAAGTGGAATGTGAGAGTGAGATTGTGGTGGAGTGAGGGCTGATAAAACGCAGCTTATATCTGAATATTTAGGCTACCTGAAAGTTTCAGGTAGCCTTTATAGTAGTGTTGCCCCAAGTAAGTACAAACAAACGAAAGGCTACCTGAAAATATTTCAAACTGTTTTCAGGTAGCCTCTTAGTTGCCACGAGCCTTACCAACGCTTGAATATCAGCGAGGTATTCACGCCGCCGAAGGCGAAGTTGTTGTTCATCACGTATTCGGTGTCGATGTGTCGGCCGGAGCCGGTGAGGTAGTCTGCTTCGCCGCAGCGGGGGTCGATGTCGTTCAGGTTCAGCGTGGGGGCGAACCAGCCGCCGCGCATCATTTCGATGGCAAACCAGGATTCGAGTGCGCCGCAGGCGCCGAGGGTGTGGCCGAGGTAGCTTTTTTGCGAGCTGATCGGGATGTGGCCGAATACGGCGGCGGTGGCCTGGGTTTCGGCGATGTCGCCCTGTTCGGTGGCGGTACCGTGGCCGCTGACATAGCCGACGGCGGAGGGCGGCAGTGCGGCGTCTTCGAGGGCGAGTTCGATGCAGCGTTGCATGGTGCGCATTTCGGGGCGGGTGATGTGGCTGCCGTCGCAGTTGGCACCGTAGCCGACGATTTCGGCGATGATGTGTGCGCCGCGTGCTTGGGCGTGTTCCAATTCTTCCAGCACCATCATGCAGCCGCCTTCGCCGAGCACGAGGCCGTCGCGTGCGGCATCGTAGGGGCGGGGGGTGAGTTCGGGTTCGCCGTTGCGGCGGCTGGCGGCGTAGAGGCTGTCGAACACGAAGGCCTCGGATGGGCAGAGCTGGTCGGCGCCGCCGGCCAGCATCATGGGGATTTTGCCGTATTTGATGGCTTCGTAGGCGTAGCCTATGCCTTGGCTGCCTGAAGTGCAGGCGCTGGAGGTGGGAATCAGGCGGCCGGTGAGGCCGAAGAAGATGGCCACGTTGGCGGCGGTGGTGTGCGGCATCATGCGCACATAGGTGTTGGCGTTGAAATTGTTAGGCTGGTGGGCGAGCAGCAGGCCGATGTCGAGCACGTCGGCAGTGCTGCCGCTGGAAGAACCGGCAGCCACACCCATGCTGCCGTTGCGAATAACGGGGTCGCCGAGCAAGCCTGCCTGTTTCAGCGCTTGTTCGGCGGCATCGGTGCAGTATTGCGCCAGCGGGCCCATGCTGCGCAGCTGTTTGCGCGTCCAATGTGCGGGCGGCGCGTAGGCGGGCAGCGGTGCGCCGAGGCGGGTTTCCATTTCGGGGAAGGCATCCCACGCCTCCATGCGGCGCACGGCGTTTTTGCCTGCGCGGAAAGCGGCTTCGATTTCGTGCCACTCGCAGCCGAAGGCGCACACCGCGCCTACGCCGGTAATCACCACCCGTTTTGTTTTCATCAACACAATCCTCCGTTTACCGCAATTACCTGCCGCGTGATGTAGGCGGCGTGTTCGCTCATTAAGAAACGCACGGCATGCGCCACTTCTTCAGGCAGCCCCATGCGCTGTGCCGGAATGGCTTTCAAAATTTCTTCCACCGGCACGTTTTCATCCAAAATTTCCGTATCAATCAGGCCGGGGGCAACGCAGTTGACCGTAATCTTGCGTTTGGCCAGTTCCACCGCCAAAGCCTTGGCCGCGCCAATCAGCCCCGCCTTCGATGCGCTGTAGTTCACCTGCCCGCGGTTGCCGATCAGGCCGGACACGGAGGCCATGCACACAATCCGCCCCGGCGCGCGGCGGCGGATCATCGGCATGATGAGCGGGTGCAGCACGTTGTAGAAGCCGTCCAGATTGGTGCGCAATACGCGGTCCCAATCCTCGTCTTCCAGCGCGGGGAAGGCATTGTCGCGCGTCAGCCCCGCATTCAGCACCACGCCGTAATACGCGCCATGCGCTTCAATATCCGCTTCCAACACGCGGCGGCATTCGGCGCGGTCGGCCACGTCAAACTGCAACACCCGCGCCTGCCGCCCTAACGAACGGATTTGTTCCGCCACCGCCTCGGCATCCGCCATGCGGCTGCGGCCGTGTACCACAATGTCGAAGCCGTCTTGCGCCAAGGCCAATGCCGCCGCACGGCCGATGCCGCGGGTGGAGCCGGTGATGAGGATGGTTTGGGTCATGATGGGGTTCCTTTGATATGGGTTGGCGGCAGCCTGAAAACAAAGCGCGGCAAAGTTTCCACCAAGCTGAAGTTTGGGCTGTATTTGGATTGGATGCGCAGCACATGGATTGTACCTGCGAACCGGATTTGTCGGAATGGCTAGGCGGCTGTTTTGGCATTTCGTTGCCGTTTCATATTTGGATGGTATTGAAATTCTGTTTTCAGGTAGCCTGTGGCGGCTTGAGGCCGTCTGAAAGCCGATTATCCGTATCACTATCCCACCATTTTTTTACTTTCTATTGCTGCCAAAACCCCTCGTCATGAAATTTTTCCGGCAGCCCAATATTTCTGACTTGGTGTATTGCTTGCAACCGATGCAGGGCAGATACGTCGTTCAGGCTGCGGGCATAGCTGATGTCGATTGTTTCCAAGGCGGTGAGGTTTTCGATGCCGTTTAATGTGCACACGGAGGGGCGCACCAGCAATAAATCTTTCAGCCGCGCCAGGTTTTGGAATTCAGTTAAGTCTTTGCCTTTGTAAGACCATAGGTATAAACGCTCTAAGCGGGTACATTGCCCGATATTTCGGATTTTTTTGTTGTAGTCCATCCTTAAATCTTTGAGCGCGGGCAGTTGGGAGAGGTCGATGTCGATTGGCTGTTCGATGACCAGGGTTTCCAATTGCTCGAAGCGGTATAGGGCATCCGTATTGATGAATTCTGGCGATTCAAGATCGTGTTCGATTTGGAGATGCGGCAGTTCGGGATAGGCGGCCAAATCGGCAAAATCCACCACGGCGTGTTTCGGCGCGGGTGTCGGATTGATGGCAACCGTCGGCCGGCTCAAAATCCGAATGCCGCAACGGTAACGCTTGGCCTGCCGCATGGCGGTACGGATAAATGCGGGCTGAACTTCGATGAGGTTGATGTTTTTATTGTAGAAATACGTTTCCATAGGCGTGCTCCGATGCGGGGTGGAGTAGGCGTGTTGGCAAGCGTGGGTTTCAGGTAGCCTTGGAGAGGCTTGAGGCCGTCTGAAAACGGGAATACGGCAGTGCCAACGGCGGGCTTCAAGCCCGCTTTGCTTCATTCATTGTTTAGCTTCGTAGGAGATTATACTTTCAGGTAGCCTTTCAGACGGCCTCAAGGCTACCTGAAACTTATCTGCCCAAAATCGCATCCAAAGCCTCGCGGCTGGTGGGGCTGAATACATTGAGTGCGCCGGAGAGGAGCAGGGTGCCGGGAGCGGGGTCTTCGCGGCTGGGGGACGGGGTGCGGCAGGTGAGGGAGCAGTCGAACACGCCCATATTGGTGGCGTTGTCTTGCCAGGACAGGGTGATTTGCACGTCAAGCACGGTGCCGATGGGGATTTCGGGGCGGGCGAAGTGGAGTTTGCGGGTGCCGAGCAGGAAGCCGAGCTGCACGGGGCGGCCGGCGTCCAGTGCGTGTGCGCCCGCCCATGCGCCCACGCCTTGCGCCATGATTTCGAGGCCGAGCCAGCCGGGCAGGGCGTTTGCGCCGACGGGGAGCAGGATGCAGTCGGGCCGGATGGTGCAGACGGCGTGCAGGTTGTTGTCGTCGTAGGATAGAACTTCGTCCAGCAGCACCATGCGGCCGCTGTGCGGTAGAAGGGCGGCGGGTTGTTTAATCGGACATTGGGGCATGTTCTTCTCCGATGATGAGGACGCTGTTGTTGCCGCCGAAGGCAAACGACGAACTTGCGCCGATGCGCCGCCCTTGCGGCCACCGGCTGCCTGAAACAGTGAGCGCGATTGAGGGCAGTTCGGGGTCGGCTTGGCCGTCCCACAGTTGGGGCGGCAGGCTGCCGTCGGGGTTGTCGCGGCGGCTGGCGATGCCCCATACGAAGGCGGCTTCGAGCGCGCCGGCCGCGCCGAGGGTGTGGCCGGTAAGCGGTTTGGTGGAAGTGGCGGCGGTTTGGCTGCCGAATACTTCGGCCACGGCGCGGCTTTCCATGCCGTCGTTGAGCAGCGTGCCGGTGCCGTGCAGGTTGATCCAGCCGATGCTTTCGGGCGGCAAGCCCGCGTGGTTTAAGGCTACCTGAAAAGCCTGCGCCGCGCCGAGGCCGTCGGGGCGCGGGGAAGACATGTGGTGTGCGTCGCTGCTGGCACCGTAGCCCAAGAGCGGCAGGGCGTCGCCGTCGTCTTCGCGGGTCATCACGAACACGGCGGCGGCTTCGCCGATGTTGATGCCGTTGCGGTTGCGCGAAAACGGGTTGGCAATGCCGTCTGAAAGCACTTCCAGCGAGGCGAAACCGTTGATGGTGAGCGGCGAGAGCGTGTCCACGCCGCCGCACAACACCGCGTCGCACACGCCCAGCCGCAGCAGCCGCGCCGCGCTGATGAGCGCCCGCGCGCCGGACGTGCAGGCGGTGGACACGCCGTAACACGCGCCCCGCAGGCCGTACGCCGCCGCGGCAAAATCGGCGGGCGAGGAAAGCAGTTGCGCCTGCTGTTTGAACGGAATGTCCGCCCAGCCGCCGCCGTTTGCAACGTGTTGGAACAGCGGGATATTTTCATCCGCACCGCCCACCGACGTGCCGATGACCACGCCGATTCTGTCCGCGCCGTAGCGGCCGAGGGCTGCCTGAATCTGCGGCTCGATTTGCGCCAAAGCGTCCCACAGCAATTGATTGTTGCGGCTGCGGTGTTCGGCAGGCAGATTGTCGGGAAACGGGCGCAACGGGCGGTTTACCGCGCCGAAAGCACGGTTTTTACCCTTCACCCATTCGGTGGAAAACGTGAGCGGGCTGTTTTCAGACGGCCTCAACAAACCATCCAAATGCTCCGTCAAACCGCTGCCCAAAGCCGACACTAAACCCGGCCGGCCGAGGTATGCCCGTGCCTTATTCATCGTTCTCTCCCAAAGGCGTCAGCCGCCATTTCGCCCCGCCGCCCTCCAACTCGCGCGGCCGGCCGTCTGAAAAACCGTTTTCCAACAGCGGGAACATCGCCGTGAACACCGCCTGCGCGGCATGGTTCGGCGGCACAAAGCCGTCGCGCCGCCAGCCGCTTTGCGTGGCCAGCAAACGCGCCAGCGGCGCACCGAACGCATCGGTCTGAATCCAGCGCGACTGCCCGCCCGCCTCGCCCTGCACCACCAACAGCGACACCTGCTCCGCCGCGCCAGTTTCATCCAGCCGCTCCAGCTTGAAACGGCGGCTCTCGCCCGCCGCCAAATGCGGCAAATCCCGCGGCGCGAAAGTGGCACCGCAGGCGGCAAGCAGCAGCGCGGCAACGATGGGGACGAGGAGCTTGGGGAAGGTCATTTCAGGCAGCCTTTGCGGAATGGGAATGGGGTGGGATTATAGACGAAGCGGGGCGGGAGTGGATTGTCGGGGATGAGCGTCTTGATGGCGGGCTTTCAGACGGCCTTCTACAAAAAGGCCGTCTGAAAGTATAGTCTGTATGAAGTAGGGGGCGGGTTTTCGTCAAGCAAAAGCATATTTTCTGAAAGTTTAATGTAATTAAAACAAATGGAAAGCAGAGGGGCGGGGCGGTGGCGGTACCCTTGTTTCAGGCTTTTTTGCTTGGTGCTTTGGGATTACGCCGTTTTGCCGATAAGTGTATTTCCCCTTCGCCGATAAAATAAAAAGGTTAATTTAATCTATGAAAAGGGAAGGTGAAGAAATGAACCGTTCGGGATTTCGCATGAGCCTGATTGCTTCCATGCTGTTGGGTACACATGCGGTGGCGGCTGCCGATGAAGTTGAAGTGGCGGGGGCATTGGAAGATGTTCATGTGCAGGCGGTAAACCGCAGCACGCGCACCGAAAACCGCGATTCGTTCACCACCTCCGCCATGCGTACCACCACGGGTTTGGCTTTGTCGCCCAAGGAAACGCCGCAGTCGGTCAGCGTCATTACCAAAACCCAGATTGAAGGTCAGGGCATTACTCGTTTGGAAGACGCGCTGAAGGCTACTACGGGCGTTACTGTTGTGCGCGATTCCGACCGCTCACGCTTCATGTCGCGCGGTTTCTATATCGACCAAATAGAAGAAGACGGCATTTCTTCCGATGTTTCCAGCTATGTGGGTGAAACCATCCTCAATGCCGAGAGCCAGACCGATTTGTCGGTGTACGACCACATCGAAATGGTGCGCGGTGCCACCGGTTTGACGCAGGCCAACGGCGAGCCGGGCGGAACCATCAATGCGGTACGCAAACGGCCGACTTCGGCACAGCAAGTGCAGGGCAGCGTGAGCTTGGGGCGTTTCGACACTTACCGCGGCGAATTGGATGTTTCCGGCAGCCTCAACAGCAGCCGCACGGTGCGCGGCCGTCTGTCGGGCGCAACCCCATCCGCCGACATACCGATGAGCATACCCGTTCTCATGCCGTCAGTGCCGGCATCCGCTTTAATCCGACCGACAAACTGCACCTGCTGGCCGGATTCCGCTACACCCGGTGGCGTTATCGGCAAAACACCGATGACATAATCGACCCGGCCAACCCTGCTCCTTTGGAGAGTATGACACGCCGCATTAACCGCAATCGTTTCGTGCCCTATTTGGGTATTACCTGGGATGTAACGCCGCATCACAGCCTGTATGCCAGCTACACCTCGATTTTCAAACCGCAGCTCGAATATAAAGATGCCGGCGGCAACGATTTACCGCCCGTTATCGGCACCAACTACGAAATCGGCTGGAAATCCGCTTGGAACAACAAACGCCTGAACACCGCCGTCGCCTTGTTCCAAATCGATCAGAAAAACCGCGCCGTTTATGGCGGTGATGACGGCATGGGCAACGGCTACTATATCAACACCGGCCGAGTGGTCAGCCGAGGCTTGGATGCGGAAATTTCCGGCAATCTGACCGATAACTGGAAACTGTTTGCCGGCTACACCTACAACGACAGCAAATACCGCAACGGTGATGAACACAACGAAGACGGGCAAAGATTCAGTCAGCACACGCCGCGCAATATTTTCCGGCTTTACACCAACTACCGGCTGCCCGGCACCGCCCGCCGTTGGAGCATAGGCGCAGGTATGAACGTACAAAGCCGTACCGGCAACTTGCACGACCAACCCAACCTCAAGCAGGGCGGCTACACATTGTGGCATGCCGATGTGCAATACGCGCCGACCGACCGCATCCGTTTGAGCCTGATAGGTAACAACCTGACAGACAAACGTTATTTTGAAAACAATGCTAACCGCAGCAACGGCGCTTACAATTTTTACGGCATGCCGCGCAATATCATGTTCAAACTGAACTGGCGGCTGTAATCCCTTTAATCGGCAATCGGCAGGAGCAGGCCGGATGACAAAATCCTACCTGTACCTGCCGATTTTTTGTTTTCAGACGGCCTTCTACAAAAAGGCCGTCTGAAAACGGCCGGTGATTACTTGTCCAGCCGCTTCAATTGCTTGGCGGCATATTTGTTGCCTGCCTCAGCGGCACGGCGGTAGTAGCGGACGGCTTTTTTCAGACGGCCTGCATCTTCATAGAGGATACCGAGGTTGGATAATGCAAGGATACTGCCCGCGCGGGCGGCGAGTTTGTACCATTTTTTCGCCAGTTTTTTGCTGCGGCGCACACCTTTGCCGTTGTAGTGGAGGAAGCCTATGTTGTTGCAGGCGGTTTCATCTACTTGTAGGGCGGCGCTGGCGTACCATTTGTAAGCTTTGGCATAGCTTCGGGGCAGACCGAGACCTTTATCGTATAGGTAACTGAGGGCGCGTTGGGCTTCGGTGCAACCCGCTTTGGCTGCTTTGCGGTAAAGCAAGCAGGCTGTCTTAATGTCTTTTTTGCCGCCGAGGCCGCGCTCGTGTAGCCAGCTGAGGCGGTAGGTTGCATAGGCTGTATCGGGGTTTGTGCTACCGTATTGCTTAAAGGCGCGTGCATACCATTTGCGGGCGCGGCGGTAGTCGGGCTTTTCTGCAAATTCGTATAGGCGGCCGAGGGATTCCTGTGCTTCGGCGTGGCCGAGTTTGGCGGCATGGCGGTAATATTTTTCAGCTTTTTCGCGGTTTGCTTTGACACCGTAGCCGTATTGGCGAGCGCGGCCGAGACCGAACCAGCCGTCGGGACAGCCTTTTCTGGCGAGCTGGCGGTAGGTGCGGTAGGCGGCGCGGGCTTCGGCAGGATCAGCGGGTAAGGAGGCATAAAAGAGGTATTCGAGCAGGGCGGCGCGGTAGAGGGATTTGGGTTTCATGGTTGTTGCCTTTCTGGAGTTTTCAGACGGCCTTTGAGGCCGTCTGAAAGCTTGTCGGAACAGGTTTGGATAGACGATAAACCAAGCGGCGGCATGGCAATATTGAACGATGGTTCGGGTGGTGTGGGGAGGCTCTGGAAAACGGCTGTATCTGCCGCTTAAACCGCTTGCCGTGCCGGATGGGTTTTAATCTATTGCTTCCCAGTTAAAATCCGGGTCGGCGGCAGGAATATGCCCCGATTTAAAATATTCAACGGCACAACGGAATGCATGTTCCCGATGAATAATATATTTTGCTTCAAATAATCCGTATTGCCCGCCCGCATTCAATTTCACCAACGGCGAGGGTGGCGTTTCAACTGTGAGGTTAAACAGCACATCGTTTTCTTCGCCCGTTACCACATATTTCCCGTCGCCTCCCGCCACCATCAGATAACTGCCGCCGGTACTTAAATTGGCGAGCGTGTGCTTGGCGGCATCTAGTTTTTCCAACACGGACAATAATTCGGCTTCCGAAGAAATATTGAAAATTCTTTCTTGGCATCTGATGCCGGTCCATTCGTCTAAAACAACTTCCATAGATGATTTATTCGGTTTGTTTCAGGCCGTCTGAAAGACTACCCGAACGGGTTTGAAACAAAATGCGGGCCATCGGGCCGTGCGGCAGTGCCGCCTGATGCCGGCCGGAATAAGGTTTTTATTGATACTGCTGCACGCCCACGGTTTCGGCCAGGGCTTTGAGGCGGCGTTCGGATTTTTCCACGTAGGGGTTGTTGCTGTCCCAGGCGTAGCCGGCGAGGATGGAGCTGATCATGCGGCTGATTTCGGGGTTGCGGTTGGGGGCGTAGATGGCGTCTTGGAAGCTGCCGTCATACCAGCCGTTCACATAGGTGCGGAAGGCATTGACGCCCGTTATCAGCGGTTCGGCGAATTCGCGCTGCCAATCGGCTTCTTGGCCTTTGAGCTGGCGGGCGAGCAGGTCGGCGGCGAGTTTGGCCGAGTGCATGGCGATGGTGACGCCGGAGGAGAAGACGGGGTCGAGGAATTCGGCGGCGTTGCCCAAGAGGGCGAAGTGGCGGCCGTGCAGGGTTTTGACGTTGGCGGAGTAGCCTTTGATGTGGCGGAAGGGGAAGTCGTTTTCCCATTGGGCGTTGCCTAAAATGCGCGCGAGCATGGGGATTTCGGCGGCGTAGCGGCGCAGGATGGCTTCGGAATCGCCCAGGCCGGCGAAGCGTTCGGGCAGGCCGACCACGCCGATGGAGCAGCGGTTGTCGCCGAAGGGAATGAGCCAGAGCCATACGTCGCGGTGCACCGGGTGGGTGGAGATGAGGATTTTGCTGCGGTCGAAATCGGGGTCGGCGATGTTGTCGTCGATGTGGGTGAAGTGGGCTTCGCGCATGGGCAGGTCGGACGGGGTGTCTAGGCCGAGCAGGCGGGGGAGGACGCGCCCGTAGCCGCTGGCGTCGAGCACGAAGCGGGCGTTGAGTTCGTAGGCTTCGCCGTTGTCGGTTTCCACGCTGAGGCGGGCGGTGTCGCCACTGTTGTCGAAGGCGGTAACGGCGTGGCCGAAGCGCACGTCCGCGCCTTGTTTGGCGGCTTCGTCGATCAGGATTTTATCGAAGATGCCGCGGCGCACTTGGTAGGTGGTGCCGGGGCCGGGGGTGAATTTGTCGGTGAAGTCGAAATAGGTGTAGCGGCTGCCCCAAGTGAAGGCGGCGCCGTTTTTAAACTGGAAGCTGGGCTCGGCCTCTACGGCGGGCAGGAAGCCGGCTTCTTCGATGAATTCCATGCAGTGCGGCAACAGGCTTTCGCCGATGACGAAGCGGGGGAAATGCTGTTTTTCGAGCACGCACACGGAAAAGCCGTGTTTGAGCAGCAGGGCGGCGGCGACTGCGCCGGAGGGGCCGGCGCCGATGATGGCGATATCGCAGGATTGGGACATGTTTGGTCTCCTTAGGGATGGGGGTGTGGGTTTCAGGTAGCCTTTCAGACGGCCTGGAAGGCTACCTGAAAATCGTGGGATAAGGTTTGCGCGGCATCAATAGATAAAACCGTATGGGTTTAAGTTTCAGGTAGCCTTTTTGTAGTAGCGGGCGGGTTTCGTCATTCATAATGCACACTAGGGGAGGCTACCTGAAAAGTTCTAGATAGCCTCCGGGGTTCAGGCGAAATATTTTGTGGAATGACCTATTGGTCTAACATTTTGGTATTGATCAACAAACGCACCGCTGTACCTTCATAACGCTGGTTCAACCACGCCTGTAACCGTTCGCGGTCTTTGGCGGGCAGAGGTTGGTCGAATTCGAGGGAGACAACAATATTGTTACTTGCGTCCGCTTCTTCGCTTTGAACTCTCTCAGGCTGCTCCTGCGTAGCGGGTGCAGTTTGTGCTTTTTCCCAAACCAAACCGCGCCCAACAACGATTTTTTCGGCTTCCGGATATTGGGCTTTGATTTCCCTCAGTACTGCTACGTCTTCGGGACTGGTGGTTTTGCCCGCCAGCACGGTATCGATGTAGGCCTGCTGCTCTTCCAGCTTGTTCTGTAACTGCACCGAGTTGTTATGGCTTGCCAGCAGTTCTTCAAATTTGGTGTCACTGCCCCCCGCATAGACTACTTTCACTTGCGGTTCTTTTATACCTGCCGCTTTCAGATTTGTGACCAGCAGAGTGGTAATTTTCTCGGCATTCCCTGTTCCGTTGACAATCAGCCCGACTGCACGTTCTTTGTAGTTCACCATTTTACGCAGCACGAAAAAACCTTCCTGCTGTTGTGCAGCGGCGATGGCATTGTTGGCTTTGGTATTAAACAGCTCCTGACGCACTAGTCCCGATGCCATATATCCGCTCGGAATCATCACTGCCAACACTACGGCTGTGATAATAATACGGTGCAGTCTGCGTTTGGTCTCACTTACCAGCCCCCTGCGCGGCAGCTTAAGTAGTTTGGAAAACAGTAGGGTGGAAAAAGCGATGAACACGCAGTTGATGGCAAACAGATAAAAAGCACCGAAAAAATAGTGCCAGTTACCGTGTGCCAATCCGTAACCCGCAGTACACAGGGGCGGCATCAGTGCGGTGGCAATTGCCACACCCGGGATGGCATTGCCTCCTTCTTTGCGCGTTAATGCCACAATGCCTGCACTACCGCCGAAGAAGGCAATTAACACGTCCCATAGGGTTGGCTGGGTACGTGCCAAAAGCTCGCTTTGTGCCTCTTTCAGCGGGGTTAGCAGGAAATACAGTGTAGCGGTAACCAAACTGATGGCGATGAACACAATAATATTGCGTGCTGCTTGGCGGATCAGTGCAGTATCGCCTACCGCGGCACCGTAACCCACACCGACGATCGGCCCCATCAACGGAGAAATCAACATCGCCCCAATCACTACCGCCGTGCTGTTTACATTCAAACCGATACTCGCCACGGCAATGGCAAACATCAATACCCACATGTTAGTTCCAGATACCCGCGTATTGGCACGGATGGCGGCATCGATTTTGTCAGGATGAGCTTGGTCATGTGCAAGGTTGAATACATCTTGCAGTTTGGTCATTGTGTGATTTTCTTGTACTTCCTGATTTTTACTATTTTCCTGTTCTTGCATTTTCTTATCCTCAAATTTTAACGATTGTTTTGAATGCCACCTCACAATTGTGATCAAGGATAGGCGGCACACTTTTTATAAGAAGCTATATTTTAGTTTTGCAGAAGTCCAACCTTAGCTTTGCCAAGATGTCGATTCATTAGTTGAAGCTCACGCTTTCAGGTAGCCTTTTTCAGACGGCCTTCCGCCCCGCACCTTTCTTCTTCAGCAGCCAGGCCGAGAGCAATACGTTCAGCCCCACGCCAAGCGATACGGTGATGCCGAAGGTGGCGACGGCGGGGGTGGTGCTGATGGCGAGCAGCAGGAAGGAGATGGCGGTGGTGAGGGCGGCGAGGAGGATGCCGCCGAGTTTGGCGGCGGGGGTTTCGCGGGCGGTGAGGGCGTAGACGGCGTAGTCGGCGCCCACGGCGGCCACCAAGAGCAGGCCGAACATGGCGAACAGGCTGACGGGCAGGCCGAGCCAGCCGAGCAGGCCGACGGTGGCGGCGGCGGAAATCAGCGGCACGGCGAGGATGAGGCTGCCGCGCCGTGCGCCGAAGATGCGCCACAGCACGAGCCAGGCCAGGGCAAAGGAGGCGAGTTTGAGCCAGGCGGCGTGGTTGCGGGTGTGGCGGAAGAGTTCGTTCAGCCGGGCGCGTTTGTCCACCAGCCGGGCGCAGGTGCCGCCTTGGTTGCAGGGCAGCGCGGAGAGCGCGGTTTGCACGGCGGCGGCATCGTTCAGGCCTTGCACGCGTACGAGGGCGGCTTCCTGGCCTTGGATGTTGCCCAGATAGAGGGTGCGCCAGGCTTCGGCGGTTTGCCCGCTTAAGGCTTGATCAAGCGGGACGACGGGCTGGGCGGCGGCCTGTTGCAGGGCGGTTTGGATGGTGTCGGGCTTCAGGCCGAGTTGGAGCATGGGGTCGGCCGACGGGGCGGGCTGTTCGGCCAGGCGGCGCAGTTGGGCGAGCAGGGCTTGCTGCTCTTCGGCAGGCAGCAGCCATTGGTTGAGCGACTGCACGCCGCCGAGACCGCCTTTGCCGACCAAGGGTTGCAGGGCGGCTTCCACTTGCGCGCTGCGGCGCAAGAGTTTGTCTGCATTGCCGGCTTGCACGAGGATGCTGCGGCCGCCGGTGTCGTTGCCGCTGATGTCGGCCACTTGGCGCATTTCGGCGATGAGTTGGGGCGATAAGGCCGCCCAGTCGCGGATGTCGTCGCGCCAGTCGGTTTTCAGGTAGCCTGCGGCGGCCAGCGGCAGGACGGGCAGGAGCAGCCAGTGCAGGCGGGCGGCGGCGAGCTTGCGCATGGCGGCGGCAAACCGGGCGGCGCGGGGGCGGTAGCCGTGAAACAGCGGCGGCAGCAGGAGCACGGTGGCGGCAAACGCGCCGCCGAGCGCGGCCACGGAAAACACGGCAGTTTGGCGCAGCACGGGCAGCGGGGTGAAGGCAAGCAGCAGGTAGCCGGTAGCGGTGATGCCCAAGCCGGCGAGGAAGGCGGGCAGGACGCGGCGCATGGCTTCTTCGGCCGCCCAGTCGGGCGAAAACACCGAGGGCGTGAGCCAGTGCAACGGGAAGTCCACCAGCATCCCCACCAGGCTGGTGCCGATTACGACGGTGAGGATATGAATCTGTCCGAACGCGCCCACCACCGCCGCCGCGCCGAGCAGCATGCCCGCGCTCAGCGGCAACACCAATGCAAACACGCGCGGGCTGCGGAACACGGCCAACAGCAGGGCGAAGGTGAGCGATAGGCCGATGGCGGACATCAGGCCGCTTTCGCGTTCGGATTGGGTTTTGGCTTCGGCGGCAAACAATGCGCCGCCCGCCGCCAAGAGGCGGTAGCCGCCGCGCTCGGCTTGGGCGCGGGAATCGGCCAGAAGTGGCAGCAGGCGTTTGGCCTGATCAGCGGCGGCTTTTTCAGGTAGCCTGGCGCGCAGCCACACCCAAGTGATGCCGTCTTGTTCGCTATACATCATGCCGTTGTCGCTGTGCCATTGCAGGCGGCCGGAGGGCTGTTTTTGCTGCACGAAGCGGGCGAAGCCGAGCCAGTCGTCTTCCAGCGGCACGATTTGCGCGGCAAACGGGTTGGCCGCGTCTTCGGCGCGCTGTTGGAAATAGGCGGCGGGGTCGTGCAAGAGCAGCTGTTGCTGTTCGCGCGGCAGGGTGTTCACGCCGAGGCGGCGGATTTCCTGCCGCAGTTGTGCCAAATCGGGGTTTAGGCGGCTGTCCACTGCGGCGAACAGGCCGCTGTTCTGCCAGCGGTCGGCCACTTGTTCGGCGGCGGCAAAGGCGCGGTCGGCATCTTCGCTGCCCACCAAGAGCAGGATTTGGCCGTTGAGCTGTTTTTCACCCGCTTCGTCTGCCGCGCGCCACACCGCGTCCACCTGCGCGTCGGCGGGCAACAGCGCGGTGAGATCGGTTTGCAGACGGCCTCCCTGCGCTATCCCCCAGCCCAGCCACGCGGCGGCGAAGGCCAGCAGCAGGGCATACAGCCACGCGAGCCTAGTCATGCAGCGCCACCCTGCCCGAAGCGCAAGGCGTGTCGCCCTGCCTGATGGCAAAATGGATTTTGTTTTTCGCCGCGTCGTGCCGCAGCGTGAGCTGCACCGTGTCGTGCGGGCGTACGAAATGCTGGTATTTCAGGTTTTCGATGTGTTGCACCGTTTTTCTGCCCCAGTCGAAGCGTGCCGCCAAATCCATCGCCCACTGCACTTCAGTCACGCCGGGCACCAGCGGGAAATCGGCGAAATGGCCGCCGAACCAAGCCAAATCCAGCGGCACCGTGCCTTCAAACGCATATTTGCGCGTCTCTTCGTTTTCGTGCAGCAAAGCCCACTGCGGCGCGGTTTGCGGCACGGTAAAGGCCGTCTGAAAATCCTGTTCGCGGATTTTCGCCTGCGGATTGCGCGGCAAGGCGGCGGCGAAACGCCAATAGCGCGGCAAGGCGGCGGTGTCTTGCGTTTTGGCCAGATGCTGTTTCAGGGTTTGCACCACGGCGGCGCGCCCCTGCTCGCGCAGCGCGGCAATGCCTTCGGCGGAAAGTGCCGCCCAGGCGGCAATCCGGCCGTGCTGCGGATGGCGGACGCAATGCGCGTCGGCTACCCAGGCGTGGGCCAGCAAATCGTGCTCCAGCTGCGCCAGCGACACGCGTTTGTCTTCCAGCTTGATGATGCGGTCTTGGCGGCCGAGCAGCTCCAGCCGCCGCCCGTCCAGCCGCACCGCATCGGCGGTTTGCCGCACCCCGCCACTCCACGGCGAGGCTACCTGAAAAATGTTTTCTTCGTTCACCGAAGCCTCCACTGCGGGTAGCAATTCCCACGCACCGCCCTGCCGTAGCGCGATGACGCCGGTTTCCGTGCTGCCGTACACATCGTGCGGCGCAAAGCCCAACTTCTCTTGCAGCAGCGCGGCGGTGGCCTCCGGCAGCATCCCGCCCGCGCTGATGATGCCGCGCACATACTGCCGCAGCCGCGCCCAATCGCGCCCTTCGCCCAAACGGTTCAACAGCGCGGGGCTGGCAATCCACACGCATTCGCGGCGCGAATCGGCCAGCAGCAATTCGGGATACACGCACTGCCGCCGCCCGATTGCCCAGCCCGCCGCCAGCGACACGAACACGCGGAAGGTCAGCCCGTATAAATGCTGCGGGCTCACGCTGCCCACGGCGGCGAGGCCGCGCCAGCTTTCAGGTAGCCTTTCGGCCAGCGCCGCCGCTTCGGCCAGCATCTGCGCGCGGGTTTTGGCCTCCACCTTCGCCTCGCCCGAAGAGCCGGAAGTTTTCAGATACAGCACGTTTTCAGACGGCCATTCCAACGCTTCTGCCGGCGCGGCCGCCTGCTCCGCCGCCCCGTCATACAGCCAGAGGCCGTCTGAAACTTCCGGCACGTCGCTCAACCACACCGCCCCGCCCGCTTCCGCCCAACGGCGGTTTTCCTCCGCCAGATTCGGCGGCAGATACACCTCCGCCCCCGCCAGCCACGCGGCCAGCAGCGCGGAAGCAAACCGTGCTGCATCGTCGAACCACAGCGCGGCGGCCTGCACCTTGTGCGCACGCAAACGCGCGGCCAGCGAGAGCGTGGCGGCGGAAAACTGCGAGGCTGTCCAGCCTTCGGCCAGCAGGGAATCGGGGGAACGGTTTAAAAGCGGGAGTATGGGCATGGTTTTGGGTTTGGGTTGCAGTTGGATGGGGACGGGCGGTTTGGGGCGTTTCATCAGCGGTTAAAAAATGTATTGCCGACTGACGCGCGTACCCGTGATGCCGTCTGAAAGTTTTGACGGCGGATTGTACAACGGGTTTGAAGGATGCGGGTATCCGTACCAGCGGCATTTTGGGGTTCCGGCATCTGATTGAAGCGGCGGAAGCCAGCCGTTTTCCTGCGCCCCTCAATTATCGGCTATTTGTCGGGCAGGACGCTTTGATGCGGAAGGGCTGCAGACGGGAAATTATCGGAAAGGCCGTCTGAAAAACAGGGATGGTTTTCAGACGGCCTAGTGGGATTGGCTTTATTCGTTGTCGGGTTCGGCAAACCAATCTTGCGTGGCGGTGTCGGCATCGAATACCTGCCCCATCAGCGGGGTCAGCGGGTTCACGCCCAGGCTGCGCGCCAGCGGGAGGCTTTGCAATAGGGGTTCGTTCCAAGCGTGCAAGGCCATCGAGTACGCGCCCCAGTGGATGGGCATGAAACGTTTGGGCGAGAGCTGTGCGGCATAGCGGGCGGTTTGTTCGGGGAAGAGGTGGTTGTTGGGCCAATGTTCGCTGTATTGGCCGTTTTCAATAAACGCGATGTCGAAGCCGTTGAATTTTTCGGCAATTTTGTCGAAATGGCTGCCGTGGGCGGAGTCGCCGTGGAAATAGAATTTTTCGTTGCCGTGTTCGATGGCGAAGCTCGACCACAGGGCTTGGTTGCGGTCGGTCAGGGTGCGGGAGGAGTCGTGGCGGGAGGGCAGCGCGGTGTAGCGGATGCCGTTGCGTTCGGTATGCTGCCACCAGTCGAGTTCGGTGATGCGTTCGCGCGGCACGCCCCATTTTTCCAGCAGTACGCCCATGCCGAGCGAGACGACGAAGTGGCTGCCCTTTGAATTGAGTGTCTGCATGCTGTCTTTTTCGAGGTGGTCGTAGTGGCTGTGGGAAATCAGGACGACATCGACGGGCGGCAGTTCGCCGATTTCGGCGGGGGCGGGCTGAAAGCGTTTCATCATGACGGGGACGGGGGAAACGGAATCGCCGAATACGGGGTCGGTGATGATGGTTTGCCCGCCGATGCGCATCAGCAGGGTGGAGTGGCCGAACCAGACAAAGCGGCTTTTGCCTTCGGGGGCAGCGAGGAAGGCCGGCCAGTCGGGTTTGACGGTGGGCAGGGGTTTGGGCGGGCGGGTCGCCTGCGGGTCGGTCAGGATTTTCCAAAACGCGCCGGCCAGGCCGGTCGGCTTTTGCTGCGGTTCGGGATTGAAGAAGGTTTGCGTTTCCGGGTCGTAGTGGTCGCTTGCGGGGTAAACGGGATGGCGGTCGGGATACAGGCCGTAGGCCGATAAGGCGCAGGCGGCGGTGAGGGTGGCGAGTTTTTTCTTGTGCTTCATGGTGGTGCATTTCGGCGGTCGCGCCGTTTTCAGACGGCCCGAATTGTAGCAGCAGGGTAGGGCCGGTTTTATTTTTTACTGAACAGGGTAATAAATTAACTTAATTTTTGCCTGAGGGGCGCGGCATCGATAGGCCGTCTGAAAGGTTGTCCGGCAGTTTTTCAGACGGCCTTTCAGACGGCCTTTAGGATGTGCGGCGGTTTATTGTCCGAAGGTAAAGGCGGCGATTTTCAAATAAAGGTAGTTGGCCAGCAGGGCGGCAAACCAGAGTGCGCCCAATCGGTTGTTGGCCAGGAATTCGCGGAAACAGGCGTTGCGGTCGCGCTGCCGGATGGCGCGGTATTGTTTGATTTGCCAGTAGAGGGCCAGGGGTACGGCGGGCCAATACGGCCAGGCGGCGGAAATCGTCAGGCCCAGCCAGATCATGAGGGCGGTGAAGCCGAGGTGGCAGGCGAGTACGGCTTCGGCATCGCGGCGGCCGAAGGTGATGGCCGAGGTTTTGATGCCGATTTTGAGGTCGTCTTCTTTGTCGGCCATGGCGTAGGCGGTGTCGTAGGCCAGCGTCCACAGGACGTTGGCGGCAAAGAGCAGCCAGGCGGTGGGCGGGACGTGGCCGGTAACGGCGGCAAAAGCCATCGGGATGCCGAAGGAGAAGGCCAGGCCGAGGTAGAGTTGGGGCAGGGGGAAGAAGCGTTTGGTGAACGGGTAGCTCATGGCCAAAAACAGTGCGGGCAGGCTCATCAGCCAGGTCAGGCGGTTCAGCGGCAGCAGGCAGAGCGCGGCGGCGAGGCAGAGCGCGGCGGTCAGCAGCAGGGCTTCTTTTTTGCCGACTGCGCCGCGTGCGAACGGTCGGTTTTTGGTGCGCTCGACCGCGCCGTCGAAGTTGCGGTCGGCAAAGTCGTTGATGACGCAGCCCGCGCTGCGCATCAGGAAGGTGCCGATGACGAAGGCTAAGAGGATGGTCAAATCCGGCATGCCTTGTGCCGCAATCCACAATGCCCACAGGGTCGGCCACAGCAGCAGCATGGTGCCGATGGGCTTGTCTGCGCGCATCAGTTGTCCGTAGATTTTCAGGCGTTCGGCTGTTGTGTTGTTCATGGTGTGTTTCCGTTGGTTTGAAACCGCCCGTGTCGGGCAAGTGCTTTGGAGGCCGTCTGAAAGCGGGGCGGTGTTTCAGACGGCCTTTTGCCTGCGGGGGCGGCGGTGTGTTCGATATGATAATAATTTGCCGTTTGTCGGCGTGATATGCCGTTAATCTTTACCCGATTTAATGCCGCCATTGCTTTACTTGGCGGTTCGGCTGCCTATAATAACGCCCTCGCTGTGTTTGGTTTTGGACTATGAAACGCTCCGTCCTCTGTCCGATGCTGCTGGCCGCTGTCGGGCTGATTTATATCGTGCTGTTTACCTGTGCCGTCAATTATATTGCCGAGCAGGTGTTCCGGTTTACTGTGTTTGCCAAGCCGCAGGCAGTCGTGATAACGGTTGCTTTGGCGGCATCGGTATTGTTTGCTTCGCCACTGCTGCCTTTCTGCCGCAAGTTGTTCGAACGTTGCGGCGCGAAATGCCGTCATTATTTCGACCGCGCCCGCTAATCCTATCCCTTCCGCCGTGTCTTTTCAGACGGCCTGTTTCCCTTCGGGCAGGTTGTCCGTCTTCATGCTTTGTTCGAAATCGTGCAGCAGCTCCAGTTCAAACCGGCTGAAGCCGGCTTTCTCCCGCGCATCCAGATTTACATATCCCCGAAATACGAACATGTCGTAACGCGACAACAGGTTGCGGAACAAGGCCATCGGTTCCAAGCCGCGTTGGCGGCACAAATGCTGATACCAGTAATTGCCGATTTTTACATGCCCGACTTCGTCGCGGTAAATGATGTCCAAAACACCGCATGTTTCCGTATCGCCGCGTTGCGCCACTTTGGCGCGTATGCCGGGCGTAACGTCCAAGCCGCGCGCTTCCAGCACCCTGGGCACCAACGCCATCCGCAGCAGGGGGTCGAAAGCCGTTTTGTAAGCCATGTCCCATAAGTGGTTGTGCGCGTCGAAATCGCCGTAGGCATGGCCGTAGGCTTTCAGACGGCCCGACATCAGGCGGAAATGGTATTCCTCTTCGCAAGCCACCTGTATCCAGTCGTACACAAATTCGTCGGGCATCAGGCGGAAACGGTAGGCCGCATCGAGCGCGAGATTGATGGCGTTGAATTCGATGTGGCAGATGGCGTGCAGCATCGCGGCATAACCTTCCGGCGTATTCATTTTGCGCGGCGTAACGGCTGAAGGCGGAACCAGATTGGGTTTGTCCGGCCGGCCGGCTTCGCGGAAATCCAACGGCGGCGCGGCATTCTTCTCCAAAGGCGGGCGTTGTGCCGAACGCTCGACCAGTTCGCGCACCAGCCGGCATTTTTGTTCCGGGTCGCGGGACAAAAGTGCCTGTTCGAGCAGTGAATAAAGGGAGTGCATAAAGTTTCCCGACGGCGAAAAACCGCTATTATAAGGTCAAACTACCGCAAGGCCGTATCCGGCCGGGGTGGGGAATTAAATAAATGTCAAAGCTTGAGGCCGTCTGAAAATAAAACGGCAGTCAATACATATCCTTAACGGCTTTACAAAAATTAAACCCGTTCCGAAGCACTTGCCCGTTTGAAGATAGGCTTTATACTGCCGCTTTGTTGCAATCCAGCCGTAAGGAAATGTTTAATGAAACAGACGACTTATTCGAAATTCTTCGCTGCCGCTATGTTGGGCCTGGCAATCGGCGCGGCTCAGGCGGGCGGAATCGACGCCTTGAAAAAATTCAATGCCGATGCCGATGGGTTGAGCGGCTCGTTCAGCCAAACCGTGAAAAACAAAAAGAAAACGCAAACTTCCGGCGGTACGTTCCAAATCATGCGCCCCGGCCTCTTCCGCTGGGAATACAGCAAGCCCTACAAACAAACGATAGTCGGCGACGGCCAGTATATTTGGCTGTACGATGTCGATTTGAAACAGGTAACCAAATCCGACCAGTCGCAGGCTATCGGCGACAGCCCCGCATCCATCTTGTCGGACAAAAACGCTTTGGATTCCAGTTACAGCCTGAAGGAAGACGGCTCCGGTGACGGCATTGATTATGTGCTCGCCACGCCGAAGAAAAACAATGCCGGATACCAGTTTATCCGCATCGGCTTCAAGGGCGACACACTGGCGGCCATGGAGCTGAAAGACGGTTTCGGCAATCAGACCAGCATCAAATTCAACAATGTGAACACCCATCCCAACTTATCGCGCGGCAATTTCAAATTCGTGCCGCCCAAAGGTGTGGACGTGTTGAGTCAATAAACAAAACGGAGCTGCCGGCTTTACGGCGGCTCCGAATGTTTTTCAGGCCGTCTGAAAACGGACGGCCGCGCAGGGGGGGAAGGAATGAAGACAAAAAGTAGGGCGATACGGATGAAAATATTCGCACTGGCTCTTTCGATGGTTGCCGTCCAGGCGCATGCCGTCTCGGCGCAAAAGCTGGTGTGGGAGGCGCGCCAGCAAATCGGCCGCACCACCGCCTACGATCCCGCCTACAGCAATATCGGCTATCCGATGGGGGATGTGCCCGTGCACAAAGGCGTGTGTACCGATGTCGTCATCCGTTCGCTGCGGCGGCAGAAAATCGATTTGCAGCAGTTGATACACGAAGACATGGGCAAAAATTTTGCCGCCTATCCGAAAAAATGGGGGCTGACCCAGCCCGACCGCAACATCGACCACCGCCGCGTACCCAACATCGCCACCTATTTCCAACGCAAAGGCTATCAAACCCATGACGAAAAATTCCTGGCCGGCGACATCGTTACCTGGGATTTGGGGCGCGGCCTTACCCACATAGGCATCGTTTCCGACCGCAAAAGCGCGGGAGGAGAGCCGCTTATTCTGCACAACATCGGACGTGGGACCCGTGAAGAAAACATCCTCCGACGCTACAAAATCACCGGCCATTACCGTCTGCCGCGATAACCCCTTGTTACGGCACCGGAAGGCCGTCTGAAAAGGAGTAGTAAATGATGAAAACCAAATATCTGGCCGCCGTATCCGCCCTGCTGTTGGCGGGCTGCGTGTACAGCGAAACGCCGTACGGCCGTTATGCCGCCGTCGACCTGCCCATGGAAAGCCGCACCACCATCAACAAAACCGTAACCATCAACGCCCCGCCAGGCACCACCGTCGTTTACGGCGACGCCACCCCTGCCTCCGCCTATCAGGGCGGTTACGACTGTTATTACGACAGGGGCAACCGCCGCCGCTGCTATCCGCGCCACAATCCGCCGCCGAGACAGGTGTACCGTGTGGAAGGCCAAAGCGGCAGCATAGGGCAAACCTATGAAGGCGGCGGCTACTATATCGGCGGACAGATCAGCCGCTAAGCGGGTTTGCCGTATGCGGACGATTTGACAATGCCTTAATTTCTTAACATTTCATTTGCTTAAATCCGGGCCGTCTGAAAAAGCAGCTGCGGCGATTGACAGCGGCGGGCAAATTCCGTATAGTCCGCGGTTCTGAACACGGAGTAATGGCTGAGAGGCTGAAGGCACCTCCCTGCTAAGGAGGCATGTGGGGTCAACCTGCATCGAGGGTTCGAATCCCTCTTACTCCGCCAATCTTTGCAAAACCCCTGAGTTATTCAGGGGTTTTGCTTTACCTGCCGCCGTATTTCGATTTATGTCCACCATCCGTCTTTTCTTTTCATTCTTCTTCATCGTCCTGCTTGCCGCCTGCGGCCCATCCGCCGAACGGCAGGCCGTGGTTTTGCAGGGCAAGACCATGGGCACGACCTATACCGTCAAATATCTTTCAGACGGCCTCAAAGATTTGCCGCCCCCCGAACAGGTGCAAGCCGATTTGGACAAATTACTGGTTGAAGTAAACCGCCAAATGTCCACTTACGACCCGTCGTCCGAAATCAGCCGCTTCAATCAGTTGCAGGCTGTCGGCGAACCGATGGAAATTTCCGACGATTTTGCCTTCGTTACCGCCGAAGCCTTCCGTTTGAACGGCCTTACCCAAGGCGCGTTGGACGTTACCGTCGGGCCGTTGGTGAATCTGTGGGGCTTCGGGCCTGACAAAACCGTTACCCGCGAACCGACGGACGAGCAAATCCGGCAGGCTTCCGCCGTGGTTGGTACAGATAAAATCATCCTGGCCGGCGGGAGTGAAAAACAGACGCTGGCCAAAAAAGTCGCCGGCACATATCTCGACCTTTCCTCGATTGCGAAAGGATTCGGCGTGGACAAACTTGCCATCCATCTGGAAGGCCTGGGTGTTGAAAACTATTTGGTGGAAATCGGCGGCGAATTGCGCGGGCGCGGCAAAAACGAACGCGGCGAAACTTGGCGCATCGGCATCGAGCAGCCGCAAATCTTGCAAGGCGGCAATACGCAAATCGTCGTTCCGTTGGCCAATCATTCGCTGGCCACTTCGGGCGACTACCGCAATTTCCATGTCGACGCGCACGGCAGGCGGTTGTCGCACATCATCGACCCGCAAAAACATGCCCCTATCAGCCACAACCTCGCCTCCGTCAGCGTGATTGCCGACAGTGCGACCACCGCCGACGGCCTTTCCACCGCCTTGTTCGTATTGGGCGAGCAGCGCGCCCTGCAGCTTGCCGAACAGCAGGGTTTGGCGGTATTCTTGATTATCCGCAACGGCGGCGGCTACCGCACGGAAATGTCTTCCGCATTCAAACAACTGCTAAGCGACAAGGATAAACCATGAGCACCATCCTCCTGACTTTCGGTCTGTTTTTATTGATTATATTGGGCATGTCGGTCGGTTATATTTTTTCCAAACGCTCGATTAAGGGCAGTTGCGGCGGCATTACCGCGCTGGGCATGAAGAAAATGTGCGATTGCGAAACGCCGTGCGATACGTTGCAGCAAAAACTGGATCGCGAGGCATCGGAAAAAATTACCGTCGACCAATAAATCAGCCGCCGGATTGCTTTCCGGCGGTTTCATATCGTTTTACCCAACGCCCGAACCGGTTTTTCATCATGGCCGTCCAAAACATCGAACACATATCCGCCGCCGACAAGTTGCAACCGCTTTACGTCATCCACGGCGAAGAAGACCTGTTGCGCGTGGAGGCGTTGGACAAACTGCGTGCCGCCGCCAAGCAGCAGGGCTATTTGAACCGCGAGGTGTACACTACGGATAACGCCTTTGACTGGAACGAAATGCTCGCATCTGCCAACAGCGTGGGTTTGTTTGCAGACTTGAAGCTGATGGAGATTCATATTCCGAATGGCAAGCCGGGGAAAAACGGCGGCGAGGCATTGCTGAGCCTGGTGGAAAACCTGCCCGACGATACTGTAACCGTCGTCATGCTGCCCAAACTGGAAAAGGCGCAGACACAGGCCAAATGGTTTGCGGCGATGGCACGGCAGGGCCTGGTGTTGGAAGCCAAAGCCGTTTCAGGCAACGCACTGCCTGCTTGGATTAAAGGCCGTCTGAAAAACGCGGGATTAGACATCGAGGCCGATGCCTTGACACTGTTTGCCGAGCGGGTGGAAGGCAACCTGCTGGCGGCCAAACAGGAAATCGACAAATTAGCTTTGCTGCACCCGAGCGGCAGCATTATCAGCGTGGCGGATGCCGAGCTGGCCGTGGCGAATGTGGCGCGGTTTGACGTATTCCAACTGGCGTCGGCCTGGATGAAAGGCGATGCCGTACGGACTTTGCATCTGCTGGAAGGTTTGGAGGCCGAAGGGGAGGAACCCGTGCTGCTGCTGTGGGCGGTGGCCGAAGACATCCGCATCCTGATTAGGCTGGCCGCCGCATTCAAACAGGGGCAGAGCGTACAGTCTGTGCGCAACAGCCTGCGCCTGTGGGGCGATAAACAGACACTCGCCCCGTTGGCCGTCAAGCGGCTGTCCGTCAGCCGCCTGATCGGCGCATTGCAGGAGTGCGCCCGTATCGACCGGATGATAAAGGGCGCGGAGGACGGCGATGCTTGGGCGGCCTTCCGCCAAATGGTTTACGGCTTGGCAGTCTAGCGTTTCCGTTGCCGTCAATGAAGCGAACCGTACGGCAATATTGAAATATGTGAACCTGCCGTTGAGGCCGTCTGAAAAGATGCCGAAAAGGTTAATTCGGTTTACAATCCGCACTTCGAACCAAACACAAATTTAAGAGACAGACATGAACCCGAAAATGTTTATCCAACCCGCTATCCGCATCTCGGTTATCGCTGCCGTCATCATCGGCATCCTGATACTGTTCGGCGTCAGATGGTGGGTGGCATTGCTCAGCGTTCTGGGCATCATTGCCGTTATCGCACTCTTGGCCGTGTGGGTCATCAAACGCCAACGCCGCCAGTTTACCGAACGCCTGAAAGCATTCAACATCGACCCCGAGAGCGGGCGCATCAATCCGGCCGACCTGCGCCGCATGTACAACAGCGGAGGCCAGGCGCAAAAAGACGCAGTGATGATTTACTGCATGGCGAACAACAACTGCCCCGAAGCCGATGCGCACAAAGCCTTTAAAGAAATGTCGATGTTCAACCCGAACGCCCGTCAGGCGCAGATGAAAGCCATGCAGGAAATGCAGGCTCAGCAGCGTAAAGGCAAAGGAAAAGGCAAGGGTGGATTCCGCTGAAATGCCGAATAACGATACACGCCGTCTGAAAAGCGTTTTGCCGGGTCAAAACCATTTTCAGACGGCCTCTTTTTACGGAAAAGCAAACCATGTATGACGTAAACACCCACGATGTGCGCCGCTTCTTCGCCGACGTTTGGCGGCAGCGGTTTGCCCCGCTGCAACTGGACGCATTGCAGCAAAAAGCATTGCGGATTCTCGAAGCCCATCAGGAATATGCCGATTATCTGGAAAACATCGAGGACTATTTGGACACGGAATGGAAACCGGAAGGCGGCAGGGAAAACCCCTTCCTCCACCTTTCGTTGCACCTTTCGATACAGGAACAGGCCGCCATCGACCAGCCGCCCGGTATCCGCGCCATCCACCAAACCCTGTGCGCCCACCATAACGGCGACTGGGTGCGGGCGGAGCACCACATGATGGAAGCTTTGGCAGAAACCATTTGGGAAGCGCAACGTTACGGCCGAGGATTGGACGTAAACGCCTACATGACCCGCTTGAGAAAAGCCATCGGGCTAGGTCAGGAAGAGCGGGCACGGCTCAACCCGCATGAAGTCGGACTCGGGCAGACGGCCATCGGAGAATAATGGCATCGGTTGATATACTATAACAAAATTTTCATAAAAAACATATGCTTAGGTATTTACTTTTCCGTTTTGGGAGACTATTATCGCGTTTCCCTAAAACCGGGTAAGACCTGCCCGACCTTAATCAAATCGAAGGAAGCATCATGACACACTGCACCATCCATCACGACCACGCCCATGTTCACGGCAGCGGCTGCGGTCATACCGCCATCAAACATGACGGCCATATCGACTACCTGCACGACGGCCATTTGCACCACGAGCACAACGGCCATTACGACGAGCACACCCTGCCGGTAAATGAAACCAACCCCGATGCCTGCATCCCGCTCGATACCTGTGCGGGCCATGTTCACGGAGAAGGTTGCGGACATGAAGCTGTCCCTCACGGCGACCATATCGATTACTTGGTCAACGGCCGTCTGCATCACCAGCACGGCGATCATTGCGATGACCACGGCCCGGTGGAAATCGTTGCATAATTCAGACCGATAAAGTATCGGGCAAACAGGGGAGTCGGCATAATGGCCGGCTCCCCTGTTGTTATATATGTTGTACTTGAAGGTAAAAACAGTATGTCTATTTTTCGCTGTCAAATTGGATAAATAGGGACTTAGACGTTAAAAAAATAATATATTCAATTAGTTAATACTATACAATATCCTGTGTTAATTAAATATTTTTATTAAGCATCATGCTTTAATGCTTTATTTAAATTTGAAATTTACAAATCTTTAATGCAGAATGGTAATGTAAGCTTTTTAAATGTGAGGTTTTAAACTATGGTTAAACAGACTGTTTTGGTATGTGCTGTTTTATTGTCACTGACAGGTTGCGTTACTTACGGCGGTCAGCGTTTCATTCCTTCCCCTGAGCAAGAGGCCGCAATGCAGGCTGATTCGCGCCGTGTTCAGAATGATGAACGTGCGGAGCGTGCAGAGCGTCGTAGGGAGCGCCGTGAAGAAATGATGGATGAGGCCGATGCCATCAACCGTGCTTATGGCAACAGAAAAGTCTATATCCTTCATTAATCTTTAGATTTATTCGATTTTTTTCGTATTTCAGGTATTTATTATGAAAAATAAACTAGCGCTTATCCTTCTTACTTCAATCATTGTAACCGGCTGTGCTGCTCAGGGAAGCTCTGTCGGCGATTTGGCTGTAGGTGATGATTCTGCTGCCATCAAAGCCGGCCGTAACCGTGCTTCTGCCCAGTTGTCCCGTGCCGAACTGGAACAACACAGACGCCAGCGTCAAAACGTTTCCGAAGAATTGGCATTGGAACGCGAGAAACGCGCCAACAAACGTGATCAAATCAATGGTGCAATGGGTACTGCCGCAGGTGCGGTTGGCTTGATCGGCGGTATTGCCGGTACGGCTGCCGCCATCAAAGCATGGTTCTAAACCATTTGGACAAATGAAGCAAAACGGCTGTCGGTTATCGACAGCCGTTTTTTGTTTTCCAACAATACTTTTTATAGTTGCAAAACATGCCCTTTCAAACGGAGGCCGTCTGAAAACGGCCTTCGGCAAAGCAGGGGCGCAGCCTGAATGGTTAAAACAGGCGGTATTCTTGGCGGTTGATTGAAAAGCCGTGGCCGTCGTTGTTTTTACAGCTTAAGCCCGATGTTTCGCTGCGGCAGCTCCAACCGTTGCCGCTGACGGTTTCGCCGTATTTCAGTACGCGTGTTTTTTCGTAGCCTTCGTTGTAGGGAACAAATTCGAAACCCGCGCAGCTCATAGAGGCTTTACTTTTGGCGTTAAGCATGAAGTCCAAGCCTTCGCCTTGTTTTTTACAGTGTTTCGGCATGGCTTTGTTCAGGCCGATGAAGCAATACAAGTCGTTGGTATAGCGTTTGTCGGCCTTGGCGTGTTTATGGCTGTTGCCGCCACACAGGATATTGCCGCTGGGGGTGGCGAAAACGTGTTGGTAGTCATTGTTTAAATAGATGCTGGATGAGCCGGCAAAGACGGGTGCGGCGGCAGAGAGTAACAGAAGGGTCAGATATTTCATGGTGGTTTCCTTGATGAATGTTTCCTGTCGGAAAGATTGGGAAGTGGTTTTCAGACGGCCTCAATCGGGCTGACGGTCGGGGCTAATCGAATTCGAAGTTTTCCTGTTCGGGCGTTGCGCCGAAATCCCGTCCTTTTTCCCATTTGGCCTGTTCGATTTTTTTGCGCCGTATGACCAACAGGCGCATGACTTGGTGTTTTTGGTCATCGTTCATTTGCTGCCAGTAGAGACGTTCTTCCCGGCTGCGCAGGCAGCCGATGCAGTAGCCTTTGTTGTTGGCGCGGCAGACGCCGATGCAGGGGCTGGGGATGGCGAAGAAGTCGGGCTGTTCCATGTTTTCAGACGGCCTTTCCCTGCATGTCGTGGTGTTCGACGGTGAAACCCGCGTCGCGGTAGGCGCGGAAGCGTTCCCTTGCTCCAGCCAGTTCGTCCGGGCTGTTGCCGACGATTTCGAGTACGCGTTGCGGCAGCTGTTGCGCCGTGTGCCAAAAGTCGTCGGTCAGGTTGAGGACGACGGTGCCTTCGGGCAGGGACGGCAGGCGGTTGCCGCAGGCCAAAACGGCGGCGGCATCTTGCGGATAAGGGTGTCCTTCAAACCATATTTCGTGCGGCAGGAAGCTTTCGGGCGGGTCTTGCCACAACTCTTTGTCCAAGCGGCGCATTTCTGCTTCGTTGCCGCACCAAATCAGCAGGCGTTCGTTTTGGCCGCAGGCCCGGCGGGTGAGTTTGCAGGCGAAGGCGGCGGGGTCGGTTATGTGGACGTAGAAGGTGGCTCTGTGCATGGTGCGGCTCGCGATGGAAACGGCGGTATGGATGATGCGTTGCTTATACAGTACGGATATTTAATGGTTTTTTGGTTGTGTAAAAGTTTGGCCGGTAGGTTCGGCAAGGATGGTACGGGCAACGTTTGCAGGGTTGGCGGCCGCCGTACTGCACACATTTCAGACGGCCTTTCAGCCATTAACCGGCCTATTCCCCCGCAACCTTATCCAACGAGATGCTCAAAATCTGCGTGCCGTCGGCCTCAACCAGTTCCGTCAGCACCCATTTGTAATCTTGGCAGCGGTAAATCTGCTGCCCATTGTCAAATGCCTGCCATCCTTTTTCAGGCAGCCTGAACTGCTTTTTCGCCTGTTCCGCACGCACGGTAAAGGGTTTTCGCTTGTTGTAGTGGAGGAATAGGGTGATGTCTTTGATTTTCCTATTCTTATAAATCAAGAAGGCAGAATTTATATCTTTGCCCAATGGGTGGTCGTTTTCGATAAGGTTAATTCCTCCTTCGTCCGTTTGGCGTTTTTCAAGCGCGGCCGTCGTGTCGTTCGCTTGGGGAAACCGTTTTTTGAACTGCGCCAAAGGTTCGCCCAATTTCAAGCCCCTCAAATCGGCGCGCGCCACTTCCGCTTCGCACGACTGCGCTGCCGCAGTGCCGGATAAGGCCAGCAAAATCAAGCACAATATTCGTTTCATGGTTATTTCTTGTCCGGTAAGGTTTATGTGGATTATACAGATTGTCAGCTCGTTTTTTTACATTCAACCGCATACGGCGGCCGGTGTCTTTCAGACGGCCTTTTTACCTATATCCGTTCCGTTTCATCCGCCAGCATGTCGCGCAGGCCGCTGCGGCGGGTTTCGTTGTGGTTGCAGGCGGCGGCAAAGGCATGCCTGCCGCCGACAAAGGTAAATTTTTCGCGGGCGCGGGTGATGGCGGTGTAGAGCAGGGCGCGATTGAGGCCTTCGGCATCGGCGGGCGGCAGCAGCCAAACGTCGCGGTATTCGGAGCCTTGGCTTTTGTGCACAGTCATGGCGAAGGCGGTTTCGTAGGCGGGCAGGCGGCTGAGGGGGATTTTGCGGTATGTGCCGCCATCGGGGAAATAGGCAGCCAGCGCGCCGTCGCCGCCGTCGGTATCGCGCAGGATCAGGCCGATGTCGCCGTTGAAAAGGCCGAGCGGGTAGTCGTTGCGTTCTATCATGATGACTTGTCCGGCAAACCATTGTGCATCCGCCGGTATGCGCCCGTGCCGTTGCAGGTGGTTGCGGCAGGCGAGGTTGAAGCGGGCGGCATCGTCGCGCCTTGCCGCCAGTACGGCCAGATGGCTTTGGCAGTCGAAGGCGGCCGCGATGTCGGCATGGTCGGCGGCCTGCCAGTAGTCTGCCTGCTGACGGCAGAAGTCGGCGGCCAGTTGTTCGACGGAGGCCGTGCGGACGGACAGTTGGTCGGGAAAACGGTCGAACTGCGCCCAAGCGGTTTCCGCGTCTCCGGCGCACACCGCGCGCGCCAGACAGCCCAACCCGCTGTGTTCGCCGAAACGGTGGCTGACGGTCAGGCGGGCGGTGTTGGCCGAAAGCGCGGGCGGGTTTGAGGCCGTCTGAAAAGGGTTTTCGCGTTGCGGCAGCAGGGTTTTCAGACGGCCTGCCGTTTCGCCGTCCAAGATGGTGGTTTGCGCCAAAGAGGCCAATACCGCGCCCGCGCCGACGGAAGGGAGCTGGTTTTCGTCGCCCAACAGGATGACGCGGCAGCCGTCGGGCACGGCGCGCAGGAGGTTGAGCATCAGGGCGAGGTCGAGCATCGAGGCTTCGTCGATAATCAGGATGTCGAGCGGCAGCGGGTTGCCAGCATCAAACTGCGGCTGCATTTGCGGCGGGCGCAGTTTCAACAGGCGGTGGACGGTTTGGCCTTCAAGTGCCGAGAGATGCCGCTTGAGGCCGTCTGAAAGGGAAAAGCCGGCCAGGGCTTTGTGCAGGGCGCGCGCCATGTGTGCCGCCGCTTTGCCCGTCGGCGCGGCCAGCGCGATGCGCGGCAGGCGTTCGCGGCCTTGGCAGAGCAGGGCGAGCAGTTTGGCGACGGTGGTGGTTTTGCCCGTGCCGGGGCCGCCGGAAATTAAGATGAAGTTTTGCAGCAGGGCCAGCGCGGCGGCGGCCTGCTGGCCTTCGCTGTCGGGTTGGGCAAACCATTCCGCCAGCAACTCGGCGGCGCGGTCGGTTTCGGGGATTTCGGCCGGCGGGATGGCCAGGCGGCGGATTTCGCCGGCCAAGTCGCGTTCGAGCCGGTAGAAGCGGCCGAGGAACAGCCGCCGTCCGCGCAAAACCAGCGGGGCAAGGCCTTTCGAATCGGTCAGCGGCGCGGCCTGCGCCAGTGTCCCGGCTTCTTCGTCGGTCAGCCAAATAAAGCTGTGGCCGTCTTCCAGTGCGGCGAAAAGTCGGCGTAAAAACGGGGCGCACACCTCGGCTGCGGCAGGATAAAGGCGGCTGAGCAGTTCGACTGCGGCATCGGCGGCTGCGGTTTGGAATTCGTCGTCATTCATGGCGGCGGCAATTTAAAGAAAGGGATGGGCGGATTATAGCGGAAGCGGCTGCCGTTTTCAGACGGCCTGATGCGGAGGGAGGCCGTTCGAACAGCAGGTTGCGCGATTTAAAGGTGTTTTCAAACGGCCTTTCGGCTAAAATACGCCGCCCTAGAGCCATGAATCATCTTTCCCAATCCGATTTCCCCGTTATGAAAAACATCGTCATCCTGATTTCCGGACGCGGCAGCAATATGCAGGCCGTCGTCGAGGCCGCCGTTCCGAATGCGGACATCCGCGCCGTATTGAGCAACAACGAAAACGCCGCCGGACTGGCGTGGGCGGCATCGCGCGGCATCGCCACCGCCGCGCTGAACCACAAAAACTTCCCCGACCGCGAATCCTTCGACCGCGCCATGATGGAATTGATCGACCGCCATCAGCCCGACTTGGTCGTGCTGGCCGGATTTATGCGCATCCTCACGCCCGCCTTCTGCGCCCATTACGAAGGCCGCCTGATCAACATCCATCCTTCGCTGCTGCCCGCCTTTACCGGCCTGCACACCCACGAACGCGCATTGGCCGCCGGCTGCCGCGTGGCCGGCTGCACGGTGCATTTCGTTACGCCCGAACTCGATTGCGGGCCCGTGATTGCGCAGGGCGTGGTGCCGATTCTCGACGGCGATACGGCCGACGACATCGCCGCGCGCGTCTTGAAAGTGGAGCACCAACTGCTGCCGCAGGCTGTGGCCGATTTTGCCGCAGGCCGTCTGAAAATCGACGGCAACCGCGTACTCAACAGCCGTGCCGCCGATTCCGAAGCGCAATTCCTGGCTTGACAAGACAATGAAAAACAATACATTGCCACCTCGCCGCCTATCCGTAGCCCCCATGCTGGATTGTATCTATTTTTGATAAAATATTTTATTAAACAATATATTATTTTTTATTGATTTTTTATGGTGCAAATATGGTTCATGAAGAATGAAAGAAAAAGGCTGCCTGAATATTTCAGGCGGCCTTTTTAGTGGTTGACCTTTGCCCATTGGGCGGCGGCTTCGGCTCTGTTTTGTTCCAGCCATGATGCGATGTCGGCGATGTTGACGTAGTAGTCGGATTTTTGGCTGGCATCGGCGCGAAAGGCGGGAAACGGCAGGCTTTGGGTGCTTGCGCGGCGGCGGGCTACGTCGTGGCTTAGGTGGGGCAGGAAGTCGCTTACTGCCGTTTCCAGCGGAATCACGGGGGTTTTGTAGCGCAGGGCGAGGAAAAAGCCTGTGTCCAGATTGGTATCGTTCACGGTTTAGCCTCCTATGGCGATGCCCAGCCACAGGCCGAAGATGAGGGCTGTGAGGGCGGTGTTGACTGTTAGACAGCGCAGGGCTTTTTGTTCGTATGCTGCGGCGGCGGCTTTTTGCTTCTGCGCGTTTTCGAGGATGACGATTGCAATCATGGCGCTGCGTTCGGATTCTTCGAGGAATTGGCGGGCTTCTTCGCGTTGGCGGATGGGGTTCATGCGGAGTCTCCTTTGGGCGGTTTGGGGAGCGGTTGCCAGTGGGTGATGTCGTCGGGGATAAAATCAGGATGCCATGACCCCCCGTGACTATATTTATCACGTGTGCAACGTGATAACTCAACATATCCGTTTGCCCATGCAACTATTACATAGCCTTCCGTTTCGGGTAGCCTCTCCTCCACGCTTATCCATTCGGATTGTTTGGCGCGGGCGGTGTCGGGGTGGGGGATAAGCTCTAAATCGGCGGGATTTGCTAAGGTGTTATAGTCACCACGGCTATTCATAATGTAAGCAAAATGTTCCGATGTATTAATGACTACACACACGCCTAGGCTCGCATCTCGTACAATGTCGCCAAACTTAAATTGCTGTGTCATTTTGCTTGCTCCACTTTTTCACAGACTGTTTCTTCTAATTCGTTGCCGTTGCATAAACAGAAATCGCGGAAATCACTCCATAAGTCGTAACACGATAGAAATTCTGCAATTACTTTAATTTCTTGTTCGTTCATTTTTTATTTCCTTTTTGGTGAGGCCGTCTGTTTAGACGGCCTGTTGCTTTAAATCTCTGCGTTCACGATTTCGCGGCCGGTGGCTTCGGCGATGGCCTTATGCACGGCGTTGAATGCGTCTTCGTAGATGTCATGCGGGCGTACCAGCTCGTACCACATTTCAAGCTGCTGCTCTTTGATGCGGTAGCGCAGGCGGGCTTCGATTTTGTAAGCGTCGCCGTTGAGGAAGACGGGCAGGCCGATAACGAAGGTTTCGGGGACTTCGAGATTGCCGGATTTGGTGCTGCCTTTGATGTCTTCGTCGTAGTGGAACTGGTGGCTGCCATTGCTCAGGCGGATGGAGCTTGAGAAGTTGGCGGATTTTTTGGCAACCAGTTCGCGGGAGATTTCCAGCATGTTGGCGGCGGCCGGTTCGTAGATGTCGACAAGGTTTTGCTCGATAAAGCGGGCAAACTGCTCTTGCGTCATTTTGACGCCGTCGTTTTTCGACCAAACCTGCCATTCGTTGGATTTGGGGCAGGCGTAGGTGGCGGTGTGGTCTTTCCAGCCCGCCTGCTCTGCGGTGTCGTCGTTGAAGACGGCGCGGAAGACGGCAGCGTGGCGGTCGGCGTAGATAACGGTGCCGGTTTCGGTTTGATGGCGTTTGAAGACGGCGAGAAAGCCCGCTTGGTCTTGCACTTTGGTGTCGCCGCGTTTGCGGGTCGGTGCGGGCAGACAGTCGTCCAGCCGCTCGATGATGTGGCCTTCGGGGATGATGGCAAAGGGGATGCCGCCGATAGATTTGACTTCCGCGCCTTGGATGGCGAGGTCGGCGATAGCGTTTACGTTGTTGATTTGTTCCATGTCGGAAACCTTTCTGTTGGGGTTATGAAAAGGCCGTTTTCAGACGGCCTGCTGTGCCGTTACTGCTTGGCAAATTTGAGGGGTTTGGACTCGGGCGCGTCTTTGAATGTGAGTTTCTGCTGGCGCGGGTCGTCCAGTTGCAGATTGCCTTCGGGGGTGGCGAACATCAGGACGTTGCCGCGCTCATGTTCGGGGACGAGGGCTTTGATGGTGGGCGTGATTTCGATTTGGCCGCTGTTGCCTTTGGCTTTTATTTTGAGGCTGACGGTGATGCTGCCGACTTTGCCGGTCAGTTCGGCGGCGCGGACGACTTCGGTCAGTTTTTCGTCAAGCTCTGCGGCAAGGCCGCCGGCGTAGATGGTTTCGAGGGTTTGGTTAAAGTTTGCCATTTGGTTACTCGCTTTCTTCGGGTTGGGATTGGATATCTACGCGCTTTACTTTTACGTCGATGCCTTTTTCTTGCAGGGAGGCGACGATGAGGCGCAGGGGGTCGGGCAGTTCCTGCTCCGCCTGTGTTTCTTGCTCTTCCATCGCTGCCTGCGCCTGTTCGTGGGCGGCTCTGAGCAGATCGAATACCGCTCTGTTGGCACGGTGGTGGCGTTTTTCGGCTTTGGTTTCGCTTTCTTCGCCGCCTTTACGCTTGGGCATTCGCGGGTGGATGCCTGCGGCGCAGGCCTCCGCTGACGCGGCAAGGACGCGTTGGAGCTGCTTGGCTTGTTTGAGGGTTAGATTGAGGGTTAGTGAGGCCATTTGGTTATCTCCTGTTTGGCGTTGGATAAAAAACCGACTTGCGGCGGTGGGGTTTAAAAAGGGATGTCGGAATCGGCGTCTTTCTGCGGATGTGCAGGTACTTGTCCTTTTGCCTGCGGAGCAGGAGCGTTTTGTCCGTCCTGTCCGCCGCCGAGCATTTTCATTTCGTTGGCGACGATGTCGTAGGCGGTGCGCTCGATGCCGTCTTTGCCGGTGTATTTGCGGCTTTGGATGCGGCCTTCGATGTAAACGAGGCTGCCTTTTTTCAGGTATTGCGCGGCGATTTCGGCTAGGCGGCGGTACATGGTGATGTTGTGCCACTCGGTGCGCTCCTGCCTATTGCCTTGGGCGTCTTTCCAGCTTTCGTCGGTGGCGACGGAAAAATTGCAGACAGTGTCGCCGTTGGGCATGTAGCGGGTTTCAGGGTCGCGGCCTAGGCGGCCGATCAGGGTTACTTTGTTCAGCATGCTTGGATTTCCCGTAACAGTTGGCGGTAGTAGTCTTGGCAGTGCGCGGCTTTGGTGCGGATGCGTTCGATGGCTTTTTCGTCGCGTCGGACGGTTACGGTGGTTACGCGCTGCCGCAGGGGGATGGCTTCGACGGCGTCTATCAGGCGCGCGGGGTCGGCGTAGGCGGGCAATAGGTCTTCAGGGCAGGGAAACAGCCAGAAGTCGATGTCGGCGCTGTCGCAGTCGAACAGCCACATATAGCCCTGCATCTGCCAGTCGTAGCCTGCTTTTTTGACTTTGGCTTCGGCTTCGGCGCGGAAAAATGGGTGGGTGCCGATGTCCCACGAGCATTTGGTGTCGATGATGCGGCGGTGGGCGGCGTCGTGGATGTCGCATTCGCCGCTGATGCTGCCGTTTTCAAGGCGGACGGCGTTCTTCTCGAAGCTCAAACCGCGTATCAGGCCGCTGCCTTGGATGGCAAAGGGTTCGAGGGCGTTGCCTTTTTCAGTTTCGCGGCTGCCGTCAAAGGCGGCAAAGCCGAACAGGTTTTGTTTGGCGGTGTCGATGATGTGGCTTTTGGCGGTTTGGCTTAGGGTTTCGCCTTTGGTTTTGGACTCGCCGATGATTTTGTGGATGGCGGAACAGCGGATGAGCATTTTCGGTTTCTATGAAAAAGGCCGTCTGAATGTTTCAGACGGCCTTGGGGTTGGTAAAAGGGTTATGCGCCGATGCGTGCGAGGGCGCGGCGGGTGGGTTGCGGGTCGGACAGGTTGGCGCACAGGCGGTTTAATGCGCTGTGGGCGGTGTCAAGCCACACTTGTGGTTCGTGTGCCAGCGAGTAGGCGCGGCCTGCGAAGCTGCTGCCGATTTCGCGCAGGGAGCGGGACAGGGGGTAGAGAAATTCGGCGCTGTCGTGCAGATACATGGCGCAGACGGACAGGGCGTGGATTTCGCTGTCGGTAAGCTGCGGTTTTTCAGGCTGCCTAAAGGTTTTCGATTTCCAAGCGTTGGGCTTCGGTCAGGTCGTAGTTGCCGTTCAACACGTCTTCAACGGCGATTTCGCCGGTTTGGATGTTGTTTTTCAGGGTGTCGAACAGGGCGTCGTCCACGGGTAGCAGCATCTGCGGTTCGGCGGGTTGGTTGTCGATGTAGTCGAACTGCTGGGCTTCGATGTCTTTAATCACGGCCTGATCGGACAGCACAGCTTTTTGCATGTCGATGGACAGGGGCGCCTGTTGGGACAGCAGCAGTTTGATAACGGTTTTGCGCGCCATGGCTTCGAAGTTGTCCGCCCAGACGCCGTAGCCGCGTTTGTAGGTTTGGCTGTACTGTTTGGCGTGGGCTTCCAGCTCTTCCAGCGTCATGGTGAGATTCGCTTCGTAGCCGTTGAGCAGTTGGAAGTAGGCGATGTAGCCGATTACCGTGCCTTGGGGCTTGGTGGGAATCAGGGAGGTTAGGCGGCGGTGGACGTCTTCTTCGCTGTCTTGGTCGTAAACGGCGCAGGCGTTGATGCGTTTGAACTGGCCGCTGCGCTGGGCAAGCTGGATAAAGCCTTTGTAGCCAAGCTGGAACTGGGCTTCGGTGGTGCCGGCTTTTTTGTTGCGGAAGGGAACGATGTAGGCGAAGCCGAGGTTGTTGTTAATCGGCAGGTTGAGGGTGGCGGCCATGCAGGCGGCGTTGAAGATGCTCTCGGGCTTGGCTTCTTTGAGCATGTCGTTGCTGTTGACGATCTGCATGACGGATGTGGCGAAGCTGGCGGCGTTTTTGCCCATCAGCTCCTGCATTTTGCGCATGGCGGCTTCGCCGTTGATGTATTTTTTGATGGCGATTTGGTTTTGTTGGATGGCGGGGTGTTGGCTCATTTGGCTGCTCCTTTGAGTTGGTCGTATGCCGCTTTTGCGGTTGGGTAGTCGGGATAGTCGCCGTGTTTTTTGCGGCGGCGGGTGGCGGTGGTTCTGTTTTTTTCAAACGCGGGTGGCAGCATCTCGTCGATGCGCCAGCGCTCGGGGTTTTTCTTGACGGGGCTGCGGTATAGGGCGTAGTCGGGCATGGTTTCACTCGTCTGCGGGTTCAAAGGGGGGATGCCAGCCCTGCCAGCCGTTTTGCCTTGCCCGTTCGGCTTCAAATTCCTGCACGGCGCCGCGCCAGTCGGTGTCGGCCTGTATTTCGGCCATGCGCTCGGCGGTGGCGGCGTCGATAAGGGTTTCCACACGCTGCGGCCTCGGGCTTTCGCAGCCGCCCATGACGGCAAGGATGGCGAGGACGGCGGCGAAGACTGTCCATTCGATGATTTTCAGGGTCATTTTTTTGTCCTTTGTGTCGGTTTATTCAGGGCGGCCTGCCTGCACCTATTCACAGGCAGGCCGTCTGAAATGGCGGTTTCTTCGTTCCGCCCGCGCCGCGCCCGTAAGAATTTTATGAAAAACCAGGCCGCGCGTTGTCAGGGTTTGTTTCGGCTGATTGGCTGCCGTGCCGCGCCCACTCTCCGACTAACGGCGCGGCATTCTTGGGATGTTCAGTCGGCTTACCTGTTGTTGCCACTTAGGTTAAGATTTGTTTTTATTTTTTAAATTTGGAAACGATAAAATGAAACAAGTGAAGGTGATTGCCGGGGATTTGGCAACGGGAACGTACGGCTATACAAACATTAAGATGCAGGCCGATAAGGGGGAGATACGGTTTACTGCGGATGTGGCGTCATACCATTTGACGCCGGAGCGGGATATTGAGATTGTGTTAAAAGACGGGCGTTCGCTGTGGTGATGAGTCTGCACAAGATGTGGGTTTATAAAAATGGGGAGCTTTTTTCCGATCCGGTCAATGCTTATGTCGGCGGTGATGCTTACAACTATATTATCAACGGGACATTCGCTACGGCTTATGCCGTGCTGGCGGTGTTGTTCTCGCTATGGGGGGCGTTGGCTTATCAAGACTGATAATTAAGCGGTATGCAACAAGGCCGTCTGAAACACTCAGACGGCCTTGTTGTTTCAAATTATTTATTCAATACTTTTCATTATCTGCTCTATACCAAGTTCGTCAACCAGCTTTTCCATATCTTCCTTTCTCTCTTTTCTCTGTGCCTCGGTTAGTGTGTCTTCGGGCGGGTAATATTCGTTCAACAGATAATCGACTGTTGCTTCAGCCTCTTTAAGGGTTTTTCGGTTTTCCTGACAAAACGTTTTTTTGCCATATTTCAGATACCGCGTCTCCCCATCAAGCTTCGCTTCATTTTTTAACGAATCATGGATTTCCTGTGGAAATTCTTTGTGGCAATCTGCTCCGTAATATAGGAGCAGGCTTTTTGCGGCAATATTCCCGCCGTATTTGCATTTTTCGTCCAGGTAAAAATTAAATGCCATGCCTTGCAATATCATTCTGCAAAAATTTTGCTTTTCCGGAATTGGTTTAACGGGTCTGGCTGACGCAAATCCATAAGGCAGCATTAAGGCTGCAATAATCAACAACCGCTTCATTTTATTTACCTTTAATAAAAGTTAAAAAAAGTAAACAGGATAATATCCAAACTGCCGCCTGCTTACAAGTCAAATAATCCCCGCCTGTTCAAATTCCGCTTCAAGTTTGAGGAGTGCGGATGTAAACAGGGCGTTGACGGTTTTCCTTACGGTTTTCAGGCGGCGGAAGAAGGTGCTTTCAGAAATACCGTATTTTTCCTGAATTTCCTCACGGGACGGCCTGCCGGTGAAGATGTTGCCCAGCAGGTCGTCGCACAAAAGCAGGTTCGCGCCTTTGTTTTGCGCTTCGATATGGGAGGTCAGGCCGATGATGCCGTCCTGCTTCTGCCCGCCGGTGTAGTGCAGTTCGATAACGGCCAGTTCGGCGGGGGCAAGCAGGCGTTCCACCCGCGCCTGTATCATGGCAGCGTTGGCGTGCCATTCGTGCTGCGTGAGGCTGCTGCGGGAGGGCGGCACGCCTTTGGATTCTATCCAGCGGCAGATTTGCGCGGTGTTGTTCTGCGGCTCGATGCGCAGGCTGCCGAAGCGGTAGGCATCGCGTAGGGCTTCGTCGGTGTTGCGGTACATGGGTGCTCCTGATTTTGTGTTTGTGTTTCAAGCTGCTTCCTGCCGAAGCCCTATCGCATCTGTCCACAAGGCTGCTTGACTATGCCGTGGATCAGATTCCCGACATAGCGCAGTGGCTTGGAAAATCCGTCGGCCTTTGACGGTGGCGAGATGCTCGAAAATCAGGCTGCCGCCGTTTACGGGCAGTCTGAACGGCTGCGGAATGTTTTCTTGTTCCCGTTCGGGGTCGGATAGCATCAGGCGGCCGTTGTCTATCCACAGTTCTATGTTCCAGTCGGAAGATTGGATGTTCATTGCGCTATTCCTTTACCTTGATCAGTCCTTTTTCTACGAGCCTGACCAACGTCCGCATCACCCCCTCGGCAAAGGCCGTCTGAACAAAGTCCGCCTCCAAATGCCGCGTGCGCCGGTCGGCCTCCGCGTGACAATCACTGCACGCATACGCGCCCATAAAGTCAGGCGGCTTGATGCCCGTGCCGCAATAGCCCGCCAAGCGGTAATGCGCGAAAACCGTCGTTTCAGGATCATGATTGCAAATGCCCGGAAACCGTATCTGACAACGCTCGCCGCGTGCGGATGCTCTGATTTTGCTCATGCGCCAAACTCCATTTCCGCCTGCATCCGATGGTCAGCAATTCGTTTGGAGGCCGTCTGAAAATATTTGCCGTCCAACTCCATGCCGATAAAGCGGCGGTTGGTATTCAGGCAGGCGATGCCGGTGCTGCCGCTGCCCATAAAGCAGTCCAGCACGGTATCGCCCTCGTCGCTGCCGTCGGTAATCAGTTCTTCAAGCAGGCGGGTGGGTTTCTGCGTCGGATGGATACGCTCGCCGTCAAAGCTGCGCGCGCCGCTGTTGAAACTCGGTGATTTGATAATGGCCGATTTGTGTATCGCCCGGCGGTTGTTTCCCGCAAACATAATCAGTTCGTGGCGATAGGAATAGTTCGGCGTCATTCGCCCAAGTTTGTCCCATACCAGCAGATTGCGGGTTTCGATTTCGGCGTTGAGCAGAGGCTGAATGAATGGGTAAGTACGCCAATCGGTAAAGCAGTAGACCAGTCCGTCATCTTTGAGTACGCGCCGCCATTCGCGGAAAAGCTGCATGAAAAACGGCTTGAGCATCTGCAAATCGTCGCCGCGGAAGGTGTAGCGCTTGCGCACGGTGAGGGAGACGATTTGTTTGTCGTCGTGAAAGGCAATGCCGTTGACGGCGTCCAGCACCGCTTTGGCGATGTTGTCGGCGTCGGGCTTGCCGGTGGGATACAGCGCGCCCGACAGCGCGGCAGCGCGTTTCTTCTTCGGCCATGAGGCGGGAACGGGAAACCATGCGGTGACGCAGGCTTCCAGCGGCGTGTCCTTGCCGTGTTTGACAAAGCCCTGTATTGCGGCGGCCTTGAGTGCGGCTTCACGCACGTCTGCTTCGTAGCGGCGGGTTTTGGCGGGGGTGTAGGCTCTGCCGCCCTTGGTAAAGCGCGGTCGGGCTTTGCCCTGCGGGATGCCGTTCACGCGGAACAGCAGGCTTTCGGATGGCTGGTTCATATCAAAAAATCTCCGTTTCGTTTACACGTTTTGCCGACGTGTCAAAAATCTGCCGTTTTTTTGTTTTCAGACGGCCCCAACCGTAACCATTACGGCAACGGTTGCCGCTTCCTGCGCTTGTCCAACCATTCAACCCGCTTTTGCACGGTTTCCGCCGAGGCCGTCTGAAAGCGGCCGTTCTCGCATTCCGTCTGCGGATTCAGCACGCGCCACGCTTGTTCGCGGGAGGCGGTGCAGACGATAAAACCTGCCAGTCCCCGCGCAGCGGCGGCGCGGAAGTCGGCGCGGGCGCAGTTGAGGCAGTTCATTGACGGTAGCTTGGCCAGTTGAAGGGGATGCGCTTGCCGCCGTTGTCGCGCAGGCGGTCGCGAATGCGGGCTTCGATGCGCCGCTGCCAGTCTTCTTCCGTCAGGTTGGTGAGTACCAGCGTCGGGCGCACGGCCTCGTAGCGGGCGTTGATTACCATGCCCAGCAGGCGGCTTTCGGTTTCCGTGGGGTTGCCTGCGCCAAATTCGTCCAGCACCAGCAAATCGGCCTGCACATACGGCGCGCATGCCGCAAGCTCGCTGCCGCCGTTGAAGCTGTCCTTGATGCGCTGCATCATTTCGGCGGCGGTGATCACCACCGCGCTGTAGCCTTGTTCCAGCACTTCGTGGGCGATGCCGCAGGCTAGATGGTTTTTGCCCGTCCCCATGCCCCCGGCGAAAATGGCGCAGCGGCCGTTGGCGGACACGTCGGCGAAATTGTCGGCATAGTCCCGCGCAAAGGCTTTGGCACGCTCCATCCGCATCCGTGTGGCCTCGTCGCCGCCGGTTTGGAAGTTGTCGATGCGGCAGCGGGCAAAGCGCGGGGCAATGCCTGCGCGGCCGATACGGGCTTCCGTTTCCCGCCGCTTGGCTTCGCGGCGCAGGGTTTCGGCATAGTCAGCCGCCTCGTCGGCCTCGCGCCGTCTGACGCAGGCGGGGCAGCCTGTCCAGCAGCCGCGCACCGCGCTGTAGGACGTGTACGTGCCATGCTCGGCGCAGTGTTGCTGTTTGGTCTGCCGACCACCGTAGTTTGCCGACAGCATTTCGCCTATCGTCCGCATTACCGTATCTCCCCGATTTCATCGCCGTAGTCGGCTTTGTCGAAATATTCCTGCCCGAAAAAGTGGCTGGTATGCCCGTTGCCCGCCGCCCGCTCGCGGCTGTGTTTGTCTTGCAGCCAGTCGGCACGGAAGCCCACCCATCCACGCTCGCAGCACAGGGTGATCGCCTGCGCCAGTGACAAGCCCGCGCGGTTGGCCTCACGCTCCAAGCCCGCCAGTGCGGTTTTCGTCAGCGTGATTGCCCGTTTGTCTTTGCGCACGGCCATGTAGTCCTGCGCCAGCGCACCGTCCACGCCCCTGTCGGCCAAGAGGTTCAGGGCGTCCAACTCTTTGCGGGTGGCAGAGGGTTGGCGTTTGGCAGGTTTGGCAGATTGGGCAGGCGGGGTTTCAGACGGCCTGTCTGCAAGATTTGCCGAATCGGGCTGCTTGGCAGACGAATGACGCGCATCGCGCGTATCTGCGTTAGCAGATATAGGTTCATTGATTGGTTGTATTGATTGGTTTGGGTCAAGCTGTTTGACTACCCCCGGTAAAACTGTTTGACTAGGTGGTAAAACTGTTTGACTAGGTGGTAAAACTGTTTGACTAGGTGGTAAAACTGTTTGACTAGGTGGTAAAACGTTTTCATAACCCTCTGCGCGCCCGTTTTCCAGCGTCAGGTGGTAGACGTTCGTCAGGTTTTGCCGACCATCGATTTTCCGTTCTTCAATCCACAGAAACCCGTGCGCTGCCAGCCATTCGATATGCGTGATTGCCGTCTGCCGCGAACATTCCGCCGCCTCGGCAACAGACGAATAACTCGGCCAGCATTCGCCTTTGTCGTTGGCCTGGTCGGCCAGTTTCAGCAATACCAGCTTGCGGATGGCATTGCCCACTTTCAGGCTCATGACCTGTGCCGTCAGCGACATACTCATGCCGCACCTCCCATCGAATAGCGCACATAACGCGCGCCGTTTTCGTTTTCCTCATCCACGCGGGCAATCACAACCCCGCGCCTTTCCAAGTCCGTAATCCGCGCGGCAAGCTGGGTGATGCCGAACTTGGCGTACGCCTCGTAGCTCGTCACCGTGCCGCCCGCTTTGAAGTGCGCCAGCAATCGGGCGCACTGGCTGTTGTCTTTCAAAGGTTTCAGTGGCATAATCCGCCTCCGTAGTTTTTGATATTTTTCACAATTCAATCTCCAACGCCCCTGTATCCGCAGGGGCTTTTTTTCAGCATTCACACAAGGATTTATCCATGTCATATTCGGAAGCTCTGCAAGTGGCCGCTGTTTTGTTAAGCCGACGTGAACCTGCCGCCGACGATGCCGCAGAGGCGGCAAGGCTGTTTGATTTGGCAGAGGCCGTTCTTGCGGAGTATGAAAAACGCAGGAACGGGGAGGTCGGTGTGTATGACCTCAACCTTTCCGCCTGATTCATGCCTCGTCCTCGTCTACGATTGCCTGATAGTGTTTCACCATCTGCTCGGCCATAAACAGGTATTCGGCACGGGTGACGACGCGGGCGTCTTCCGGGACGAGTTTCAGACCGGCAAAGGCTATCGCTTTGCACAGGGCTTCCAGTTCGCCGTCTTTCATGCGGCTTATCTTGGATTCAGACCAGCCCACTGCTTCACAAACGGCCTTCTGCCCACACGCCGCAAGGGCGTGCAATACCGCCCGCTCGTTCTTGCGGGCGGTTTCAATTTGGGCGGGGGATAATTCAGTCATCTGATAACTCTGCATGCAAAAACAGATCGGGTCTCAAATCTTTCAATTTCAATTTCTTAGCGGAAAGGAGGACTAATCCATGACAACGTTCCGCGGGAATACGTTTCTCCCATTTACGGACTGCCCAATTTGTTATTCCGAAATGTCGTGCGATTTTTGAGACACCGCCACATGAGGCGATCACTTTTTCAAATGGTATTGGGTTCATTCTATTAATTGTAGGTTTAAGCTACTGCAAGTAGTCTAATCATACTATTTTTTATAGTGTTGCGCCAATATTTTTTTTATGAGAAATTAGCTACCAAAAGTAGCTATTTGGAGAGTATTGATGAGCGAAAGCCAAACAAACAGCGATGCAAAATATGCTGATTTTGCCGAACGGCTAAATCAGATAAGGGAAAAAAAATCTATAGAAATTTCAGAGCTTTCCAAGAAAACAGGAATTAGTTATGAGATGATAAGAAGGTATACTCTGGGAATTGCCCAACCAAGAAACGACGGAATGGAGAAACTGGCAGAAGCTCTTTCGGTATCGGCCGCATGGCTTCAATTTGGCAGCAGTATGATGCCGACGTCTGGTGCTATTGTCGTTCATGAAGACGTCAACACTGAAAACACCCATAGGGAAATTGAAATTTACAAAACGGAATTGTCTGCTGGACGTGGAAATTTTGTTTGGATTGCGAACCATAAAGAAGACCCGTTGGTTTTTCGTGAAAATTGGTTTCGGGCGAAACGGCTCAATCCTGATAATTTGAGAGGGATGTATGTTCGTGGGAACAGCATGGAGCCTGATTTAAAAGACTGGGACACTGTAATTATTGATATTACCGATTTGGAAATAGCAGATGATGAAATATATGCTGTTGTTTTTAAAGAAAAATTTTATATAAAACGAATTAGACAGACCGTTGATGGGCTTTTGTTGATTAGCAGTAATCCCGATTACGACCCGATAGAAGTCAAATCAGAAGACGCAGACCGCTTTCAAGTATTGGGACGCATGGTTTGGCGCGGCGGGTAGCTTGACTTTTGACAGTGATTTGCCTAAAATACGCTATATTTCGGAGAAAGTTGCGTATCGGCTGATACGGCTTTCTCCGTTTTGTTTGTGCGGGTATCGTATAGTGGCATTACAGTAGCTTCCCAAGCTGTTCAGACGGGTTCGATTCCCGTTGCCCGCTCCATTTGATTTCAGGCCGCCTTTGGGCGGTTTTTTGCATTTCAGGCAGCCTTAAATCGCGTAGATACCGAGCCGCTTTGCGGTGGGTGTGCCGCAGTAAATCAGCCCCGTGCTTTCGAGCCGGGGCTTTTTTATTGGAGAATGTAAGTGAACAAAAGCCTGTATATCCCTTTTGAAGGGGCGAGACTGATTGCCGCCGAGTATGACGGCCAAGTGTATGTGGCTATGCGCCCGATTGTGCAGGGCATGGGGTTGGATTGGGCGACGCAATCCAAGAAATTGCAAAAAAACATTACAAAATATGGGTGTAGGCATATGACTACACCTACCACAAGCGGCGAACAGGAAATGCTTTATATCCCGCTGAAGAAGCTGAACGGCTGGCTGTTCGGTATCAACCCTGCCAAAGTCCGCGCCGATTTGCGGGAAACGGTGGAGCGGTATCAGGAAGAGTGTTTTTTGGTGCTGCACGATTATTGGAACCGTGGCGAAGCGGTGCGGGCAAAAGTGCAGGTGGAATTGGACGCATGGCGCAATCAGGAAACGGCGTCGTTTGCGCGCGGCAGTCATGCAGGGCGTGATTTGAATCTGCGTAAGCAGGAAAAGCACTATATTGCCGCCAAAATCAGGCAGTGCGAAGTGAACCTGTTGCAGCCCGATTTGTTTCAGGCAGCCTGAACAGCAAAACGCCGCGATGGCGGGAATCATCGCGGCGTTTCTCTTTGCAACCCTTTTACGCACAAAGGATTGAAATTGAGTGAATGATAAACGTTTTACCTTCAAAATGCTAGGAGTTCAAATGGAAGCTGTAAATTTTACTCCGAAAGAATTGCGCAAAACCATGTGGACGGCGGCAAGCATCTTGTTTGCCGCTATCGTGTTGTGGCGGCTGCCTGAAATCATTGCTGCTGTGAAATGGTGGTAATCCCTTCGCGCTTGAGCCGGATGTATTCGGCACGCAGTTCGAGATAGGCGCGGGCGTATTGGGGGATGCCGGCTTTGTTCCAGTTGCTGACGCTGCGGCGGGCGATTTGGAAGATGTCGGCCAGCTCGGCGCGGCTTAAGTGGGCATCGTGCAACAGGGTGTTTAATTCGTGTTTGAAGTCTTGCATAATGGAAAAAATATCTATACAATGGCTGTATTGTATATTTGACTAAGGGATTATGCAATGGCTGCCCTATCTGGAACAGAGACAATCCGTGCGGTGGCGGCAAGGCAGAAGAAGACTCTGCTGGCCTTTAGCACCGGCAAGGATGCGGTGGCGGCGTATCTGGCCATCCGCGATCATTTTGAAGAAGTGGTGCCGTATTATCTGTATCTTGTCCCGGGCTTGGAGTTTGTGGATGAGCAGATTGATATGTATGAGCGCCAGTTTGGCTTTAAGGTTACCCAACTGCCGCATCCGTCTTTGCACCGGTGGCTGAATGGGATGATTTGGCAGCCGCCGCAAAACTGCGCGGTGATCGAAGATGCGGGCTTGCCTGAATTTGACTATACCGATATTCAGGCGGCGATGGTGGGCAAGTTCGGCCTGCCAAAGGATACTTTGGTTGCCGATGGCGTGCGGGCGGCAGACAGCCCGATGCGTCGGATTGCGATTAAGTCGCATGGCAGCATCTCTTACAATCTGCTTAAGTACCATCCGATTTGGGACTGGAAAAAGGCGGATTTAATCGAGTGCTTTAAAAAGCACAATGTGCGACTGGGGAGCGACTACAAAGTATTCGGGCGCTCGTTCGATGGTTTGGACTTGCGGTTTCTGCTGCCGATTAAAAAGCACTATCCGCGAGACTATCAGCGGATTTTGGAGCTAATCCCGCTGGCTGATTTGGAAATCTTTAGGTGGGAGTGCGCAAATGGCAAACACTGATGACCGCAAGCAACAGATTGAAGATGCAAAGGCCGCCGCCAAGGCGAAGGCAAACCAATGGAAGCGTAAGCAGAAGCCTGCGGTGAAGATGCCTGAGCTGACCGGAGACCCGGAGACAGACAGCCGCGCGGATTTGGATGCGGTAAAGCAGGGTTTCCGCGACAGGCTGAAAGCGGAAAACAAGCGCAAGGTGGATGCGACAGACTCGCGCTACTGGTGCTGCCTGTGTTTCCAGTCGCATGAGCAGTTGATGGCATTTTTAAACCAGTCGGGCATGCGCAAGTTTGGCACCAAGTATCTCAATGGCGAGAAGGTGGCCGAAATGATGGGCATCGAACTGCCCGATGTGGAAGTGCCCTATCTGCCCGAGCCGCGCATTGACAAGGCATGGGCCGAATTGGTGGAAGATTGATTGTTGAAACCGTCTGTAAGGGCGGTTTTTTTGTGGCCGCCGTTTGGGTGGCGTTTTTGTGTGAAAGGAGCGCAAGATGCGTGGAGCAGTACCTTATGGCAAACCGCATATCCGTGGTAAGTCGGGGCGTGGGCATGGATCGCCTTCGGCCAGCCGCAGTGCCGGCTCTTGATTTGCAACATAACCCCATGCAAAGGTGTTTGAATGACTGCTAAATATTGCGGGGCAAAAACCCGTTCGGGCGAGCCGTGCAAGGGCAAGGCAATGGCTAATGGCAGATGCCGCTTGCATGGCGGTAAATCAACAGGCGCACCCAAGGGTAGCCAGTCCAAACCGGGTGCGCTTTATTCCGCCTATTACACGGAAGAAGAGCGGATGCTGGCGGAAGAATTGCAGTTGGGCAGCATCGATGAAGAGTTGAAGCTGTGCCGTATCCGTCTGAACCGTGCTTTAAAGCTGGAAGCGGAACAAGATGCCGAAGCGTTGGAGTTGGAAAAGGTGGTTGAGACGCCGACGGTGATTGGCGGCGTGCCGATTACCGATGACCCGGATGTGCCGCCCGTGCGGCAGAAGACGTTTGTGCGACGGGACTATGATGCGGTTATCCACCGGCTGCTGGGACGCATCGAATCGTTGGAAGCGACGCGGCAGAAGTTGATCAGCGGGATGCGCTTGGATTTAACAAGCTCTGACGGCAGCATGTCGCCGAAAGGCGCAGTGATGGATAAAGTGGAATTTGCCGAAGTGCTGAAAAGCCTTTCAGAAGACGTATGAAGCAATTTGACGAAAAAGAAACGGCAGCGGCACGGATAGCGTCCCATCATGATTTGTATTGGTTTTCGCGCTGGATGTTCTTGCAGCGCAAAGGCTACAAATGGATGCAGGCCGCGCATCACAAGCTGGTTTGCAATGCGTTAATGCGCGTATTCAACGGCGAGTGCAAACGGCTGATTATCAACATTCCGCCGCGCTATTCCAAGACCGAACTGGCTGTCGTGAACTTTATCGCGTGGGCAATCGGGCGCGTGCCTGATTCCGAGTTTATCCATGCGAGCTATTCGGCCACATTGGCGGTAAACAACGCGGTAAACGTGCGCAATCTGATTCAGCATGAGGAATACCGCGCGATTTTTCCCGATGTGCAACTGGCTTCGCAGGCGCAGGGGCATTGGAAGACAACGGCTGGCGGCGTGGTTTACGCCACGGGCACGGGCGGCACGATTACGGGTTTCGGCGCGGGCAAGCATCGGGACGGTTTCGGCGGTGCGCTAATCCTTGACGACCTGCACAAGGCCGACGAGGCGCGTAGCGATACGGTGCGAAACGGCGTAATCGAGTGGTTTCAAAACACGCTGGAATCGCGCAAAAACAGCCCGCAGACGCCGATTATTGTGATTATGCAAAGGCTGCATGAAGAAGACATTGCCGGCTGGCTGTTGAACGGTGGCAACGGCGAAGAATGGGAACACCTCTGTTTGTCGGCGATTACCGAGGACGGCAAAGCCCTATGGCCTGAAAAGCACGATATTGAAACGCTGCGCAATATGGAACGCGCCGCGCCGTATGTGTTTGCGGGGCAGTATATGCAACGTCCCGCCCCGCTTGACGGCGGCCTGTTCAAGCCCGACTGTATGACGACGGTTGAAGCCGAGCCTGCGGGTAATATCCGCTGGGTGCGCGGCTGGGATTTAGGGGCGACGGTAGGCGGCGACCCGACGGCGGGTATCAAGCTGGGGCGCATGGACGACGGGCGGTTTGTGATTGCCGATTTGGTTTACGGCGACAAAGCCCCTGACGAACGGGACGCGATGTTGAAAAATACGGCGGTTTCAGACGGCACGAAGGTAAAAATCAGCATTCCGCAAGACCCCGGGCAGGCGGGCAAGACGCAGGTTTTGCACCTGACGCGGCTTTTGGCCGGTTTCAATGTGGTTTCCAGTCCCGAATCGGGCGACAAGGTGACGCGTGCCGAGCCTTTCGCGGCGCAGGTCAACGCGGGTAATGTGCTGATGGTTAAAGGGGCGTGGAATAAGACGCTGACCGATGAAATGCGCCTTTTCCCAAACGGCAAACACGACGATACGATAGACGCTTGCAGCCGCGCGTTTGGCGAATTGCTGGCGGACAGGGGCAGGGCTGCGCGTGTGGCAACAGGATTGATGTGATATGGGATTCGATACGAAGCATCCGGAATATGTACGGACGGCCGCAGAGTGGCGGATGATGGACGACGCGCTGGGCGGCGAGGCCGCTGTAAAGGGGCGCGGGACGGAATATCTGCCGATGACGGCAGGGATGGTAAATGCAAAAAACACGCAGGGCATCGATGTGTCCGCGCTGTACCGTGCCTATAAGCTGCGCTCGCAGTATCCCGAATGGGTACGCGATGCGGTGCGTTCGATGATGGGGATGGTGTCGCGCATGAAGCCGCGTGTGACGATAGATTACGGCCGTTTGAAAAGCATGGAGCATGACGCGACGGCTGACGGTTATCCTCTGCACCAGCTTTTTTTGCGTGCGGTGCAGGCGAATATCAAGAAGGGGCGTTTCGGTCTGTTGGCGGATGTGGATGCGGCGGGCAGGCCGTTTGTCGCGGCTTATGAGGCGGAGGCGGTAATCAACTGGAAGGTGTCGGCGGTGGGCAGCGGGCGTGTGGATTTGTCGCTGCTGGTGCTGCGGGAGGCGGTGCCTGCGGGGGATGATGAGTTTTCGCACGAGACGAAGAACGAGTATCTGGTATACCGCATTGTCGACGGTGTCTGTGTGGCCGAGCGTTTGGACGGCGAAGGAAATACGCTGTGGGTGCACCCGCTTCAGGCAGACGGCGGAAGGCCGTTGGACTTTATTCCGTTTGTGTTCTGCGGAGCGACGGACAATGCGCCGGATGTGGATGTGCTGCCGCTGGCGACGATGATGAAGTCGGCCTTGCAGTATTACCGTTTGAGCGCGGATTATTTTCAGGAACTGCATCTGACGGCGCATCCGCAGCCGGTGATTACGGGGCAGGATTTGGAAACGGCGAATATGGTGACGGGGCCGATGTTGGCCTGGTCGCTGCCTAATGAGGGGGCGAGGGCGTTTTATCTGGAAATCAGCGGCGCGGGCATCGAGGCCAAGCGGGTGGCGATGGAGGCGCAGAAGAATGCGGCGCTGGAAGCGGGGGCGCGGGTGATGGATGTGGGCGGCAATGAGTCGGGGGCGGCGCGGATGGCGCGGCAGAACGACCAGTATGCGACGCTGCGCAGTATCGTGAAAAACAGTGCGGAGGCGGTGGAGCAGTGCCTGCGCTATTTGGGGGTGTGGTTCGGGTTGTCCGCCGAAGAGGCCGATGAGGTTTTGAAGTTTTCGGTGGACTTGGATTTTGAGAAGACGATTGATACTGCGATGCTGCAACAGTTGTTTTCCGCCGCGCAGTTGGGGATGGTGTCGCCGGAAACGGTTTGGGACTATCTGCAAACGGGGCAGATTCCGGAGCGCGGCTGGGACGACGAGCAGGGCAGGATTTTGGGCGCGGGGCTGACGAATGGTTGACCTTGAGGATTTGACGCTGCAAAACGCGGTGCGGCTGGAAGGGGTGAAGACGCATTTATCGGACGCTTTGCGCGCCGAATTGATCGGGTTGCGCGATGAGCTGAAACGGCTGTTGGATGCCGACGACGAAATCGCCGACCTATCCCACCGTGACGCGCAAAAGCTGTATGCGGAGCTGGATGCTCTGTTGGTGCAGTCGTTTGCCGAACTGGCGGACGCGCTGTTGCTGCGGCTGCATGAGTTGGCGCAGGTGATGGCGGCGCACGAGTCGGCGGCTTTGTCGGCGGCGGGGGTGTCGGATGTGAAGACGGTGTCTGCGGCGGCTTTGTCGGCCATGTTGGATGCCCGGGTGCTGGCGGTGGAGGGGATTTATTCCGAGCCGCTGCTTGCGCCGTTTGTCCGCCATTATACCGACGCGCAGAAAACGCGCATTGCCGCCGTGGTGCGGCAGGGGGTGGCGCAGGGTTTGACGAATGCGCAGATTCGGCAGCGTGTCATTGGGACGAAGAAGGCGGGTTACAACGACGGGATTGTCGGGGCGTCGGTGCGTTCGGGCGATGCGCTGGTACGCACGGCGGTGCAACATGTGTCTTCGGCGGCGCGGCAGGCGGTGGCGGAGGCCAACGCGGATATTGTCGCAGGGGTGAGAATGGTGGCAACGCTGGACTCGCGCACGAGCAGTGTGTGCCGTTCGATTGATGGCCGGGTGTTCCCTGTGGACAGCGGGGCGAGGCCGCCGTTCCATATCAACTGCCGCACGTCTTTTGTGTTGGTTCTGAAAGCGGAATACGCGGGGCGGGAGGCGCAGGGGAAACGGGCATCGGCAGGCGGGGCGGTTTCAGACGGCCTGTCTTATTACGAATGGCTGGGAAAACAGCCTGTGGCGTTTCAGGACGAGGTGCTGGGCAGGACGCGCGGGGCGTTGTTCCGCAGCGGCGGGCTGTCGGCAAAACAGTTCGCGGATTTGCAGCTTGACCGAAATTTCCGTCCGCGCACGCTGGACGAGCTGCGGGAGCTGATACCGGAGGCGTTCCGGCAGGCGGGCTTATGAAGCCGTCTATAAAGGTTTTGAAATTTGAGGCCGTCTGAAACGTTCGGGCGGCCTTTTTTGTCGGCAGCTTGGGGCTGCTTTTTTTGTATCTGTAACAAGTCCGCTATGCGGCAACACGAGGTGTTTTTATGAAGTTTCGCAATATGTTTCTGAAATACGGTTATCAAAGCCAGGCCGGTGAGGAGCCGGGCGGCGCGGGCGGTGCGGCGGCGACGTTTACGCAGGCGCAGTTGGACGAGGCGGTGGCGCGGGCGGTGGCCGAGCAGACGGCGGGTTTGAAGGCGAAAAACGGCGAGGTCATCGGCGACAACAAGAAGCTCAAGGAGCAGTTGGCGCGTTTCGACGGCATCGACCCGGATCAGGTGCGCGCCATTTTGAAGAATTTTGCCGACGGCGAGGAAGCGAAGCTGATTGCGGAGGGCAAAATCGACGAGGTGCTGGCCAAGCGCACGGACAAGCTCAAGGGCGAGCATCAGAAGCAGTTGCAGGGTAAAGACGAGGAAATCGGCACGCTGTCGGCGCGTGTGCAGAAGCTGTCGGCTTTGGCGGTGAACGGGGCTTTGGCGGCGGCGGCGGGCGAGAAAGGCGCGCTGCCGGAGAGTATGGAGGCGATTCAGGCTCTGGCCAAGGGGGTGTTTGTCACCGACGACGATGGCAATGTGGTGGCTTTGGATGCGGACGGCGATGTGGTGTTCGGCAAGGATGGCAAAAGCCCTTTGCAGGCGGCCGAGTGGCTGGACGGTTTGAAGGAGCGGATGCCAAATCTGTTTGCCATGCCCAAGGGGGCGAATGTGCGCGGCAGTGGTACGCAGCACGGCGCATCGGGCAAACTGGGCGGCACGCAGACCGAGCAGGAAGAGTATTTCGCGCAGAAATTAGGTATTCCGGTTTCTTAAATTTTTTTCAATCAAATTAGAAAGGACAAGACATGGCATTGAACCAAATGCAGGTGTTTAACGAATACATTATGCCGGCCACTATCGAGCAGTTGGCGCAGATGATTCGGAAATTCAACGAGGCGTCGAACGGGGCGATCCGTCTGACGACCAAGGGCTTCACCGGCGATTTTTTACAGGAGTCGTTTTTCAAATCGCTGGCGTCCGCGCAGCGCCGCGTAGACCGCTACGGCGCGAACGGTGCGGCGGCGGCAACGGATTTGACGCAATTGAAGCATTCGAGCGTGAAAATCGCGGGCGGTATCGGGCCGATTGCTTTCGAACCGTCGCAGATGACTTGGTTGCAGCAGCCGACGGGGCGGGGTGTGGCGGTGGCGTCGCGCTCTTTGGCCGAGCTGATGCTGAAAGACCAGTTGAATACGGCCATCGGCGCGCTGGCGGCGGCTGTCGGCAACCGTCCGGAGGCGGTGAACGATGTGTCGGCAACAAAAGGCTTGGACTATGTCGCCATCAACGGGGCGCATGCCAAGTTCGGCGACAATTCGGGTAATTTGGTGGCGCAGGTGATGAGCGGCGCGGCCTATCACAAGCTGATCGAGCGCAATCTGACCAACGCGCAGCAGTTGTTCCTTGCGGGCACGGTGCAGGTGGTGGATTTGCTGGGTAAGGCGGTGATTGTGACTGATGCGCCCGCGCTCTTTACCGCCGCGCAGTCGCCCGCTCCGGCGAAGTTCAAGGTGCTGTCGCTGGCAGATTCGGCGGCGGTGGTGAGTGACGGCGGCGATGTGGTGTCGAACGTGGAAACGCGCAACGGCAACCAGCGCATTGTGACGACTTTGCAGGTGGACTATTCCTTCGGGCTGGGCTTGAAGGGCTATTCGTGGGACGAGTCCAACGGCGGCAAGTCGCCCGACGATGCGAAGCTGTTTACCGGTACGAACTGGCAGATGGTGGCGTCCGATATCAAGCAGACGGCGGGCGTGCTGACGGTGGCCGACGCGGACAAATAGGCCGCCTGAAACGGGAGGCCGTCTGGAAGGTTTCAGACGGCCTTTGTTTTGGCTGTAATACGGAAATACGAAAGGAATCGACATAATGGAAAAACCTGTTTTTTACGAAGTGCATCCGGTTTCGCAGGAGCGTCGCGCGGCTTTGCTGGCGGCTGGTTATCGGATTATTGATGCGGTGTTCATGTCTGCCGGTTACGAGAACCCGCCCGACCCGCAGGCTGCCGAAAGGCCGTCTGAAAATGGGTTGACGGTGGCACAGTTAAAGGAGGAGCTTGCGGCTTTGGGTGTGTCCGTTCCCGCCGATGCGAAGAAGGCGGATCTGGAAGCACTGCTGGAGGCGGAGCTTGCCAAGCGGGATGGCAGCGGTGATTAGGGTGTTTGTTTCCGCCGCCGAGGTATCGACGGTGCTGCCTGCGGGGGCGGATGGGGAGCGGGCGGCGATGATGGCGAATCTGTGGCTGTCGCGGCAGGCTTTGAAGCCGTTTGATGTCGTGCCGGAAGGGGTGAAGGCGGCGGCTTTGGAGTTGGCGCGGATGGCGCATGAGGGGCTGTTGTATGCGGATACGCAGTCGGGTTTGTTGGCGGAGACGGTGCGGGCGGACAGTGTGAGTGTGAGCCGGTCGTTTTCGCCGTCGGCCAAGGCGGTGTCGGGACGGATGCGACTAGTGGCGGATTTGCTGTCGCCGTATCTGGACAGTGCACGTTTGGGCAATGCGGTGTTGTTGGCGAGGTTGTGATGAGGGTTTTGCTTCAGGAGCGGCTGGCGGCGGCTTTGTCGGGCGTTTTGGCCGATGCGGTGCAGGATTTTGTACTGCGGCGTACGGTGAAAACGGCGGACAGGGTGCGCGGGACATTTGTGGAGGCGGTGGAGGAATACCGTGGGCGCGGGTTGTGCCGTTTGTCGTGGTCGGCGGTGGAGCGCAATGCGCTGGGGATTCCGGCGACTGACGGCAAGGCGGTGGTTTTGCAGTCGGAATGCGCTGTTGCGCCGAGGCAGGACGATGTGTTGGACTTTGGCGACGGGGCGTGCCGTATTGTCGAGGTGCGGCAAGACCCGGTCGGGGCGGTGTGGACGGTGCAGTACCGGAGGGTGTGAGATGGCTTGGGACAGGAAACCGGATTTGTTCGCGGAGTTGGTCGAAGAGGAAGCGGAAAAGCGTTGGCGTGCGTTTACTCTGACCTGTCTGAATGCGGTGGTGCTGCGTTCGCCGGTGGATACGGGGCGGTTTCGCGGCAGCCATACGGTGTCGGTGGGGCAACCTGATTACGGGCTGACGGAGGCGGAGGACAGGACGGGGACGCTGACTCTGGATACGGGGGCGGCGGTGATTCGTGGTGTGCCGAAGGGGGCGTTCCCACCCGTCTATATCCAAACGAATCTGCCTTATGCGGCGCGGCTGGAAAATGGTTGGTCACAGCAGGCGGCGGACGGGGTATATGCGGTGTCATTCAATTATGCGGTGCAGAAATTCAAATGACGGAATATGAGTTCAGGCAGGCGGTGTCTGCCTTGGTTTTGCAGGCGGGCATTGTGGCGGAGGCGGCGGTGGATGTGCCGAACAGTTCAGGGTTTGCGCCGCCGCGCGGTTTGTGGCTGCGGCTGGGCTTCAGTGGGGCGCAGGGTTTGTTTGCGGGCTTCGGCGATATGCCGCTGACGCGGCGGACGGGGCTGGTGATGGTGCAGTGTTTCGCGCCTGCGGCGGAGTATACGGGTGCGCTGGAAGAAGCGGCGGGTGCATTGGTACGGCTGCTGGAATGGCATTTCGCGCCGGGCTTTGAGTTGCAGGCGGCGGAGACGGCGGATGTGGGGCTGTCGGACGACGGTTTGTGGTGGCAGAAGAATGTGCGCGTGCCGTTTTTGATTAAGGCTGTCTGAAAACCCAAACGGGACTTTCAGACGGCCTTTGTTTTGACTGTTTTTTTATGAAAGGAAATACCCATGAGTTCGGGTGCGAAGCAGAGTCTTTATATTGTGGCGGAGGCGGCGGCAGGTACGACGCCGAACAATCCGAAGTGGGCGACGCTGCCCTTTAAGTCGCTGTCGCTGGACGGTGCACCGAATAAGACGGAGTCGGATACGGTGGTTGATGGGCGCATCGGGCGAGGCAGTTATATCACGGGCTTGGAAATCGCTGGCGATATCGAGGCCAATGCGTCGTTCGCCACGTATGACGCCCTGCTGGAGGCGGCGTTTTTCAACGAGTGGAAGACGGACGCGCTGTCGGTCGGCGAGGTGCGCAAGACTTTTTCGGCGGTGCGTGCTTACCGGGACATCGGCAATTACCATACGTTTAAGGGTTTGCATGTGGCGAAGTTCGCGCTGGACATTCCCGAGGAGGGGCTGATTACCTTTAAGTTCACGATGGCGGGTTTGGAGCGTTCGCAGGCCAATGCCGCGCCTGCGGGTACGGTGGCCGCTGCGGCTTTGGCGGAGGAGTTTACCAATGTCGGGGTGGGCGAAATCACGCTGGACGGTACACCGCTGCGCGGGGTGGCCTGTGTGACGGCCTTTTCGTTCGAGTTGGACAACGGGATGAAGGCGCAGAAGTGTTTGGGCGCGGGTTTGTCGGCGGGCAAGCAGTTGGAAGGCCGTGCGACGATAAGCGGTTCATTTACAGTGGCGTGGTCGCAGAAGTCGGCGGAGATTTACGAGAAGCAGTTTGCCAACGGCAAGCTGGCTTTGGTGGTGCCTTTCGGCGATGCGGCGGGCAATAAGTATGAGTTGTCGCTGCCGGTGGTGACAGTGAAGGGTTCGCTGCCTTCGGGCGGGGCAGACGATTTGTTGAGTACGCAGTTCGAGTATACGGTGCAGGATGTGTCGCCGGTGTTGAAACGGGTGGCGAAACCTTAAAGGAGCAGGAAAATGGCTTTGAAGATTGTGAATAAGCCCAAAGCGGGGGCGAGGTGGTTCGGTTTCGAGCAGGACGGGGAGGTGGTGGCGCGTTTTCTGATCCGTCCGATAGACGAGCCGCGCTATCAGGTGGCGCAGGAGCGTTTGCAGTTGGCGGTGCGCGCGGAGGGTTCGGATATTGCGGGGATTGCGGAGGACGCACAGCCTTGGGTGTTACGCGATGCGGAGGCGGTGGCGCGTTATCTGGTGGCAGACTGGGAGGGTTTGGAGGATGCGGACGGCAATGTCCTGCCCTACTCGCCCGATATGGCCTGTATGGTGTTCGCGCAGTCGAAAACGGGGCTGGTGCTGTGGTCGTGGGCGAAGATGCAGGCGGAGGCTTTGCAGGCGGAGTTGTGGCGCGAAGAGGACGAGGCGGTAAAAAAGCCGTAGCATGGTACAGGTGGCGGGCACAAGGGCAGTCGCAAAAGCGTAAAAACGTCCGCGACTACCTGAATCTGCCGCAGGAGGCGGCGCCGGAATATTCATATCTGGCGGATTATCTGGTCGCCGCCTACGTGCAAATCGCCCGCGCCCGCCGCTACAAGCAGGGTGTGCCTTTGCCGTTGTCGCTGCGCGATGTAGCGGATTTTGCCGATTGCGCGGATGTGCCGGTATCGCGAGCTTTGCTCAACCGTGCGGTGTTTGCGATTGACGATGCGGCGATGGCGGGAGGTTAGGGGCTGTCTGAATGGGTTTCAGACGGCCTGAATCTGCTTTCTGACGGGTACGGATGCGTTCGAGGTCGTCCCAGTTGCTGCCGATGGGGGGTATTCATGTTTTGCTCCCTGACTGCTGTCGTTATGCCAAGGGTACGGCCAGAGGGACGACGAAGTCGTGCGGGGTTTGTTCGGCGTGCCACAGGTCGTAACGGCTCTGCATATCCAGCCACATGCGGCTGCTTGTGCCCAGCAGGACGGACAGGCGCACGGCCATGTCGGCGGATACGGCGGCTTTGCCGTTGAGGATGCGCGAGAGGGCGGCGCGGGTGACGCCAAGGCGTTTGGCGGCGTCAGTGACGCTGGTTTCGCCGAGGTATTCGCGCAGCACTTCGCCCGGATGGGCGGGGTTGTACATTTCCATGATGTCTTCCTTTCAGGCGGCCTATGCCTGTTTTTCCAAGGGGACGACGGCTATGGTTTTGCCCAGGGGGGCAAGCAGTTTCAGCAGGGTGTCGATTTGCGGGTTGGTCTGCCCGCGCTCCATGCGGGCGATGACGGGCTGTTTGACGCCGCTCAATTCTTCCAGCCGCTTCTGGCTGATGCCCGCTTCCTGACGGGCGCGGATGAGTTCGCCGATGATGGCGACGCGCAGGTTGCTTTCCCTGATTTCTTCTGCGGTGAAGATTTCGCGTTCGAGGTCGTCCCAGTTGCTGCCGATGGGGGGGATGGTGTTCATGTTTTGCTCCTTGCTTTAATGTCGTCCAAACAGGTTTGTGCGCGTTCGATTTCGCGGCGCGGGGTTTTTTGGCTGCTTTTCATGAACTGGTGCAGCAGGATAAAGCGTTTTCCGTCCCACGCGGCAAACAGTATGCGGTCGCGCAGCGGGCGCAGTTCCCATATGTCGCCGTGCAGGTGTTTGACATAAGGTTCGCCCGCGCGCGTGCCGTGTTGTTTGAGGATTTGGATGTAGTCGCGTATTTTGTTCAGTTTGATGCGGCTGTCTTTGTCCCGTTTTTCTGCCAGGGATTTGATGTATTCCTTTACCGGTTCGCGTCCTTTGGCGTCTTGGTAGAAAACGATTTCAAACATGTTCGGCATCCTTGTTGATTTAGACAAATTATAACTTAAAAGTTATAATTTGTCAATTATTTTTAAGTTATCGAAGCCGTCTGAAACCTTTCAGACGGCCTTTTTGTCCGGAGTGTCCGTATGGCAGAACAGAAATCCCGTCTGGTTATCGAAATCGACCCGTCGCAGGCGAAAACGACGATTGCGGCTTTATCGAAAGAGTTGCACGGTTTGACGGAGAACGGGGAGTTGTCGGCGAAAAAGGTGCGGCAGTTGGGCAGGGATGCGGCCGACCAGTCAGGGCGGCTGGATGCGATGACGCAGGCGGTGAAGCGGCTGGCGGCGGGCTATCTGACCTGGCAGACGGCGCAGACTTTGGTGATGCGGGCGGACGGTTATACCAATCTGCAAAACCGTCTGCGGCTGGTGACGGATTCGCAGCAGGGTTTGAATGCGGCAACGGAGGAGACGTTCCGTATCGCGCAGCGGACGCGCTCTTCGTGGGAAGGTACGGTGCAGGTGTACCAGCGTTTCGCGCAGAACGCGCAGCGTTTGAAGCTGTCGCAGGAGCAGGTGGCGCGTGCGACGGAGACGATGGGCAAGGCGGTGGCTTTGTCGGGCGCGTCGGCGGGGGCGGCGCAGGCGGCGATGGTGCAGTTCGGGCAGGCGCTGGCTTCGGGGGTGCTGCGCGGCGACGAGTTCAATTCGATGGCGGAAAACACGCCAGCGGTGATGGACGCGATGGCGCGCGGGCTGGGTGTGTCGCGCGGCGAGCTGCGGGCGATGGCGGCGGACGGCAAGCTGACGGCGGAGGCGGTGACGCAGGCGCTGTTGCGGGTCTCCGATTCGGTGGACGCGGACTTTGCCAAGACGCAGGCGACGGTGGGACAGGCGTTCCAGTCGTTCAACGACAGTCTGACGAAGTTTGCCGGTGAGGCGGACAAGGCGACGGGAGCGAGCCGCGCGCTGGCGGAGATGCTGCTGACGGCGGGTAAACATATCGATGCTTTGGCTTTCGGCGCGGCAACGGCGGGTGGAATTGCCTTTGTCCGTATGCTGGCGACGGCGCAGGTGGCGGTGGCGGGTACGTCGGTGCGGCTGCTGACGATGAACGGCCTGCTGGCGGCGACGCAGTCGCTGCTGATGGGGCCGGTGGGCTTGGTGCTGGCGGCCGGGGCGGCGGCGGGGGCTTATGCGTATCTGACCTCTTCGGTGGTCGATAACAGCGATGCTCTGGAAATCAATGCCGACAGGCTGCGCAAGACGGTTGAGGAATATAAGAGGCTCAACACCCAAGGTCAAACGCGGTATATGGAGGAGTTGAAAGAGAAGATTGCCGATGTCAATAAAGAGTTGGAGGGACGCAAAGCAGGCTTGGTTTACGGCTACGACCATGTGAAGGGCATGGAAGAGCTGATGCGCAGCTTTACCGAAGGCAAAATCAAGCTGGAGGATTTGAATGCGGCGATGCTCAACGGCACGGATGCCAATGAAGCGACACGCGAGAGCATTCTGAAGTTGGCACGGGAATACGAGCAGGCGAAAACCGTCGGCGCGAATCTGAAGCTGGAGCAGGACGCTTTGAACGGCAAGGTGGCGGATTTGCAGCCTGCGGCGGGCAAGGCGGCGGACGGGGTTGCCGAGCTTGCCCGGAAAACGGAGGACTACACGGCAAAAGTGAAGGCCGCCGTGGCCGAGGTGGAAAAGCTGCAAGGTCGGTGGGCGGATTCCGTTGCTGACAATTCGGCTTACATTTCCTTCCGCGAAAAGGGTTACGACGACGCGACGGCCAAGGAAATGGCGAAAGTCAAGGCGGCGTTTGTGCGCAAAGGCGTTGCCGACGACGACGCGACTTTGAAAGCCTTCGAGGCGTTTCCCGAAATCCGTAAGAAAATCGAGTTGGAAAAACAGGCGGCGGCGTGGCAGGAAAAAGACCGCAAGCGGTTGCAGGCCGCCAACCGTGAAGAAAAGCTGCGGACAAAGGAGTTGGAAAAGCGCAAAAAAATCACCGCTACGGAAAAACTATGGCGCGGCGGCGCGGGGGAGCGGGTGCTGGGGCACGCGCACCGCCACCGCTACGCCGAACTGGAGCAGCGGCACGGTTTGCCGAAAAACCTGCTGGCGGCTTTGGAAATGCAGGAATCGCACGGCAATGCCGCTGCGGTTTCGCCCGTAGGCGCGCGCGGCGTGTTTCAGTTTATGCCTGCTTCGGCCAAACATTGGGGAGTGAACGTCAATGATGTGCGCTCTTCGGCGGAAGGGGCGGCGCGTTATCTGAAATATCTGCTGAAAATGTTCCACGGCAATGTGGAGCTGGCCGTCAATGCCTACAACCACGGCGAGGGTAATACGCTCAAACGCCTGAAATCGGGGCGTGCCGCGCCCAAAGAAACGCGCAGCCATTGGGCGGGCGTGTCGGCTAATCTCGACTGGCTCAACGGCGGCAGGGGGGAGTTTAAGGACGACCCGCGCCAAACCTATGCCGAGCTGCCGCCCGATTTGTACGCGCAGACGCTGGAAGATTTGCAGCGGCAGATTGATATGGTGGGGCTGCTGTCCGAGGCGCAGAAGTTCGGCTATGAGTTGGAAAAAGGCCGCCTGAAAGATTTGTCGGCAGAGGAAAAGGCGCAGTTGGCGGCGAAGCGGGAGACGCTGGACTCGCTTTCGCGCGAGGCGGAGGAAAGAGGCCGTCTGAAAGAACTGGCCGAAGAGGCGGGGCGGGATTTTTCCGACCGTTTGTTCGAGTTGGATTTAATCGGCAAAACGGCGGACGAGACGGCGCGACTGCGGCTGGAGCGCAAGTACGATCTGATGGTGGTGCAGGCGCAGAAGGACGGGGCGTCGCAGGGCTATGTCGACGGCCTGCTGGCGCAGAAGCAGGCGGCGGAAGAGGCGCGGCTGGCTGTCCAAAAGCTGCGCGAAGAAAAGGCCAATGACTGGCAGGGCGGCATTGCCGAAGGGATAGGCAGCTATGCCGAAAGCCTGGGTACGCTGCATGAGAATGTCGCTAGGCAGGTTGAGGCATCTTTCGCCAAGATGGGCGACGCATTGGCGGATTTTGTCGCCACGGGCAAGCTGGACTTCCGCAGTCTGACCGTTTCGATTTTGCAGGATATTTCGCGCATGATGGTGAAGATGGCCATTCTGAACGCGGTGAAGGCGGCGAGCGGTTATTCCGACGGCGGCGCAGTCGGCGGCGGTACGGAGAGGTTCGATAATCTGTTTTGGCGCGGCGGTGCGGTCGGTTATGCTTCAGGCGGGCAGGTGTACGGCCTTGCCGGCAGTACGGGCGGCTATACGGGCGGCGGCGGCAAGTATGAGCCTGCGGGCATCGTTCATCGCGGCGAGGTGGTTTTTTCGCAGGCGGACGTGCGCCGCCACGGCGGAGTGCAGGCGGTGGAGCGGCTGCGCCTGCGCGGTTTTGCCGACGGCGGCACGGTCGGCCTGCCCTCTCCCGTTTCCGCCGCGTTAAACCGTCAGGCCGTGGCGCAGAATACGAATATCTCGGTAACGGTGAATGTGCAGGGCGGCGGAGATAATGTGCGGCAGGATGCGGAAGACGGTGCGCATGCCGGGGTGTTGAAGGCGGTGCGGGAAATCGCGGTCAATGCGGCACGCACGGAGGTGGGGAACAGTCTGCGGCCGGGCGGGCAGATTTATCAGGCTATGCGCGGTTGAGGCCGTCTGAAAGTTGAGGCCGTCTGAATGTTTCAGACGGCCTGTTTTGTTGCGGAGGTTTTATGGCAGGGTCGTTTGACTGGCCGGTCGATGTGTCCGGCACTTCGGTCAAGACGGTGTTCGATGTGCGCACGGTGCAGTTCGGCGGCGGCTACGAGCAGCGGCAGCCGAAGTTTCTGCGTCCGTCGCGGCGCTCTTGGGAGGTGTCGAAAACGGATATGAAGCCGGTGATTGACGAAATCGCGGCGTTTTTCGATTCGATGCGCGGGGTGGAGGCGTTTTGGTTCCGTCCGCTGCCCTCGGAGGCGCGTTTGTTGGTGAAGGTGTCGGAATACCGGCGCGAGCCGCTGGGCGGTTCGGTGTGGAAGATTTCGGCGACGTTTGAGGAGGTTTTGTCATGAATGCGCGTATGGCTTTGTTGTCGGCGCCGATGTTGAAGGCGTTGTCGGCGCAGCGGCAGGATGTGATGGTCGAGCTGTGGGAGGTGGATTTGCGTGCCTTAGGCGGGCAGGTTTACCGTTTGTGCAATCAGGTGAACGAGAAAAACGGGGCGGTGGTTTTCGCCGGGCAGGCGTACGAGCCTTATCCGGTTTATGCGGAGGGCTTTGAAAGTTCGTCGCAGGGGGCGGGCAACCGGCCGACGCTGTCGCTGTCGAATCTGTTCGGTTTGGTAACGGGGATGGTGGAGAGTTACGGCAGTGTGGTCGGGGCGGCGGTGACGCGCTATCAGGTGTACGCGCAGTTTCTCGATGCGGCGAATTTTGCTTCAGGAGCGAATCCGTCTGCAGATGCGTCGCAGGCGGTGCGGATGTGCTTTGTCGTCGAGCGGATGGTGTCGCTGACGGCGGAAAAGGCGGTGTTCGAGCTGTCCGCGCCTTCGGAGGCGGACGGTGCGCTTGTGCCGGCGCGGCTGATGATGGCGGACAGGTGTCCGTGGCAGTATCGCGGCGCGGAGTGCGGCTATACGGGGCGTCCCGTGGCCGACCGTTTCGATATGCCGACCGACGATGCAAAAAAAGACGATTGCAGCCGCAAGCTCTTGGGCTGTATGGCGCGTTACGGCGCGACGGCGGCACTGCCCTACGGCGGTTTCCCGTCGGCGGACAAGGTGTTGTCGTCATGATGCTGTGCGGACAAACGGCGCGGGACATTGCCGCCCATGCGCGAAGCAGGCCACAGGAGGAAATCTGCGGCTTTGTGCTTTCAGACGGCCGCTATCTGCCGCTGGACAATGTGGCGCAAAGGCCGTCTGAAACCTTTGAAATCGCGCCCGAGGCGTGGCGGGAGGATGCGGCTGCCGTCGTCCATTCGCATCCTGCGGGCGAGCCGTTTTTGTCGGGGGCGGACAGGCAGTCGCAGGTACTCACCGGCCTGCCGTGGGTGCTGTATACGGGCGGCCGTCTGAAAGTGTTCCGTTGCTGCCCGCATCTGCGCGGGCGGGTGTTTGCGTACGGGACGGCGGACTGCGGCGCGCTGGTACGCGATGCCTATATGCTGGCGGGAATCGGCCTGCCCGACGGGGTGCGCACGGATTTGGACGGCGATGCGGCACGCGGCCGTCTGCCCGAACATTTGGCCGTCTGCGGCTTTGCCGTTTCAGACGGCCTCGAAGCGGGCGACGTGCTGCTGACGGTGCACGGCGGGAATCCCTCGCATCTGGCTCTGTATCTCGGGCAGGGTCGGATTCTGCACCATGCCTACAACCAACTCTCGCGCCGCGAGAGGCTGACGGATTGGTGGCGCGAACGCATACACAGCGTTTGGCGGCATCCGCTCTGGCAGGCAGGGATGGCGCAAGCGGTGGAAAACGATTTGATGCACACGGTGACAATATGATTACGGTAAGACTCTACGGCGCTCTGGCACAGTTCGGGCGACGTTTCGATTTGCACGCCGACACGCCCGCCGAGGCGCTGCACGCGCTGTTTGCCCAGATACGCGGCCTGCGGCGCAAGGTGTCCGACGGATTGTTTCAGGTGCGCTTCAACGGGCGCGACTACTCGGAAGAGGAACTGGCCGACGGTTTCAGACGGCCTGCTTCGGGTGTGCTGCACATTGTGCCGCGCACGGCGGGTGCGGGTAAGAACGGCGGCATCATCCAAACGATAGCAGGCGTTGTGCTGATTGTGGTCGGGGCGCTGACAAGCTGGTCGGGCGGCGGCATTCTGATTCAGGCCGGTATCGGCCTGGTGTTGGGCGGCGTGGCGCAGATGCTGACAAAGCAGCCCAAGCCCGATCAGGGCAGAAGCGGGGCGGAGAGCAGCCGCAATACGGCGTTTTCCAATCTCACCAATACGGCGGCGCAGGGGCAGCCGGTGCCGCTGGCCTACGGTTTGGTCTACGCGGGCAGCCGCGTGGCTTCGCAGGGTGTGGAGTCGCGGCGGCTGGCAACGGGCGCGGCGGCGCAGCCGGGCGGTTTTTTGGCGCGCTGGTCGGGCATCCGCCGTCCGGAACAGGCGGGCACGCCGTCCGACCCGCTGGCGGTGGATTTGACGCTGGGCATGAAGCGCACGTTTGCCGCAGGCGTGGAGGCAACCGCCCCGAACGGGCAAAAATACAATACGGACTTCGCCGACGATTCGGTGCGCGCGCGCAACTACACGGCGGAGTATGTGAAAGAGTAGAGGCCGTCTGAAATTTCAGACGGCCTTTGTGTTTGCGAAACGGAAGGATACGCTATGGGCGGCAAGTCGGGCGGCGGGCAGCATGTGCCCTATGAAGCGCCGAACTCTTTGTCTTCGGCACAGTCTTTAAAAATCATCGATGTGGTTTCCGAGGGGGAAATTGCGGGTTTTGCCAACGGGCAGGATGCGCCTTTCAAGTCGGTGTTCCTGAACGACACGCCGGTGCAGAACGCCGACGGCTCGTTCAATTTCAAGGGGATTACGGGCTTTTTCCAGCGCGGCACGCCCGATCAGTCCTACGTTCCGGGCTTCGATGCGTCGGAGCGGACGGTGTCGGTGTCGGCGGCGGTGAAGCACAGTACGCCGGTGGTGCGTTCGGTGTCCGACCCGCTGGTTTCGCGCCTGCGGGTGACGGTGGGGGTGGAGCGCAATGCGCGGGTGAACGACAACGGCGATACGCTGGCGGCGGACACGTCGCTGACCGTAACGCTTGCGGGCAAGTCGGGCAGCGTGACGCAGCAGGTGCGTTTCACGGAAAAGGGCAGCGGCGCCTATTATCAGGACGCGGTGTTCGACAAGCTGCCTTCCGTGCCGTTTACGGTGCGGGTGTCGCGCAATACGCCCGACAGCACGAGCGACAAGGTGTCGAACAATACGTTTTTTGCGTCTTTTGTGGAAATCGTCGATGCGCGCCTGTGTTATCCGCACACGGCCTTTGCCGCGCTGCACATCGATTCCGACCAGTTCGGCAGCAGCGTTCCACGCCGCAATTTCCTGATTCGCGGGCTGCTGTTGCAGGTGCCGTCGAACTACGACCCGGAGACGAGAAGCTACGCGGGCATTTGGGACGGCAGTTTCAAAACGGCGTGGACGAACAATCCGGCATGGGTATTTTATGACCTGTTGACGCGGCCGCGCTATTCGACGCTGGCGCGGCGGCTGTTGCCGGGGCAGATTGACAAGTGGGCACTGTATGAAATCGGCCGCTACTGCGACGATCTTGTACCGGACGGCTTCGGCGGGCAGGAGCCGCGCTATGTGTGCAATGCCTATATCACGGACATGAAGCAGGCGGGCGAGCTGTTGCAGACTTTGTGCAGTGTGTTTTGCGGCCTGCCTCTGTGGAACGGCGAGCGGCTGTCTGTCGTGGCCGATTTGGACGCCGACCCGATTGCGCTCTATACCAATGCCAATGTGCTGGACGGGCAGTTTTCCTACGGCAGCGCGGCTTTGAAAAGCATCCACACCGCCGTGCAGGTGCAGTATCTCGACAAAAACGACAGCTACCGCGCCAAAACGGAATACGTTGCCGACGACGAAGCCGTCGCCCGCTACGGCCTGAACATCAAGCAGGTGACGGCTTTCGGCTGCGATTCGCGCGGCCAGGCGGTGCGCTTTGCTCAATGGACGCTGCAAACGGAGCTGCGCCAGCAGAATACGGTGACATTTACCGTCGGCCGAGAGGGTTTGAAGCATCTGCCGTGGGACATTGTGCAGGTGATGGACAACGATTATGCGGGCGCGGAGCTGTCAGGCCGTCTGAAAGCGGTGTCGGGCGGCACGGCGACGCTGGACAGGCCGGTGAAAAACGCCGTCGGCTCTATGCTGCGCCTGCCCTCGGCGGACGGCATCGTGTCGGCGAAAGTGACGGCGCAGCCTGCGCCCGATACGCTGGTTTTGGATGCCGCCCCTGCTGTAGCGGCGGGAGACGTGTGGATTTTGTCGGGCAGGGTCAAGCCGCGCCTGTACCGCTGTGTCAGTATCAAAGAGAACACGGACGAAGGCACTTACACCGTCACCGCCCTGCTGCACGATCCGGCCAAATACGCGGCAGTGGACACTTCGGCCGATTTTTCGCGCGAGGTGCACAGCCTGCGCCGCGCCGATCCACTGCTGGCGAATCCGTCGCTGCACGCGGGCGGCGGCAAGGTGACGCTGACATGGGACAATTTGACGGCGGACGGACAGGTGCTGTCCTACGACATCAAAATCTACCGCGACGGCAAACTTTACCGCCATATTCCCGATGCGGCATCGGCGGAAATCGTGCTGCACGGCCTGCCCAAAGGCAGCTACCGCGCCGAAATACGCGGCCGCAACGCACGCGGCGTCTATTCCGAGCCGCTGGTTAAAGCGTGGACGCTGGACTACGAAATCAGCGCCGTGCGTACCGTGGGTAAAACGCTGGCGGTAGACCTTGTGTGGACATGGCCGCAGACGGTGGCCGACGAGTTGGCGGTGGAAATCCGCTACGGCAGAACCGCCGATTTGTCCAAAGCGCAGAAACTGGCCGAACTGCCCTACCCGCAGAACACTTACACGCTGACGGGCGTCGGCGCGGCGGACGAATTTTGGTTTTGGCTGCGCGTGCGCGATGCGGCGGGCAACAGCGGCGAATGGACGGCGGCGGTTGCGGGTCGTTCCGACCCCAATCCCGCGCCGATAGTGGCGCAGTTGCGCGGTGCGATTGAAAAAAGCAGCTTGAGTCAAGCCCTGATTGACAGTCTGAATGCGGATGCGGCCTCGAAAGTGGCAGCTGAAGCGCAGGCTAGGGTGGCGGCTATTCAAGCGGCGGCGAAAAAGGCGGCGGACGATTTGGCGGCCAAAGCCCGCGAGCTTGGCACGAAAATCACGGTTGTTGAAAACGTGAACGCCGAACAGGCGCGGCAAATCCAAGCCGTAACCGCCGCGCAGGGTAACACCGCCGCAGGTTTAGAAGCGGAAAAACGGGCGCGGGCGGAAGGAGACCGGGCGGAAGCACAAGCGCGGGAAACCTTGGTCGGACGCGTAGCATCGGCGGAAGGCAGCATCAATACGCTGCGGGAAACCGTTGCCCGCAACGATGGGGCGCGGGCGGAAGAAATCCGCCAACTGCAAGCGAAGTTTACGATACCGGACACCCGCAACGACAACCGTCCGCCGTCGTGGTATTTTGCCAACCATCCGCGCAGTACGGTTTCGGAGTTCAAACAGGCCGACGTGCTGGGCTTGGGTAGCGGTTTTGCCGCGCTGGAAACCGTCGTACCTTGGGGCGACCCGTCGGGCGGCAGGATTTTTCAGACGGCCTACCTGCAAGACGGTACGGTTCAGCGGCGCAAATCCGATACGGCGCACACCTACGCGGGCGGCGTGTACAACTACACGAAAGACCAGTGGACGGGGTGGGCGGCAGACGAAACGGCGGACGGCGCGCAAGCCAAGGCCGATGCGGTGCGGCGGGTAGCCGAAGCGGCACAGGCGGCTGCCAATCGGGTTGATGCGGATTTCCGCCAATTTGTCTCTACGCAGGCCGGAAAGGATGGTGCAACGGCACAAAGAATCAGCGAGCTGTCGGCAAGCATCGGCAACCTGCAAATCGGCGGGCGCAATCTGCTGCGCGACTCTGGTGCGGCCTATCAGGGTGGCGATTACGGTTTGAGCTACGGTTTGGCCGATATTCCGAACGTGGGCGAAGCGGTAACGCTGACGGTTTGGGGGGAGGTCGCCGCCGACCGGACGGTAGGCGTTTACAACACTTTCGGCAATCGCGAACTGGCGCGGTTGGCTAAGGTTAAAGACGGTGTTTACAGGGTAACGTTTAACTGGAATGCGCCGATAACAGGCGGCCGTGAGCAGCCGAACGTGTCGTCTAAAAATCTTGCATTGTTTTTTTACAGGAGGGAATCGACAACAGTCAGCCGCATTGACCGCATCAAGTTGGAACGCGGCACGGTCGGCACGGATTGGTCGCCCGCGCCGGAAGATGGAGAAGCGGCAACCGCTGACGCACTGAATCAGGCACGGCAGGATGCACAAGTCAAAGCCGATGCAGCTAAAACGGCGGCTGAAGCGGCGGCGCAAGCCAAAGCCGATGCGGCCAAGGCGGCGGCGATTGCTGCGGCATCGAACGATGCGCAGTCAAAAGCCAATGCGGCGAAAGCGGCGGCTATTGCCGACGCGGCGGCCAAAGACGCACAGCTTAAGCGAGAGGCGGCGGCGGACGCACAAGCCAAAGCCGACGCGGTGAGACGGGTAGCCGAAGCGGCGCAGGCGGCGGCCAATCGGGTTGATGCGGATTTGACCGAGTACCGTAAAGTGCAGGTGCAGAAGGAAAAGGCGCAGGCGGAGGAGTTAAAAACGTTGAAAGCCGAACTGTCGGGGCAAAAGGCGCGGGTTGAGCAATCTGCAAGCGCGTTGGCCTCGCTGGACGGCAAGGTACGGGCCATGTACGGGCTGAAAGTCGAGACGGTATCCGGCGGCCGCAAGGTTATTGCCGGCTTGGCTTTAGGTGCCGACGGGCAGACGGGTGATTCGCAGATGTTGGTGTACGCCGACAAATTCGCCATTGTCGACCCGAAAAGCAAAATCCTGAAGTCGCCGTTTGTTGTTCAGACGGCCGGCGGCAAAACCCAAATGGCTTTGTCGGGGGATTTTGTCGCCGACGGTCTGATACACGGCAGGCACATTGCCGCCGGGCAGACGCTAAGTTCCCCGTCGATAGAGGGCGGCAGCCTGAATATCGGCGGCGGGCAATTTACCGTCGCATCCGACGGTTCGCTGGTCGCACAAAATGCGGTTGTCCGAGGGCGGATAGAGGGGGAATCAGGCTATTTTAACGGCACGATCAAAGCATCCCGCATTGAGGGGGATGTGATGAAAATTGTGCGGATGAAGAAAACGGCAGAAGGTGTTTGGGAGGCAGTCATCCAAACGGAAGATTTGCCGATGATGGTGAAGCCTGATTTTGAGGTGGAGACGGTGAATACCGACCATGCGTATCGAAATCGGTCAGGAGGGGTGTTTTCGGTGAACGGCGTGCCGCAAGAGGCGGTCAGGTTTAATAAAACGCGCCTTGTTGACATAAGATTTGATAAGGCTAACCGTCTGTTCCGGGATGTAGAATATACAGTTACAACCGGTTATGGGTGGTATGTCTTACCAAGAAATCAGGAAGTTAGATTGAGGTTAAATCTTTCAAACGGAGAACGGCTGACCACGCCGTCGCCTTGCTTGCAGACAGCGTTTTTGTTGCATACTGATGACGAGTACAAGAAACTGGTCGGTAAGATGGTGTGGCGGAAATTGCTGGACGTGAACAGATTCCAAGTAATTTACTCCGCTGGAGGCTTGTATCGGGCGGTTTACGGTCTGCCGAACGATATTTACGGTTTGCGGCTGAAATTCTTAACTGATGCAAATACAAGCTGGGCAAACGGTATTGCTTGGGAGCGCGGGCTGATTCAGGACGCGATTAAGCCGTATAGCCGTGATAACCATAGCTTTGAGCTGCGTTCGTTTGAGCGTGAGTTGGGGCAGGTGGTTCAAAGTTCCGCCGTTGTTTTGACTGCACAGAATAACTGGCAGTGGATGGAATTGCGGGACGTTGAAGTATTGGTTCCGGAAGACCGTGTGTTTTAAACAGGCCGTCTGAAAAGACGGCTTTTTTTCTGCCCGCGAAAGCGGGTTTTTAATGCCTATCGAAAGGAAAAATCATGGCAGAAGCAAAACGAATCATTGTAGGCATCGCCTGCGATATTATCGACGACAACACCGGCGCGCCCGCATCGTTTCACACGGTGTCAGGCTTACACTTGAATTTAACCAACCAATATTACAAGGTAACGCTGGATAGCTATTTCAGCCAACAAGTGTACGAAGGCGGCAAGCGCAGCATGGGTTCGACCGAAATCGAGATAAAATCGCCGCCGCCGCGCGGTCAGGATGTGATTGATTGGGCGTTGCAGGCGGTGACGGCATCCGACGCAGAGGGCAGCCCGTTTGCCGGGGCGCAGTTGGTGTACGCTGACGCCGCTGCAAAAGGCGAGTAAGCCGCAGGCCGTCTGAAACGTTCGGGCGGCCTTTTTTATCCGAACACAAAAGGGAATCCTATGCCAATCGAAACGGGCGCGTCCGGCGTCTATCTGTGGAGCGTCGGCGGCATCGGCTTTGTCGGCACGCTTTTCGGCATGCCGCTGGACGCGCTGATACTGGGCGGCCTCGCGGGCGCGGTGGTGCAGGGGCTGCATCCCGCCGCCTCGCGCAAGGCCGGCTTTTTTTCAATACTCATGTCTATGCTGCTGGCGGGTGCGCTGTCGCCTGCCGCCGTGGATTGGGTGGCACACCATACCGCGCTGCTCACCGCCGCGCGCGCGGAGGAAATCCTCACGCCGCTGCTGCCCGTCGCCATCGGCGGCGGCTGGCCGTGGCTGATGCCGGTTGTGCGCGATATGGTGCTTGCCCGTCTGAAAAAACAAGGAGAAACACCATGATTTATCTCTTCGCTGTTCTCAATATCGCCGCGTCGCTGATGATATTCGTCCACTGCGCCTGCCGTCTGACCGTGCAGCGGTGGACGGTGCGCCAGCCGGAATTGTGGATACACGCGCTGCTGCTGGCCGCCTCTATCGGCGTGGCGGCGTCCAACCTCAATGGCGCGACGCGCAATCCGCACGAAGTGATGCTGAACATTGGTATCGCCGCCTACTTTGCCGCGCAGACATGGCGGCTGCGCCACAGTGAGGCGCAAAACTGGTAAACCAAAGGCCGTCTGAACATTCAGACGGCCTGTTTTTTTGAGAAAGGAAAAACCATGAACGGAAATCTGAAACTCGACGACACGGGTTACGCCCTGATCGAACGGCTCGAAGGTAGCCGCCGCGCAGCCTACAAAGACAGCGCGGGCATCCCCACCATCGGCATCGGCTTTATCCGCTACACGCTGGGCGCGCGCGCCGGGCAACGAGTGAAGATGGGCGACACCCTCACCGATGCGGAAATCAAGGCGGAGTTTTTAAACCAGGTGCAAACCTACGAAGCGGCCGTGCGCCAATACGTGCGTGCGCCGCTGACGCAGTCGCAGTTCAACGCCTGCGTCTCCCTCTGCTACAACATTGGCGTGATGGCCTTCGCTAAATCCTCCGTCATGCGCCTGCTGAACGAAAAACGCTACCGCGCCGCCTGCGAAGCATTCGCCCTGTGGGATAAGGCGGGCGGCCACTTCGTGCAGGGTCTGGCAAACAGGCGGCTGGCGGAGCAGAAGGAGTTTTTTAGGAACGGTTAGACGACTGTATAACAAAAGATTTTTTGCAAAATTTACAGATGGTGTAAATCCGTTATTTTAAGGTTCGGACGGCCTCTGCTGCAGGCCGTCTGAAAAAGGAGAAACCATGAGATGGCTTTTAAAATACTGGAAACCCGCCCTTGCCACCGCCCTGCTGCTTGCCCTCATTGCCGCATGGCAGGCCGACCGCCGCACGCAATACCGGCGCGGGCAGGCCGACAAGGCCGCCGAAATCAGCCTTGCGCTGGCAAAGGCGGCGCAGACTCAAAATGAAAACACCCTCAACCAAGAACGGCAGGCGCAGCAGAAACTTCACGCCGCGCAGGCCGCAATCGAAAAGGAACGAAACCATGCCCAAACTGTTGCCGCTGATATGCGCCGCGAGCTTGACCGCCTGCGCCGCCACGCCGACATACATTCCCGCCGCCTGCCCACAGCCGCCGCTTCCGCCTGCACACCTGATGAAGACGCTGCCCGAGGCTGGCAGCTATTCGCTGAAAGCGCGGAACGATATGCGGAACTGGCAGAAACCGCCGACGCCCAGCGCAACGACCTTGCCGAATGGCAGGCCTACGGCGCAGTAGTAACGGACAGCGTGTCCAAGTAAGCGAAAGGCCGTCTGAAAACCATATCAACCGCTTGGGTAAAATGGTTTCAGACGGCCTTTTGTTACAAAACGGATTGCTCGCCCGCCTTATCCATTGCCTCCGCAAAATCCAAGCGGGCAGGGCGGCGGCGCGGGTTGACGTAGCGTTGCAGGCTGCCCCAACTGTCGTGCAGCGTGATTTGCTGGATTTGCGGAATAGTCAGCCCGTCTTCCGCAAGCCGCGTCGCCCCCTCGTGGCGCAAATCGTGGAAACGCAAATCGGCAATGCCCAGCACCTTGCAGGCGCGAGTAAAATTGGCGCTGATGCTCTTGGCCTGCAAAGGTATCAGGCTGCCCGCCCTGCCTTTGGCCGATGCCATGCGCCGCTGCACTTCGGGGGCTTGCAGCGCGGCAATCACCGGCCGCGCGGCATCGGTCACGGCAAACCATTTGTCGTTGCCCGCACTGCCCTGCGGATGCTTGACATCCCGTATCAGCCAGCTTGACGTTTCCGCGTGGTAGTCAGCAAGCATCATGCGGCACAGCTCGTCCTCGCGGCGGCAGGTGTAAACCGCCAGCCACATAATCAGGTGCATGGGGATACTGTTCAAATGGCGCGGGTCTTGCCAGCGCCGCAGGAAATAATCGGTAAGCCGCTGCAACTCGTCGCTGTCGGGCAAACGGTTGCGCCTGGCGGATTTGGTCACCATGCCCGACTTCGCCAGCCCCTCTGCGGCAAAATCCAACTCCTGCCAGCCCACCGGCAAGCCCCAAACCAAAAAAGCATGCTTGAGCACCGTGCGAATATACTGCAACTCCTGCAGGGCGGTGCTGGCAGCAATGGGGGCGATGTTAAGATCGGGCACGCCGCGACGGCGCAGCATGATGTGCTCGGCATAATCTGCACGGGTAAGCCTATCAATCGGCCGCCTGCTGATGGCAAACGCAGATAAAAACAGCAGCCCCATTTTTTTACTGCGCCCCATGGTTTCGGCTTCAGCCAAATAGCGGTGCACCGCTTCGGCCAGCGTCGGCATGACACGTTTTTTGCCGCCATACAGGATGTCGGGATTTTGCTCAATTTCCGCCTCCCGCTTTTTGATCCACTCCGTCGCCAAAGTCTTTTTGCCAAACGTGCGCGATTCGTTAAAATTCGGGTATCCGCTTTTTTTGATGCGGATTTGCGCGCGGTATACCACCGCCCCGGAAGGGTTTGTACGCTTGGTAATCGTCCCCATGTTGCACCATGCCGTGAGTAGTAAAAAAATGGTGCAATTATGGTACAACAAAAAAACGAAAACGTGCGAAAATGTGCGGAAACGATACGGAATAAACAGAATGCAAACGGCTGATAACTGTATAGGAAACAAAGAAACTATTGATTATAAAGGAACTAGGCGAGTGTCTGTGGCCCCCATGCTGGACTGGACTGATCGGCACTATCGCCATATGGCGCGCCAAATCACCCGCCATACCTGGCTTTACACCGAAATGATTAACGCGGGCGCGGTGATTTACGGCGACCCCGACCGCTTCCTGCTGAAAAACGACGGCGAAAACCCCGTCGCGCTGCAACTGGGCGGCAGCGAGCCGCAGGATTTGGCCAAAGCGGCCGCCAAAGCCGCCGCTTACGGCTACGACGAAATCAACCTCAACTGCGGCTGCCCCAGCCCGCGCGTTCAGAAAGGCGCGTTCGGCGCGTGCTTGATGAAGGAGGCGGATTTGGTGGCCGACTGCCTGAACGCGATGCAGGAAGCCGCACCCGGCTGTGCCGTCACCGTCAAGCACCGCATCGGCCTCGACCGCGAAACCGATTATCAGCCGCTGGCCGATTTCGTCGGCACATTGGCGGAAAAAACCGATTGCACAACCTTCATCGTCCACGCCCGCAATGCCTGGCTGGAAGGCCTCTCGCCCAAGGAAAACCGCGACGTGCCGCCGTTGCGCTACGATTATGTCTACCGCCTGAAACGCGAGTTTCCCGCGTTGGAAATCATCATCAACGGCGGCATCAAAACCAATGACGAAATCGCCGCACACCTGCAACATGTAGACGGCGTGATGGTCGGGCGCGAGTGTTATCACAATCCGATGCTGATGCGCGACTGGGACAGGCTTTTTTACGACGACGACCGCCCGCCCGTCTCCTACGCCGAACTTGCAGGCCGTCTGAAAGATTATGCCGCAGTGCAACTGGCTGCCGGACGCGGCACGATTCTGCGGCACATGGCGCGCCATTACCTCGGCCTGATGCACGGCCTGAACGGCGCGCGCCATTGGCGGCGCATGTTGTCGGATGCCGAAATGCTGAAACCGAACGACCCCGATTTGATTTTGCGCGCCTGGGAACAGGTGGAACGGGCGAATGATTTTTCAGACGGCCTCCCTGTGGATAAAGAGTAAACGAAAGGAAACAAAATGGACGCATTAGATTTGCTGACCACCCGCCGCTCAGTGCGCGAATTGGTCGAACCCGCCCCCGACGAACTCGAGCTGGAAACCGTTTTTCAGGCGGCCACCCAAGTGCCCGACCACGGCAACCTGACACCGTGGCGTTTCGTCGTTATCACGGGCAGTGAGGCGAAACAAAAATTCCGCCGCGCGTTGGAAGAAACGGTGGAAGTGATGAAATTGGGTGAGGACGCGATGAGAAAGGCGGAAAAAGTTGCCAACTTCGCCCCCATGATTATCGCCGTGATTGCCGCGCCGAACACCGCCGCCGAAAAACCGAAGCCCGAATGGGAGCAGCTGATGAGCGCGGGCGCGGCGGCTTATGCCGTCCAGCTTGCCACCAACGCGCTGGGTTACGACAACGTGTGGATTACCGGCCTGTGGTGCGGCAGCCCCGTATTGCGCGAAGCCATGAACTGCGGCGAAAAAGACCGCATCATCGGCTTTATCATGGTCGGCACGGCGCAGCACGATTTCCCGAAAGAAGAAAAAAATACCGATTTGGAACGCTTCGTCAGCTATTGGTAAGATGAAAAGGCCGTCTGAAAACGGCATCCGTATTTTTCAGACGGCTTGGAAAGGAATCGATATGCCGCCGTTGGCTCGGAATTTGGCCTTAATCGCGCTGCCGCCGCAGGTGGCGGGATTTGTGCTGTTAGTTATTTTGTTGGGCGGCGACTTCCCCGATTTTATTTTAGGCATCCGCACTTTGGCCGTTTTGGGACTGCTGCTGGCCTCGATACTCTACTGCCTGCCGATTACCGTACCTTACGTCGCACTGCTTTCCATCCTGAAGGTACGGCGCGGTTGGGCGGGGGCGGGTATTTCCGCCGTACTGCTCGGCGGGCTGGCGGTGTCGGTTGCCGCCTTGGTCGGATTTCTGTTTGCCGGCTATATCCCGTGGGATATGCTGTTGCACGTTGCCGCCGCCTTCGCCTTTACCGGCCTACCGATGTCGCTGTTCCTGCCTGAAGGAAAGGCCGTCTGAAGCGGAATCCGTATTTTCAGACGGCCTGCCGATAGCCTTAATTTAAAAAGGAAACCGAATGTCCGAACATAAAACATCCCATTTGGGTCTTATATTCATCAGGGCCGCCGTCATGGCCGGCGTATGGGCGGCGCACTTCGCCGGTTGGCTGATATTGGGCGCGGCCTATATGGGCGGCAGCTTCGAATGCTACGACCACCGCTACGAAAACATCGCGGGCACGGCGTTTTACCCCTTGATGCTGGTTAGTTTGATTCTATTCAGCGTCCTGTGCTGGTTGCCCGCCCGCCTGCTCGTTCGCGCCAAAACGCTGCTGCCCGCCGCCGCCGTATTGCTGGCCTGGTTGGTGTTTTATATCCTGTTGCCGCACAACCACAATATCTGCATCGGCGGCTGAACCGCCGTACGACATCATTCAGGCCGTCTGAAAACCAATCTTGCGCGAAGCGGGATTTTTCAGACGGCCTCAACCGAAGGGACATACACATGAAACAATATCTCGGCCTGATGCGCCACGTCATGCAAAACGGCCACGACAAATCCGACCGCACCGGCACCGGCACGCGCTCCGTGTTCGGCTACCAGATGCGCTTCGATTTGGCGCAGGGTTTCCCGCTTTTGACCACCAAAAAACTCCACCTGCGCTCGATTATCCACGAGCTGCTGTGGTTCCTCAAAGGCGATACCAACATCAAATACCTGAAAGAAAACAACGTTTCCATCTGGGACGAATGGGCGGACGAAAACGGCGACTTGGGCCCGGTTTACGGCTACCAGTGGCGCAGCTGGCCCGCGCCCGACGGCCGCCACATCGACCAAATCGGCAACGTGGTGGAGCAAATCAAGAAAAATCCCGATTCCCGCCGCCTGATTGTATCGGCCTGGAACCCCGCGCTGGTGGACGAAATGGCCTTGCCGCCCTGCCATGCGCTGTTTCAGTTTTACGTTGCCGACGGCAAACTGTCCTGCCAGCTCTACCAGCGCAGTGCGGACATCTTCCTCGGCGTGCCGTTCAACATCGCCAGCTACGCGCTTCTGACCATGATGATTGCCCAAGTGTGCGGTTTGCAGCCGGGCGAATTCGTCCACACGCTGGGCGACGCGCATATTTACAGCAACCACTTCGAGCAAACCGAATTGCAGCTGGCCCGCGAACCGCGCGCGCTGCCGAAAATGAAGCTCAACCCCGCTGTAACAGACCTGTTCGACTTCAAATTCGAAGATTTCGAACTGGTGGATTACGACCCGCACCCGCACATCAAAGCCGCCGTGGCCGTCTGAAAAACACTTTAAATCATAGTGGGTTAAGTTTAAATCAGGACAAGGCGACGAAGCCGCAGACAGTACAGATAGTACGGCAAGGCGAGGCAACGCCGTACTGGTTTAAATTTAATCCACTATATTTTAGCGGCAGGTGTTTCGCGGCAAAGCCACGATGTAAGAGGCCGTCTGAAAACGGAAAACCGGTTTTCAGACGGCCTCTTGCCGTTCCAAATGCCCCGCCTTAAAGCGTGGCCGCTTCGACATAGGGCACGCGGCCGTCGGGTTCGGGCGGCGTATCGAAGGCGACGACGAACAGCCTGCCGCCCGCCGCCAGATGCGAATATTCGTTCATGACAGGCAGCAGCGGGTCGTTTTCGTGCATGCTGCCGACCATGTAGTGCCAGCCGAGTTTGCGGCAGCGGATGTATTGCGCGCGCAGGAGGGCGCGGTAAACGTCGGCATCGTCTTTTTCGACGGCGGTCAAAGCCAGATAGCCGTAGCGTATCGTCCCGCCCTCGTCGGGCAGCAGCGGCAGGCGCAACAGGCGGGCGGCGGCGTTATACAACGGTTTGCCCAAACGCCACAGGCCGTTGTACCGTTCGACATGGATTTGGCGGAAACCGTGCTGGTCCCAGCTGGCCAGCGCGCCGACAATCCGGCCGTCCCGCCGCGCGATGCAGACGTCGCCGACGGACAGCCCGCGCAGCCGCCCGTTGTGCCAGTCGGCCGGTTCATAATGCGGCGTAAATTGGCGGCGGGCGGCTTCGCGGTTGAGAAAGTCGGTCAGCACGCCTTCTTCACCCGCACGGCCGAAGCGGAGTTCCACCTCCTCCGGCGCAATCGGGCGGCGCGGGCGGGCAAGGCGGATAAACGGCGTGTGCACCAGGCCTTGCGGGATGTAGTGCGGCATACCGCGGCGGTTGGCGGCGATGGTGGAGAGGGCGGCAGCGTTGTCGTGCAGAATCATGCTGGTGTGCAGCAGCAGCGGGTCGGCAGCCATAATGCGGCACAGTTCCTTATAGGTGCTCAAAAGGTGGAAGCCCGAGCGGTAGCGGCGGTTGAGGCGCAGGTCGGCCAGATAGCCCAGCGTTTCCAGCCGGCCGTTGAAATAAGCGGCACGGCGGAAACGGCTGCCCAATACCGCGATTTCGCCCGTTTCGACATTGCAGCCTTTGTAAATTTCCGCCTGTTCGCCCTGAATCGACGAGGTGAGGAAGTAAGACGGTTCGCGGCGGAAGCTGACGCTGATGCCGCCTTCCATAACGTTTTCCCGCAACAGGCGGCGCAGGGCGTCGTCGTCGTCGGGCGTGGCGAGGGAGAAGATGAGGCGTGGCATAGGGGCCGTCTGAAAAAACATTGGACGGCGTGATTATATAGTGAAACGGCCGTCCCGATGGCGTGCGGCGTGGCGGGAAGAGGCCGTCTGAAAAAGCCGAAGCCGCTAAATTCCGCTATAATCTGCCGTTTTGATGACCCGTTTTACGCTATGTCCCCGCGCCCGCTGATATTGACCGTACTGCTTGCCGCCCTGCCTTTGTCCGCCGCCCCCGAAACGCCGGACGGAGGCGATTTGAACAGCATCCGCCACGCCATCGACGAGGCGCAGTCGGAATTGCAGCAAAAACAGCAGGCGCAGCGGCAGGCGCAGCAGACGCTGGCCAAAACCCGCGCCGCACTGGAAAAGGCGCAGCGCGAACTGGCCGATATCACCCGCCGCCAGCAAGACTCGCGGCAGAAGCTGCAAACGCTGCAAAATGAACTCGAAGGGCTGAAAACCGAAATCGCGGGACGCAAAGCGCAAGTTGCCCGCCTGTTGAACGGCCACTACAAAAACCGCCAAAACAACGCTGTCATCCTGTTTCTGAAAAACGCCGAACCGGGGCGGAAATCGCGTTATCTCGAATACGCCCGCCGCATCGGCAGTGCAAACCGCAACGTGGTCTCCGAACTGGTCGTCCAGCAGCAGGAACTGCACCGGCGCGAACAGGAAATCGATGCCGAACTGGCTAAGCTGGCCAAACTGAAAGCGGAAAAAGAAGCCGCGTTGAGCAGGCTGGGCAAACACAATTCGGCCGCACAGCGCGAAAACAGCCGTCTGAATGCCGAAATCGACAAGCAAAACCAAAACCTGAACAAACTGCGTGCCGACGAATCGAAATTAAACCAAATCCTTGCCGACATCGCCCGCCGCAATGCGGCCAAACGCAAACAGGAAGCCGCTGCCCGCACCAAAGCCGCCCGCGAGCGGCTGGCGGCGGAAAAAGCGAAAAACCGTCCGGCAAAACCTGACAACGCCGAAGACAAGGCCGCCTCCGCGCCGGCCAAACCGCCCGTTTCCACCCTGACGGAAGAAGACCGCGCCTTGCAGGGCGAATATGCCGCACAGGCCGAAAACACCTTCAGCCGCCTCCAAGGCCGCCTGCCGCATCCGGTCGGCGGCAGCATCACCGGCCGTTTCGGCAAACCGAAGCCGGACGGCGGCGTTTGGCACGGCCTGTTTTTCGCCACGGCCCCGTCGCCCGTCCGCAGCGTGGCCGACGGCACCGTGGCTTACGCAGGCGCGCTGAACGGCTACGGCAATACCGTCGTCATCGACTACGGCGGCGGCTACACCGGCGTTTATACCGGCCTGTCGTCCATCGCCGTCGGCAGCGGCGGCAGCGTGAAAACGGGCGGGACAATCGGCACCAGCGGCAGCCTGCCGTCGGGCGAGCAAGGCCTGTATTTCGAAATCCGCTACCGGCTGGCGGCAATGAACCCCGCCGCTTGGTTGCGCTAGGGCGGGGAGGCGGAAGCATAGAGGCCGTCTGAAAGTCCGGCCGCCCGTTTTCAGACGGCCTTTGCGTTTTTCCGCCTATTGTATTTTTTGATAAAAGCAGTTGATGGACAACATCAAATCCAATACAGTTCACATCTTTGCCGCAGGTCGGCATTCAGAAACAAACGAGAATATACAAACATGGCAAATTCCACTTTGAAAAAAGTCGCACTCTACACATTGGGCGCGTTCAGCGGCGCATTGCTGACCATCGGCGTACAGGGTTTCGCCGCCTCAGAGGGCAAAAAACAGGACGCGCTGCCGGTACAGTCCATCCGTACGTTGGCAGAAGTTTACAGTCAGATTAAAGCCAACTACTACGAAGACAAAACCGACGACGTCCTGCTCGAAAGCGCCGCGAAAGGCATGGTGGCCGATCTCGACCCGCATTCCGAATACATGAACAAAAAAGACTATGCCGACCTGAAGGAAAGCACCAGCGGCGAATTCGGCGGTTTGGGGATGGAAATCGGCTCCGAAGACGGCTTTGTCAAAATCATCGCTCCGATTGAAGACACCCCGGCCGAACGTGCCGGCATCAAAAGCGGCGACTACATCGCAAAAATCGACGGCGTTTCGACACGCGGCATGAGCGTGAGCGAAGCGGTGAAAAAGATGCGCGGCAAACCCGGCACCAACATCGAACTGACCATTTCGCGCAAAGACTCTTCCAAACCGTTGACCTTCAAACTCACCCGCGCCATCATCAAAGTGCAGAGCGTGCGTTCCAAACTGATCGAACCGGGCTACGGCTATATCCGCATCAGCCAGTTCCAGGAACGCACCGTTGCCTCGTTGCGCGAAGCGGTGCAAAAGCTGACCAAAGAAAACAAAGCCCCGCTCCAAGGCTTGATTTTGGACTTGCGCGACGACCCAGGCGGCCTGCTTAACGGCGCGGTGGGCGTATCTGCCGCCTTCCTGCCTGAAGGTGCCAAAGTGGTCAGCACCAAAGGCCGCGACGGCAAAGACGGCATGAGCCTGTCCGCCCTGCCGAAAGATTACATTTTCTCCGGCCATGCCGACCCGCTCAAAGGCCTGCCGTCCGAAGTCAAAAACATCCCGGTAACCGTATTGATCAATTCCGGTTCGGCCTCCGCTTCGGAGATTGTCGCCGGCGCCCTACAGGATCACAAACGCGCCGTCATCGTCGGCACGCAGAGTTTCGGCAAAGGATCGGTGCAGACCGTGCTGCCGCTATCCAACGGCAGCGCTATCAAGCTGACCACTTCGCTCTACTATACGCCGAACGACCGCTCGATTCAGGCGCAAGGCATTGTGCCGGACGTGGAGGTCAAAGATAAAAACCGAACCTACGAAAGCCGCGAGGCTGACTTGGCCGGACACATCGGCAATCCGTTGGGCGGGGAAGAGGTAAACGGTGTGGTGCACGATGATGCCGTTGAAGAAAAAGCCGCATCCCAAGCCGACAAAGAGGCTGCCAAAGGCAAAAACAAGGGCAAGGACAAAGAGAAAGAGGCGGAAGAAGAACTCTCTTCGCGCCACAATCCCGATCCTGCGAAAGATGCCCAACTGAAAGCCGCGCTGGATTTGGTGAAAGACCCGGCCAAATGGCGTGAATCGCTCGGGTTGGCTGCCAAAAAACCGGCAAAAAAAGACAAAAAAGAAACAACTAAAGAAGACAAATAAACCCGTCGGATATAGTTTGTAGCGAAAAGGCCGTCTGAAAGATGTTTTTCAGACGGCCTTTTTACGTCCCGACCCGCGTTTAAAGCAAGCAGGCGGAAATGCCCATGCAAAGACTGCCGACGGAGGGAGAAATGCACCCGAACGATATGGCGGTTTGCCCTGTCGGGAAGGCGACGCGTGCGACAGTCAATATAGTGGATTAACTTTAAACCAGTACGGTGTTGCCTCGCCTTGCCGTACTATCTGTACTGTCTGCGGCTTCGTCGCCTTGTCCTGATTTAAATTTAATCCACTATAAAACGGTTTGGGGCGGGGCGGGCAAATCCGCTATCTGTTCGGCTTCCATTCCAAAGTGTCGGCCATTCGGAAAAAAGACGGCCGCGATATTTGCCGCCGCTATTGGCACGGAAGTTGGGATGTATGACGGGGGTTACCACACAAAATAAAACATGGTTTTTGCCAGTATCACAATCAGCGTCATGTGCAACAGCACGGCGGTATGGATATAGCGCGACCAGGCTTTGGTCAGCGTGTGCCGCCGCATTTTCGTAACGGCCACGACAAAATGCAGCAGGATGCTTGCCGCAATAATCACTTTCAGCGTCAGTTGCAGGTTGAAGGAAGAAGCGAAGGGCGCGGCCAAGTTCGGCAGATAGCGCAGGTAAGCCATGGTCAGGCCGGACAAAAATACGGCCGCCACCACCCAAGGCATCACCTTTACGGCGCGTCGGGACAAAGCACGTTCGACTTCGCGGCGCGATTCGCGCGAAACGGCCGAGGTGTGCATCACGCTCAAAACCAAGGCCTCGAAAAAAACACCGCCGACAAAAATTACGGCGAAAAACAAATGGGCAAGATGTGCCCAGGCATAATCCGGCATAGCTAACGAACCTTTGGAGAATTTAACTTAAATAGACGGCAATACGCACGACAGACGTGTATCCTTACAACGCCATTTTAGCAAATGGTGTTTCTCATTCCCATAAAAACAAGGAGTTTCACAATGAAATCTTTATTCTTGAAAACCGCCGTATTAGCCGCTTTAGCCGTTTCCTTGACTGCTTGTAACGGCATGACCCGCACCCAGCGCAATACTGCCGCCGGTGCAGCTATCGGCGGTGTTGCCGGGAATCTGATCGGCGGTACAACCGGCGCGACTTTGGGCGGTGCTGCCCTGGGTGGCGTAATCGGCAGCCAAATCGACCGCTAAACACTATCTGTAGACAAACAGGCCGTCTGAAAAGTTCAGACGGCCTGTTTCATTATCTATCTTGCGCATCGGAATAGTCGGTCAAAGTATCCCATGTTCTGCCGCAAGGGCAAACGCACCGTCCAGCGCGGTTTGCATATCCTGCGGCAGCGTGGCGCGGATGCGGGCGGTATAGGCATCGCGGCAGAGTGCCAAATCCATGCTCGGGCGTTTGTGTTCGATACCGTATTGCAGGTTTAGCAGAACGGCGGCCGTATAGGCATGCGGGCGGCCGTGCGGTTCGAACATGGCGTAATCCAGCAGCTCGGTCAGGCCGAAATTCATTTGTGCGGGAAGCAGACGGGCGTTTTGCCGTCCGAATACCGTTTTTAATGCTGCAAAATTCTGTACCCGCACTTTTTCGTCCAACGATAATGCGGCCAATGCGGGCAAAGCCGAACGGCCATGCTCGGACAGCCAGGCAAACAACGGTGGCGGATAATTCGGATGCGGATGCTTCATAACGGGCGGTCTGCTTTGCAGCGCGGCAGGCGTTTTCCTAACGGGTGTGGGTATGGCCGACGCTGACGCCGCCTTTGATTTCGCCGTATAACTCATTGCCGCCGTTAGAATGATGGGCGGCGCAGGCGGCCAATATGGCGGCAGCGGCAATCGCGAGAACAATCTTTTTCATATGAATCCCTTTGGATGGCTTGGTTTTCAGACGGCCTTTGGGTATTTCGGCCCGTCAGCCGCCGCATTATATCGAAAACCGCCGTTACGGCGGATTTTTCAGACGGCCTGATGCGGTTTGGGCTACAATACGCGGTTTTCCCCACCTGTCAGCATCATGAAAGAACACAAAGCCAGAAAACGCTTCGGGCAGAATTTTTTGCAGGATACGCGCATCATTGCCGATATTGTCAATGCCGTGCGCCCGCAGGCCGAAGATGTCGTGATTGAAATCGGCCCGGGCTTGGCGGCGATTACCGAACCTTTGGCGAAAAAGCTGAACCGCCTGCACGTTATCGAAATCGACCGCGACATTGTAGGCCGTCTGAAAACGCTGCCGTTTGCCGACAAACTGGTGATTCACGAAGGCGATGTGTTGCAGTTTGATTTCAACGGCATCGCGGGCAAAAAGAAAATCGTCGGCAACCTGCCGTACAATATTTCCACGCCGCTTTTGTTCAAGCTGGCGGAAGTGGCGGACGATGTCGTCGATATGCACTTTATGCTGCAAAAAGAAGTGGTCGAACGCATGGTGGCCGCACCGAAAAGCAACGACTACGGCCGCTTGGGCGTGATGCTGCAATATTTTTTCGATATGGAGCTGCTGATTGACGTGCCGCCCGAATCGTTCGACCCCTCGCCGAAAGTGGATTCGGCGGTGGTGCGCATGATTCCGGTGAAACACCGCATCGGCAAGGCGGACGATTTCGAGCATTTCGCCAAACTGGTGAAACTCGCCTTCCACCAACGCCGCAAAACCATACGCAACAATCTGAAAGAACTTGCCGGCGACGAGGATTTGCAGGCAGTCGGCATCAATCCGCAAGACCGCGCCGAACATATCGCGCCGGAGAAATATGTGGAACTGAGCAATTATTTAGTCCGTAAGGCCGTCTGAAAGAAATAAACATGATTAAATTCAAAAACGTCAATAAATTCTTTAAAGATCTGCACGTGGTCAATAATGTCAATTTGGAAATCGGGCAGGGCGAAGTGGTGGTGATTTGCGGGCCTTCGGGCAGCGGCAAATCGACTTTGATCCGTACGGTAAACCAGCTTGAAAGCATTCAAAGCGGCGAAATTTGGGTCGACGGCATCAATGTGGCCGACCCGCAGACCGATTTGAACAAGGTACGCACCGAAGTCGGTTTCGTGTTTCAGCATTTCAACCTTTATCCGCATTTGAGCGTGTTGGAAAACATCATCCTGTCGCCCGTGGTGGTGAAAAAGCAGCGGCGGGAGGATGTGATTCCCAAGGCGTTGCACTTGCTGGAGCGCGTCGGTTTGTCCCACAAGAAAGATGCCCTGCCGGGGGAGTTGTCCGGCGGGCAGCAGCAGCGTGTGGCGATTGCGCGCGGGCTGGCGATGGAGCCGCGCGTGATGTTGTTTGACGAGCCGACTTCCGCACTCGACCCGGAAATGGTCGGCGAAGTGTTGAAGGTGATGAAGGATTTGGCGCAAAGCGGGATGACCATGATGTGCGTAACCCACGAAATGGGTTTTGCCCGCGAGGTGGCCGACCGGGTGATTTTTGTTGATCACGGCCAAATTGTCGAAGACGCGCCGCCGGAAGAGTTTTTTACCCGGCCGAAAAGCGAGCGGGCGAAGCAGTTCCTCGCGCAAGTGATGCACTAATCGGGTGGCGGTCAGGCCGTCTGAAGACGTTTCGGTTTTGTCGGAATGTTTTCAGACGGCCTTTTTGCGGATGACGGGTTATTGCCGTTCCAGCCAGTCGTCCCGCGTTTGTTTCGCTTCGGCGAAATAGCGGTAGAGGCCGTCTGAATCGCTGTTGCGGAGCAGGTTTGCGATTTTTTCCAGCTGCCGTTGTTGGCCTTCGAGCAGTTTCAGCAGGCTGTCGCGGTTGGCAAAGCAGATGTCCGTCCAGATGGCGGGGTGGCTGGAGGCGATGCGGGTGAAGTCGCGGAAGCCGGTGGCGGCGAAATCGAGATAGGTTGCGCCGTCGGCATGGTCGAGGATTTGGTGGACGTAGGCAAAGGCCAGTATGTGCGGCAGGTGGGATACGGCGGCGAAGACGGCATCGTGTCCTTGCGCGCTCATGCGGAAGATGTGTGCGCCGACCGCCTGCCATAATCTGCCGACGAGTGCCTCTGCTTCCAGGTTTTGCGTTTCGTGCGGGCAGAGAATCAGTTTTTTGTCTTGATAGAGGCCGAATTGCGCCGCCAGCGCGCCGCTGCGGTCGGAACCGGCAATCGGGTGGGCGGCCACGCATTGCGGCAGGTGTTGCGGCAGGTGTTGGGTGAAGGCGGCCAGTACGGATTGTTTGGTGCTGCCGACGTCGCTGACGACGGTGTCGGGGCGTAAAAACGGCGCGATGGTGCGGCAGATGTTGCCGAGCGTGGAGACCGGCGTGGCAATCAGCACCAAATCGGCCGCCGCGATGTGTTCGGCCCGGATGCCGACGGCTGCGCTGTCGATGACTTTCCGTTCCAGTGCGCGCTCAAGGTTGCTTTCGTTTACATCGATGCCTGTTACGTGGCGCACCAAGCCCAGCCGTTTCAGGTCGAGGACGAACGAGCCGCCGATCAGGCCGACGCCGATCAGGGTGATTTGGTTGAGGATGGGCGGGTTCATAAGGGGCGATGTAAAAGTGTGGAGGGAGGCCGTTTGAAAAGACGGCGGGTGTGTTTTTCAGACGGCCTGAATCTTAACCGAGCGCAGTCTGCCGCTGCAAGCACGGAACCGTTTAATCGAATCGTTTGCAGAGGATGTCGTGGTCTTCACAGAATATGGCCGGGGTTTCGGCATTGCAGGCGCGGCGGACTTTGCCGCGTGCCAGGTCTTCGTTGTTGTCGGCTGCTTCGAAGGTTTTTCGGAAGGGGGTAACGCTGCATACGTAAACCGAACGGTTCGGGCGGTATGCCGTGTTGCCGTTGCGCTCCAATACGGCGATGCGGTATTCCAAATCGGCGATTCGCGCTTCCAATGCGGCGATGCGCCCTTCGTCGGATGCGGCCGCGGATGTGGCGGCAGCGGCGGTTAGGCAGAGGGTGAGGATGAGTTTTTTCATGGTTTTGTCCTGAGGCGGTTGGCCGGTTCGGTTTTCTTGTGCCGCTGTTGCCTTTTGGTTTAAAGGCATCGGGACGGCAGGAAAATCGGTTTTGCATGCGTGCCTGCGGTTTGCCGTTTTGTATCGAGAATGAGGTGGGGCGGCCGGGCAGGGCGTTTTCAGACGGCATTGTACCGCGAAATGAAAAACGGCAATCTGTACATGCAAATCAAACTGTTAAGGCCGTCTGAAAACCTGTTTTCCGGTTTTCAGACGGCCTTATGCTTTTAATGCAAGCGTTTAGTTTTTATCCAGGTCGACCAGTTTGTTTTTGGCAATCCAAGGCATCATGGAACGCAGTTGCGCGCCGACTTTTTCGATTTGGTGGTCGGCATTCAAGCGGCGGCGTGCGGTCATGCTGGCGTAGTTGGTTGCGCCTTCTTGGATGAACATTTTGGCGTATTCACCGCTTTGGATACGGTACAGGGCTTTTTTCATCGCTTCTTTGGTAGCAGGCGTGATGACTTCGGGGCCGGTAACGTATTCGCCGTATTCCGCGTTGTTGGAAATAGAGTAATTCATGTTGGCAATACCGCCTTCGTACATCAAGTCTACGATCAGTTTCAGCTCGTGCAGACATTCGAAGTAAGCCATCTCAGGTGCGTAACCGGCTTCAACCAGGGTTTCAAAGCCGCATTTCACCAGCTCGACCGCGCCGCCGCACAATACGGCCTGTTCGCCGAAGAGGTCGGTTTCGGTTTCTTCGCGGAAGTTGGTTTCAATCACGCCGCCTTTGGTGCCGCCGTTGGCCGCTGCGTAAGACAGGGCGATGTCGCGGGCTTTGCCGCTTTTATCTTGGTAAACGGCGATCAGCGAGGGTACGCCGCCGCCTTTCAGGAATTCGCTGCGCACGGTGTGGCCGGGGCCTTTGGGGGCGACCATAATCACGTCCAAGTCCTCACGCGGTACGATTTGGTTGTAGTGGACGTTGAAGCCGTGGGCGAAAGCGAGTGCCGCGCCTTGTTTCAAGTTGGGCTCGATTTCGTTTTTGTACACGACGGGTTGGTTTTCGTCGGGCAGCAGAATCATTACTACGTCTGCTTTTTTGGTGGCATCGGCTACGGACAATACTTCAAAACCGGCTGCTTCTGCTTTTTTCCAAGAACCGCCTTGGCGCAGGCCGACGACTACGTTTACGCCTGAATCTTTCAGGTTGGCCGCGTGGGCATGGCCTTGTGAGCCGTAGCCGATGATGGCGACGGTTTTGCCTTTGATCAGGGACAGGTCGGCGTCTTTATCGTAATAAACTTGCATTGTTTTTTCCTTAATTTGATTAAAAGTAAATCGGTTGGAGGGGGAATCAGTTGCCGTTGTCGGACACGTCTTTCATCAGGACGATGTCTACGGCTTCGGTTTTGCCGTCGATGGCTTTCAGGAAGTTTTGGAAATGGACGCTGGCGTTGTGGCTGTCCACGGCGGCCTGGTCTTTCCAGTTTTCAAAGAAAACGAAGCGGTTCGGGTTTTGCAGGTCTTGGTGCAAATCGTAGCGCAGGTTGCCGCCTTCTTTGCGGCTTTCGCCGACCAGTGCGGTGAACACGTCCAGCAGTTCGGCTCTGTGTTCGGCCTTGACGGCAACGATTGCGGTAATTTTGATGTTACTCATGCTGTTTTCCTTTCGGTTTGGCTTTTCAGACGGCCTTTGAAGCGTTACAGGCCGTCTGAAAGCCAAAAACTCAAATTTTCAAAATCCGTTCGCCGCGCCCGATGCCTGCCGCGCCGGTGCGCACCGTTTCCAAAATCAGCGGCTTGCCAACGGTTTCCAAGAAGGAATCGAGTTTGTCGGTCGTGCCGGTTACTTCGACGGTATAGCTCTTGTCAGTAACGTCGACCACATGGCCGCGGTAAATATCGGTCAGGCGCAGGATTTCGTCGCGGTCTTTGCCTACGGCGCGGACTTTTACCAGCATCAGTTCGCGTTCGACAAAGCGGCTTTCGTTCAAATCGACCACTTTGACCACTTCAATCAATTTGTTGAGTTGTTTGGTGATTTGCTCGATAACCACATCGTCGCCGTGGGTAACGATGGTCATGCGCGAGAGCGTTTTGTCTTCGGTGGCCGATACCGACAGCGAATCGATATTGTAGCCGCGCGCCGAAAACAGGCCGACCACGCGGCTCATCGCGCCCGATTCGTTTTCCATCAAAACGGATAGGATATGTCTCATGGCACGCTCCTTGTATCGTAATCGCGGTCGTTCACATCATTGACATCGCTGTCGGCCTTGGTTTCGCGCATGTGCAGCGGCAGCACCATCTCGTCCAAGCCCTTGCCGTTGCCGACCATCGGGAAAACATTTTGTTTTTTGTCCGTGATGAAGTCCAAGAACACACAGCGATCTTTCATGGCCAAGGCTTCGCGCAGCGCGCCTTCCACGTCGGACGGCTTCTCGATACGCATGCCGACATGGCCGTAGGCTTCGGCCAGTTTCACAAAATCAGGCAGCGAGTCGAAATAGGTTTCCGATTCGCGTTCGCCGTAATAAAGCTCCTGCCACTGGCGCACCATGCCCAGATAACCGTTGTTCAGGCATATGATTTTTACCGGCAGGCGGTATTGGAAGCAGGTGCTCAATTCTTGGATATTCATCTGAATCGAGCCTTCGCCGGTAATGCAGCATACATCTTTGGACGGGTCGGCCAAATACGCGCCCATCGCATAGGGCAGGCCCACCCCCATCGTGCCCTGCCCACCCGAATTAAGCCATTGGCGCGGCCGTTTGAACGGATAAAACTGGGCGGCAAACATTTGATGCTGGCCGACGTCGGATGTGATAATCGCATCATTGTCCGTCAATTCGGCCAAAGTTTTGACCACCATCTGCGGCAGGATGACATTACCGTCCGTTTCCGGCAGGCGCAGGCAGTCGCGCGCGCGCCAGCCTTCAAGGCTATGCCACCATTTTTCCAAATGCTGGCTGTTTACCTGAAGATTTTGGCTTTTCCAAATCGCCGTCATTTCGCGCAAAACATTTTTCACATCGCCTACGATAGGCACATCGGCGCGGACGCGTTTCGAAATACTGGACGGGTCGATGTCGATATGGATGATTTTTTTCGGTTTTTCCAAAAATTTGGCGGGAACGGAAACCACACGGTCGTCAAAACGCGCTCCGACTGCCAAAACCACATCGGCATTGTGCATGGCCAGATTGGCTTCGTAAGTGCCGTGCATGCCCAGCATGCCCAAATACTGTCTGTCATCGGACGGATACGCGCCCAAGCCCATCAGCGTCGCGGTACAGGGCAGGCCAGCGAGTTTGACAAACTCCGTCAGCTCGTCGGCAGCATTACCCAAAACCACGCCGCCGCCGAAATACACCAAAGGCCGTTTCGCTGCCGCCAGCATTTGTACGGCCTTTTTAATCTGACCGATGTGGCCGTTAAGGACGGGCTGATAGGAGCGGATAAAAATATCTTCCTGCGGGTAACTGAACTTGGCCATAGACTGCGTAACGTCTTTGGCGATGTCGATAACCACTGGGCCGGGGCGGCCGCTGCGGGCGATTTGGAAGGCTTTTTTTACCGTGGTGGTCAAATCATCGATGTGCTTGACCAGGAAATTGTGCTTCACGCACGGCCGCGACACGCCGACCATATCGATTTCCTGAAACGCGTCCGTGCCGATGGCGGGCGAACCGACCTGGCCGGAAATCACCACCAGCGGAACCGAATCGGAATAGGCCGTGGCGATGCCGGTGAGCGCGTTGGTCGCGCCAGGGCCCGAAGTTACCAAAGCCACGCCGACCTTGCCGCTGACACGCGCATAGGCGTCGGCCGCATGTACCGCAGCCTGTTCGTGCCTTACCAGGATATGTTTGAATTTGTTGAGTTGGAAAAGCGCGTCGTAGATTTCGAGTACCGCGCCGCCGGGATAGCCGAAAACGTATTCGACGTTTTCCGCCTTCAGACTTTGCACAAGAATTTGTGCACCGGATAGTTGCATGATTGCCTCTTTAATTCTGCCTGTAAGGCGATAATAAACCCGTGCTTCGCGATGCAACGGTAATGCCGGTTTTCCGGACGGCGGTTTATGGTACGCGAACGGATGAGCCGGCGACAGCTTGCGGGTTTCAGAATCGCGCTTAGAGCGCAAAGTGTTTAAAAAAGTAAAGAGCGCATAAGATAACGCAAACTTGGGTAACAGGCAAGCACTGATTACGCGGCGGAGGCTGTCTTGAAATAATAGGAAAACAACAGGCCGTCTGAAAAAATTCAGACGGCCTGTTGGGAATTGGCGCACCCGACTGGGATCGAACCAGCGACCTTCAGCTTCGGAGGCTGACACTCTTCCAACTGAGCTACGGGTACAAAGTCCCAGCATTATCCCACATTTCGGCTGTTTCACAAAATCAATCTTTATGGTTTCGGCAACTTGTTGTCGAAGCATCGGAATTTAATCCGCTTTATTCCGTATGGCCTGCGGGGGTATTTTCTATTTTTTTGAGATAGGCCAAAATTTAAAGATTGGAAAGACGGAACGGATTCAGTATAATCCGCAAATTATTGTTAATTGATATTAACGCCACATAAAATTCAATTTCCTCATCACTAAACAAAAAACGGCGAGGCTTATAAATATGAACCATCCTACCAACCAAAATGCCCGCGGTTCCGCCCTAACCACACTGATCGGCGGCATCGTCATTCTGTTGGCTACCCTTTATCTTTTGGTCAAATTGGCCAGTAGCGGCTATCACGGAACGGTTGAAGAAACCACCGATGCCGCCACGCAAACGCGGATTCAGCCGCAAGGTTCCATTGTCGAGGGAGACGGTGTCCCCGTCGGCGAACGTAAAGGCGACAAAATCTTCGCTAAAGTTTGTTACCAGTGTCATGCCGCCGACAGTTCGACGGCAGGTTCCCCGAAAATCACGCACAATGCCGATTGGGCTCCCCGCCTGGCCCAAGGTTTCGATACCTTGTTCAATCATGCTTTGAACGGCTTTAACGCCATGCCGGCAAAAGGCGGTCAATCCGACCTGACCGAACTGGAGTTGAAGCGCGCGATTGTTTATATGGCTAATCAATCCGGCGGTAATCTGCCTGATCCTGACAAAGCGCCTGCCCCAACCGAATCGGCTGCTTCAGGTGCCGCGTCCGAGGCCGCCGCATCCGGTACTGCACCGGCTGCCGGAAAATCCGAAGCTGCCGCTCCTGCCGAAGGTGGAAGCGGCGATGTGATGGCAACCGGTAAAAAAGTGTTTGACGGCTTGTGCTTTGGCTGCCATGGCGCCAATTCCGCCATCCCAGATACACCGCGTGTCACTCATAAAGACGAATGGGCTCCGCGTATCAAAAAAGGCAAAGATACCTTGTTTAAACATGCTCTCGAAGGTTTCCAAGATAAAGGCATGATGCCGGCCAAAGGTGGAAACACTGAATTGAGCGACGATGAAGTGAAAGCAGCCGTTGTTTATATGGTGAACGAATCCGGCGGCAAATTCTAAAAAAGCGATAATAAAAGGGTATGCAAAAACTGCATGCCCTTTTTTGTCGGCCGGCACATATTGCATTAGGATTTGATGCCTGCGATTCATATTGGGGACGGAGAAATTTTCAAAGTTCCGGTTTTACATGATTATGGAAAGGCCGTCTGAATGCCGAATCCGGTTTTCAGACGGCCTTTCCTTTGTTTGCCGATTCTGCCGCAGGCGGCAAAGCGCGTTACAATACGGGCTGTCCTCAATCGTCAGCCCATCATTATTTTTCAGACGGCCTCAATCATGACACACACTTCTACAAGCCAAACCGATTCGGCATCGAGCAGCCAACTCTATATCGGCATTATGTCCGGCACCAGCATGGACGGCACGGATGCCGTTTTAATCCGTATGGACGGCGGCCGCTGGCTGGGTGCGGAAGCGCACAGTTTTTTACCGTATTCGGGCCGTCTGAAAAGCGAACTGCTGGCCTTGCAGGACAGCGGCGGGGACGAATTACACCGCAGCAGGATATTGGCGCAACAGTTAAGCCGCCTGTATGCCGATACCGTGGAGCAACTGCTGGAACGGCAAGGCTTGCAGCCGTCTGACATTGCCGCAGTCGGCTGCCACGGGCAAACCGTACGCCATGCGCCGGAGCACGGTTACAGCATCCAGCTTGCCGACTTGCCGTTGCTGGCCGAGCTGACGGGGATTTTTACCGTCGGCGACTTCCGCAGCCGCGATTTGGCGGCGGGAGGGCAGGGTGCGCCGCTGGTGCCGGCGTTTCATCAGGCATTATTTGCCGCGCCCGACGAAACCCGCGTGCTGCTCAATATCGGCGGTATCGCCAACATCAGCGTACTGCCGCCGGACGCGCCGGCTTTCGGTTTCGATACCGGGCCGGGCAATATGCTGATGGACGCATGGACGCAGAAAATTTGGCAGAAGCCGTACGACGAAGACGGCCGACTGGCCGCGCAGGGCAGGGTGCTGCCGTCATTGCTGGAAAGCCTGCTTTGCCATGACTATTTTTCCCGACCGCAGCCCAAAAGTACCGGCCGCGAATTGTTTGCCCTGCCGTATTTGGCCGACCGGCTTTCCGGCGGGGAAAATCCGCACGATGTTTTGCGTACGCTGACCGCGTTTACAGCCGAAACCGCCGCCGCCGAAATCCGCCGCGCCGCACCGGAGTGCCGGAGGGTTTACGTTTGCGGCGGCGGTATCCGCAACCCCCTGCTGACGGCGGATTTGGCGGAACGCCTGCCGCAATGCGAAATACTCGGTACGGCGGCACTCAATCTTGATCCGCAGTGGGTGGAGGCCGCCGCTTTCGGCTGGCTGGCCGCCTGCTGGGTCAACCGCATCCCGTCCAACCCGCGCCGAGCCACAGGTGCACGGCGCGACTGCATCCTCGGTTGCGGCCATTTTGCCTGACCCGTCATTCAGGCCGTCTGAAAATACTATATAATTCCGCGTTTTTACCGCCGTCCCTGTTTTCAGACGGCCTATTCGAATAATTTTGAAGTTTTTATGAGCAGCAAACCCGAACCACAAAAAAGCACACGCAAAACCACAGGCACGCGCCGCCGGACGCCGGCAGAAAAGAAAAAACAGGATGGCGGAAAAGGGGCGCGCGGTGCGGGTGTAGTCAGCAATGAGGCCGTCCGCCGCCGTTCCGAGCACATTGCCAATTTAATCGGCGATACCTTTTGGCTGTTCGGCTTGATGGTAACCATCTATTTCGCCATCACGCTGGCCAGTTTCGATATGAACGACCCCGCATGGTCGCGCAGCGTGATTGCCGACGAGTCCATCCACAATCTCGGCGGCCTGTTTGGCGCGTATTTTGCCGACGTCGGTTATTACCTGTTCGGATTGTCGGTGTGGTGGCTGGTGTTGGCCGCGCTGGTGTGGCTGTGGAAAAGTTTCCGCCCGCTGCGTTCGCCCGACAGTCGTCCGTACAGTGTGAAACTGGCCGTAGCGGGGTTGACGGTGTTGCTTTTGGGCAGTCCGGTTTTGGAATATGCCTTGTGGCAGCAGCAGCTCGGCGATTCCCTGCCCACCGGGGCGGGCGGTCTGGCAGGTTTGCTGATTGGCAGCATATTCAGCCATCTGCTCGGCAACGGCGGCAGTTTCCTGGTGATGCTGGTCATCGTATTGCTGGCTTTTTCCTTTGTCGCGCAGATTTCCTGGCTGGATATGCTGGAAAACATCGGCAGCAGGCTGGAATGGCTGTGGGAAAAAATCACCCGCCGCCATTCGCCCTACATCAAAGACCTGCCTGATGCAAAAACCACGCGGCGCATGGTGAAAGAAGCGGAAACCATCATGGCCGAACCATTGGACAAGCACGTTGCCGCCAGCAGCAACCGAAAAACCGTGGCGTTGGAAGTCACCCCGCCCGTTCCCGTTCAGACGGCCTTGTTCGACAGCAAGGGCGAAGCGGTCGAAGTGCCGCCGACGGGCGAATATGTCAAACCCGCGCTCGGCCTGTTGAGCAATCCGAAAGGTGAAGCACTGCCGATTGATCCCGACAAACTGCAACAAACCGCCGAACGCATCGAAAGCAAATTGGCCGAGTTCGGTATTGAAGTGCAGGTGGTTTCCGCCACTTCCGGCCCGGTCATCACGCGCTACGAAATCGAGCCGGCGCAGGGCGTGAAGGGCAGTCAGATTGTGAATCTGGCCAAAGATTTGGCACGTTCGATGTCGTTGCAGTCGGTGCGCATCGTCGAAACCATCGCGGGCAAAAACACCATGGGCATCGAGTTGCCGAACGACCGCCGTCAGGAAGTTACCCTGCGCGAAATCCTGGCCGCCCCCGTGTTTGCCGAAGCTAAATCCAAGCTCACCGTCGCCCTGGGCAAAGACATCGCGGGCGTGCCGGTGGTGGGCGATTTGGCCAAAATGCCGCATCTGCTGGTGGCGGGTATGACCGGGTCGGGCAAGTCGGTGGGCGTGAACGGCATGATTATGTCCATGCTTTACAAAGCCACGCCCGACGAAGTGCGCTTTATCATGATCGACCCGAAAATGCTGGAGTTGTCGGTATACGACGGCATTCCGCACCTGCTTTGCCCGGTGGTAACCGATATGCGCGAAGCGGGGCAGGCCTTGAACTGGTGTGTGGCCGAAATGGAAAAACGCTACCGCCTGCTATCGCATCTGGGCGTGCGCAATCTGGACGGTTACAACGAAAAAATTGCCAAAGCAGCTGAAGAAGGGCAGAAAATCCCCAATCCGTTCAGCCTGAATCCCGACGAGCCGGAACCGCTGGAAAAACTGCCGCTGATTGTGGTGGTGATTGATGAATTGGCCGACCTGATGATGACCGAGCGCAAAGCAGTCGAACAACAGATTGCCCGCCTGGCGCAAAAAGCCCGCGCCGCCGGCATCCACCTGATTATCGCCACCCAGCGGCCGAGTGTGGACGTGATTACCGGCCTGATTAAGGCCAACATCCCGACGCGCATGGCCTTTACCGTGCAGAGCAAAATCGACAGCCGCACCATCCTCGACCAAATGGGCGCGGAAGATCTGTTGAAATACGGCGACCTGCTGTTCCTCCAGCCCGGCAATGCCGAGCCGACCCGTCTGCAGGGTGCGTTTGTATCCGACCACGAAGTGCATGAAGTCGTCTCCCACATCAAACGGCAGGCACCGGCCGATTATGTCGAAGGACTGCTGTCGGGCGAAGCGGCGATGGAAACCGTCAATGCGGTCAATCCGAACGCGGGTGCGGACGAACTGTTCGACCAGGCCGTCGCTTTTGTCATCGAAACGCGCAAAACCTCGATTTCCTCGCTGCAACGCCACCTGAAAATCGGCTACAACCGCGCAGCCAACATGATGGAGGCCTTGGAAGAAGCGGGCGTGGTGTCGCCCGCCGATGTCGGCGGCAGCCGCAAGGTGCTGGCGCGGAAAGATGATTTATAGTTTTCAGACGGCCTCCGATGCTTGAGGCCGTCTGAAAAGCGGATACGGAGAGGCGATGGAAAGAAACAGCTTGAAGTCTGTTGTGATGACGGTCATTTCCTGTTCCGCCACTTTGGCAGGCATTGCTTTCTTCCTCAGCATAACCGCGACGCCGGGTTCGGCCTACATGCTAGTTTTCGCCTTGCCCCTGTTGTTCGCCGTCCGCCTGTCCGCATCAAGATCGGCCCGGCAACGGCCGGAGGCGGCACTGAAAGAACGGCTCAGAAATATTGTTTGGATACTCGCGGCCGCTTTGTCAGTGGGGATAAATATCTTCAACTATTACCATGCGCGGCACGAAATGGCCGTTTCGGCCGCCGCTTTCGGGCAATATTATGCACGGCACGGACGTTATCCCGAAACTTTGGCCGCAGCGGGTTTGGGCGGGAAAATATCCTGCCTGCGTTATCATTGGATAGACGGCAAACCGCTGTTGTTGTGCAAAGACCCGCTGTTGCTGTTCGAGCACTACCAATACGATTTCCAACACCGCCGCTGGCTCGAAGACAACGGAGAGCCCGTGGCCGACCAACCGGAGAATGAAAGATGAAAAAACACCTGCTTGCCGCCCTGATCCTGCTGCCGCTGACACTCTCTGCCGCACCCGCATCCGCCGCAGGCGAAGCGGCAGATCAGGCCCGGCTGATTAACCTGTTCGACATGGCCGAATTGAGCGGTATTCTGCACAAAGAGGCGATGGAATGCGGCATCAGCCGTCAGGACGACCCCTTCTACGCGCCGGGCGGGAAACTGCATACCGCCTTGCTGAAAGGCATCAAAAAGACGGTGGTCAAACTCAAACTCGATATGAACGACAACGACATCCAAATCATCACCGCCCGCGCCTACGCGCAAGGCAAAGGCAAAAAAGAACGCCTGTTTGCCGAAAAGGGCGGTTGCAGCGATACTGCCAAAGCAAAAATCAAAGAAACACAGCAATGGCTGCTGGACAGCGTGCAGGCCTTGCAAACCCGTTAAACCCGAATAAGGCTTTCAGACGGCCTATAATACGGAGGCCGTCTGAAACCATGCTTCCGAGCGATAAAACATGAGCAATCCGAAAACCGCCCGATCTGTCTGCCTGATAGCGGTAATGCTGGTGCTGGCTGCCTGCAACGGCCAACCCCAGCCCGAACTGAGTGCGTCCGAAATCCAGGCGCAGGAAGCGGCCACCGTTATCGAAGAAGACGGCAAAGACTATACTGCGCCGGCCGATGTGCCGGAAGACGATGCGTCTGCCGCATCGGCCGAACAGGCAACCGCCGCTTCTGCCGCTTCCGCCGCATCGTCGGAAGGCCAACCCTAAACCCAACGTCCGCCTGCCGCATAACAGGCCGTCTGAAAGGAAAAACGTGACCCGTTTCCAGACCGAACCCGCCCTGCCGCACGACCGGCAGCCGCAAACCGCCGTCCTCCTCATCAACCTCGGCACACCGTCCGCGCCCACTGCGGAAGCCGTCCGCCCCTTCTTGCGCGATTTTCTGTCCGACCGGCGCGTCGTCGAACTCAAGCCCGCCCTATGGCAGCCCATATTGCGCGGCGCAATTTTGCCTTTCCGCGCCAAAAGCAGCGCGGCAAACTATAAAAAAATCTGGCTGAAGGAAGGCTCGCCGCTCTACATTTACAGCCGCCGCCAGGCCGATGCCTTGGCGCAACGCCTGCCCGGCGTGTTGGTGCGCCCGGCCATGACATACGGCCTGCCCGGCGTGGCCGATACCATGGCCGAACTCAAAGCGCAGGGCGTTACCCGGGTTTTGGCCGTCCCGCTTTATCCGCAATACGCTTCCTCCAGCAGCGGCGCGGCATTGGATCAAGTGTTTCGCGCCATGTTGCGCCAGCGCAACCAAGTCGGGCTGCGTACCGTCCGCAGCTTCTATAACCATCCCGCCTACATCGAGGCCCTGCGCCAACAGGTTTCCGCCTATTGGCAGCAGCACGGCAGGGGAGGGCACTTGATGATGAGTTTTCACGGCATCCCGCAGGCGCATCACGACGCGGGCGACCCCTATCCCGACGAATGCGGCGAAACCGCCCGCCTACTCGCCGCCGCACTCGGTTTGGACAAGCAAGAATACACCGTCTCCTTCCAAAGCCGCTTCGGGCGCGGACGCTGGCTGGAACCAAGTACGCAAGACCTTTTCATCAGCCTGCCGAAAAACGGTACCGACCGGTTGGATGTCATCTGTCCCGCCTTCGTCAGCGACTGTTTGGAAACCATGGAGGAAATCGCCATTGACGGACGTGAAACTTTTCATGCCGCAGGCGGGCGCGAATTCCGCTACATTCCCTGTCTGAACGACAATCCGGCGTGGATAGACGCTTTGGAAACTTTGGTTAGGGAAGAGGCCGCCGGCTGGCTGTAAGGCGTGCGGTGGATGAACTAGCCTTCGCTGCACCTGCCGTTCCGGCCGATTCAAATTGACATGCTCGTGTCGTCATCAGCGGGTGCAAGTCCGCGTTTTCCCTGTATGCGGACAGTGTATAAGGGTGTGGGATTGGGGGAGCATGAACGGCTCCAAATATAGGCAACCGATAAAAGCCCTTTTAGACGGCAGTTTGTCAGTCGTTGAGTCTGCTCCCTTTGATGGAATTTTCAAATTTTCCTGTCCGCCTTCCAAGGCCGAACCCCATCACTTTGCCCGTTTCCTTGTCGATAAGGATGAGAAAATGGCGGCACAGTCTGATGGGGTTTTTATTTTTGGGATGTTGCAATTCTTATGGGTTGATCTGTTTTCAGACGGCCTCCGATAGATTGGTGCCGTCTGAAAAAGGTTATACCTGTTCAAATCCTGCTTTCGGGCTGATAACCGAAATCAAAATGCAGTCTTCTTTGCCGTTGTTGCGCGCACCGTGGATTTGGTGGTTGCCGACTATCACGCTCTCGCCTGCGCGGATGATGCGGCCGCTTTGTGCGTCGTCCACCAGCGCGGCTTCGCCCTGCAATACAATCCAGATGTCCGTACCGCGCGGATGACGGTGGGCGGGCAGCATGGTTTGTGGTGGAATCTGCCAAAGCACCATGTTGTCATGCCCGTCTTGATGCAGCACGGTGCGCACGGCTTCGGTGGGGTTTTGTTGTAAAAAATCGGTGAAACGGATAATTTGCGGGAGTTTCATGCCATTGCTCCTTGCATGGATCGAATCATAAAAAACTGCACCCTAACCGGCCGAAGTGCGTATTTGGCCTTTGGGTGCAGTTCAACCTTGCAACGGGTTTTCAGACGGCCTTTATTATTGGCCGAACGGATTTTTACATGCGCTCGATCATCGCTTTGCCGAAGGCGGAGCAGGAAACTTCGTTGGCACCGTCCATCAGGCGGGCAAAGTCGTAGGTTACCTGTTTGTCGCCGATGGCTTTTTCCATCGCTTCGATTACCAAGTCGGCCGCTTCTTTCCAGCCCAAGTGGCGCAGCATCATTTCTGCCGACAGAATCAGCGAACCGGGGTTCACTTTGTCTTGTCCGGCATACTTCGGCGCGGTGCCGTGTGTGGCTTCGAAGATGGCGTATTCGTCGGAAATGTTTGCGCCCGGGGCGATGCCGATGCCGCCGACTTGTGCCGCCAGCGCGTCGGAAATGTAGTCGCCGTTCAGGTTGAGGGTGGCGATGACGCTGTATTCGGCGGGACGCAGCAGGATTTGCTGCAGGAAGGCGTCGGCAATCGCATCTTTAACGATGATGTCTTTGCCGGTTTTCGGGTTTTTGAATTTGCACCACGGGCCGCCGTCGATCGGCTCTGCGCCGAATTCTTTTTGCGCCAGTTCATAGCCCCAGTCGCGGAAGCCGCCCTCGGTGAATTTCATGATGTTGCCTTTGTGCACCAGGGTAACGCTCGGTTTGTCGTTGTCGATGGCGTAGCGGATGGCGGCGCGGACCAGGCGTTGCGTACCTTGTTTGGAAACGGGTTTGATGCCGATGCCCGAGGTTTCGGGGAAGCGGATTTTCTTCACGCCCATTTCGTTTTGCAGGAAGTCGATGACTTTTTTACAGTTTTCGCTTTCGGCTTCCCATTCGATGCCGGCGTAAATGTCTTCGGTGTTTTCACGGAAGATGACCATGTCGGTTTTGCTCGGGTCTTTCAGCGGCGAGGGCACGCCGTTGAAGTAGCGCACGGGGCGCACGCATTGGTAGAGGTCGAGTTCTTGGCGCAGCGCGACGTTGAGCGAGCGGATGCCGCCGCCCACGGGCGTGGTCATCGGGCCTTTGATGGATACGGAATACTCTTTCAGTGTGTCCAAGGTTTCCTGCGGCAGCCAAACGTTGTCGCCGTATACTTTGGTGGCTTTCTCGCCGGCATACACTTCCATCCAGTGGATTTTTTTCTCGCCACCATAAGCCTTGGCAACCGCCGCGTCGATTACGTCGATCATGACGGGCGTGATGTCCACGCCGATGCCGTCGCCCTCAATGAAGGGGATAATCGGATTGTTGGGAACGGCTTGGCCCGGAATGATTTTTTTGCCTTCCGCCGGTACTTTGATATGACTCATGGTGTCTCCTAAAACAGTTGATCATTTTCTTTTGAAACGCATATCGGCACGGATACGCGTGCCGTGCGATTATGCTTGATTTGGTAAACTTTTGCTAGGGCGCGCCAACAATTACTTGTTACCATACGCCCTTCGAATCATATCTGTTCAAAGGAAACAAAAATGGCTTTTCAAGACAATCTGGCTGCCATGCCCGATATTTCCAGCCTGAGCGGGCTGGACGTATGCGGTGAAAACGGCGGCGTCCTCCACCACATCCCGGCCGCGCCGGGCAAACTCGGTTCGCTGAAGCTGTATAACGCATTGGCCGAACGCTTCGATGGCGTATTGGACGGCGAAGCGGCGGAGCAGGGCTTGGAATGGTTTGCCGAGCATGTTGCCGACGCGCAGGCCAATCCGGGCAAACATCCGAACATCGACCTGCTGTTCAAAGTGAAAAACGAAGGTTTGAAACTGCGGCTCCGTCCGCTTGTTGCCGACTGACGATGCAGAGGCCGTCTGAAAAACGAAACAACGTTTTTTCAGACGGCCTTTTTTTAGATTTGCAGAAACCTGCCGCAACCAGTCGGTAAGCCGTTTTCAGACGGCCTCTAATCATATGGATGGCGGCGGCAACACTTCAGGCCGTCTGAAAAACAAAACAGCCGGCTCATTTGCAGCAGCAGAGAATTGCCCGCCGCCGGCAAACGGCCTATAATGCCGCCTTTACAAATCTTCACAGCAAGCCGCACCGGATTTACGGCAGCGGCTTTGCCGTATCTTGCACACATCAAGGAATCCGAATGTCCGCACCGAAATCCCCCGCCACCGATTTGGTTTACCGCCTCGAAGACAAACCGCCGTTCGCCAATGCGCTGCTCAGCGCGGTAACGCACCTGCTGGCGATTTTCGTCCCCATGATTACCCCCGCCCTGATTGTCGGCGGCGCATTGAAACTGCCGTCTGAAATGACCGCCTATCTGGTGTCGATGGCGATGGTCGCTTCCGGCGTGGGCACTTATTTGCAGGTGAACCGCTTCGGGCCGGTCGGTTCGGGGCTGCTGTCCATCCAGTCGGTGAACTTTTCTTTTGTCGGCGTGATGATTGCGCTGGGCAGCGGCATGAAAGAGCAGGGCATGGACACCAACGCCATGATGTCCGCGCTTTTGGGCGTGGCCTTTGTCGGCGCGTTTCTGGTGGCCGGTTCGGCCTGGCTGCTGCCGTATCTGAAAAAAGTGATTACGCCCACCGTCAGCGGCGTGGTGGTAATGATGATTGGCCTGAGCCTGATTAGCGTGGCGATTACCGAATTCGGCGGCGGATTTGCCGCGTTGGGCAACGGCACCTTCGGCTCGATGCAGAACATCGGGCTGGCGGCGTTCGTGCTGCTCGTGGTGCTGGTGTTCAACTGCATGAAAAATCCGCTGCTGCGGATGAGCGGCATCGCCGTCGGCATGGTGGCGGGCTATATTGCCGCGCTGGTAATGGGCATGGTCGATTTTTCCGTGTTGCAAAACCTGCCTGCATTCACGTTGCCAGTGCCGTTCAAATACGGCTTTGAATTCCACTGGACGGCGTTTTTCGTGGCCGGACTAGTGTACCTGCTCAGCATTTTCGAAGCCGTGGGCGATTTGACCGCTACCGCCATGGTGTCCGGCGAAGATTACGAAGGCGAAGCGTTCAGACGGCGTTTGCGCGGTGGCGTGCTGGCCGACGGGCTGGTGTCCGTGATTGCCACCGCACTTGGCTCGCTGCCCCTGACCACCTTCGCGCAGAACAACGGCGTGATTCAGATGACCGGCGTCGCCTCCCGCCACGTCGGCAAATTCATCGCCGCCATTTTGGTGCTGTTGGGGCTGTTCCCTGTCGTCGGCCGCGCCTTCACCACCATCCCCAGCCCCGTTATCGGCGGTGCGATGGTACTGATGTTCGGCCTGATTACCGTGGCCGGCGTGCGCATCCTCATGAGCCACGGCATCAACCGCCGCGAAATGGTGATTGCCGCCACCTCCATCGGCCTCGGCCTCGGCGTGAGCTTCAAACCCGAAGTGTTCGGCCAACTGCCGCTGAAAGAGCTGTTCCAAAACCCCATCTGCATGGGCGGGCTGGCCGCGCTGCTGATGAACCTCGTGATGCCGGCCGACAACGCAAGCCGCGTTTATCTCAGTGACGATTTGGAAGTGTAAACCCGTTTCAGACGGCCAGAACCGGCGACGTTGGGCGTATAATGGCGGAGTGCGGCGGCAGGAATGAAAAGCAGCCTGCACATTAGCAGATGGCTGATTTTGATTGGATTTTTGAGAATTATTAAGGTGCAGGATGCCTGACGTGAGCGTTTAAAAGGCCGTCTGAAAAACAAAAAGCAGCCTGCACAATTTGTTTCCTCGCAGAACCCTTAATTCCAACAGCTGCCCTGTCCTCTCTCCCGTGGGAGAGAGTTAGAGAGAGGGCAACAAGCCGCAAGGCTTGCACAAACACCCACCCGACAACAAAAATGAACCCGCCCGAAAAACTATTGACCGCCGACAACCCCACCCTGCATCAACGCGCCAAAGCCATGCGTCAAGAAATGAGCGAGGCGGAAGCAAAATTGTGGCAGCACCTGCGGGCAGGCCGTCTGAACGGCTATAAATTTCGCCGCCAGCAGCCGATGGGAAGTTATATTGTTGATTTCATGTGCCTAACGCCCAAGCTGATTGTCGAAGCAGACGGAGGGCAGCACACAGAACAAGCCGCATATGACCACGCGCGAACGGCATATCTCAACAGCCTGGGCTTTACCGTGCTGCGGTTTTGGAATCACGAGATTTTGCAGCAGACAAACGATGTACTGACAGAAATCCTGCGTGTGTTACAGGAATTGGAAAAGCAGCCTGCACGGTAGCAGATGGCTGATTTTGATTGGATTTTTGAAAATTATAGGGTGCAGGTTGCCTGAATTGAGTATTTATAAAGGTCGTCTGAAAAGTAAAAAACAGCCAATACAACCTGTTTTCCTTGCATAACCCTTAACTCCAGCAGGTACCCCGTCCTCTCTCCCTGTGGGAGAGAGTTAGAGAGAGGGCAACAAGCCGCAAGGCTTGTATTGGGGTGGTTAGGGGATTGGGAAAGATTGCCGAAATTCGGAAAATGCCCTCTCCCCAACCCTCCCCCACGGGGGAGGGAGCGAATTGCAGCAGATTCAAGCGTTGCAGGTCGTCTGAAAAAGAATGCCCGAAATATCAACAGCAGGATTTTTTCAGGTAGCCTTTATCGCAAGGCAGATGAACAAACGCCGCAAGCGTTTTTTCAGACGACCTTTGAACCCACCGGTAGGGTGTGTGCCGCAAAGCACGCACGCGGTGGGGTGGGGTTGCAGGGAAAATAGAGAACGCGTGCGTGCGTACCTCACACACCCTACATGCGGGCTACGGCTTGCTGTTTTCCTTGCAAAACCCTTAACCCCAACAGCCACCCCGTCCTCTCTCCCCGTGGGAGAGAGCTAGAGAGAGGGCAACAAGCCGCAAGGCTTGTATTTGGGCGGTTAGGGTGTTGGGAAAGATTGCCGCCATTCGGGAGAATGCCCTCTCCCCAACCCTCCCCCACGGGGGGAGGGGGCGGGTTGCAGCAGATTCAGACGTTGCAGGTCGTCTGAAAAAGAATGTCCGAAATATCAACGGCAGGAATTTTTCAAGTAGCCTTTATCGCCAAGCAGATGGAATAAACGCCGCGAGCGTTTTTTCAGACGGCCTTTGATCCCATCGGTAGGGGCTGTGCCGCAAGGCACGCACGCGGTGGGTTGAGGTTGCAGGGAAAATGGAGAATGCGTGCGTACGGCAACGCCCCGCATGCGGGCTACGGTTTGCTATATTTTTGTTTATATGGAAATCTTATGAAAAAAGTAAATGGCCTAAAATGTATAATCGTAGTGGTAGCGCTTTTATTTACGACTCTACCTATTTTTGGAGCAACTGATATTAGGACATTATGGTCTCATTGGTTAGGTTCGATAATATTCTATTTTGCAGTAGTATATTATACGTACAGATACTATAAAATAGATAATCCTAATAAAATAACCATCCGAAATTCAATATATGGTTCGCAGAATTTAATTATTTCACAAGTTTTTATTTTTGCAATTTTAGTGTATGGATATATTTCTTTCCTTGATGGAATAAAAACATCTTCTATGCTTCAAGCATATGCAACGATATCAATATACGTTTCAGTATTTAGCATTCCTACATACTATAAACTTAAAGGGTATATTTCGGAACTTAAAAAAGTAAAAGAAATAGATACCTTTTTGGGCATCTCACCAGATTATTGGTCTCTATTACTTTGTGCAATATCATTCATTATACTATCTTTTAATATGATCTTGATTTACTGTGATATTAGAGATCCAAACACAAATAAGTGGTTATTTACATTTTGGGGAACTATTATTTCAACGATAATATTTGTGTTTTCAAATACCTTTGAAACAATAATCTCTAATAAATATGGACTATTTACCGACAACACTGAAAACAAAGAAAGTTAAAACACCATGCCCAAACGTACCGACCTAAAATCCATCCTTATCATCGGCGCCGGCCCTATC
>ERZ772979.41-NODE-41-length-111300-cov-15.901263_pt1 | contig 111300 bp, 97 predicted proteins | sample MGYA00511130_ERZ772979 | MGnify/ENA primary metagenome ERZ772979 (study PRJEB29015, sample SAMEA2738103) | human oral metagenome | biome: human oral; feature: human-associated habitat; material: saliva | place: China | collected 2186 ...
CCAAATCGCGCAGGGTTACGCCCGGTTGCAGTTTGCCGCTGAAGCGTACCAATACGGACTCGGGCATATCGAGCGGCATTACGCCGGTGGCTGCTGCAAAAGCAACCAAGCCGGAGCCTGCAGGGAAGGAAATACCGATAGGGAAACGGGTGTGGCTGTCGCCGCCGGTACCGACGGTATCGGGCAACAGCAAGCGGTTGAGCCATGAGTGGATCACGCCGTCGCCCGGACGCAGAGCCACGCCGCCACGGGTAGAAATGAAGGCGGGCAGTTCTTTATGGGTTCTGACATCGACAGGTTTCGGATAAGCGGCAGTGTGACAGAAAGACTGCATCACCATATCGGCGGAGAAGCCCAAACAAGCCAAGTCTTTCAACTCGTCGCGGGTCATCGGGCCGGTAGTGTCTTGCGAGCCGACCGTAGTCATACGCGGTTCGCAGTAAGTACCCGGGCGCACACCTTGCCCTTCAGGCAGACCGCAGGCGCGACCGACCATTTTTTGTGCCAACGTGAAACCGGCTTTGCTTTCTGCAGGCGCTTGAGGCAGGCGGAATTCGGTGGAAGCAGGCAGTTTCAACGCTTCTCGCGCTTTGGCGGTCAGACCGCGGCCGATAATCAGATTGATACGGCCGCCGGCTTGCACTTCGTCCAGCAATACTTGGGATTTCAGGCTGAACTCGGCAACGGTTTCGCCGTTTTTCACGATTTTGCCTTCATAAGGCAGAATATCGACGACATCGCCCATTTTCAGCGCGGAAACATCGACTTCAATCGGCAGCGCGCCGGAGTCTTCTTGAGTATTGAAGAAAATTGGCGCGATTTTGCCGCCTAAGCATACGCCGCCGAAGCGTTTGTTCGGTACGAATGGAATATCTTCGCCGGTATGCCAAATGACGGAGTTGGTTGCGGATTTGCGTGAAGAACCGGTACCAACCACGTCGCCGACGTAGGCAACGGGATGACCTTTGGCTTTGAGTTCTTCCAACAATTTAATCGGACCGATTTCGCCCGGTTTGTCGGGAGTGATGCCGTCGCGCGGGTTTTTCAACATAGCCAGCGCGTGCAGCGGAATATCGGGACGGCTCCACGCGTCGGGCGCGGGAGAGAGGTCGTCTGTATTGGTTTCGCCGTCAACTTTGAAGACGGTAACAGTGATTTTTTCGGGAACTTTGGCGCGTGAGGTGAACCATTCGGCATCCGCCCAAGATTGCAAAACTTCCTGCGCGTATTTGTTGCCTTTTTCGGCTTTTTCCTGAACGTCGTGGAAAGAATCGAACATCAGAAGCGTATGTTTCAAACCTTTGGCGGCAATGGGCGCGAGTTTGTCGTCGTCCAAGAGTTCGATTAAGGCATGAATGTTGTAACCGCCGAGCATCGTACCTAAAAGTTCGGTAGCATACTCGGGGGAAACCAGCGGGCTGGATACACTGCCTTCGGCAACGGCAGCCAGGAATGAGGCTTTGACTTTGGCGGCATCGTCCACACCAGGCGGAACACGGTGGGCAAGCAGTTCGACCAGAAATGCTTCTTCACCGGCCGGCGGGTTTTTCAGCAATTCGACCAAATCGGCAGTCTGCTGCGCGGTTAAAGGAAGGGCTGGGATGCCGAGTGCTTCGCGCTCGGCGGCGGCTTTGCGATAAGTTGCTAACATATTTTGTTCCTTTATGTGTTTTTCTTCTGAAACCATGCGGGATGTAGTCCGCAGTAGTGGTCGAACTATAAACCAAAATTTACAAAATAGGAATATGTGGGGCAGGGACTTTTACAGTAAAAAAAGATGTTGATGAACGGGCATGCAGATGCCGTCTGAAAATTTCAATTTGACGGTTTGTTTACCAAGCAGTATGAAAGATGCTTCGGCAGGGCTGATGCTGCCGCGATTTGGATGTTGTATGCCAATACCGCAAGGAGGCCGTCTGAAAACCCGTTGGAAGGCTTTCAGACGGCCTCTTTAGTTTCGACAACGGCTGTGGGATGACGTTTTTATTCCCCGTTTTTATTGAGGCGTTTTTTCACTGTATTGAAAAAACCGCGCAGGATGTCGATGTCTTCGGTTTCCGTGCCGGCGCGGGCAAACAGGTTCTGCAGACGGCGGATGATGCGTTCGCCGTTGCGGCGGTTGAAAAAGCCGATGTCTTCCATCAGGCCCTGCATATGGTCGATCATGCCGCCGATTTGGGCATGGGTGGCGGTGTTTTTTTCCACTTTCAGATGTTCCATGCTGCTGTCGGTTTGGCTGTAGATTTCGTAGCACACGACTTGCACGGCCTGGGCGAGGTTGAGCGAGAAGTAGTCGGGATTGCCGTTGATGGTCATCAGGCGGTTGCAGGCTTGTACTTCTTCTATGCTCAGGCCATAGGTTTCGTTGCCGAACACCAGCGCGGTTTGTTGTCCTGCTTCGGCTGCCGATAGAAGCTCGGGGGTCAGTGCGCGCGGGGTTTGCAGTTCGGCGGTCAGTTCGCGGCGGCGGCTGGTCAGTGCGCAGCTCAATACGGTGTCGGCAAGGGCTTCTTCCAGTGTGGCGCAGATGCGGGCGTTTTCCAGTACGTCGGCCGCGCCGGAAGCAAGGATGAAGCTTTCTTCGGGCAGTTTGAACGCCTGCGGGTTTGCAGGGTCGAACACGGGCGGCTCGGCGGTCATCGGGGTTTGCATCAGGTTGGGTGAGACGAGGGTCAGTTTGGTCAGCCCCATGGTTTTCATGGCGCGGGCGGCGGAGCCGATGTTGCCCGGATGGCTGGTGCGGGTGAGGACGACGTTGATGTTGGAGAGGTAGTCGGGGGCGGTGGGTTTGGTGTTCGACATAGTGTGGTTTGCTGTATGTTTCAGACGGCCTCAAGTGGTCATGAGGCCGTCTGAAAAGGTTTAGGGGTGCAGGCGGAGTTTGCTTGCCCAGCGGGCTTCGGTCAGCATTTTTTCTTCTCCTTCCGCCGTGGCGTGCAGGATGTAACGGCCGTTGGAGTAGATGATGCCGCCGTCCGGGCAGAGGGTGTAGGCCATTACGCCGGAGTGTAAAACCGTGCATCCGCCTTCGGGCGTGTATTTTACCAACTGCCAGCTTTTCGGAATGGCCGAGGGGTAGCGTTCGTTTTGCTCTTCTTTGTCGCGCCGGCGGCGTACTTTGACCAGATTGCCTTCGATAAAGCGTTCTTCTTCCGACTGTTGTTTGGACTTGGCCGGATTCGCGCCGGAGGTGCGCAGCGATTCGCCGCCGTAGCGTTGGCTGAAGAAATCGAGCCAGCCGAACATGGCTTTGAACAGTTTGAACGGTATCAGCAGGATGTCCCGCAGTATGTTGCCTTGTTTTTGCACTTCTTCGCGGTGCGGTTTGCGGATGCAGTAGAGGTTGCCCGCGTGGTCGGGCTGCGGCATGAAAAAGTCGTATTGTTCGTCGTGCAATACGGTTTCGAGTTCGCCGTCGGACAGGTTCAGGCGGTTGATGGAGCGGATGCTGTTCAGTGCGCCGTGGTCGGTGTAGGCCAGGCCGCAGGAGTCGTAATAAAGGATGTTGCCGTTTTTCGGATCGAAACAGGGGTTGCTGTCGCGGCATTCGCCTTCGGTAATAAACTGAAAACGGTTGCCCGAAAGCGGCATGACGGCCAGATGCCGGTCGCCGTAACAATCGCCGGCCAGCGACAATGCCAGGCGTTCGTGTGCCGCATCGTAAGCCATGTCGTATATCGTGCAGTCGGTATGCCGCAGCAGGAGGCCTTCGGCCTGCGCCAAGTCGTTAATCGGTTTGGCCTGTATCGCCGCACCGCCCTGCAATGTCGCACCGTACACCAGCCGGCCGTCGGCAGTACAGACCGAATCGCTCGGATGGATGTCCGACAAATCTAGCCCCTCCTGCCGGATGCCCATAAAGTCGGCGCCGCTGCCTTGGGTTTTCCATTCTTTTTTGCGGTGTATCTGTTTCAGGTTGCCGATATACTGCTCTACCGCCTGACACGTTACCGGCTCGCTGCGGCCGTCTGAAAAACGGTACAGACGTTGCTCCTGCATATAAAAAAGCGTGTTCATGGTTTCCTGCCCTGTCTGTTTTACCGGCGGGAAAAGGCGTATAATGCGCACTTTCCGCCTGCATGACGGATAAACCGCGCATTTTACGGCGCGTCCGGTTCTTTAACAATCGTTAAACGCGTCAGCCGCACAAAAAGCCTTTTTCAGACGGCCTCCCCGCCTCATTTCTCTATACAGGAATTTATATGAACCCGATTTTAAATACTGCCTTCAAAGCCGCGCGCAAGGCGGGCGACCTCATGATCCGCGCCTCCAAAGACTTGGGCAACATCAAAACCGACAGCAAAGCGTTTAACGATTTTGTTTCCGACATCGACCGCATGTCGGAAAACATCCTGATCGAAACCCTGCTCGAAGCCTATCCCCAGCACAAAATCACCGCCGAAGAAAGCGGCAGCCACGGCAATCCGAATGGCTCCTACGAATGGATTATTGATCCGCTCGACGGCACCACCAACTATCTGCACGGCCATCCGCAATACGCCATCTCGATGGCACTGCTGCACAACGGCAAATTGCAGGAAGCTTTGGTTTACGCGCCCGAACGCAACGACCTTTACATGGCCTCCCGCGGTAAAGGCGCGCTGCTGAACGACCGCCGAATCCGTGTTTCCGGCCGCATCGACCTGCCGCAATGCCTGATTGGTACGGGTTTCCCCGTGGTAGACCAAAGCCGGACGGATACCTATTTGGCCATTTTGAAAGACTTTTTGTCGCAAACCGCCGGTGCGCGGCGCGAAGGTGCGGCCTCGCTGGACTTGTGCGCATTGGCCTGCGGCCGTTTCGACGGTTTCTTCGAATTCAACCTCAAGCCCTGGGACATTGCCGCCGGCGCGCTGATTGCCAGGGAAGCGGGCGCGGTGGTTACCGATATGACGGGCGAACAGGGTTGGCTGGAAAGCGGCGACATCGTGGCCGCGAACCCGAAAGTTTTGGCGCAAATGCTGCAAATCATCGGCAACCATATCGGTTAAGCCCGAAACGCTCAGCATCATTGAAGGCCGTCTGAAAACCCCTTTTCCTCTCGGAAGAAGAGTTTTCAGACGGCCTCATTCAATAGGTAGGCTGTCCGCACATGCCGGCTGTTCCGTGCCTTCATTGCACTATAGTGAATTAACAAAAATCAGGACAAGGCGACGAAGCCGCAGACAGTACAGATAGTACGGCAAGGCGAAGCAACGCCGTACTGGTTTAAATTTAATCCACTATAAAACCTGCCGTAAGCCGAGATGGCTACGGCGGACACGGCGGCGGTAAAAAAATCAGGCCGTCTGAAAAACCTCCTACAGGTTTTCAGACGGCCTGACTGTCTTTCCGACCGCATCAGCGGCCTTTGGGTATCGGATCTTTCTCCGAACGGTTGAAAATCAGCGCGTTCGGTTTTTCTTTTAACGTGTTGAGCACGGGTTGCGCGTCGCGCAGGGTTTGGTCGATATTGCGCAGGGTTTCCTGAACGTCGCGGTACACCGGCGAGGAAGGCGAAATACCTTGCAACGCCTGCCGCAGTTCGGCCAGTGTTTTGTTCAATTCTGCCGGGATGGCCTGAGTTTGCGGTTTGGCCAGCAGGCTGTTGGCCGACTTCAGCGTGGATTTCAATTCGGCCAGGCTGCCGTTCAGTTCGCCCACTGTTTTATCCAGCGGCAGTTTGTTGAATTTCTCCAGCAGGTTGCCCAGCTGCGCCTGCAAATCGTCGAAACCGCCGCCGCGTGTGGCGATGACCGTGAGCCCGTTGTATTCGGCCATCGGTTTCAGCCGTTCGCCGTCCGAAGGTGCGTCGGTCAGCTCAATCATTTTGCTGCCCAACAGCAGGTTGTCGCTCGACAACGTGGCGTTCAGGCCGCCGTTTAAGGCCGTCTGAAAAGCCTTCTGCCAGTATTCGCGGCTTTCGCGGTCGCCGTTTTGCTCGATTAAATGCGGCTCTATCCGCAGGCGTACCGGAATCCAGCCGTTTTCAAACAGTTTCAGGCTGTCGCCGCTGCCGAAATAAGGCACGTCGGCCACGCTGCCCACTTTCACGCCTTTGTATTCCACCGGCGAACCGGCATTCAGGCCGCGCACCGATTGGCGGAAAAAGGCCGTGTAATACATGGCGCGTTCGCCCGGCAGGCGGTCCACTGCGGCGCGGTTGTCGTACAGCTCGAATTTTTCTTCCGCCTTGGCTGGCGGCGCGGCACGGTCGGGCGTGCGGAAGGTGATGGCACCGGAAATCAACGCCCCCAACGGCGCGCTGTCCAATTGGAAACCGCCGCCGTCGGCCTGAATGCGGATGCCGCTGTCCAGCCAGAATTGGCTGCTGCTGTTGATTAGGCTGTCGTTCGGATGTTCGATAAACACGGTGTAACTGACGCGGCGGCTTTCCGGATCGAATTTCGCGCTTTCTACCCGTCCGACCGGAAAGCTCTCATATACGACGGGCGCGCCCGTTTCCAGCATTTTGCTGTTCACCCCCGATAATTGCAGCCGCAAACCGTCCTGTGCCAGCGCGGAAATCGGCGGCACGTCGGCAACATCGAATGTATCTTTCGATTCCGCCGCCTTGCCCGGCATAAAGGCAATATACGAGCCGGAGACCAGTGTGTTCAGGCCGGAAATGCCGTTGCTGTCGATGCGCGGTTTCACCACCCAAAACTGCGTGTCGCTCCGCATCATATGTTTCACATCCGCATTGAGCTGCGCCGTCAGTTCCACGCCCTTGCCGTCTTCGCGCAGGCGGATATTGGTTACTTTGCCGACATTCACGCTCAATACACGAACTACCGTGTTATTGACTTCGATGCCGTCCGCACTGTCAAGATACAGCGTGACTTTCGGCCCTGTGTTGCGGATGTGGTCGAACAACAGCCAGCCACCCACCAAGAAGGCGATCAGCGGCACCAGCCAGACAAAAGACGCGAAAGCATTCGTTTTTCGGATACGGGAAGGAACGGGAGACGGGGCTTGATCGGACATAACGCGTTATAGGTACAAAAGAGGGGCAATTATGCCGCTTTGCCCCCGACATGGCAACGAAAAGGCCGTCTGAAAACGGCATTTGAAATTTTCAGACGGCCTTTTTGCAATCAGATACACAGCGTTTAGAACCGCCATAAGTTCACAAATCTTAAGCCGTTCGCATCAATTTATATCAGCAGTAGAAAAATTGAACCATAAAATTTCAACTATTTGGATAACTGGAAACAAACTGCCGAATCAACCGCATTTCGCATTTCGTTCTTAGAGATTTTTAATAATTGATGTGCAGTATCATTTGTATTAACATAATAAAATTCACATCTTAATTACTAAGGCTTAATAGAAAGGCCGCAGAAATGTCCCAAGCCAAATAGAGCTTTCCCTTTCAGCCCAAAATCCTCGCCATCAGTCTTATCGGCATCTTGAACTCTCTACCGGCCCATGCAGACAAAGCGGCTGATATCCCGTCCTCGGAAGTGATAGAAAGCAGCAACATCGAATCGCTCACCGTTACCGGCAAACGCAGTGCCGACCAAAAAGGTGCGGACGACGTGTACCGGAAAAACGTTTCCAGCGTCTACGCCGGCCGCGAATACCTCGAACGCTACCGCACGGATGCCGCCGGCGACGTGTTCAAAGGCTTAAACGGCGTGTACAACATGAACACCCGCAACGCCGGCAGCGCGATTACGCCCAATATCCGCGGCATCAGCGGCAAAGGCCGCATCCCCGTTACCATCGACGGCACGGAGCAGACCGTGGACGTGTGGATGAACAACTACGGCATCGCCGACCGCAATTATGTCGATCCCGCCCTGTTCCGCAGCATCACGGTGGAAAAAGGCCCGGCCATGACGCGCGGCGTGAAGTCCGGCGTGGGCGGCGCGGTGTCCATCCGCACCATCGAGCCTGCCGACATCATCCCCGAAGGCAAAAGCTGGGGAGTGGAAGTGAAAACCGAATTTTCCAATAATACTGCTGAGCCGCTGCAAAATTTAAACGACTATTTGGGCAAAGACTACCGCACACTGCCCGGCAACCCCACGGCAGACGGTCCATCCGGCACGATAGGCGGCCAACTGCCTTTCACTGGCCTTACTTTTTACGGTACAGAAGCTGATAAACCACGTACCGGCAGCCGCTTTACCGAATTTAAAAACGACCGCAACCTGCTGTTTTCCGCTGCTTTTAAAACCGATATTACAGACGGACTGATTGCCTACAGTGACCGGCGCAAAGGCACTTATTTCAGCGGTAAACATGGCTTTGAAGGCTATATGAAAACGCCATTTATGAAGATGATGACCCCCGTTCCGACAAAGTTGAAGCCCTGATTCCAGATATGGCCGAGCTCTACCGCCCGGGCGAACAAGTGCCCAACAGCAACGTGGCCAGCCGCAGCCTGCTTGTAAAAAACAACTGGTATCTGCCGCACGGCCAGCAAATCAACCTGCACTACATGGACACTAAAATCCGCTTCGGCGAGATGAACCCCTTCATCAACGCCCTGCTGTTGGGCTTGGGCAGCCAATACAATATGCAGCGCAAGCGTTACGACATCGCCCCCGTGCAAGGCATCGATTCCGACATCCGCAGCCGCACCTACAAGCTCGGCTACCAATGGCAGCCCGAAGGCAGCCGCTGGATCGATCTCAAAGCCGACATCTGGCGTGTGCGCACCACCGGCATCCGCCACCAAAGCGGCGGCCCCGATTTGGCCGTGCCGTACGGCGACAACAAATACGATGCCTGGGCGCGCTGCTTCCGCCACAACCTCCAGCCCGACCCTGCACGCGGCATCGCCAGCTGCCAAGAGTTGATAGATGAAGGTTACGACCGCAACACCCCGCCCAACGACCCACCCGTTATCGACGGCGCAAACACCGTATTCTCCGGCGCGGTACAAACCACCAAAGCCACCCGCACCGGCTTCAACATCAGCAATCGCATGCGCCTGAACGACCAATTCAGCCTCACCCTATCCGCCCGCCACCAATACGAAAAGCTGGACGAAAGCAGCGAAGTGGCGAAAAACGACCAAGACTTCTTCGGCGTGATGGATGCCGTAACCGCACTCACCAAGCTCACCGGCCCGCGTTCCGGGCGGCGCAAAGAATGGGGCGCGCAACTGAGTTTCGACTGGCGGCCGACCGAACGTCTGAAAATCGAAGGCGGCATCCGCTACGACCGATTCTGGGCGTTTGACGACCTGCTCGCTCGCGCCCGCGCCAGCCGCAACCCCGCCTATTCCGTTACCCAAAATGCCGACGGCGGCAACGTCATCAGCGGCATTGCCCTGCCGTATTTGCAACTGATGACGCAGGAAGAAATCGATGCCTACCGCCGCGTCAGAGCCGAAATCGACGCCAACCCGGGCAACTTCGAAACCATCTACCGTAACTTCGAACGGCGCTACGGCTTCTTCCCCGACGAGAGCCTGTCGCGCCACGACCAAAACGGCAACACCGGCTATATCGACGGCAACGGCCAATACCAGGCTTTCGATGAAAGCCGCACCGTGCTCTACCGCCCGGTGCGCCCCAAAATCGTAGAATACGGCAACCGCAAATTCCACGGCCCCGCCTTTGAAAACGGCCTGTTCGACCAGCGCGTAAGCGACCCGCAGGGCAGGCAGGGCAGCTACTACCGCTACCTGCGCGTGAGCCGCAGCGCCCGCTTCGAATATCATCCCAATGACGACAACTATCCGTTTGATTACGGTTACGAAGCCAGCCAATATCAAGAAAACGCCAACGATGATAATTCGCCCGACTACCGCACCCGCCGCAACGACCTGGCCAGCACCGACCTACCCGACGAAGCCCGCCACATTCATACCCTGATAACGGGCGATGCCAACTATCCGCCGGTAAAGCGCCTCAACGGCTCGGCCTGGTCGCCCATGCTCGCCCTCAGCTACGACCTCACCGACAACAGCCGCCTGCACCTGCGCTGGGCGCAGATGACGCGCTTCCCCAGCATCTACGAAGCCACCAATATGAGCTTCGGCGCAGTGTATTTGGAAGCCATGCTGCCCTCCTTCGACCTCAAGCCCGAACGCAGCACCAACTGGGAAATCGGCTACAGCTACAACTTCGCCCCGCTGTGGAGCAGGCTGCGCGAAGGCGACATGCGCCTTACCTATTTCTCCAACACCATCAAAAACGTCATCGACACCGCCGCCAACAAAGACCTCATCCAATACGACCGCAAAATCACCCAAGGCATCGAACTGCAAAGCCGCCTCGATTTCGGCCGCTTCTTCATGTCGCTCGGCGGCACCTACCGCCTGAAACAGCAAACCTGCGACGAAAACCTCTCCTTCGCCTACGATATGTACTACAACAGCGTGCCCGCCTGCATCGATGGCGGCATCGGCGCAACCAGGTTCTACCAATCCATCCAGCCCAAATACTCCATTAATTTAGACTTGGGCGTGCGCCTCTTCGGCGAAAAACTCGAGCTCGGCATCCGCGGCATCCACCACAGCCGCCGCGATAGCAAACAGCACGACCGGCTCATCGAACAAGGCATGGGCCGCCTGCTCAAAACCACCGGCCAAGCCTACCATTGGCGCGCCTCCACCATCTGGGATGCCTACGCCCGCTACCGCATCGGCAACAGGCTCAGCCTCAACCTCGGCGTGAGCAACCTCACCAACCGCTATTACCTCGACCCCATGAGCAACGTCCCAACCCCCGGGCCGGGTAGAACGATTACTTTTGGTATTAAAGGTAAATTTTAACAGAGAACAGTAATATCGCCGACAGGTCTAAAATATGACTGTTGGCGATAAACTTTATATTGCCCGGTAATTAAATTTAATTCAATTTCAATGTATTGAAGAAATAATATGCTATTATTTTAGTGGAGGTTATCAATAAACCATACTTCCGTAAAACCAGTTATTACCAAAAATATAAGTCATTCCTTAAGCATTAAATTTATCGTGATTAAAGAAAGTTGCCGTGCATGAATGTTTTTGCGGAGAATGCCATATTAGAATTTTGATTGTGTTTAATACTTGATCTTTTTAATATTATTTTCTTGGATATAGTAATGTAACTTTACCACAAATCTTCTTTTCGTACCTTTGGGTAAATTTTAAAACGCAATGCATTCAAATAATCTATAATGTGACCATCTATTGTGTGACTCTTTGAGTATCAAAGAGTTCATTTTAATTCGGATGCGCTAATGAAAAATCAGCAACCATTACAACAATATTTTGATGTCTATATCTCCTATCCCCCAGGCATTGACCAAGACCAAGTAAATGAAAATATCAGACAAAATTTATCCTCAGAAGAGGCTGAAGAAGTTATTTTGGCATTGGAGGAAAATAGGCAAGCTCTGATGGTCGAGCGATGCACTAATGAAGAGCGGCTGAATGCCCAACATTACTTTGGTTATTTGGGATTGGATGTCATTATCCGTGTTTCATTGGAATTAATGCCCGATGAAGATAACAACGATCACGTTGATAATGCTTCTTCTCCTGTTCCCCAGTGTCCTGTGTGCTTTACCATTTTTGAAGATCCTGATACAACACAGTGTCCGACATGTCAATTACATTTGCGGACTGCGACTGAAGCCTATATTTATCGAAAGCGTATTGAATGGCAGGAGCGAATAGCTTTCGAACACCGAAAACAGCATGAACTGGCTTATCGTATGTTACGTGAGCGTCAAGCGGAGGAAAAAAGAATACGTAAACAAATTCGCAATGAATTAGAAACCGAATTGTTGAAAGAGCTAGGTATTTTGAACAGTTGGCAGTCTGTGTTTTATAATAAGAGGGTAATTATCTCTCTCGCATTGATTGTTTTATTTGTAATTATTTTTACTTCGCTGGGCTATTTTTTGGCTCAAATTATTGTTAAGTAAATAATATTTAGTTATTTCTGAAGTTAATATTTTAATTTTTAACATATTTTGTTTTTAATGATTATATAATGAAATAAGTATGTTAGATTAATTTTATAAAAAGCCATATTAAGTATTATGGGCTGCGCTAGATAACTGGCACAGCCCATAATACTTTTGTGATACACTACAAATCAGTATAGCTTAGATATATTCTTTTTCAGACGGCTTCCTTTATAGAATGGGAATAGAATAATGAATTCAATGTCCACTTTAATTCGAGATGAAATACAGGAAATGTCAGCTTACACGGTAGCAGATATACCTGATTCCTGCATTAAGTTGGATGCAATGGAATTGCCCTGCCGATTTCCGGAAGATATGCAAAAAGAGTTAGCTTGCGCGCTGGCAGTAGCGGAAATTAACCGTTATCCCAATCCGGTGACAAGCGGATTGCAGCAATTATTAAAGGAAACATTTCAAATCCCCGAACAGGCACAAATTGTTTTGGGCAACGGTTCGGATGAACTAATCCAACTAATCACGATGTTGCTGGCAAAGCCGAATGCCAAAATATTGTCTGTAGATCCAAGCTTTGTGATGTATCGGCGTAATGCGGTATTATTTGGGTTGGAGTATATCGGAGTCCCCCTTAATGACGACTTTACACTGAATTTACCTGCCATTTTATCTGCAATAAAGACTCATCAACCTGCGCTAATTTTTATTGCTTATCCGAATAACCCTACCGGCGTGCCTTTTAGGCATGAGGATGTGCGGGAGATAATTGATGCTGCACCTGGAGTCATTGTAATAGATGAGGCTTACGGCTCATTTAGCCTTGATAGTTTTTTGCCTTATGCGGGCAATGTGGAAAAGCTGGTTGTGATGCGTACCTTAAGCAAAATCGGTTTTGCCGGATTGAGATTGGGCTATGCATGCGGCCATCCAATCCTGATGAATGAGTTGGCGAAAATTGTCCCTCCTTACAATATGAATCAGTTAAGTCTAACCGCAGCTAAGTTTGCCCTGCGCCATTACCATTATGGATGGGTTGAGGAGCAAATCAATATCTTGAAACGGGAAAGAAGCCGTTTATCTGAGGCTCTATCACTACTGCCTGAAGTAAAAGTGTTTGCTAGTGAGGCAAATTTCCTAACGATTCGGGTACCTGATGCGGAACTGGTTTTTAAGGCATTAAAAGACAGCAACATCCTGATTAAAAATTTACATGGTTCACATCCTTTGTTAGACCAATGCCTGCGTTTGACGGTGGGCACTTTTGAACAGAATCAACAGGTTCTAACAGTTTTTCAACATCTATTTAACAAGTAAATATATGGACAAAAAAGCAATTCGTACTGAAAATTTCTTCCGCCTGATTAAAGAAGCGGGGAATGTATCCAAACTGTCCCGCGCCTGCGGTTATACCAATCCTGCGTCTTTACATCAGTTACGTGCGCGGTTGGAAAAAAATGAGGAAGGCGGGCGTGGTATTTCCAGCGTTTTAGCAACCAAACTAGAGCAAGGTATGAAAAAACCAAAGGGCTGGATGGATAAGCGTCATCGTGATGAAACACAACCTGCTTCTGGCAACAAACAAACGGTAGATTCTACACATAGCTTGGCAACCGATAACGGCGACCGAATAGTAAGCGTGACCCGCAACACTAAAGAAACACAAATTACCATTACTATCAACCTAGATGGTAGCGGGCAAGGACGATTTGATACGGGTGTGCCGTTTCTAGAGCATATGCTTGACCAAATCGCCCGTCATGGAATGATTGATTTGGACGTTACTTGCAAAGGCGATCTCCATATCGATGATCATCATACCGTAGAAGATATCGGCATCGTTTTCGGCCAAGCACTGAAACAGGCTTTGGGCGATAAAATGGGAGTACGCCGCTACGGTCACTCTTATGTGCCGCTAGACGAGGCTTTGAGCCGCGTGGTATTGGATTTATCCGGCCGTCCCGGCTTGGTGTATAACTTAGCATTCAGCCGTGCTTGGATAGGTAAATTCGATGTTGATTTATTTGAAGAATTCTTTCATGGTGTCGTCAATCACGCGATGATAACGTTGCATATTGATAATTTAAGCGGTACCAATGCACACCATCAGGCTGAGACGGTATTCAAAGCATTTGGGCGTGCACTACGCATGGCAGTGGAATTTGATGAGCGCATGACAGGAAAAATTCCATCAACTAAGGGTTTACTATCTGAATCTAACTAACGGTAGAATCTAAAACCACTTATCCGTATCACTATATGGATAAGTGGTTTTTTCATATTAAAGGATAATTTTTTTGCTTTTAAAGAAGCCATATTCAGTTTACATCTTATTATCTGCATCATTTGAGGGCAGTATAATGACCAAATCCATACTGTCCCGTATGTTTTTCAGACGGCCTTCAAATGCAGGAAGGCCGTCTGAAAAATGTATGAAACAGGGTTTGCCGTCTTTATTTTTATTGTATGAATAAAATTGCGCGGAAATAGGCTGTTTGGGCATATAAACAGCTTGCCTTTAACACAACTTAGCAGTATAACCGTTTAGTTATCCAACCAGTCAAAACAGAAAGGACGTGTCATGTTTTTCGATAAAATCGAAGCTGCGCCTGCCGACCCGATTTTGGGTTTGGGCGAAGCATTCAAAGCCGAAACCCGCAGCAATAAGGTGAACTTGGGCATCGGTGTTTACAAAGACGCTAAAGGCAATACCCCGATTCCGAAAGCGGTGAAGGAAGCCGAAACCCGCCTGTTGGCCAATGAAAACAGCAAAAACTATCTGACCATCGACGGTGTGGCCGCCTACAACGCCGAAACGCAAAAACTGCTGTTTGGCGCGGACAGCGAAATCATCGCGTCCAAACGCGCCAAAACCGCGCAGAGCTTGGGCGGTACGGGTGCGCTGCGCATCGCTGCCGAGTTTGTCAAACGTCAGACCGGTGCGAAAAACGTGTGGATTTCTGCTCCGACCTGGCCGAACCACAATGCCATTTTCAAAGCCGTCGGCATCAATATCCGCGATTACCGTTATTACGACAAAGCATCGCACGGCTTGGATTGGGACGGCCTGATTGCCGATTTGTCCCAAGCCGAAGCCGGCGACGTGGTGCTGTTGCACGGCTGCTGCCACAATCCGACCGGCATCGACCCGACTCCCGAACAATGGGAAACATTGGCGAAAATGTCGGCGGAAAAAGGCTGGCTGCCGCTGTTCGACTTCGCCTATCAGGGCTTTGCGCACGGTTTGGAAGAGGATGCCTACGGCTTGCGCGCTTTTGCCAAGCTGAATAAAGAATTGCTGGTGGCCAGCTCTTATTCTAAAAACTTCGGCATGTACAACGAGCGCGTGGGTGCGTTTACCGTGGTGGCCGCTGATGCGGATACGGCCAACCGCGCCTTCAGTCAAGTCAAAACCATCATCCGCACACTGTACTCCAATCCGGCATCGCACGGCGGCAATACGGTGGCCATGGTGCTGCAGGATGCCGAATTGAAAGCGCAATGGGTGGCGGAACTGGACGAAATGCGTGCGCGGATTAAGGAAATGCGGCAGAAATTTGTCGATTTGCTGAAGGAAAAAGGCGCGCAACAGGATTTCGACTTTATCGTGAAGCAAAACGGGATGTTCTCCTTCTCAGGCCTGACGCCCGAACAGGTGGACCGCCTGAAAGACGAATTTGCCATTTATGCCGTGCGTTCCGGCCGCATCAACGTTGCGGGTATTACCGCCGACAATATTGACTATCTGTGTGAAAGCATTGTGAAAGTGCTGTAATTACGGATAATTTAAGAGGCCGTCTGAAAACATTTTCAGACGGCCTCTTATTCATGGAAAGGCTGCTAAACGATTATTCCGCCGCAGCTTTCGCTACGCGCCGCCAGTGGTGCAGCAGCGGTTCGGTGTAGCCGTTAGGCTGCTCGGTGCCTTTGAAGATCAGGTCGCAGGCAGCGAGGAAGGCGGGGGAGGTATTGAAGCGGCCGACCATGGGCGTGTAGGCCGGATCGCCTTCGTTCTGTTTGTCCACCACGGCAGCCATACGCTCCAAAGTGGTGCGGACCTGTTCGGCACTGACAATTCCGTGCAGCAGCCAGTTGGCGATGTGCTGGCTGGAAATCCGCAGTGTGGCGCGGTCTTCCATCAGGCCGACGTTGTGGATGTCGGGTACTTTGGAGCAGCCCACGCCTTGTTCTACCCAGCGGACGACGTAGCCCAAGATGCCTTGGCAGTTGTTGTCCAATTCCTGTTGTTTTTCCGCTTCCGTCCAGTTGGTGTTGGCGGCTGTGGGGATGGTGAGCAGGTCGTCCAGATAATCGGCGGCAGGGCGGGCGGCCAGTTCGCGCTGTACGTCGAATACGTTGATTTGATGATAGTGCATGGCGTGCAGGGTGGCTGCGGTAGGCGAGGGCACCCATGCGGTGGTGGCGCCGGATTTCGGATGGCCGATTTTCTGTTTCAGCATTTCCGCCATCAAATCAGGCATCGCCCACATGCCTTTGCCGATTTGGGCTTTGCCGGGCAGGCCGCATTGCAGGCCGGTTTGGACGTTGCCGGCTTCGTAGGCGGCAATCCATTTGCTGGCTTTCATGTCGCCTTTGCGTATCATCGCGCCCGCCTGCATGGAGGTGTGCATTTCGTCGCCGGTGCGGTCGAGGAAGCCGGTATTGATGAAGACGACGCGGTCGGAAGCGGCTTGGATGCAGGCGGCGAGGTTGGCCGAGGTGCGGCGTTCTTCGTCCATGATGCCCATTTTCAGGGTTTTCGGCGGCAGTTTGGCCAGTGTTTCGATGGCGGCAAACAGTTCGTCGGCAAAGCGGACTTCTTCCGGGCCGTGCATTTTGGGTTTGACGATGTAAACGCTGCCGCTGCGGCTGTTTTTGTTTTCGCTGCGGTTCAGGTCGAGCGGGGCGATGAGGGCGGTCATCACGCCGTCTAGGATGCCTTCTGGGATTTCTTTGCCTTCGGCATCCAATACAGCGGGGGTGGTCATCAGGTGGCCGACGTTGCGGATGAAGAGCAGCGAGCGGCCGGGCAGGGTGAAGCTGCCGCTGCCGTCGGGTTTGGTGTATCCGCGGTCTGCATTCAGTTTGCGGGTGAAGGTTTTGCCGCCTTTTTCCACTTCTTCGGTCAGTGTGCCGTTCATCAGGCCGAGCCAGTTGGCGTATACCAGTGCTTTGTCTTCTCCGTCTACGGCGGCTACGGAGTCTTCGCAGTCCATGATGGTGGAAAGGGCGGCTTCAAGGATGATGTCTTTTACGCCGGCAGGGTCTTGGCTGCCTATCGGGCTGTTTTTGTCGATGAGGATGTCGATGTGCAGGCCGTTGTGCAGGAAGAGGAGCGAGGAGGGGGCTTCTGCCTGGCCGTTGTAGCCGATGAAGAGTTCGGGCGTTTGCAGGCCGCTTTCGCCGCCGTCTTTCAGTTTGGCTTTCAGACGGCCTCCTTCTACGCGGTAGGCGGATACGTCGCGGTGGCTGCCTTGCGCCAGCGGGATGCTTTGGTCGAGGAAGTTGCGGGCAAAGGCGATGACGGCGTCGCCGCGTTTCGGATTGTAGGCTTTGCCTGCGGCCAAATCGCCGCTTTGGTCGATAGCGTCCGTGCCGTACAGTGCGTCGTACAGGCTGCCCCAGCGGGCATTGGCGGCATTGAGGGCGTAGCGGGCGTTGTTGATGGGGACGACCAGTTGGGGGCCCGCCTGCTCGGACACTTCCCGATCGACGTTTTGCGTGCCGATTTTAAACGGTGCGGGTTCGTCGGTTAGATAGCCGATTTCTTTCAGGAAGGCGCGGTAGGCGGCAGCATCGGTTGCGGCTCCGTTTTGTTTGTGCCAGTTGTCGATTTGTTGTTGGATGGCATCGCGTTTCTCCAAGAGGGCGCGGTTGCGCGGCGCGAATTCCGCCAAGAGTTCCGCAAAGCCCTGCCAAAATGCCTCGGCCTGTATGTCGGGGCGGGACGGGAGGACTTGCTCGGTGATGAAACGGTAGAGGTGGTTGTCGATTTGCAGGCCGGCTGCGGGGATATAGTTGTATGCCATGATAAATTCTCCAAAATATTGTTCTTATGAAACATCGCGATGACGCCATGCAACCTTAACACTATTTTTCAATGGATAAAAGTAGGCCGTCTGAAAATTATTTAATTACAATGAATTTCGGTGTCGGATTTTGTTTTCTTACATTTGAAACGCCGAAGGCCGTCTGAAAGTTGATTTTCAGACGGCCTTTTGCTTGGTTTAGTCTTTTATCTTTCGGCTTTCAGCACCCGCTGGCGGCGCGTTTCGCTCAATACCATGCCCGCGCTGACGGAGACGTTCATGCTTTCGACCGTGCCGAACATGGGTATCGACACCAGCATGTCGCAATGTTCGCGCGTCAGGCGGCGCATGCCTTCGCCTTCGTTGCCCATCACCCATGCCGCGCTGTCGGGCAGGTCGCAATGGTAGAGGTCGGCATCGCCGCCCATGTCGGTGCCGATGATCCAGATGCCGTATTCTTTCAGCTCGCGCAGGGTGCGGGCGAGGTTGGTTACGGTGATGTAGGGGACGGTTTCCGCCGCGCCGCAGGCGACTTTGCTGACGGTGGCGTTCAGTCCTGCGCTTTTGTCTTTCGGCGCGATGACGGCGTGTACGCCCATTGCGTCGGCGGTACGCAGGCACGCGCCGAGGTTGTGCGGGTCGGTGATGCCGTCGAGTATCAGCAACAGCGGCGGTTCGCTGAGGTTTTCCAATACGTCTTCGAGGTGGACGTGGTTTTTGGAAGCGTCGATAAACCCGACCACGCCTTGATGACGCGCGCCTTTGCTGATGGCGTTGAGGCGGTCGGCGTCGGCGAAGTGTACGCGCACGTTTTCGTTTGCCGCTTTCTCCAACACGTCGCGCGTGCGGGCATCGTTTTTGCCTTCTTGGACGTAGAGTTCGGTAATCGATTTCGGATTTTGCCACAGGCGGGCGTTGACGGCGTGGAAGCCGTAGATTAAGCGTTGGTTGGCCATGCTGGGTCTTTCGGTTTGAAAGGCGGGATTATAGCAGGCTGCCGCAATGGGGAAGGCCGTCTGAAAAGCCAAAACGGGGTTTCAGACGGCCTTGTTGCCGTTTGCATGGATAGGTTATGGATAAACGGTTTCCATCATCTCTTGTTTTAAATGCTAAAAGCTAGACTGCTTCTTGCTTTTTGGGCAACTTTGCAGCGGGGAGTGGTGTTCAAACAGCCAATCCACATAACGGTCTACGCCTTGTTCCACGGTCAGGAATTCTTCTTTATAGCCCGCGTCGCGCAGGCGAGTGATGTCGGCTTGGGTGAAACTTTGGTATTTGCCTTTGAGCGCGTCGGGAAATTCGGTGTAGCGGATTAGGCCGTGTTTGACCAGCGATTCCAGCGGCAGGCGGTCTTTGCCTTCGGCGGCGCGGCAGGCATTGACGGTGGCGGCGGCCAAGTCGTTGAAGGGCTGGCTGCGGCCTGTGCCGAGGTTGAAAATGCCCGATTTTTCGGGGTTGTCGAGGAAGAACAGGTTCACTTTCACGACGTCTTCCACGCTGACGAAATCACGACTTTGGCCGCCTTCGGGATAGCCGTCGTAGCCGCCGAACAGGTTGACATAGCCTTGCTCGCGGTATTGGTTGAAGTGGTGGAAGGCCACGGAAGCCATGCGTCCTTTGTGCTGTTCGCGCATGCCGTATACGTTGAAATAGCGGAAACCGGCCACCTGCGCGGTCAGCCCTTCTTCGATGCGGCGGCGGACGACTTGGTCGAACAGGAATTTGGAATAGCCGTAGACGTTCAGCGGTTCTTCCAATTCCCGCTTTTCGCGGAAGGTTTCGCCTTTGCCGTAAACGGCCGCGCTGGAGGCGTAGAGGAAGGGGATGCGTTCGTCCTGACACCAGTCCAAGAGGTCGAGCGTGTACTGGTAGTTGTTGTCCATCATGTATTTGCCGTCGTGGTTCATGGTGTCGGAACACGCGCCTTCGTGGAATACGGCTTCGATGTCGTCAAACGGGAAGATGTGTTCGCGCACTTGGCGGATGAATTCGTGTTTGTCGAGATAATGCGCGATGTCGCAGTCGGCCAGATTTTTGAATTTCTGGCCGTTGCTCAGGTTATCCACCGCCACGATGTCGCTGATGCCGCGCGCGTTCAATCCTTTGACGATGTTGCTGCCGATAAAGCCGGCGGCACCGGTTACGATGATGGTCATGTTTTTTCCTTATACAGGCCGTCTGAAAGGTGGTTATTGTAAACCAAAGGCAGGCAGGCCGAAATATCCGCTAAAAAGGCCGTCTGAAATCCTGATTCGGGATGAAAGAAGGATTTTCAGACGGCCTCTGTTCGGGAGGGCGGTTCGGTTTTAGTTCACGCTGTTGCCGATACGGCCGAAGTCGCCCAAGTTCATCCAGATGAAAAACGCTTTGCCGACAATCAGTTTGTCATCGACAAAACCCCAGTAGCGGGAATCCGCGCTGTTGTCGCGGTTGTCGCCCATCATGAAATAGCGGCCTTCGGGCACTTTACAGGTAAAGGCACTGCCGTCTTCGGCATATTGGCAAAACTCTTTCAATCCGCTGCTTTGATAATTTTTCTCCGGCATCAGTACGTTGAAGTAACGCAGCAATCCTTCGGGATTGAACGACGGCTGACCTTCATCCAGCAGGATGTCGAAGTTTTTACCGTTTAAGGCCGTCTGAAAGCGTTCGGACGAATGCGTCATGGCGGGATTTTCGTCTTCGGGGTATTCATAGTTGCCCGCTGCCGTTTGCGGTACGGGCCGGCCGTTTACGGTCAATACCTTGTCTTTGTATTCCACCACGTCGCCGGGAATCCCGATTGCACGTTTGATGTAATTGGTTTCCGGCTCTAAGGGATAATTGAAGACCACCACGTCGCCGCGCTGAATGGTGCCGGTATCGATTAACACATTATTCAGAATCGGCATGCGGATGCCGTAGGCAAACTTGTTGACTAAGATAAAGTCGCCTTTCACCAGGCCCGGGCGCATGGAGCTGGACGGAATTTGAAACGGTTCGGCAATGAAGGTACGCAGTATGAATACGGTCAGGATAATCGGAAAAAAGCCCGACATATAATCGCGGAAATGATTTTCGTCATCCAAGGTGCCGCTCAATACCTTTTGTCCTTTTTCATCCACCGTGGTCGTCTGCCCGGGTTTGAAAGACAGCTTGCGCCACAGCCAAATCGCGCCGGTAAATACGACAAACACCAGCAATACGGCGGTAAAACTCATCTTGAACGCCAGCAGGCCGAATATGCCGATCATGGTCAAGAGATAACCCCATTGCAGGCCGTCGCTCCATTCGCCGTTTTCGCCCCGCTCTTTGCTGCTGATTGCAAACAGGCCGATGCCGACGATTAAGGCCAGTAGTGCGCCGATCAGATAGATATTCATTTATTTGTCCCCCACCTGCAAAATCGCCAGAAACGCGCTCTGCGGAATTTCCACATTGCCCACCTGTTTCATGCGTTTTTTGCCGGCTTTTTGTTTTTCCAGCAGTTTTTTCTTACGCGTAATATCGCCGCCGTAACATTTCGCCAATACGTTTTTGCGCAGCGCCTTCACGTTTTCGCGGGCGATGATTTGCCCGCCGATGGCAGCCTGCACGGCAATGTCGAACATCTGGCGCGGGATGAGTTCGCGCATTTTTGCCGCCAGTTCGCGGCCGCGCTGCACGGAGGTTTGGCGGTGCACAATCAGGCTCAGCGCGTCCACTTTGTCGCCGTTCACCATAATGTCCAGTTTCACAAGGTCGGACGGCATAAATTCTTTAAATTCATAGTCCAAAGAAGCGTAGCCGCGCGAGGTGGATTTGAGTTTGTCAAAAAAGTCCATCACCACTTCGTTCATCGGCAAATCGTAGGTCAGCATCACCTGCCGCCCCATGTACTGCATATTGCGCTGTACGCCGCGTTTTTGGTTGCACAGCGTCATCACGTTGCCGACATAATCCTGCGGTACGAGGATGGTGGCGGTGATAATCGGCTCCATAATCGTGTCGATGGTGGCAATGTCGGGCAGTTTGGACGGGTTTTCCACGTCGATTTTTTCGCCGCTTTTTAGGATGACTTCATACACTACGGTCGGCGCGGTGGTAATCAAATCCATGTCGAATTCGCGTTCCAAACGTTCCTGCACGATTTCCAAGTGCAGCAAACCCAAGAAGCCGCAGCGGAAGCCGAAGCCCAATGCTTGCGATACTTCCGGCTCGAATTTCAGCGAAGCGTCGTTGAGTTGCAGTTTTTCCAGCGCGTCGCGCAGGGCTTCGTAGTCGTGGCTTTCCACGGGATACAGGCCGGCGAATACCTGGCTTTGCACTTCTTTGAAGCCGGGCAGCGGCTCGGAAGCGGGGTTTTGCACCAGCGTTACCGTGTCGCCCACTTTGGCCTGTCCCAGCTCTTTCACGCCGGTAATCAAAAAGCCCACTTCGCCTGCTTTAAGCTCTTGTTTGTTTACCGATTTCGGGGTAAATACGCCGAGCTGTTCCACTTGGCTTTCGGCTTTGGTGGACATGAAGCGCACTTTGTCTTTCAGTTTCAGACGGCCGTTTTTCACGCGGATGAGCATCACCACGCCGACATAGTTGTCGAACCACGAGTCGATAATCACGGCTTGCAGCGGCGCATCTTCATCGCCTTCGGGGGCGGGGATTTTGGCCACGATTTCTTCCAACACGTCTTCCACGCCCAAGCCGGATTTGGCGGAGCAGGTGACCGCGCCCACCGCGTCGATGCCGATGATGTCTTCGATTTCCTGAGCCACGCGGTCGGGGTCGGCGGCGGGCAGGTCGATTTTGTTCAGCACGGGCACGACTTCCACGCCTAAATCAATCGCCGTGTAGCAGTTGGCCACGGTTTGCGCTTCCACGCCCTGCGACGCGTCCACCACCAAGAGCGCGCCTTCGCAAGCGGACAGACTGCGCGACACTTCGTAGGAAAAGTCCACGTGTCCCGGGGTGTCAATCAGGTTCAGCAGATAGGTTTCGCCGTTTTTGGCTTTGTAGTTCAGCGCGGCGGTTTGCGCCTTAATCGTGATGCCGCGCTCTTTTTCGATGTCCATGCTGTCCAAAACCTGCGAACTCATTTCGCGGTTTTCCAAGCCGCCGCAGAATTGGATGAAGCGGTCGGCGAGGGTGGATTTGCCGTGGTCGATGTGGGCGATGATGGAGAAATTGCGGATATTTTTCATTTGGTTCGATATGGGTTGCAGGCCGTCTGAAAACAGGTTTTCGGTCAAATTGTTTCTTTCAGACGGCCTTTGAAAATAGAAAAGGCAAATAGCCGCGCATTTTAGCCGAAAAAGCCCGTTTCGGCTAATTGGGGCCGTCTGAAAAAATAACGGCGGGTCGGCAAAGCCCGGATGCGGTTTTGCAAGCATCCGCCAATGGACTATACTGCCCGCTTGTTTTTCCCGAACGCCGACCGCCATGCAGGAACCCGCCCCGCAAACCGCCCTCAATGCCGAACAACGCGCCATGTTGCAGGAAATCCTGCGCGGCGCGCTGGATGGCATGCCCCTGCTGACGGCGGAAAACGAACTGAAAGCCTACGAATGCGACGCGCTGACCGTTTTTACCCGTCCGCCGCTGGCCGTCGCCCTGCCGGAAACCGAAGCGCAGGTGCAGACTATCCTGCAAACCTGTTCGGGGCTGGGGATACCCGTTACCGTGCGCGGTGCGGGCACGGGTTTGACCGGCAGCGGCACGGCCACGCCCGACGGGCTTTTGCTGGCGATGGCGCGGTTTAACCGCATTTTGAAAATCGACCCGCAGGCGCGCACTGCCACGGTGGAACCCGGCGTGCGCAACCAGGCCGTTTCCGATGCTGCCGCGCCATACGGTCTTTTCTACGCCCCCGACCCGTCCAGCCAGCTTGCCTGCACCATAGGCGGCAACATCGCGCAAAACGCCGGCGGCCTGCACTGTTTGAAATACGGCCTGACCACCCACAATGTGTTGAAAATCCGCGCCGTACTGATGGACGGCGGCATCATCGAACTGGGTGGCGAAGCGTATGACGCGCCGGGCTTGGATTTGCTGCCGCTGTTTATCGGCAGCGAAGGCATGTTTGCCGCCGTCACCGAAGTCGTATTGAAACTCCTGCCCAAACCGCAAACCGCGCAAGTCATCCAAGCCTCGTTTGCCGATATGGGCAAAGCAGGGCAGGCGGTGGCCGATATTATTGCCGAAGGCATCATTCCGGCCCGACTGGAAATGATGGACGGCGCGTCCACCCGCGCCGTGGACGACTACCTGCATGCCGGTTTTGACCGCGAAGCCGAAGCATTGCTGCTGTGCGAATCGGACGGCATGGCCGAAGAGGTTGAAGCGGAAATCGGTAAAATACGGCACATCCTGAGCCGCGCCGGCGCGACCGGCCTGAAAGTGTCGCTCAACGAAATCGAACGTACCGCCATTTGGGCGGGCCGCAAATCCGTCTTCCCTGCCGCCGCCCGCCTTGCGCCCGATTCTTATTGCATGGACGGCACCATCCCGAGGAGGAAAATCGGCGAAATGCTGGATTTTACCGACGGGCTGTCGAAGAAATACCGCCTGCAGTGCATCAACGTTTTCCATGCGGGAGACGGCAATATGCACCCGCTCATCCTGTTCGACAATCAGGCGGGCGAATGGCCGCGCGCCGAGGCCTTCGGTGCGGAAATCCTGCGCCGCTGCGTGCAGCTCGGCGGCACCATCACCGGCGAACACGGGGTAGGGCTAGAAAAAATCGACGGCATGTGCGCCCAATTCGGCGAAGGGGAACGCGCCGCCTTTTGGGGCATCAAAGCCGCGTTCGACCCTGAAATGCTGCTCAACCGCGACAAAAAACTGCCGCTGAAAACGCGCTGCGCCGAATACGCCCGCACATTCGACGGCGGCAGCATTGCCGCCAAGTTTCCCGATTTGGAATATTTTTAAACATCCGTTTTTCAGACGGCCTGCCTTATGCCGGGGAGGTCGTCTGAAAAAGCAATCTTTCCACCCCTGAAGCAGGGTAAGCACCGAGAGGACCTATGATGAAACCTATTTCCCTATTGCCCGCCGCGCTGGCACTCCTGACCGCCGCACTGCCTGCCTCGGCAGCCGAACTGCCGCAAAGTGCGGAATTGCAATACAGCGGCTCTTACGGCATTCCGGCAACCATGACGTTCAGCCGCAGCGGCAACAGCTACCGCATCGTTTCCGTCATCAAAGTGCCGATGTACAACTTCCGCTTCGAAAGCGGCGGCACCATCCACGGCAACAGCCTGCACCCGAGCTATTACAAAGACATCCGCAAAGGCAAAACCTATGCCGAAGCCAAATTCGGCGGCGGCAAAATCACCTACGGCAAAAGCGGCGAACTGCAAACCGAAAACGTCGCCGGACAAATCCTCGACCTGTTCGCCCTGTCGTGGCAGCTGGCCGCCACCGACGGCAAACTCCCCGCCGGCCTGAAAATCACCAACGGCAAGCGCGTCTATAATGTCAGCGGGCTGGTGAAAACCGGTTCGACGCAATATGCGTTCAACGGCGGCAAAACCACTATCGACAACTACCGAGTCAAACGCGGCGACGACATCGTGAACTATTCCTTCGCGCCCGCGTTCGGCAACATTCCGGCCAAAATCACCTACACTGACAACGGCAAAACCTACGATTTGAAACTGACCGGCCTGAAAATCAACGGCCAAACGATTAAACCTTGAAGCTGTGTTGTCCTGAGATAAAAAGGCCGTCTGAAAAATGCGTTTGTAGGATTTTTCAGACGGCCTTATCTGGAATGACAAATAGGAAATCAATACAGCATTTATTTTCTATATTGGGGATACCGTTCAAAAATAACTATCGGCCAATATAAATAAGGTGGTTAGTGCAGCCAGCCTCAGTGCATCCCGCCCCCAATACGAATGACTTATGCAATGTATCCAGCGTATTGGCCGCACAGTTTGCAATACCAGTTTTTGCACTGTTTCCGGTTGTTCCAACAGTTTGTCATGCCATAAAACCGACGCCTGTTTCAGCAAACCGTATTTTTTTAACAATAACGAAGTCGAATGCAGATAGCACAACCAATCCCGGCTTTGGCATTCCTCCAAGGTCAATACTTCGGACGGGTCGTCCTCAAAATCGAGGAAAGAGATTTTATCGCTGTCTATCATGCAGTTGCGGGCGAAAGCCTGACTTAGGAATTGCCCGCGCCGATGCACGTCTTCGATTGCCGACAATCCTGCTTCCCATGCGTCCAAATGCCCCTCTCCGGCTTCTTGTTCGATGCGGACGTCAAGTGCGATACCGGTCAAATTACCCATCATCAGGGCGTTGCTCTGTACGGCCAGTAATTCTGGTACGCGGATGCCGGCCTTATAAAGCGTACGTAGGCGGGTTGATTCAACTGCAATCGCTTTTTCTCCACCTAAGTTTCGTACAGGCTTCAGTACTCCTAAATGGAGCGGTTTGGTAATCATACCCAGTAGTGCGTAACGCCAGGCGGGATTATGCGGTTTAGCTTTACGTATCCAAACGGTCCTGCCGTCTGAAAGTGTATAGCGCGCGATATTGTTACTTTGCTGAGCGGCGAGCCGGGTAAGTTCGACGGCAAAGTTTGGGTCATTGGTATGGTTGGTGTCCGTATCTTTTTTATTTATCTGCATCTTAATCTAATACGTTGCGGATAATTTCTTTTACCGCTTCGGCCTGATTCGGTACGTTCTGCACCTTCTGCGGCAAATCTTCCAAACCCTGCAGTTTGGCCGGGCGCGGGATGTCCACATCGCCGACCGCTTCGCGGATGGTATCGGCAAATTTTGCCGCCAGCGCGGTTTCCAGGCACACGACGGTTTCGCCTGCCTCGCGCAATTCGCGGGCGACTTTCACACCGTCGGCGGTATGCGGGTCGATGAGTTCGCCGTCCTGCTCGTAAACCTGCTTGATGACGGCCAGGCGGTCGCGGTGCAGGCTTTTGCCGGAAACAAAGCCGTATTCATTGCGGACTTTGTCCAGCGCGAAGGCGAGGTTGAAGCCTTTGCCTGCGCCGACTTCCGCCCACAGCGTTTCGATTTCCGCCGCATCCCGTCCGGTCAGGTCGAAAATGAAGCGTTCGAAGTTGGACGCTTTGGAAATGTCCATCGACGGGCTGGAGGTAACGTGGGTGTGCGCGGCGGTACGCGGACGGTAGAAACCGGTTTTGAAAAACTCGTCCAATACGTCGTTTTCGTTGGTGGCGACCATCAGGCGGCGGATAGGCAGGCCCATTTGTTTGGCGATGTGTCCGGCGCAGACGTTGCCGAAGTTGCCGCTGGGCACGCAGAAGCTGACGGTTTCGTCATTGCTCTTTGTCGCTTTGAAATAGCCGGCGAAGTAGTAAACCACCTGCGCCATCACCCGCCCCCAGTTGATGCTGTTAACCGTGCCGATGCGGTATTTCTCTTTGAAGGCGGCATCGTTTTGAATGGCTTTTACAATGTCTTGGCAGTCGTCAAACATGCCGTCCACGGCGATGTTGTGGATGTTTTCGTCTTGCAGGCTGTACATCTGCGCGCGTTGGAACGCGCTCATTTTGCCTTCCGGCGACATCATGAACACATGGATGCCTTCCTTGCCGCGCAGGGCGTATTCGGCGGCCGAACCGGTGTCGCCGCTGGTGGCGCCGACGATGTTCAGGGTTTGCCCTTCGCGTTTCAAAACATATTCAAAGGCGTTGCCCAAAAACTGCATGGCCATGTCTTTGAAGGCCAGTGTGGGGCCGTTGGACAGGGCTTGGATTTTCAGGCCGTCTGAAAGGGTGCGCACGGGGGTGATTTCCGCATTGCCGAAGGCTTCGGCGGTGTAGGTGCGGTTGATGATGGCGCGCAGGTCGCCTTCGGGAATGTCGGTGGCAAACAGGTGCATGATTTCAAACGCCAAATCGGCATAGGCCAAACCGCGCCATTTGTCTAAGGTCGCACGGTCGATTTGCGGATAATGTTCCGGCAGCATCAGGCCGCCGTCGGGTGCCAGCCCCATAAGCAGGACTTCGCCGAAGGTTTTGCGGTCGGTTGCGCCGCGTGTGCTGATATATTTCACTTTTTTCTCCGAATCATGTTTTCAGACGGCCTCAAAAGGCCGTCTGAAAAGGTTTAGGGTCTGTAAATACGTTTCACGCAGGATGTTACCGTGCGAGCGGTGATTTTCGCCACGGCCTGATTGCGGCTGTTGGTGTCCAGCATGGAAGTCAGGTCGGCCACGCTGACCTGGTTCAGCGCGTCTTCGCTCACACAGCTGCAGATTCTGTCTTCCCACTGGCGTTGGCGTTCCGCGCTCATGCTCAAAGCAATCATGCGCCATTCGTTACGGTTGTTCAGCTCGGTGCGGCATTGTCCGTCGATAACGGTTTTTAGTACCGAGCTGCCGATGCCGGCTACATCCTGACCGCCGCCGCTGCCGAAACCGCCGCCCAAAAGGCCCATATTGCCGTCGCTCGCACAGCCTCCGAGCAGGGCGGCTGCCGTTATCATTGCCAACAATTTCTTCATATTGTTTCCTTTATTTGTCGAATTCGAAAAATTGCCGTTATCCGGCAGGGCAAAAGCCCGTATTGTACCCGAAAGCCGTCGCCGTGCCACCGATTGCGGGCAGCGGTATAATGAGGCCGTCTGAAATCCTCTTTCACGGAATCCGCCATGTCCGACCTCTTCACCCGCCAACCCGATGCGCCGCTTGCCGAACGCCTGCGCCCGCATACGCTTGATGATGTTATCGGGCAGCAGCATTTAATCGGCGAAGGCAAGCCGCTGCGCGTGGCGGTGGAAGGCGGGAAGCCGCATTCTATGTTGCTGTGGGGGCCGCCGGGCGTGGGCAAGACGACGTTGGCGCGGATTTTGGCGCAGAGTTTCAATGCCCAGTTTTTGCCTGTTTCCGCCGTATTTTCCGGCGTAAAAGACATACGCGAGGCAATCGATAAAGCCGAAATCGCCTTGCAACAGGGACGCGCGACGATTTTGTTCGTCGATGAAGTCCACCGCTTCAACAAGGCGCAGCAGGACGCGTTTTTGCCGCATGTTGAAAACGGTTTGCTGACCTTTATCGGTGCGACTACGGAAAACCCGTCGTTCGAAGTCAATCCCGCGCTGTTGAGCCGTGCGCAGGTGTATGTTTTGCAATCCTTGTCTTCAGACGACCTCAAAAAACTGATTGCCAAAGTCTTGGCTTTGCCCGAATACCGAGATTTCACGATTGAAGCCGATGCGCAGGAGCTGCTCGTCAATACAGCCGATGGCGATGCGCGCAGATTGTTGAATCTGTTGGAGCAACTTTTACGCGCCGCCGACACACGTCGTCTGAAAACCTTGACCGCCGAATTTCTCGCCGACAGCTTGGGCGCGCAAATCCGCCGTTTCGACAAAGGCGGCGAGAGTTTCTACAACCAAATCTCCGCTCTGCACAAATCCGTGCGCGGTTCGCATCCGAATGCCGCGCTGTATTGGTTCTGCCGTATGCTCGACGGCGGCACCGACCCGCGCTACCTCGCCCGCCGCATCGTGCGCATGGCGTGGGAGGACATCGGGCTTGCCGACCCGCGCGCCTTCCAAATCGCCAACGATGCCGCCGCCACCTTCGAACGTTTAGGCTCGCCCGAAGGCGAACTCGCGCTGGCTCAAGCCGTGCTGTACCTTGCCGCCGCCGCGAAATCCAACGCGGGCTACAAGGCATACAACCAAATGCGCCGTTTCGTCAAAGAAAACGCCAGTGACGAAGTGCCCGTCCACCTGCGCAACGCCCCGACCAAGCTGATGAAGGAATTGGGCTACGGACGCGAATACCGCTATGCCCACGACGAACCGAACGCCTACGCCGCCGGCGAAAGCTATATGCCCGACGGCTTGGACGAACCGGATTTTTACCAACCCGTCCCGCGCGGGCTGGAAATCAAAATCGGCGAGAAGCTGGAATGGTTGAAATCGCTGGATGAAGAAGCGTTGCAGGCAATTCTAATGTCCATCCCGTGATTTTCCTGCATGGCGGTCCTGAGGCAAGCTCGTTACTGGCCTGTTGAGGCTTTTTCAATTCAGGGCATTTCCGCATTGTCATCATCGTCCAAGGCTGCTATGACCTATGCACCCCAATGCAAAGCGCGTGGGAACTGTCGCAAGCCTTCCCTAAAGCAGAATTGAGAAATCGTCCAAGCAGGCCATTACTCTTTTGATCCTTTGCTTTCTGAGGCTTTAGTGAAAGCGGTGGAGGATATTAGAAGCAAGCTATAAAGGTTAATAAATGACAATGCCGTCTAAAAAAGTTTCGTACGGCATTTTTTTATTTATATATTAAATTTAATATCATAATATCATTACACCTATACTAATTTGATTTTTTTTTAGAATTTCAATATGAAATCCCTAATTTACTACGCCCATTCCGCGCAAGACGAACTCGGTAAACTCTTATCTTAAGAACATTAGCAAACCTTACACAGCCATTCGATAAATGCTGGGGAAATGGATGCGGAATTTGCTCGGATATTTGGTGCGCAGGAAATTGCCTGCCAGACGGGAAAGTTGCATGATTTAGGGAAATATTCAGAAGCCTTTAACCGTCAATTACACGGCGGACTGTTAGTTGATCATGCTACTGCTGGAGCCAAAATTGCAAAAACACTTGCGTTAGAGTGGAGGTCAAAGTATAACCTGTTGTTATCTTACTTAGGCTAGATAACTTTATTAATGAATTAAAAGGCAAAAATAATGGAAATCAAACAAACCAATTCAACCATCAAATCTCGTGCAGCGGTAGCATTCGCCCCAAATCAACCCTTACAAATTGTAGAAATCGATGTAGAAATGCCCCGCAAAGGTGAAGTGTTAATCCGCAATACCCATACGGGCGTGTGCCATACTGATGCATTTACATTATCAGGGAGCGATCCTGAAGGCGTATTCCCTGTGGTGCTTGGACACGAAGGTGCGGGTGTGGTCGTTGCTGTGGGCGAAGGTGTGTCAAGCGTAAAACCGGGTGATCACGTCATTCCTCTTTACACTGCTGAATGTGGCGAATGTGAGTTTTGTCGTTCAGGTAAAACCAACTTATGCGTCTCAGTGCGTGATACGCAAGGTAAAGGTTTAATGCCGGACGGCACGACGCGTTTTTCTTATCAAGGTCAGCCGATCTATCACTATATGGGCTGTTCGACTTTCAGTGAATACTCTGTTGTTGCGGAAGTTTCATTGGCGAAAATCAACCCCGAAGCCAACCACGAACAAGTATGTTTGCTCGGCTGTGGCGTTACTACAGGTATTGGTGCGGTACATAATACGGCAAAAGTGCAAGAAGGCGACTCTGTTGCCGTGTTTGGCTTGGGGGCGATTGGTTTGGCGGTGGTGCAAGGTGCGCGTCAAGCCAAAGCGGGGCGCATTATCGCCATTGATACCAATCCCGCAAAATTCGAGTTGGCAAAACACTTCGGTGCAACTGACTGTTTGAACCCGAACGATTACGATAAACCGATCAAAGATGTGTTGTTAGACATCAATAAATGGGGTATTGACCACACCTTTGAATGTATTGGCAACGTAAACGTAATGCGTCAGGCATTGGAAAGTGCACACCGTGGTTGGGGACAATCCATTATCATCGGCGTAGCGGGTGTAGGACAAGAAATTTCAACTCGCCCGTTCCAGTTGGTAACAGGTCGTGTTTGGAAAGGCTCGGCATTTGGTGGCGTGAAAGGTCGCTCTGAACTTCCGAAAATGGTGGAAGATTCAATGAAAGGCGATATCGAGTTAGAACCGTTTGTGACCCACACACTGACACTCGATCAAATCAATGAAGCCTTTGAGTTGATGCACGAAGGTAAATCGATCCGCGCTGTTATTCATTACTAAGGCCCGAGATGAAACTGATTGAACAACATCAAATTTTCGGTGGTTCGCAACAAGTTTGGGCACATCATGCTCAAACGCTGCAATGCGAAATGAAATTTGCAGTCTATTTGCCGGATAATCAGGAGAATCGACCACTTGGTGTGATTTATTGGCTTTCCGGCTTAACTTGCACTGAACAAAATTTCATTACCAAATCAGGCTTTCAGCGTTATGCGGCAGAACATCAAGTGATTGTAGTTGCCCCCGATACCAGCCCTCGCGGAGAGCAAGTGCCGAACGATGCTGCTTATGATTTAGGACAAGGTGCGGGCTTTTATCTTAATGCGACCGAGCAGCCTTGGGCGACGAATTATCAAATGTATGATTATATTTTGAACGAGTTGCCCCGTCTGATTGAGGAAAATTTTCCTACCAACGGCAAATGTTCCATTATGGGGCATTCAATGGGCGGGCACGGCGCATTGGTATTGGCACTGCGAAACCGAGAACGTTATCAAAGTGTTTCTGCCTTTTCGCCCATTTTGTCGCCAAGCCTTGTTCCTTGGGGGGAGAAAGCCTTTTCTGCCTATTTAGGAAAGGATCGCGAAAAATGGCAGCAATATGATGCCAACTCGCTCATTCAACAAGGCTATAAAGTACAAGGTATGCGTATTGATCAGGGCTTGGAAGATGAGTTTTTGCCAACACAATTGCGTACCGAAGATTTTATCGAAACCTGCCGTGCGGCAAACCAACCGGTCGATGTGCGCTTCCATAAAGGCTACGATCATAGCTATTACTTCATCGCCAGTTTTATTGGTGAGCATATTGCGTATCATGCGGCATTTTTGAAGTAAGCCAAAGAAGTGATTCGTGAATCGATTAAACATTGAAGTAAACGTTAATTTTCATGTTAATGAATTAAAAAGGCATCGGATTGATGCCTTTTTTTTTCATAAATGATAAAAAAGTGCTATTAAAATGGGTTACCTTCTAGAATCAGCATAAGGAGGAGACCTTTGCAAAATTCCCCCAAAATCCCCTAAATTACCACCAAGATATTTAGGGAATTTCTCATGAGCACCTTCTTCCGGCAAACCGCACAAGCCATGATCGCCAAACACATCGACCGTTTCCCACTATTATCGTCGGCGTGATTATGCTCACCTGCGTATTCTTCCTCTTGCGGAAATTCGTATTCAAACCGAAAAAACGCGATTGCAGCAGCGGCTGCGGCAAATGCGGCGATTGCGGTTAAACGAAGAGAGCTCGAAAAGTAAAGGCCGTCTGAAAAACAATCTTCAGACGGCCTCTGTCATATTGCCCGGCCTTAATCGATGCCGATGTCCAAACAGACGATTTCGCCGCAGTATGTTTTACCGTTTCCGCCCTGGTGCGCCGGTTTGTAGGCGGCGAAGGTGTAGGTTAAATCGGCACGGAAGGTATCCGCATCCGCTTCTCCCGTGTCGCAGTTCAGCCCGGTCGGGATGTCCAGCGCGACTTTCAGGCCGTCCGATTGATTCAGCAGGCGGCAGATTGCGGCGATGTCGGCGGGCAGCCTGCCGCCGAAGCCTGTGCCGAAGATGCCTTCGATAATCACGTCGTAACCCGTTTTCAGACGGCCTACCAAGTCTTCGGCGGCAATCAAGCCTATGCCGTCCAAACCTTGCAGCCTGCTGCGGTTTAATTCCGCCAGTTCGGATAGTTTTTCTCCGGCGGCAAACAGGATGTCCGCCCGCCAGCCGTGCGCCTGCAGTATCCGCGCCATCACCAGGCCGTCACCGCCGTTGTTGCCTTTGCCGCACACAATCAGCACCCGCCCGGCCCGGGGCCGCCTTCGCAGCAGGTCGGCGGCTGCGGCTCGTCCCGCGTTTTCCATCAGTTGCTCGAAAGTCGTGCCTTTGTCGACGGCCATTTGTTCGTGTTCGCGCATTTCTGCGGCGGTGTAGATTTTCATCATTTGCTCCTTTTGTCTCCACTGTTTTATGAAACATCAAAACGGAAATCCCATCAATAGTGCTCCCCTGCTTTTCCGACGAATCATTCCTTTTTTTGATTTACCGCAAGAAGCCGTCTGAAATCAGGGTTTTGGCAGCTCTTGGATTTGATTTTTTTATTAACAAGATTTATTATCATGATTAAATAAAGCAGCAAATAATTAAAATTATCTTTTTTGCGGGAGCGGGCGGCGGGATATGTCCTTATCCTTCCTCGCGTCAGATTCGTCTTTCTAGGCCGTTTGTTTTTTAATCGACACCGAAAGTAACCCCCTATGTCTACCATACCTTTATCAAAACTCAGTAAAGGCGCGGTTGCGCACATTGATTCTATTGTCGCCAATCCGATTTTCGGCGAACTCGACCCGCTGGTTACGCGCCGCCTTGCCGACTTGGGCTTTTCAAGCGGAATGCCGTTGCAGGTGATTGCCGTCGGCGGATTCGGACGCGGTCCGTTTGCCGTACGTTTGGGCAACCAGTCGCAATTCTCGTTGCGGCAGGAAGAAGCGGGAAAGATTATATGCCATGTGATTGACGGCTGACTGCCGTACACAGGCATGCTTCGTACTCCGAAAATGCAGCAAGGGTAAAATCAATTTGATTGCCCCATCCTTTTCAGACGGCCTTAGGCCGTCTGAAAACGCCATTTCAAAGCCTTTTCCCAAAATCCGACTTCAAACTTATAGTGGATTAAATTTAAATCAGGACAAGGCGGCGAGCCGCAGACAGTACAAATAGTACGGCAAGGCGAGGCAACGCCGTACTGGTTTAAATTTAATCCACTATATCAAACAATCAAAAAAGGAGAGTCCAATTCATGGAACTAAGCTATTTTGCCTTGATTGGCGCGCCAAACTGCGGCAAAACCGTTTTGTTCAACGGTTTGACCGGCTCACATGCCAAGGTGGCCAATTATCCGGGCGTAACGGTCGATAAGCGCGAGGGCGCCTTCCTCGACGACGAGGCCGTCCGCATTATCGACCTGCCGGGAACATACAGCCTGCGCACGACCAGCCCCGACGAAGCAGTGGCGAAAGATGTCATGGTGGGCAAGCTGGGCATTCCGCCCGATGCCATCATTGCCGTTGCCGACGCGACCAATCTGCGGATGACCCTGCGCATGATTTTGGAACTAAAAACGCTGGGACTGCCTATGGTGGTGTCGCTGAACATGAGTGACGTTGCCCGCAAAAGGGGCTTGAATATCGATGCGGCCAAACTGAGCGAGTTGTTGGACGCACCTGTTTTGGAAACAGTTGCAGTGAGCGCGTCGGGCGTACAGGCTGTACGCGAAGCCGTGGCAAAGCTGCCGCGCAAACGCTCTTTCCCCGCAAACCCCGCCTCTGCCGAACGCACGCTCGATGCGCTGGATAGCGACAAACTTTATCAAGAAGTCGAATCGATTTTGGCACAAGTCGTGCGCACCCAGATGACGCTGCCCGCATGGCACAAAAAACTCGACGACATCGTGCTGCACCCCGTCTGGGGCATGATTTTGCTGCTGGTGATCCTGTTTATGGTGTTCCAAGCGGTTTACACTTGGGCGGCACCGATTATGGATGCTATCGAAGGCGGTTTCGGCTGGCTGGGCGAATGGGTGGCTACGAACATGGAGCCTGGTATCCTCAACGACTTGATCGTCAACGGCGTACTTGCCGGTATGGGCAGCGTGTTGGTATTCCTGCCGCAGATTACGATTCTGTTCGCCTTCATCCTGCTTCTGGAAGATTCCGGCTACCTGCCGCGCGCGGCGTTCCTGCTGGATAACGTGATGGCGAAAAGCGGCCTGTCCGGACGCTCGTTCATCCCGCTCCTGTCGAGTTTCGCCTGCGCCGTCCCCGCCGTGATGTCGGCGCGTACGATTAATGACCCGCGCGAACGCCTCGTTACCATCGCCGTCGCCCCACTGCTGACCTGTTCCGCGCGGCTGCCCGTGTACGCGCTGATTATCGCCGCCGTCATTCCTGACCGCACAGTAGGCGGAATCTTCAATCTGCAAGGGCTGACACTGTTCGTCCTCTATCTCGCAGGCATCCTGTCGGCTGCACTGGCGGCATATATCATGAAACGCTTGGCACGAGTCAAAGGCAACGTGCAGCAATTCCCTCTATTGATGGAGCTGCCGACCTTCCGTACGCCCAACTTCAAACACATCATCACCAGCCTGTGGGACAGGGTCAAAGCCTTCTTGAAACGCGCCGGTACGATTATTTTCGCGCTGACCGTGGTTTTGTGGGGTTTGGTCAGCTGGCCGCAACCGCCCGCAGGCGCAACGGGCGCGGCAATCGATTACAGCCTTGCCGGCATGATCGGCAATACCATCCAGCCGCTGTTCGCCCCGCTGGGCTTTACTTGGGAAATGTGTATCGCCATGATTCCGGGCATCGCCGCGCGTGAAGTCGTCGTTGCCGCGCTGGGTACGGTCTATTCCGTCAGCGCGTCGTCTGAAGACGCGGTACAAAACGCGCTGATTCCGATTGTGCACAACAACTGGGGCCTGCCGACCGCCTTCGCCTTCCTGGCTTGGTATGTGTACGCCCCCATGTGCGCCGCGACATTGGCTGTGATTAAACGCGAAACCAAATCCACAAAAAGTATGGTGATGATTACCGGCTATTTGTTCCTGATGGCTTACTTCGCCGCATTTGTGGTTTATCAAGTTACTAGTTGGATACTAAAATCATGACTCAATATATTATCGTCGGCGTAATTATGCTCGCCAGCGTATTCTTCCTCTTGCGGAAATTCGTATTCAAACCGAAAAAACGCGATTGCAGCAGCGGCTGCGGCAAATGCGGCGGTTGCGGTTAAATAAAGAGGATTAGAAAAGTAAAGGCCGTCTGAAACCGTTTCAGACGGCCTTTTGTATATTTGGGCTGTGGTTGAAACAACAGGAATATCGAATATGCCGCCGGATGTCAGTAGTCGAATCGGCTTTTCAAACGAACCCTAAGCGTGAACTTCAACAACCCAGGCAACCCATCTAAATCGCTCTATAACAAAAGGCCGTCTGAAAACCAAACTTCGGTTTTCAGACGGCCTCAATCATTCCAAAATTTCAACCAACCTTATTTCAACGCTTCCAGCAGCTTCCCGTGTATCCCGCCGAAACCGCCGTTGCTCATGACCAAAATATGGTCGCCTGCTTCGGCATTTTTCACGATTTTGGCAACGAAGGCATCGAAGTCTTGATCGACGTGCAGCTTGCTGCCCAAAGGCGCGAGGGCTTCGGCGACGTTCCAGTCGACGCCGCCGGCGTAGCAGAACACTTGGTCTGCACCTTTGAGGCTTTCGGGCAGGGCGGCTTTCATGGTACCGAGTTTCATGGTGTTGGAACGCGGCTCGAGAACGGCGAGGATACGGGCGTTTCCGACGCGCTGGCGCAGGCCTTCGATGGTGGTTTCGATGGCGGTCGGGTGGTGGGCGAAGTCGTCGTAAACGGTGATGCCGTTTACCGTGCCTTTGATTTCCATGCGGCGTTTGACGTTTTTAAACACGCTCAAGGCTTCGCAGGCGGTCTGAATATCGACGCCGGCATGGCGTGCGGCAGCGATGACGGCGAGCGCATTCATGCGGTTGTGTCCGCCCATCAAATCCCATGCGACGTGTCCGGCTTTTTTGCCGTCAAGCAACACGTCGAACGAGCCGTCGGTATTGACTTCGCCGACCTGCCAGCCATGTTCGGTGCCGAATTTTTCCACCGGCGTCCAGCAGCCTTTGTCCAAAGTGTCTTGCAGACTTTGCTGCTGTCCGTTGCAGACGATGAGGCCTTCGGACGGCACGGTGCGCACGAGGTGGTGGAACTGGGTCTGTATCGCGCCCAAGTCGGCGAAGATGTCGGCGTGGTCGAATTCCAGATTGTTCAACACGGCGGTACGCGGACGGTAATGCACGAATTTGGAGCGTTTGTCGAAAAAGGCGGTGTCGTATTCGTCGGCTTCGATAACGAAAAACGGCGATTTGCTGTTCGGGTCTTGGCGCGGCGTTTGCGGCAGGCGGGCGGAAACGCTGAAGTTTTCCGGTACGCCGCCGATGAGGAAGCCCGGCGCGAGTCCGGCATATTCCAAGACCCATGCGAGCATGGACGCAGTGGTGGTTTTGCCGTGCGTCCCCGCCACGCCGAGTACCCAATGATGATGCAACACGTTTTCCGACAGCCATTGCGGGCCGGAAATATAAGGCAGGCCGCGGTTCAAAATCGCTTCAACCACATCCATCCCGCGCTTGGCGACATTGCCGATAACGTAAACGTCGGCTTTAAATTCGTCCAACTGCGCGGCATCGAAGCCTTCGTGTACGTCTATGCCCAAGGCTTCGAGCTGGGTGCTCATCGGCGGATACATCTTCGCGTCGCAACCGCTGACTTTGAACCCCGCTTCTTTGGCAATGGCAGCCACCCCGCCCATAAACGTGCCGCCGATACCGATAATGTGGATGTGTTTCATAATCTTGAATCTTTAAATGAAGTTAAATCTAAAATACTGTTTGAAAGTACGATGACGAAATGACTAACAACTCATGCGGTTTCCATTTTCAGCATTGCATGGTTAAGTTATTAGCGGTTGTTTTTAAAAATAGCAGGGTAACATCGGCAAGCAGTTTTTGCTCTTCGCGGCTCAAATGGCGTAAATCGGTCATAAAAGGCTTTCTGTCGGTGTTTTAGGTAAAACGGATGATCGGGTTTGGTGTTTACTGAAAACAGCTTTTTACGGCTCATCATTTTCAGACGGCCTATCTCAATCTGTTGGATATTGATAAGGCTCGTCCAAATAATAAGGTTTCTTTTTCAATCTTTCCCATTTAACTTTCGGACGATCTTCTGACCAAGTGAACACATTGCCGCCTGTCGTTCTCTTCCGCTTTCCAGTTAGATAATTGTCGCTGCGCTCCTCAATTTCGCCCGAAGCTCTGTTATGTTCGTAATGTGAATACCCAATCATGAGAAAGCGGTCGTTTTGGTAACGGAATAAGTATTCACTGTGACCCATCCACCAGCTTCCGCAACTGTAAAACCATTCAAAACGGAGTTTCAGACGACCTTTATCGATGGATAGATCAGAAAACGGGTCGCCAAGACAGCCATTATCTTTACTGTCTTCAGGCGGAATCAGCGTTGTGTTTTCGACAGCCGTCTTGTAACCGCCTGCCTGCTTGAACAATACTTTCAACATCCTCGGATTGGTATCCAATTCAGGTGGTCCCATATAATCGTTTGGGATGATGTTTGCCTTGTCTTGCTTTTGCAGTACCAAAACGGCATCGGCTTGATTGTCGCCGTTTAAATCCCCTTTCACACTTTTGATGATTTTCCAACCTTTGGGAACGTAATCGGAAAAACCGGCAGCGCAAGCAGGCAGGGCGATGCAGGATAAAAATATCAATATGCTGCGTTTCATAACAATTCCTGATGATGGCAAATTCAACAGCCCGTAGCGTGGGCTTCACTTGCGAAACCTAATGCCGAAACCGATTGATTTCAGATCTTAGCGAAACCCGCTGCGCTTATTTTAGCGAAACTCGCTTTGCTCGTTTTCAGACGGCCTCAAAGACGGCGCGAACCCTGTCCAAATCCTCTTGCGTATCCACACCGGCGGCAGGGGCTTCTTTGGCAGTTTCGACGGCAATCGGATAGCCGTGCCATAGGACACGCAGTTGCTCCAGCGATTCGATGGTTTCGAGCGGCGAGACGCTCATTTCGGCGTAGCGTTGCAGGAAGCCTGCGCGGTAGGCGTAGATGCCGATATGGCGCAGGACGGCGGTTTCGGCGGGCAATCCGCGTTTTTCGGCACGCATGGTATCGCGCGGATAGGGAATCGGGGCGCGGCTGAAGTAGATGGCGTTGCGGTTTTTGTCGAGGACGACTTTGACGACGTTGGGATTCATAAATTCGTCGAAATCGTGCAGTTCGTGGGCAGCGGTCGCCATCTGCACGTTGTTTTCCACCAAAACTTCGGCAGTGCGGTCGATGAGTTCGGGGGCAATCAGCGGCTCGTCGCCCTGTACGTTGACGACCACCAGATGTTGCGGCAGCTTCAGCGCGGCGGCGGCTTCGGCAAGGCGCGTCGTGCCGCTTTCGTGCCGGTTTGAAGTCATGACGACTTCGACGCCGTGCGCCTGACAGGCCGTCTGAATATCGGGATGGTCGGTGGCAACGACAACGCGTGCGGCTTTGCTTTTTGCCGCCTGTTCGGCAACGCGCACGACCATCGGTTTACCGTGAATATCTGCCAAGGCTTTTCCGGGCAGGCGCGATGAATCCAGCCGCGCCGGAATCAATACGACAAATTCGGTCATGCTTTGAGTTCCTCTTCGCTCAACGCTCGTGCTTCGTTTTCCAGCATATAGGGAATGCCGTCTTTAATCGGATAAGCCAGCTTGGCTTGACGGCTCCACAACTCTTGTTTGTCCTGATGATATTCCAGCCTGCCTTTGGTAACGGGGCAGACGAGGATGTCTAAGAATTTTTTTTCCATGGGGTTTCTTTCGGGTTTGATGGTTTTAGCGAAGCTCGCTTCGCTCGTTTTGGCGAAACTTGCTTCGCTCGTTTTCAGACGACCTCAAGCGGCATTATTTTTTCCGTGCCGGTTTGTTAGGCTGTTTGGCGCAGGCTTGGGCAGGATTTTTGCCTTCGCACATGATTTGGCGGATTTCACGTCTCAGGTTTGCGCTTTGGTTGGATTGGGTGTATTTGCCGGCAAGGATGTCCATCATAGGTTTCACCGTTGCCTCAAGATAGCGCGGCGTTTTGTCCATTATCGATTGACCTACCGCCGTGCTGTAAAAGCCAATCAATGCGTTGACCTCTTCCTGCGTATAAACCGTCTTCATGCCCTCTAAAGTCGCTTTACGCAATTGGGCGCGCACTTGCGGCGTGTTGATTTCGGCAATCGATTGGTTTGCATACTTTTTCAAGACTGCTTCCAACTGCGGACGTTTGTCTTCCGGCGCATCTTTCAAAAATTTCTGTACATTCGGATCGGAAAGCACAATGCTTTCCATGCTTTGGAAAGACTGGTCTAACAGGGCATCCATCTTCTGCACTTCAAACAGACGCCCCAGCGACGCATCGCTGGGTGTAGCGGCAAATGCGTTGGCACACAATGCAAAGGCAGTAAGGGGCAGCAACAGGGTTTTCAATTTCATCTTCCTCTCCTTCTAAAAACAAAAATACAAATGTTCAGACGATGTTTCCCAAATAAGACGGCTTGCCAGGCATGAATGCCTGACCTACAGAATATTTTCAGACGGCCTCTTCGGCAAGACCTAAGTGCTCCAACACAAATTCCGCCAAATCAGGTTCGATTATCGCACAAACAGGCAATACCCATACATGATTCAGATTGAGATCGTCTAAAAACTTGACCGCATCCTTTTCCGTAATAATGACCGCGTCCGCATTGGGCAAGTCTGTCGCAGCGATATCGGCATGGTCGGGCAGCGCGACGGTTTGGTTCAACGTGATACCCATGTTCCGCAACGAATCGAAAAAGCGCTCCGGCTTGGCAATACCCGCCACGGCGGCGACGGTTTGGTTTTTCAGACGACCTGTATCCAGTATTTCAGACGGATGGTTCAAACGGTAAATCCGTCCCGCTTCGATACGGCTGTGGAACATATTTTCAGACGGCGCAAACGACGCATCCGCCTTACCGCCGCTGACAACGACCGCATCCACCGAATCCAGCCGCGACAAAGGTTCGCGCAAACTGCCGTTGGGCAGCAAATCCAAATTGGTGCGTCCTGTATCTGCTGCCGGAAATACGGCGATTTCCACATCCCGCCGCAGGGTGTAATGCTGCAAGCCGTCGTCCGCCACAATCAGCCCGATGTCGGGGTGCGCCGCCAGCAACGCCCTGCCTGCCTCCGCACGGCTGCTGCCCACCGCCGTCGGCGCGCCGGTTTTACGGAACAGCAGCAAAGGCTCGTCGCCTGCATTTCCCGCACGGCTCGCGGCATTCAATACATGAACCGCCTTACTCTTGCGCCCGTAGCCTCGGCTGATGATGCCGACCTTTACGCCTTTTTCCTGCAAACCCGACACCAGCGCGGCGACAATCGGCGTTTTCCCCGTCCCGCCCACGTGGATATTGCCGACCACGACCACAGGTACGGGCAGCTTTTCGCTTTTCAGACGACCTGAAACGAAATCATCGCGCCGTTTTGCCGCAATTTTGGCAAACAGCTTGGATAAGGGTTTGAGCAGGAAAGATAAAAACGGATTGGGGCGTTGCCAATGGCGTTCGATGATTTGATGGGGCTTGGGCATTCAGACGGCCTTCGGGGTACGGGGTGGGAATATATGGCGGCAGGCAGGTTTTATAGCGGATTGAATTGAAACCGGTGCGGTATTGTCCCGCCTTGCCGTCCTATTTGTACTGTCTGCGGCTTTGCCGCCTTGTCTTGATTTGTGTTCATCCGCCATATCTTTCGGTTGGGTTGTCGTGGCAATCAATATGATGAAACGGAAATGGTTTCTATGCGGGAGTTTTTGCGATAGCGGCGGGTTTGGTTCGGTATTTTGTCTTGATCCGCATAAATTCCCGCCCCGCTTTCGACTCGGAACGTCATCTGTTTCGGCATACGGGTAAATTCGGCGGTTTCGCGCATTTCGATTTCCGACAGGCTGATGCGTTTGAGCTTGCCCAGTTTTGCTTCCGCATCTTGGATTTTCATGCCCGGGTGGATGCCCGAAGCGGTGCGGCAGGCGGGGGAGGAAGTGCCCAGCCAGATGATTTTCTGATTCAGCCGCACAGGCGCATCGGGATCGTCGTCGCCGTTCAAATGGGCCGACACGGTAATATCTTTGGACAGTGTGATGTCGACAAAGGCCGCACCTTCGGCATCACTTTCCCGTTTGAATTTCGCTTTGGGAAAATTTTGCCTGACCTGTTTCAGGTTCTGCCCGAGTGAGACGTTGCCGATGCCGTTCGGGCTGATCAGGCATTCTGCGGCGGCGGGCAGGGCGCAGCCGAAAGTCAGTGTCAGGAAGATTCCGATTTTTTTCATTTTCGTTTCCGTGAATGGAAAGGGGCAAACCCCGATATTATCATTTCAGGCCGTCTGAAAATATGTTCGGGAAACCCGCTTTTCAGACGGCCTGACCGTATGCGGCATCGTTGTTCAGCGTGCCGCCATTTCCAGCAGTTCGGCAGCATGGCTGCGCGTGGTGGCGGTGAGGGTTTCGCCGCCGAGCATACGGGCGATTTCTTCCACCCGTTCTTCGGCGGAGAGTACGCGGATGCTGCTGACGGTTTGCTCGCCCTCGCTGTTTTTCCTGACCTGCCAATGCTGTTCGCCGCAGGCGGCCACTTGGGGCAGGTGGGTAACGGCCAGCACTTGGTGTTTCTGCCCGAGGCTCCGTAGGGCGCGGCCCACCGTTTCGGCCACGCCGCCGCCGATGCCGGTGTCCACTTCGTCGAAAATCAGGGTCGGCGTTTGGGTGTATTGGCTGGTGACGACTTGCAGGGCGAGGCTGATGCGCGCCAGTTCGCCGCCGGAGGCGACTTTGTTCAGCGGGCGCAGCGGGCTGCCTTTGTTGGCGGCCACTTGGTATTGCACTTGTTCCAGTCCGAAGGCGGACGGGGAGGCGGGCAGCAGTTCGATGTGGAAGCGCGCGCCCTTCATGGCCAATTCCTGCATGTGGGCGGCGGTTTCGCTGCCGAGGCGTTCGGCGGCCTGACGGCGGCCGGCGGAAAGTTGCTGTGCCGCTTCGTGGTATTGTTTTTCGCAGCGTTCGGCGGCGGCTTCGAGGGCGGCAATGTCGGCGGCGGCTTGAAGTTGTTGCAGCGCGGCTTCGATTTCCTGCATTTTAGCCGGCAAATCCTGCGGTTCGACGCGGTATTTGCGCGCCATGCCCATCAGTTCGCCCAGGCGTTGTTCTTGTGCGGCCAGTTCGGCCGGATCGAGGTCGCTGCGGGAGGCTACGTCGCGCATGTTGGCGGATACTTCGCCCAATTCGGCTTCGATGCTGGCCAGGAGGTTCAGGCTTTCGTTGAAGCGCGGCTCTATGCGGCTGAGGGCTTCAAGCTTTTTCTGGCAGCGGTAGATTTGCGCCTGCAGGCCGTTGTCGCCGTTGATGGCTTCTTCGGTTTCCTGTGCGGCTTCCATCAGTTCGGCGGCGTGGGCGAGGCTGTCGTGGCTTTGGCTGACGGTTTCCCATTCGCCGGGAGCGGGGGCGAGGCGGCTGAGTTCGTCAAACTGCCATTCCAACCGTTCGCGTTCGATTTGCAGGTTTTCGCTTTGGGTTTGTGCGGCCTTCAGGGCTTGGTTGGCGTTTTGCCAGCTTTGGTAGGCGGCTTTGACTTCGCCCGCCAGCGCGGTGCAGCCGGCAAAGGCATCCAGCAGTTCGCGCTGCGCGGCTTCTTGGTTGAGCGAGTGGTGGGCGTTTTGGCCGTGAATGTCGATCAGGCGGCTGCCTATGCTTTTTAGTTGCGACAGGGTGGCGGCCTGATTGTTGATGTAGCTTCGGCTTTTTCCTTTGGCATCGATGATGCGGCGGATGGAGAGTTCTTCTGCATCTTCCGCCAGCAGCCCTTGTTCGCGCAGTTCGGCCTGCAATTCGGGCAGTTCGGAAAGATCGAACAGGGCGGAGAGGCGTGCTTCTGCCGCACCCTGCCTGATTTGGCCGTAGTCGGCCTTGTCGCCCAACAGCAGGCCGATGGCGTCGAGGGTGATGGATTTTCCGGCGCCGGTTTCGCCGGTCAATACGGTGAAACCGGGTTGGAAGTCGAGGTTGAGTCGGTCTACGATGACGAAGTCGTTGAGGGAAAGTGCCAGCAGCATGGTGAATCCTTTGGATGTCGTGGGCGGCGATTATATAGGGGAAGCGGCAGTGAGACGACTGTTTGCTTGTCTTGCGCGGCCGCAGCGGGGCAAAGGCCGTCTGAAAGTAAGGTATAATCCGCGCCGTTTTTAAAATCACACCGGATAAATTATGTTTAAAGAAGCCGAACGATACCTTTCCACCGTGCGCGATATGTTGCGCTTTGCCGTCAGCCGTTTCAATGAGGCGGGGCTGGCGTTCGGCCACGGCAGCGACAATGCGCACGACGAAGCCGCTTATCTAATCCTGCACACGCTGAATCTGCCGCTGGATTTGCTGGAACCCTATCTGGACGCGGTTTTGCTGCCGTCTGAAAAACGCCGCCTGCTGGCTTTGATCGAGCGGCGGGTAAACGAACGTGTGCCGGTGGCCTATTTGACGAATCAGGCTTGGCAGGGCGAATTTGATTTTTATGTGGACGAACGGGTGCTTGTGCCGCGTTCGTTTATTTACGAACTGCTGGGCGAACCGCTGCGCCCGTGGATAGAGTATGACGAGCTGGTGCATACGGCTTTGGATTTGTGCACCGGCAGCGGCTGCCTGGCCATCCAGATGGCGCATCACTATCCGGCGGCGGACGTCGATGCGGTGGACATCAGCCTGGATGCGCTGGAAGTGGCGGCCGTCAATGTGGAAGATTACGGCTTGGAAGACCGTATCAATCTGATTCATACGGATTTGTTCGAAGGCTTGGAAGGTACTTACGATTTAATCGTTTCCAATCCGCCCTATGTCGATGCCGAGTCGGTGGCGGAACTGCCGCCGGAATATTTGCACGAGCCGGAAGAGGCCTTGGGCAGCGGCGAAGACGGACTGGACGCGACGCGGCAGATTATTCTGCAGGCGGCGAAGTTCCTCAATCCGCGCGGCGTGCTGCTGGTGGAAATCGGCCACAACCGCGAGGTGTTGGAAGCCACTTATCCCGAACTGCCGTTTACCTGGCTGGAAACCAGCGGCGGCGACGGCTTCGTGTTCCTGCTGACGCGCGAACAGTTGCCGGGTGAGGAATAGGCGGAAGCAGTGCCGCCCGGCATTGAAAAAAGCCTGAGGCCGTCTGAAAACCGTTTTTTCTTGTCGGAAACGGTTTTTCAGACGGCCTCAGCCGTGACGGACTGCCTTATCGGGCATCTGCCTGTTGCAGTACGGCGGGGGCGAAACGTTGGATGGTGTCGCGCAGGGGAATCAGTTTGCCGTGGAAGAAATGCGAGGCTTGGGGGATGAGGATGACGGGGATGTCTTGTCCGGCCGCCCAGTCCAATGCCTGCTGCGGTTTGACGACTTCGTCCAGCTCGCCGTGTATCAGCAGGGTACGGGCCGGGTTCGGCGCGTCGGGTTCGCGTTCGCGATCGTAGTGGCGCACGGCAGGGCCCATCAGCAGCAGTAAGTCAGGGGTTTGGCGGGCGGCGGCGAAAAGGGAAACGTAGCCGCCGAAGGAAAAGCCCGCGATGACCAGTTTCGGTGCTTCGGGGTGGCGGCTGCGGGCGTAGTCGATAACGGCCAGGCAGTCTTCCGTTTCGCCACGGCCGTAATCGTGTTCGCCGCCGCTGTTGCCGACGCCGCGCAGGTTGGGCAGGTAACAGTGGAAACCCAGCCGGTTGAGGGCTTTGGCTGCAGTTTGGATGACTTTGTTGGTGTTGGTGCCGCCTTGCAGCGGGTTGGGGTGGTTGATGACCGCCACGCCCTGCGGGGCGGTTTGCGACGGCAGGAAAATGGTTTCGAGCGTGCCTACGGGGCCGTTGATGCTCAAAACTTCCGGTTGGGTCATGATGGCGTTCCTTGCGGTTTCGGATGGCGGATTGTAAAGGCGGCGGTCGGGCTTTGTCTATGAAGGATGCCCGAAACGATTTTTCAGACGGCCTTTACATCACCGCGCCTTTCCGTTATTTTCCTTCCCCCCGCTTTCCACACCAAACATTCTAATCATGAAAAAAATCACTTCGGACAACCTGCCCGTCCTGCTGGCCGAGGCCCTGGCGAAAAAGGATATGGCGACGATACTCGACGCGCTGGTGCAATTTTTGCGCAGGGGCGGTATCAGGCGCGCGGGGCAGCGTTTCGACCTTTTGCTGGATGTGCTGCGGCGCGATTCGGAATTGGCGGCACTGTTCGGCAGCCGTTTTTACCAATGGCTGGGCGGCGTACATGTTTATCCGGCCTTGGTCGGCCTGGGCATTTTTTCGCGCAGCGGTTTTGCACGCGAAATCGGTATCCGAATCTATGAACGCTTTATGCCGTCGTTTAAGGATTTGAATAACCTGCGCGATGTCTTCCTGCATCTGTTTCATTCGCAGAACGATGAAAAATGGCTGGAAACCATTAACTTGCGCCGTTGGTTGAAGCTGTACGGCTGCTTGCGTGCGGGCGCGGAGGATGCAACGGTTCAGACGGCCGCAAGGCATCTGACACAGGCGCGGCTTCATGCTTTGGAAATGCTGTCGATTTGGGTGGCGGCGGAGGAATTGGAACCCGAGTTTACCCGCATCGAACCGAAACTGATGGAAGTGGATTCGGCATTCGTCGCCCTGCATCAGGAAATCAGCCGGCTGGTGGCGCATTACCGCCGGCCGGATTACAAAGAGGCATTCGATACCGCACACCTCGAAGTGATGATGGAGCAATGCCGGCAACAGGTGGAACGGCTGCGCAAACGCGGCACCGGCGCGGGTGCGGGTTCGTCAGTCAAGGTGGCGCACCTGCTGGAAAGGCTGTCGCAAACGCTCGACCGTCTGGATGTATTGTTGGAAATCCAAACGGCTGAAAACGTCCGCGCCTACCGCCGCCATACCGTGCGTTTGCTGCGTTCCCTGACGATGGCCGCTGTCGAACAGCATAGCACGGAGCTGCTGAGGAGGCGCAGCATCAAAATGCTGGCGCGCAGCATTTCGGAGAACACCAGCGGCCACGGCGAACATTACATCACGCGCAACAGGCGCGAATATTGGGGCATGTTGGCTTCGGCTTCAGGCGGCGGCGTGATTATCGCCCTGATGGCGGGCAATAAAATCAACATTGCCGGATGGGGCTTGGGCGATTTTTCCACCGCCCTGCTGTCCGGCCTGAACTACGGCTTGGGCTTTATGTTCATCCACATGGTGCACTGTACCGTGGCCACCAAACAGCCTGCCATGACCGCTTCCCGCATCGCCGAATCGGTGGAGCAGGGCGATAAGGTGCGCGGTGCGGTGGAAGGCAAACTGGCCAAACTGCTGATCGACGTCGCGCGTTCGCAGACCGTGGCGGTGTTCGGAAACGTCTGCATCGCCGTACTGGTGGCCACGCTGGTGTCGCTGTCTTTCGCGCAAAACAACGGCCGGCCGTTCTTAGATGCCGATGCGGTTGCCTACCAGTTCAAATCGCTCCAGCCGTTCACCCAGCCGACACTGTGGTATGCCGCAATCGCGGGCGTGTGGCTGTTTTGCTCCGGCATCATCTCCGGCTTTTTCGACAACCGCGCCGACTACCTCAACCTGCGCCAACGCCTGACGGTGCAGCCGTTGCTGAAAAAAATCCTGCCGCCGGGCATCCGCGCCCGTTTGGCCGACTATCTGCACCGCCACTACGGCTCGCTGGCGGGCAATTTCATTTTCGGCATGCTGTTGGGCATGACGGGCTGGGTCGGCCACCTGCTCGGCCTGCCGTTGGACATCCGCCACGTCGCCTTCTCTTCGGCCAACTTGGGTTACGCTAGTGCCAGTGACGGCGGCAGCATATTGTATTTCATCATGAATTTGATTTTTGTCCTGATGATAGGCGTGGTCAATCTCTTCGTCAGCTTCTCGCTCGCGCTGATAGTGGCCCTGCGCTCGCGCGGCACGCGCATCGAAAGCCTGTCGAAACTGATAGACTCGATGTGGATGCAGATCAAAGCCAATCCGATGAGCCTGATTTATCCTGTTCAGACGGCCTCAGACATTCAAAAAGCAGTAAAAGAAAACAAAAACGGCGGATAGGCCGTCTGAAAAAAGCAAATCCATTTAGCGAGGCACAACCATGCAAGCACAATTTCTGACACTCGACGGCATCGACGGTTCGGGCAAATCCACCCATCTGGAAACCATGCGCGAATGGTTTGAACGGCGCGGAATGCCGGTTCTCTTTACCCGCGAGCCCGGCGGCACGCCTTTGGGCGAGGAATTGCGCCGCCTGCTGCTGTCGCCCGACAGCCGCGTCGGACTGCGTACCGAAACCCTGTTGATGTTCGCCGCCCGCCGCCAGCATTTGGAAGACGTGATACTGCCGGCTTTGGATAAAGGCATCCACGTCGTTTCCGACCGTTTCACCGACGCCACCTTCGCTTATCAGGGCGGCGGGCGTGGTATTCCGGCGGCGGACATCGAAGTGTTGGAAAACTGGGTGCAAGGCAGCCTGCGCCCGAACCTGACCCTGCTGCTGGACGTGCCGCTTGAGGTATCGTTCGAACGCATTGCCGGTTCGCGCGAGAAAGACCGTTTCGAACAGGAAGAGGCGGAGTTTTTCGCCCGCGTGCGCCGTGCTTATCTCGACCGTGCCGCCGCCCATCCGCAACGTTACCGCGTCATCGACAGCAACCGGAGCAGGGAAGAAGTGCGTGCGGCGGTGGAAGCAGCCTTGCAGGCGCATTTTGAGGCCGTCTGAAAACAGCGGACGCTTGTCGTACGGCCGTCTGATTTTCGAATCGGATGGTTGTTTGCGCGATAAAAAACGCCGAATCCATGATTGACTCATGAGTTCGGCGTTTTTTGTGCGGTAAATCCGTTTTATGCTTGCTATGGAATGGGGTTCCCTCAGCCTGAAGAGCTTGAGGATTGAGATGCCGTCGATATGAAGCAAACCGCTGCAAACAGTAAAAGCGGATAAAGCCGCCATACTCTTTTCAGACGGCCTCATTATTGATTGCCGCCGAGTTTATTCTTCGGCAGGAAGCTCCATTTCCAAAACGGTTTGTTTCTGCCGTTCGCGGAAATCGGCCAGTTTGGCCGCCAGTTCGGGATCGTGGTTGGACAGCAGGGAAACCGCAAACAGCGCGGCATTCGCCGCTCCCGCTTCGCCGATGGCGAAGGTGGCGACGGGTATGCCTTTGGGCATTTGGACGATGGACAAGAGGGAATCTTCGCCCCTCAGATATTTGCTCGGCACGGGTACGCCCAGTACGGGCAGGGTGGTTTTTGCCGCCACCATGCCGGGCAGGTGGGCCGCGCCGCCCGCTCCGGCGATGATGGCCTGAATGCCGCGCTCGCGTGCGGTTTCTGCGTATTCGAACATCAAGTCCGGCGTGCGGTGGGCGGAAACGACGCGCGCCTCGTAGGTAATGCCGAATTGTTCGAGAAATTGGGCGGCATGCCGCATAACGGGCCAGTCGCTGTTGCTGCCCATGATGATGCCGATTTTTGCCATGGTGGTTCCTTAATCGTTTGATGGGTGGGCAGGGTTTCAAACCCTGAGGATGCTGGTTTTGATTTTGCCTGAAACGGCTATCGTTTCAAAAACGGCAGGCGTTGCCGGAATGCTCCGCAGTCCGCCCCGCCGCCGGTTCTAACGCCAAATTTTCAAATTTTTGATATTTTGCCGTGCTTTGGAAAAAATGTCTTCCGATTCTTGCGCGTTGTTGTTTTCGGATTGGTTTACAGCGGCTGTATCGTCGTCGATAAAGGCGGGGAAAATAGTCGGATTTTGTGTGCGGCGAGGATTTTGGAAGGCTGCCCGAACCGCTGCTTCGGCTTCCAATTCGTCGTAAGAGGATTTGGCGGCCAAATATTTTTGCACTGCGGGAATGAAACCTTTGTCGTGATGACTGATATGGGTAAACAGCCAGTTGTGCAGTATGCCCAGCAATTCTTGTCCGATGTCTTCGCCTTCGCGCTGTTTTTGTTGGATTTCCCTGACTTTATCGACAAAACGCTGATGGATTTGTTTGTGTTGTTTGCCGAGCGGATATCCGGCATCGTCCATCAGTTTTTCTTCATCGGAAAAATGTTCGACCGTATAGCGGATTAGGTCTTCGATGATTTTTCCCTCCGCCTCGAAATCCTTGCGTTGATTGGCTTCGTGTAGTTCGTTAATGCAGCGGACCAGGATCTTATGCTGCTCATCCACCAATTCTATGTGGGTATCGAGATCCGGAGTCCAGTCGAAATAGCTCATTTTATTGTTTCCTGTTCTGATGGTTTTCCCAGTGAGGGCGGTATTGTAATGATGCAAGTACTTTGCGGCTTAATCTAAGTCAAAAAATATAGCCGGCAGGAAGCGCATCATTTCAGACGGCCTGAATGGGAGGGCGTAGGCTGCTGAAGAATGAGATTGACACAATCGGGCTGATTTAAAGCATTTATGATTTCGATATGTTAAGTCTGCCGCATATTTTGTCGTTTTTGTGTTAATCTTATAAGCGGGCTTCACACTACCATCTTTAGTCTCCCCACATAAAGGCACTGTGTGGCGGTTGTTTGCCCGGTGTCATAATTCAGGCCCTTTGTGTTTATTTTATATATTCTAAGGATTCAACCATGAAATCGCTGAAAACGTTCCTTATATGGGGCATTGTGGTTTTGGTCGGCCTAGCCTCCTTTACCACCTTGGCCGTCAGCCGCGGCGAGCATGTCAGTGCGATATGGATGGTAACCGCCGCCATATCGGTCTACTGCATCGCCTATCGTTTCTACAGCCTGTACATTGCCAAAAACGTGATGCAGCTTGATCCGAACCGCCTCACGCCTGCCGAGCGGCACAATGACGGTTTGGACTATGTGCCGACACACAAAGGCGTATTGTTCGGACACCACTTTGCCGCAATTGCGGGCGCAGGTCCGTTGGTCGGCCCCGTACTGGCTGCACAAATGGGTTATCTGCCGGGTACGCTGTGGATTATCTTCGGCGTAGTGTTCGCCGGCGCGGTACAAGACATGATGGTCTTGTTCGTCTCCATGCGCCGTGACGGTAAGTCTTTGGGCGATATCGTAAAACAAGAACTCGGCACCGTGCCCGGCGTGATTGCGTCCATCGGCATTTTGATGATTATGGTCATCATCATGGCGGTGTTGGCGCTGATTGTGGTGAAAGCACTGGTTCACAGCCCTTGGGGTACGTTCACGATTGCCGCCACCATGCCGATTGCGCTGTTTATGGGTATTTACACGCGTTATATCCGCCCGGGCAAAATCGGCGAGATTTCCATCGTCGGCTTTATCCTGCTGATGTTGGCCGTGATATATGGCGAAGACGTGGCGCACAGTTCATTTGGCCACTGGTTCGACCTTGACGGTATCCAGCTCACTTGGGCGATTATGATTTACGGTTTCGTGGCTTCGGTATTGCCGGTTTGGTTGCTGCTGACTCCGCGCGACTATCTCTCTACCTTCCTGAAAATCGGAACGATTGTGGCCTTGGCTTTGGGCATCGTGATTGTTAATCCAGATCTGCGTATGCCTGCCGTAACCCACTTTATCGATGGTTCCGGCCCCGTATTCTCCGGCGCACTGTTCCCGTTCTTGTTCATTACCATCGCCTGTGGTGCGGTTTCCGGCTTCCACGCGCTGATTTCTTCCGGTACCACACCGAAAATGGTTGAGAATGAAGAACACGTCCGCATGATCGGCTATGGCGGTATGATTATGGAAAGTTTTGTGGCCATTATGGCTCTGGCCGCCGCCTCGTCGCTTGATCCGGGTGTGTACTTCGCCATGAACAGCCCGGCTGCCCTGATCGGTACGGATGCCAACACAGCTGCCGAAGTGATTACAACCAAACTCAACTTCCCTGTCGATGCTGCAACCTTGCTGCACACGGCAAAAGAAGTGGGTGAAAGCACCATCCTTTCCCGTGCCGGCGGTGCACCAACCCTCGCAGTCGGTATGGCGCACATCATGAGCCAGTTGATTCCGGGCGAAGCCATGATGGCATTCTGGTATCACTTTGCCCTGCTGTTTGAAGCCTTGTTCATTCTGACCGCCGTTGATGCCGGTACACGCGTCGCACGCTTCATGATTCAAGACTTGGGCAGTATCTTCTACAAACCTTTCGGTAACACCGACTCTATCCCTGCCAACCTGATTGCGACCTTCTTCGCCGTGGCATTGTGGGGTTACTTCCTCTACACCGGCGTGACCGACCCGTTGGGCGGCATCAACTCGCTCTGGCCTTTGTTCGGTATCGCCAACCAAATGCTGGCAGGCGTAGCCTTGATTATGTGTACCGTCGTATTGGTGAAAATGAAGCGCGACCGTTACATTTGGGTAACACTTGTTCCAGCCTTCGGCGTACTGTTTGTAACCTGCTACGCCGGTTTGCAAAAACTGTTCCACAGCGATCCGCGCGTCAGCTTCTTGGCGCATGCCGGAAAATTCCAAACTGCTTTGGATGAGGGTAAAGTATTGCCGCCGGCCAAAGACATCGGCGAAATGTCGCAGATTATCTTCAACGACTACATCAATGCCGGCCTGACCGCATTGTTCCTCTCCGTTGTCGTCGTCGTAGCCATCTACGGCTTACGCACCGCCCTGAAAGCACGTAAAGTGGCTTGGCCGACCGCGAAAGAAATCCCTGCGGTATACCGCGACGGCAAACAACCGGAGGCACAAGGTGAAGCGTAAACTTGCCGCCTGGTGGAAAACCGCCAGGCTGACAGCCAACCTGATGGCGGGTGTGCCGGATTATGAAAACTACGTTGCCCAACAACGCAGGCATAATCCGAACGCTCCCGTGATGACCGAGCAGCAATTCCAAGACTATTGCCGTAAACGCCGCTGCGGCGCAAACGGCGGGCGATGCTGCTGAGGCATAGTGCCATAATGAAGCAGGCCGTCTGAAAAGCCATAAACGGTTTTTCAGACGGCCTTTTTGTATTCGGACGGTTAGGCGGTTACCGAATATACGCTTTCAGACGGCCTTTCTTTGTCCGCAATCAGTTTCACCACGGCGGCGGCCAAGCCTTTCCTGTCCATGTAGTCGCGCGGGATTTCGTCGATGGCGGTGTGCAGCGTATAGCTGTCGCTGCCGCTGTTGCCCAAGCCGCACGGGCGCAGGATGGTCCAGTGCAGGCCGCTTTGGCGCAGGTGGTTTTCCGCTTCGGTTTTGGCCTGAACCGCTTCGCCCAATGCCTGTTTGAACATTGCGTTCGTGTTTTCCCACTGTTCACCGCAGCCCATGCTGGTTACGAGTATCAGGCGGGCTTGGGGGGCGTGGGCGGCCACCGCGTCGATGATGTTGATGTTGCCGGCCGCATCGCTGCGTACGCCCGCTTCGTTTTTGCCGCCGACAAAGCTGACGACAGTTTGCGGTTTGCTGTCGCGGATGACGGCGGCGCAGGCTTGCGCGTCAAGCACGTCGGCCGTTGCCGTATTTGCGCCGTGTTGTTTGAAAAACGGGTCTTCGGCCTGTTCGGGACTGCGCAGGACGGCGGTGAGGCCGTCTGAAAAACCGTCCGACAGCAGGCGCGTTATCAGTTCTCGGCCGCTTTTGCCGTTCGCACCGAATATGGTCAGCATGGTTACGCCCCTTTCCCTTCCGCAAACAGCGCGCGCATGGCTTCGATTTGGTTTTGGCGCAATTCGCCGTTTTCATCGCGGCCGACATAAATTTTGAACATCGCGCCGCCGCTGCGGTTGATGAAGTTGAGCGAAACCGTGTCTTTGCCCATAAACGGGCGTTCGACCAAATAAACCGCCGTGCAGTTTTCATAATAAATATGGCCGTGGATGCCGCCCGGTTCGGCTTCTTTAAAATTGTAGAAGCCGCGTCCCACGCTGCCGTCCGGCAGTTTGCCGGTTACTTCGGCAATCACGTCGGACGTATGGGCGATAAACGTAACCGCTTCGTCCCATTTGGCGATTGCCTGCATGATTTCGACAAAACGTCCGCCGTCCGTTTTTTTCACCGTGCCGGCGGGCAGGCAGTTGATGACTTCTTCAAAACTGCATTGGAAGCGTCCGGCCAGCATTTCGAGAATCTGGCCGGGATTTTCGGCCAGTGAGTTGCGCAATACCGTTTGTTGTTCGGCAGACAGGGGGTTAGGCATAGATTGCTCCTTTTCTTCGTTTGCGGGTAGGGCAAGCATCAGCTTGCGGGTTAAGGTGGGCGACCAGTAGCGGCCGCTGGTGTTTAAATGAATCAGGCCGTCCGAATCGGGTTTGCCGGTCAAACCGAGTTCCGCCCACTGCGCCAGCAGGGCCTGCGCGCGCGGCTGCCCGTCAAACAGGCGGCTGTCTATGGTTCCGGTTTCGATATCGTGCTGCAAACGGCCGAGCAGGTATTTGTTTCCGCTGTGGCGGCTCATGTAGGAGATGTTTTTTTGGCCGGCGGGCGTGGCAAGGTAACTGTCCAAATCGCTTTGCACCTGATAGCTGTATCCGCCGCCGTTGCCGCCCGCGCCCGAACCGAAGGCCAGGCAGGCCATATTCGACTTGACCAGGCGGTTGTACAGGTTGCGTTCGCCGCGTTCGGGATAGGCGAAGTGGTTGTTGCTGATTTGCCGCCAGCCCTGTTGCGCCAAATACTCGACCGTATAGGCATATTGCAGCGACTGCGTGTCGAAGCCGGCCGGCGGCGGAAACGCGCCTTTTTCTATCATGCGGTTGATGGGCAGGAAGGGATAACAGTTGAAGGCGTAAGTATCGAGACCCGACAGCGGCAGGGCGGCCGCTATGCGCAAATCGTTACGCCAGATTTCATCGTCCTGACCCGGCAGGCCGAAAATCAAATCGGCTACGGTTACGGCATCCAGCCTGCCCAGTTTTTCCAAATAGGCGGCCGCTTCTTCGCCGCTGTGTTTGCGTCCCAAGCGGCGGCGGATGGCGGTATCGAAAGTCTGCACGCCGATGGAAATGCGGTTTACCCCCGCATCGATGCAGGCTTGCGCCTTGGCTATATCGAAATGGCTCATGCGGCCTTCCAGCGTGAACTCGCAATCGTCGGCCAGCGGCAGATAACGGTAGCAGGCTTTGATGAGTCGGACCAAATCGTCGGTCAAAAGCGCGGTGGGCGTGCCGCCGCCGAAATAGACGGCGCGGATTTTGCCGTTTCCTTGGCGGATTTCGGCTTCCTGCGCCAATTCGGCGATGATTTTATCGGTATAGGTACGGCTGTAATCGTCTTTCCAGGCGTTGCGGTAGAAGCCGCAGAAAACGCAATGGTTGGCGCAGAACGGGATATGCAGGTAGGCCAAGGTATCTTCCTGCAAAACCGTTTGCGCCTGCTCGCGCCAAAGCCGCTGCCACTCATCGGACGGCACGTCGATGCCGCCCCACACAGGCATCAGTGCCTGCCGCTCGGGAAAAGCATCCGGTACGGCTTGCCCGTTGCTGATTTTTATTTCTCGTTTCATGGCATCATGAATCAAATAATAACGGTTATTATTTTGTGTAAAAAATGAGATATTGTTTTTGATTCATGTCAAATAATAGAGAATTATTATTAAATTTGATAGATATTATTTAAAAGTGGGGTTTATATAGGAGGAATTAAGGATTTTAATATTTTTTTAAATTATATAGTTATGTTTGATAAATGGTGTGTGTAATGCGGGTGGAGTGATTTATAGAAACCGATTCACCGGGCACTTTGCATATTCAAAAATTATCTCTCCTTAAGGTTAAGGAGGCAGACAAGTTAAAACGGATTGGCGGTTTATGATTCGGTTTTGATTGCATCGTTTCCGCACCGGTAATACAGAGAGGCCGTCTGAAACTTTTCAGACGGCCTCTATTGGAATACCGGAAAACCGTTTTACAACACTGATTTCACAGTATCCACCACATTTTCCACAGTAAAGCCGAATTCTTTGAACAGCAGTTCGGCAGGGGCAGATTCGCCGAAGCGGTTGATGCCGACGACTGCGCCGTTCAATCCGACGTATTTGTACCAGCCGTCGGCGTGTCCGGCTTCTACGGCGATGCGCGGCAGGCTTTCGGGCAGGATGGCGGTTTTATAGGCGGCGTCTTGGCGGTCGAAGACGTTGGTGGACGGCATAGAAACGACGCGTACGGCGATGTTTTGCGCGGCGAGGGCTTTTTGCGCTTCTAAAGCCAGCTCGACTTCAGAACCGGTAGCAATGATGACGGCTTGGGCGTTGCCTTGGGCTTCGCTGATGACGTAGCCGCCGCGTTTGATGTCGTTCAGTTGTTGTTCGTTGCGCGCTTGGAATTTCAGGTTTTGGCGGCTGAAAATCAGGCAGGACGGGTGGTCTTCAGCTTTTATCGCTTCCGCCCATGCGACCAATGATTCGGCGGTGTCGCACGGACGCCATACGTCCATATTCGGAATCAGGCGCAGGGTGGCGGTTTGCTCGACGGGTTGGTGGGTCGGGCCGTCTTCGCCGAGGCCGATGGAATCGTGGGTGAAGACGAAGACGGGGTTGATTTTCATCAGTGCCGCCATACGCATGGCGTTGCGCTCGTATTCGCTGAACATCAGGAAAGTCGCGCCGAACGGACGCACGCCGCCATGCAGGGCGAGGCCGTTCATCACTGCACCCATGCCGAACTCGCGCACGCCGTAGTGAACGTAGTTGCCGCCGCCGTTACGGGTAATAGATTGGCTGTTTGACCAGCTTGTGAGGTTGGACGGGGTCAGGTCGGCAGAACCACCAACCAGTTCGGGCAACTCTTTAGCGAGGATTTCGATGCTGTTTTGGCTGGCTTTGCGGGTGGCGATGGTTTCGGCTTTGGCACACACTTCTTTCAATGCGGCTTGAACGTATGCATCGAAATTGTCCGGCAGTTTTTTATCCATGCGGCGCACGAATTCTGCGGCCTCGGCAGGATATTTTGCTTGGTATTGCGCAAACAGCTCGTTCCATTCTGCTTCCAGTTTCGCGCCTTTTTCTTTTGCATCCCATGCAGCATAGATTTCTTGCGGGATTTCAAATGCAGGGTAAGTCCAGCCCAAATGTTTGCGCGTGGCTTCGATTTCATCCGCACCCAAAGGCGCGCCATGGGTTTTGTGGCTGCCTTCTTTGTTGGCACTGCCTTTGCCGATTAAGGTTTTGCAGCAGATGAGGGACGGTTTGCCGGTTTCGGCGCGGGCGGCTTCAATGGCCGTCTGAATGGCGGCGGTGTCGTGGCCGTTTACGTTGGGAACGACATGCCAGCCGTAGCTTTCAAAGCGTTGCGGGATGTTTTCGGTAAACCAGCCGTCCACTTTGCCGTCGATGGAAATATTGTTGTCATCATATAAAACAATCAGTTTGCCCAAGCCTAAGGTGCCGGCGAGCGAACAGGCTTCGTGCGATACGCCTTCCATCATACAGCCGTCGCCCATGAAGACATAGGTGTAGTGATCGACGATGTTCAAACCGTCTTTATTAAATTCGGCGGCAAGGATTTTTTCGGCCAATGCCATACCCACCGCGTTGGCAATGCCTTGTCCCAACGGACCTGTAGTGGTTTCCACGCCGTCGGTGTAGCCGTATTCGGGGTGGCCGGGGGTTTTGCTGTGCAGTTGGCGGAAGTTTTTCAAGTCTTCAATGCTCAGGTTGTAGCCGGTCAGGTGCAGCAGGCTGTACAACAGCATGGACGCGTGGCCGTTGGAGAGGATGAAGCGGTCGCGGTTGTAGAATTTGGGGTTGGCGGGGTTGTGGCGCAGGAATTTCGTCCACAATACTTCCGCCATTTCCGCCATACCCATGGGCGCACCAGGGTGGCCGGAGTTGGCTTTTTGAACAGCATCGACTGAGAGGAAGCGGATGGCGTTGGCAAGTTGGGAGGGCATGGTGTTTCCTAATAGTTGGGTTTGAAATGGGTTTGTAGGCCGTCTGAAAAACGAGTCGGCTATTCGCCGCTTAACAGGCTGTAATTTTCGTAGACAGATTCGACGAGCGGGCTAAAGTCATCGGCGGGGAAATGGGCATGGCCGATGCCGATTAACCGGCTTAAAGGGTCGTCCGTATTGGCGGGTTCGGCATCTTCGTCGGTAACAAAATCCTGCCGTGCGCGCGCTATCATGCCTTGCACGTATTTCGCGCCCGCGCCGAGGCCGGTGAGTTTGCCGGCCGCATAGGCATCAATGTCGTCGGCGTCCATCAGGCACACCAGCCGGCCGAAGCCGAAGCAGTAGCCGTAGAAGGTGAAGCCCGCCACTTGAAACAGCAGTTCGTCGTTGATATCCCAGCGCGGGTCGTTTGTGATGGCGGAGAAAAGGCGGTTTGCTTTGTCGTGGAAGGCTGGTTGCATGGCGGATTCCTGAGGAACGGGCGGTTTTGCCCGAGCTGTTCGCGATGAATGGGGGATGAAAAACGGTGCAAATTATAGCCGAAGCCATGCTTTTTTCCTACAAGGCGGATTGGTGCGGGGGAGGGAAATTTAAGTGTTTCGGTGAAAGCGGATGTCGGGCGCATGCGTTGAAAGCATCGGGAAAACAGTTTGCCGTGGCATGGTGTTGATGTTGCGGCGGACGAGGCATGATTGAGGCCGTCTGAAAAGATGTTTGCACGTTTTCAGACGGCCTTTTAAGCGGTTGGAGACGGGTTTGTATGTTTCCTTTATTTTTACCTCGCCGCCGCGCCGGCGGCGGTTTTGCGGATAGGCCTTGCTTGAAAGGAATGGCGGCTTCTTTTGATAAAGAGGCCTCGGCGATTGTCGACCCGGATTGGAGGCCGTCTGAAAAGCGGGGCTGCTTCAGCGGCGGCCTTCCACATCGATAATCAGCACTTCCGATTGCGATCCGAGCCGTAGCGGGATGCCCCAGAAGCCGTAGCCGGAAGTAACGAAAAAGTGGCCGTTGCCGATTTTTTCATAGCCGTAGTGCAGGCGGTTGATGGCGCGGACGATGAAGTTGGCCGGAAAAATCTGGCCGTTGTGGACGTGGCCGGAAACTTGGATGTCGATGGGCAGGGTCGAATGCAGTTCGATTTCCGAAGGGCGGTGGTCGAGCAGGACGACGGGTTTGGATGTGTCGGCCTGCTTCAGCAGTTCGGCGGTTTTCAGACGGCCTTTGTCCAAATCGTCGGGACGGCCGATAACGGTCAGGCCGCCCGTTTCAATGATTCCGTCGTTTAGCACCGTGATGCCCGCCGCTTCGATGGCGCGGGTAATCTGCCGTTGTGCGCCGAACAGGTCGTGATTGCCCAATGTGGCGTATACGCCCAGCGGTGCGCGCAGTTTGGACAGGTGCGGCTGCATGTGTTCGGCTTCATAAGCGGCGGTGTCGTCGTCCATGATGTCGCCCGGCAGCAGGATGATGTCGGCTTTTTCCTGTTGCATGATGCCGGCCAGTTTGTCGAGTTGGCGCGCGCCGAACAGGATGCCCAGGTGAAGGTCGCTGGCTACGCCGATGCGCAGCGGTTTGGCCAAAGGCTTGTCCAATACCACGCGGTAGTGGCGGACGGTCGGGAGATAGGCGTTGTAGAGCGACAGGCAGAACAGCGAAGCCACCGCCGCAGGTGCGGCAATACGCAGGATGCACCGGAGTTTTTCGTCGGCCACGCGCTTGCGCAGCAGCAGTTTCAATAACCAAACAAACAAGGCGGCAAAGCCGGTATACAGCAGCAAGACCATCCACAGTGCGGTCAGGCGGAAAGAGCCGTGCCACAGCCTGAAGAGGGAGAGGATTATCAGGCTATTGCCGAAGGCAAACAGGGCGAGGCAGAGCAGCCGGCGGCCGCGTTTTTTCAGACGGCCTTCAAACTGCCAGCATAAGGCTTTGTAAAAACCGTAGGTAAACGGCTGCATCAATAAGACAAACAAGGTCAGGAAGGAGAGGAATTTCATGTATGCGTTGCGTGTGTGGTGATTCGGACGGATTGTATGCCGTCCGGCGCGGGTGGCGGCAGGGTTTTATGATAAGAAAGCCGCCCGCGGATGCATACCTCGTGGCGGCTGAAAGCTGATGATGCGGGTGTTTAGTATTTCACGCGCACGCCCGCGGATACTTCGTGGGTGTGTACTTTTACACCGTCGAATTTGCCCCAGTGGTTGTAGCGGTAGCCCGCATCCAGGGCGATGTTTTGATTGATGTCGTAACCGATGCCCGTCATCACGCCCAAACCGGTTTTGGTTTTGCGGGTTTCATAACGTTCGATGAAGTTTGAACTGTATTCCGTTGTGTCAAACGATACGCGGTTGAGGCCTACGCGTGCGCCGACATAAGGTTTAACAGGGGATTGCAGGTTGATGTCGTAAATGGCGGAAACACCGAAACTTTGGAATTTGGCTTTCGCATCATAATTGGTGGAGCTGCTGATTCTGCCGCTTTCTTTGTGGGATTTGTAGTGGGTGTAGTCGGCTGCCACACGGAAATCGCCAAAGTCGTAACCGCCCGACAGGCGCGGACTGAAGCCTTTTGCCGTCACGCTTTCGCCGTAAGCCTTGCCTTTTACCGAAGCATGGCCGACATCACCTTGGATATAAAATCCACGGTGTTCGTCTGCCAGTGCGACGGCGGGAAGGGAAAGGGCAACCAGTGTAGTCAGAATTTTTTTCATGATGTTGTTCCTCGTAGGTGGAAAAAATTATTGATGGCCATCAGGCTCTCTGCAACTGTTGGTTGTTTGGATTGTATTGCGTTTCGTCTGTTACAACAATCACAGTTTTCATTGAAAAATTGCAAGCCGCCCGAAGTTTGGCACTTCGGGCGGCTTGCGTGAATACCGATGGTTTGAAAAATTAGAATTTCACACGTACACCGGCGGATACTTCGTGAGAGTGTACTTTCAAGCCATCGAATTTGCCCCAGTGGTTGTAGCGGTAGCCAGCATCCAAGGCAACATTTTGGGTGATGTCGTAGCCGACGCCGGCCATCACGCCAACACCAGCTTTGGTTTTACGGAAAGATTCAGTTTCGTGGTAGCCGGTACTCCGGAAATCGTCGCTATAAGAAATGCGGTTAAGACCCAAGCGTGCGCCGACATAAGGTTTAACCGGGGAATTTAAGTCGAAATCATAAATGGCGGAAACACCAAAGCTTTGGAATTTGATTTTTGCGTCAAATGTGTAAAGCGGATCGCGTTCATGTTCTTTCAAAGTTTTATAGTGGGTGTAATCGGCAGCTACGCGGAAATCACCGAAATCATATCCGGCAGACAGGCGCGGGCTAAAGCCTTTGGCACTGCTTTTACCGCCATCATCTTTGGTTTTAATGGTTGAGTGGCCGAGATCGCCTTGAACATAGAAACCACGGTTGTCATCTGCCAATGCGACAGCGGGAAGGGAAAGGGCAACTAAGGTAGCGAGAACTTTTTTCATGATGTCATCCTCAATAATTGGATAGAAAATTATTAGTAGTCAAACGGCTTGCAACCGCCGACGGGCCGATTGTATTGTGTTATGACGGTTTAAACAATGTTTGGATGGTTTGATATGGCTGAGGAGCTTCAATACCGCAATAAAAGGCGCAGCATGTCTTGGAGGCCGTCTGAAAACCATCTGCCGCAGCAATACAAAGATTTATAAAAAGCATTGCAACAAATCATTTAAAAACAACCGTCCCCGTTCGGTCGGGCGGAACACGGTCGGGTCGGTTTCCAGCAGACCTTTTTGCCTTGCCGTTTCGATTTGCGCCATGATTTTGGCGGCGGGTACGCCTGTGCGTTCCTGCAACATCGCGGCGGGTACGCCGTCGGTCAGGCGCAAGGCGTTCATCATGAATTCGAACGGCAAATCTTCGGCGGCGACGGTTTTGCGTTCAACGGCTTCACTCGGCTGACTTTGCATTAAGGCGAGGTAGTCGTTGGGATGGCGGCGGCGGACGGTGCGCTCGATGCGGTCGGGGTAGGAAATTTTGCCGTGCGCGCCCGCGCCTATGCCCAAATAATCGCCGAACTGCCAGTAGTTCAAATTGTGGCGGCACTGCATGGCGGGTTTCGCAAAAGCCGATGTTTCGTAGTGGACAAAACCCGCGCCTTCCAGCGCGCCGTGTACCGCGTCTTCGATGTCGAGGGCGGCTTCGTCTTGCGGCAAACCCTTCGGCGGCGTATGGCCGAACGGCGTGTTCGGCTCCATGGTCAGATGATACGCGCTGATGTGGGCCGCGCCCGTGGCGATGGCAGTTTGCACGTCGTCCAAGGCCGTCTGAACGGTCTGGTTCGGCAGGGCATACATCAAGTCGATATTGACTTTATCAAATAATTTCAAGGCGGTAGCTATGGCGGTTAAGGCTTCTTTGCCGTTGTGGACGCGCCCCAGCCGTGCAAGCATATCGTCGTTGAAACTCTGCACGCCAATAGAAAGCCGCGTGATACCCGCATCTTTAAATCCTTGAAATTTCTCGATTTCAAACGTACCGGGATTGGCTTCCAAAGTAATTTCCGCTTCCGGCTGCAAGCGCAACAGCGAACGCACGCCGCTTAACAAACGGTCAATCGATTCCGCCTGAAACAGGCTGGGCGTACCGCCGCCGAAAAATATCGTTTCCACCGGCCTGCCCCAAATATTGGGCAATTCGAGCTGCAAATCGGTCAGCAGCGCGTCGATATAGGCGGCTTCGGGCAATCCGTTTTTCAGGCTGTGGGAATTGAAGTCGCAATACGGACATTTTTTGATGCACCACGGGATGTGGATGTAGAGCGACAGGGGCGGCAGGGCGGTCAGTTGTCCGGGGCGTTGGAAAGTGATTTGGGTCATGGTATGTTTTTGGGATTGAGGTCGTCTGAAATTTTTTCAGACGGCATCTGTGGTATTAAGTTTCGTCTCAGATGGTTTTATTGGCCCGCTGCAAGGATACACCATATTGTTTCGATACTTTTTCAAAATCGGCTGTGTCTTGTTGCGGGATGATGATAAAGGTGTAGTAGTCGCTTCCCGTGTCTGCACTGTAAAGTACCGCTCCGGCGGCTTCAAATAAGGGATATACGGCCCTTGCCAGCTCATCGGGCAGATCTTCTTCAAGCTGCTGTTCGGTCCAATTCAGGGCGACATTAAAACGTTGCGCCATTTCTGCGATGCAGTCAATAAAACCTTCCCCATCTTTCCAATCAACGGAAAACAGATGTGTGTAGTCTTCGAGGTTATTGTGTAGGATGAAGCCTTCGGTTAAGAGGTTTTTAAATACGGCGGTTTCGTTATTTTCTTCCTGCGTGTTATTTTCCCCGTCTTCATCTTCCTCTATTAAGTCTTGATGGATATTTTCGATAATGATGCCAACGGTTTCCGGCCGGTCGCGGTAAATAACATCCAGCCAATGCCGGAAAAGTGTTTCATGATTTTTTAATGGGCGGAACAATGTATAAATAAACAAACAGATAAAAAATAAAGGGAACATCAACCATATCAATAAACGCAGTAAAACGACAATGACGGGCAGAAAAGGCTTTGAGACAAACAACAAAGTTTTAGAAATAAACAGTAACAAAATTAATGACAAAGTTACTATAGACGACAATATCAAACGGATAGTTTGCATCAGCAGAATAAAGGGCAGCAAGAGCAGTTTCAAAAGTTGATGGCGGGAATGGGCCATAAATTCGTTTTCCTTTCGGTACAAGGACAATTACAGGCCGTCTGAAAAGACGTTTTGGGGTTTTCAGACGGCCTGTATACTTTATAAGGCTTCAATTTTTCTCAACAATTCCCGCAACGCCTGCCCCCTGTGGCTTTCGGCGTTTTTGATTTCGGGGTCAAGCTCGGCGGCGGTGCAGTTGTGTTCGGGCAGGTAGAAATGCGGGTCGTAGCCGAAGCCGTGGGTTCCTGCGGCTTCGGCCTGCCATTGGCCGCGCCAGATGCCTTCGGCGATGATGGGTTGCGGGTCGTTTTCGTGGCGGACGAGGACGAGGACGCAGACGTAGTAGCAGCTTTTATCGGCTTTGTCGGCGAGGTGGTCTGAAAGGCGCTTGTTGTTGGCGGTATCGGATTTGGGATTGGCTCCGGCATAGCGGGCGGAGAGGACGCCGGGTGCGCCGTTTAATGCGGCGGTGCAGATGCCGGAGTCGTCGGCGAGCGCGGGCAGGCCGCTGTGTTTGGCGGCATGGCGGGCTTTGGCGAGCGCGTTTTCGATGAAGGTGTGGTACGGCTCGGGGCATTCTGGTGTGTCGAACTGGGATTGCGGCAGGACTTCGATGTTCAAATCGGCGAAGAGGCGGGTAAATTCTTTGAGTTTGCCTGCATTGCCGCTGGCGAGGACGATTTTGTCGAACATGGGTTTTCCTTAGCGGGATTGGTTTTGCTGTTCGCGCATTACTTTAGCGCGGGCGTGTTCGCGGACGAAGAGGCCGAGGCAGGCGACTTGGCCGAAGACGGCACCGAATGCGAATAGGAAGGCGGCGACGGCGAATTGTTTGCTTTGAATGGAAAGCAGGTACGCGCCCAGAGTTACCAATGCGATGAAGAGCAGGGTGAAGAGGACAGTCAGGATGAGGAAGGTTCGGCGTTTGGTCATGGCGGTAAACGGGGTTAGTTGTTCGGGAGGCCGTCTGAAAAGCGGGAAGTGTGTTTTCAGACGGCCTTTTTTGTTTATTCCGCCGTTTCCAGCCTGTCGAGCAGGGCTGCTGCGGCGGCGGAGACGAGGCGGAAGGTTTCGGCGAAGTCGCCGGTGTACCAGGGGTCGGGCACGGCCTGATAGCCGCTGTCGGGAATCAGGTCGGTGAGTTTGAACTGTTTTCCGGGGCGGCTGCCGAACTGCCGTTCCAGTTCGGCCAGGTTGTCGTCGTCCATGGCGATGATGAGGTCGTAATGCGCCGGGTCTTTGCGGCGGATTTTGCGGCTGGAAAATCCGTCGGCGGCAATGCCGTGCGCCTTGAGTTCGGCCTTGGTGCCTCGGTGCATGCCTTCGCCGTCATGCCAGCCGGACGTGCCCGCGCTGGCGGTTTCGACGAGGTGCGACAGGCCGCGTTCGGCGGCTTGGTGGCGCAGGACGTATTCGGCCATCGGCGAGCGGCAGATGTTGCCGAGGCAGACAAACAGGATGCGGTGTTTGTTCATGAGTGTCTGCCGTCGCCGTAGAGCGGGTTGTGGCCGGGCAGTTTGACCGCTTGCGAGTAGGTGGGCAATTCGTCGTTTTCGCCTATGGGGTCGTGCAGCAGGCGGATGTTTTCCACTTGGCATTCGGCCAGCAGGTCGAGGAAGTTTTGCTGCACGATTTCGATTTTGTCCATCGGCGAGAGCGGCCAGGTGAAGGTTTGCGGCTGGAGTTCGAACTGGCTGTCGGTGGCGTTGAAGCCGAATACGAGCCTGCCGCCTTCTTGTGCGGCCATAACGACGCCGACGCGCGGGCTTTGCAGGCGGATGGAGCGGATGGAGTTGGCGGTGAAAACGTCCAAAGCCATACGCAGGCGCATGTGGCCGGCATCGGTGAGTGCGGCGGGCGGGCTGTCGGGGGAGAGGGGGTTGGCAAACAGGGTTACGCCGGGGGCGGACAGGGCCTGCTGCCATACCTGCATCAGCGGCAGGGCGGCTTCTTGAAGGTTTTTGCCCAAGGCGGCGGTCAGTTCGCGGCCGCCGTAGCCCAGAGCGAAGGCTGCGCTGACGGATTGGCCTTCGACCAGCGGCAGGCTGTCGTTTTGCGGCAGCGAGGCGGCGAATTCTGCGGCGGCTTCGGCGTTTTGTTTGGCTTTGAACCATTGTCCGGCGTTGATTTCGGAGATTTGTCCGGCGGTGAACAGTTGCGGCAGCCAGGTGGCGCGGGAGAGGGCGCGGGTGTGCGGGTAGTTGGCCAGGCAGGCGGAAAGTTCGGGTGCGGGTGCGGCGGCGGTGAGGGCGGCGGCTTGTTTGCAGCCGGCAACCAGAATCACGGGCAGGGCGAACCATTGTATTTCTTCGTCGGTTTTGGCCTGCAATACGTCGTTGAGCGCGGCCATCATGGTGCCGTATGCGGTCTCGCTTGGGGTCATGCTGAGGGCGACGGAAAGGTTGAGGTAGAAATTTTGCGACAGCATGCCGTAAATCTGCGCGCGCAGTGCTTCTGCGGCCAGTTTGCCCTGTGCGCCGCCGCGCGCGGCCTGTTCGGCGTGCATCAGCAGTTCGCGCTTGACGGGTTCGGCGGGGTAGGGGCGGGTGTCGGGGAGATAGCGGTGTTCTGACATGGTGTTTCTGCCTTTGTTTTGATGTGTCGGGTGAAAGGCGGCGATTATAACGCAAACCGTATCTTGAAAGGCCGTCTGAAAGCATCGGGACGTTTTTCAGACGGCCTTTTTCCACCGCGTGGGGCGGAGGCGGGTTTTACGGTAAAATGGTGCCGATTTTACGACACCGGAAACAAGGAGCGACCATGTCCGCCGAGCTGGAAAAACAATTGCTGCCGCACCGCAATGCGATAGACGAAATCGATGCCTCCGTTTTGAAGCTGCTGAACGAACGCGCCGTCCATGCGCGCGCCATCGGCGAATTGAAGGGGACGGGCGCGGTATACCGCCCCGAACGCGAGGCGCAGGTGTTGCGGCGGATTAAGGAATTGAACCGGGGGCCGCTTTCGGACGAAGGCGTGGCGCGGCTGTTCCGCGAAGTGATGAGCGAATGCCTGGCGGTGGAACGCCCGCTGACCATCGCCTACCTCGGCCCGGCCGGCACGTTTACCCAGCAGGCGGCCGTCAAGCATTTCGGCCACGCCGCCGACACGGTGGGCTGCAATACGGTGGACGAATGTATGCGGCAGGCCGAATCTGATCAGGCCGATTATGCCGTCGTGCCGCTGGAAAATTCCACCGAAGGTTCGGTCGGCCGCACGCTGGATTTGCTGGTGTCCTCGCCGCTTCGGGCCTGCGGCGAAGTGGTGTTGCGCATCCACCACCAGTTGTTGCGCAACCGCGAGGGGCTGGACGGCGTGCAAACCGTTTACGGCCACGCGCAGGCCTTAGCGCAGTGCCACGACTGGCTGGGCAAAAACCTGCCGGACAGCATCGTCCGCGTACCGGTGTCGAGCAATGCCGAAGCCGCGCGGCTGGCGGCGGCAGACGGCTCCGCGCTGGCCGTTGCGGGCATAACCGCCGCCGAAATCTACGGCCTTACCGTTTTGGCGCGGAACATCGAAGACGAGCCGAACAACACCACGCGCTTTCTGGTTTTGGGCAAACAGGACACTGCGCCGAACGGGCGCGACAAAACCTCGCTGCTGTTTTCCACCCCCAACCGAGCCGGCGCCGCCGCCGAACTGCTCACGCCGTTCAGCGAGGCGGGCATTTCGATGACCAAATTCGAAAGCCGTCCGAGCAAAACCGGCTTGTGGGAATATGTGTTCTTCATCGACATCGAAGGGCATAAGGACGATGAAACCGTCCGCCGCGTCTTGGCGCGTTTTGCCGAGCGCAACGTCTTCGTCAAAATCATCGGCTCTTACCCCGTGGCCGTGCTGTGATGGCGAAACCGGGGAAACGCCCCGTGCGGCAGCCCCTTTCAGACGGCCTCCATGCCTTCAACACCCGACTAAGGAAACAGAGATGGAAAATATCTTATTGCGGCAACTGGAAAACGTGCTTTGCGAAGGCATGAAGGTTCCCGAAGAGTTGCGCCGGCTTTATCAATGGATTGAAGACAACGGTTTTTACGAAGACCACGAAGGCATCCGCTACGGCTATCTGTACCCGCAGCAGGCGTTACGGGACAGTTGGACCGATACCGAACGTGAAGGCGGCACCATCATCTCGTTCTACGTCGACAGCAGAGAGGAACAGGACGAGACCGTTACCCGCTACTACGGCAATAAGAATGAAGAAATAAGCAGCCGTCTGTGCATATTCAGCCAAACGGGCGCGGAAGGTTCGATGGGCGCGCTGTGGTTGGACGACGAAGGCGAAACGCGAATCGTCCACCTCGGCTCCGGTTCGGGTTCCACCATGCTGTGCACGTTGGCGCAAAACGGCTTGGATTTCCTGCGCCTGCTGGCCATCGGCTACGACGAAATCTGCTGGGATTCCGAACTGCCGCTGCCGCCGAACCACGACGAAGACGAACTCTTTGTCAAACCTAACCTGCCTTTCCGCACATGGGTGAAAAACACCTTCCGCACCACCATCCCCGAATTGGGCACGGAGATTGTTACCCCCGTACAGATGGGGGAGCAGGAAAGCAAGGGCGATTCGTTTGTCGAATGGTCGAACAAGGTAGTGAGGTAAAGCATGATGGAAAATCCCGCCTGCGGCTTCCAACCGGAAACCGCCCCGTCCCCGCCCGCCGCCTGCGCCATACTCGGCTTCGGCTACCTCGGCCGTCCGCTGGCCGAGCGGCTCTATCAGCACGGCTGCCGCGTCTCCGCCCTGAAAAGGCGGCTCACGTCCGACGACATCAACTTGCCCATCGTGCTGCACACCGCCGATTTAAACCAAACCCCGCTTTCAGACGGCCTCTTCGCCTGCTGGCAGGGCATTCCGACTTGGATTTGTCTGCTGCCGCCTTCGGCCTTCGCCGACTATCCCGCACTGATTGCGGCATGGGTCGCGGCGGCGGAACGATATGGTGCGGAACATCTGATTTTTACCGGCAGCATAGGCGTTTACGGGCGGCGGGAGCGGGTGTGCGACGAAGACAGCCCGCCCGATGACGAAGATGAAAAAGCCGTGCGGCTGCTGGCGGCGGAGCAGGCGGTGCGGGCAAGCAGCGTGGCCGCCACCGATATTTTGCGGCTGGGCGGCCTCTACGATGCCGAACGGCATCCGCTGGCGACCGTTGCCAAAAACGCAGGCCGTCTGAAAGGCGGGGAAGCGGTCAATATGCTGCACCGCGACCGCGCCGTTTCCGCCTTGTTTCAGACGGCCTGTACACCCGACGGACACCGCCTGAGGAATCTGGTGGAAACCCCGCACCCGTCCCGCCGAAGCTTCTACGCTGCCGAGGCCGCCAAACTCGGCCTGCCCGTGCCGCAATTTGCCGAAGGCGGCGGACGGGGCAGGACGGTGCAAACCCGATACGGCGATTTTTCTGCTATATTGCAGCTTGCCGATACGGCGGGATAAAACACACGGCCGGAGCGGGCAGTTTGAGGCCGTCTGAAAAAACGCCGGACAGACAGAGACACGCAACGCGACACCGCAGAAACAATGAGGTCGTCTGAAAGCAAAGCCCTAACGGAGCCTAACCGTTCAGACGGCCTCGAAAGACAGAAAACGATATGCCGACACTTTCCATATTCAACCACATCATCCGTCAAAACCCCGAAACGCAGGCAGTACTGGCGGGCTACAACGGCATCGTCCTCACCATCCGCGCCGCCGGTTTCACTCTGCACGGCCGCTTCAACAGCGAAGGCCTGCTCGAACACAGCCCGCACGCCGCAGATGCCGTGCTGGTGTTCCGCGACAGCGTATTGCGGAAAATGCTGAGCGGGCAGAAGCCCGGCGTGGGCGATTTTGAAATCGAAGGCGACATGGCCTTGGGCTTCAGGCTGCTGACCGTCATCGGCGGCCTGCGCTATCGGGCCGACCGCGATTTGAGCCGCCTGTTCGGCGAAGAGGCGGCGGAACGCATAGGCGGGCGCGGGCGGAAAATCGCCGGCACGCTGAAATCAATCGGCCGCAGCCTGTTGGAGCAGGGCGCGGACTTTTCCCGGGAACCCGAATCGCCCGTGGTTTCGCGCGAAGAATTCGAGCAGTGGGCGGAAGAGGTCGAACGCCTGCGCGACGACATCGCCCGCCTGCATGCGCGCTTGGATAAGTTTGAGCGCGATTGGTAAATTCGAATATCATTCAATAAAAGGCCGTCTGAAAGCCTGTTCCGCTTGGTTGGAACTTGGTTTTCAGACGGCCTTTTGTATTGGCCCGGCGGCTGTTTGCGCGGTCGGAACAGGGCCGGTCGCGGGATATTGTTCGGTCGGAAGAAGTATGCCCGTGCCGCGATGCCCGGCTTATGGTGAGTCAAAAAAGACTTTCAATGCCGTCCTTCACGCCTAGGCGGGAATGAGACGATTCGGCGTTTTCCATGTTGATTCCAGGCAAAAGGCCGCCGTCAAAAGGCCGTCTGAAAGTATGGCTTACTGCATGGAACGGCTTTCAGACGGCCTTTGCCGTTGAGGCGGCATTTGCTTTACGCCTGTCGGTTTTCCTGTTCCGAACCGTATTTGTCCCACAGCAGGCGCGGGTCGAAATAGTGAGCCGACAGCATGGTCAGCAGCACCACGAGGCAGAAATACAGCGAGGCGGGGCCGGGGGTAACGCGGGCGATGTTGGTGTGGAACGTGCTCATCAGGATGATGATGACGAAAATATCAATCATCGACCAGCGGCCGATTTTTTCCGTAATCCGGTAAATCAGGGAAACTTTGCGGATGTCGAACGGCACGCCGTAGCGGCTGCACAGCAGCAAAAAGGCCATGGCGAAAATCTTCAAGACCGGAATCATGATGCTCGCGCTGAAAATAATCGCCGCAATCGCGCGGTCGCCGCTGTCCCACATAAAGATGATGCCGTCCATGATGGTACTGATTTCGGTAACTGTCGGGTTGGAGGAAATCATAATCGGCAGCATGTTGGCGGGGAGGTAGAACATCGCCGCCGCCAGCAGGAAGGCCCACGACAGTTTCTCGCTGTTCGGCCTGCGGGTGAAAAGGTGGGTGCCGCACACTTGGCAGAGGATTTCTTCAGACGGCCTGAAGTAGCGGCAGTGGCTGCAACAGATTTTGCCTGTGTTGTCAGCATAAATCGTGGTGTGGCCGCGCAGGCGGTGGATTTGGTAATACACCCAGTGTTCGGGGACGGACAGCGTGGTCCGCAACAGCAGCAGCACCATCGGGAACATCAGCCAGAATGAGCTGCCGAAATCCACCTGCACCACGTCGCCCAGTTTGATGTAGGCGACTAGGGTTGAAATCAGGAAAACGTCGGCCATCACCCAGCTTCGCAGCCGGACCATCGTCCGCGTGGCCATCAACAGGCCGGGCAGGGGGCTTTGTATCGCCAGTGCGCCGTAAACGTAGAGGCACAACAGCAAAAACAGCAGCGGCAGGCCGAAAGTAAAGACGAACATGACTTCGGCCAAAAAACCGAAGTCCTGCAAAATCAATACTTTCAGCATAAACGGCAGCGTCAGCCGTTCATAAACGCCTATGGTGCTGACGGTCATGAACATGCCGCTGTACACGCACAGCAGCAGGATGAGCGTGGCCAGTGCCAGCGCGAGCGGGGTGGTAAAAGGACGGTTTTCCACCCGAACCAGTTCGTGATGGCAGCGGGGGCAGTCGGCCTGCCGCCCCTGGCCGAGCATCGGAATCTCAATCAGCAGGCCGCATTCGGGACAGTTCAGGCTGTGCGCGGGCAGCATCAGGCGGCGTAATTTCGGCCGATGCCGTCTGAAAAGATGTTGCGGCGCGGTTGTCTGGCGGAACAGGGACATGACGGATAAGGAAAAAACGGAAAAGGCGGATTATACGGATTTTGCCGGCCGGGCGGAAACCGGCGTGCGGAACGGAAAAAGGCCGTCTGAAAACAAGGTGTTTCAGACGGCCTGCAAATTCATTTTTTATTCGTCCTGCAATAAAACCGACGACCGCTGTGCTTTCCTCAACTCTTCCACTTCATCTAAGAGCCGCATAATCAAACCCAACGCCGGGATGCCGGCCTCAAAATCACGGCTCAGACGCTGTGCGCGGCGGATGCGTGCAAGGTCGAAACCGCTGAACATAGTTTGTTCGGGCTTACCGCCTATGCTGATGATGTCTTCCTCGATGAGTTCCAACAGCCAATCGCGGCGGCAATGGCTGACAGCAATGATTTCTTCAAAAGTCAATGTGATGTCGGTGGATTGCGTCATGGTTTATCCTTTCTTTCATGCGTGTTTCGCAGCGAAATGTTCTGCCAGTTTCTCCCATACGGCACGGTCGGCTTCACTTTCTGCAACAGGGACATTGATGCGGATATTCAAGTATAGGTCTCCCGCCTCTTTTGCCGGAATGCCCTTTCCTTTAAGGCGGATGGTTTTGCCGCTCTGAGTGTTGGCAGGCAGATTGACCTGTAAGCGACCGGATGCGGTAGGAACGATGATTTTGCCGCCCAATACCGCCTCCCATGGTTTGACGTCTATCGTCTGATATACGTCTTTTCTGTTTTTGACGTATAAGTCCGGCCGGTCGTGGAACTTGATTTTCAAGTACAAATCCCCGTTCGCTCCGCCGTTGCTGCCCGGCAATCCCTGCCCTGCCAAACGGATTTGCTGGCCTTCGGCGATGCCTTTGGGAATTTTGACGTTGAGGGTTTTGCTTTGGTAAGCCATACGGCTGTATTCGTCTAAAGTCGGCACATTCAAAGTCAGACTGCGCTCGGCACCGGTATAGGCTGCATAAATATCGATGCTCAATTCGGCGTGTTGATCCTCACCCTTGACGGGACCGCGCGGCTGCTCAGTACGGGAGCCGGCGTGGCGGAACGATGAAAACAAGTCTTCGAAATTAAAGTCGCCCGCGCCGAACGGCTCCCCTTCCCGATATTCATAACGGAAACTTCCACCTTCGAAACCGTTGCCGAACGGGTTCCCGCCTTGCCCGAACGGATTACCCCCTGCGTTGCGGCCATAAGGGTTTGCCAACATTTCATCATACTCGGCACGTTTCTCCTTGTCGGAAAGCGTCTCGTAAGCACGGTTGATTTCCGCCGTACGCTCAACGGCATCCGGCTCTTTGCTCACATCCGGATGGTATTTGCGCACCAGCTTTCGATAGGCTTTTTTGATGGTGACTTCATCCGCATCTTTAGCGACGCCCAATATTTCGTAATAATTTTTTTCTGCCATAGATTCAGTTCCGCAATATTGATAAAAATCCAGAATTTATTGTGTCCCAATTTGGGCCGTCTGTATATATTTCAAGTTTCAAGGCTTTTGACGGGATTTGGACCGGTTTTCCCAGGTTTCAGACGGCCTTCGGCAGGAGTGTGCCGGTCAGCCTAAAAACAGGCGGTAGGCCGGGTTGCCGGTTTGGTCTTCGCAGACGTAGCCCACGCTGTCGAGGAAGGCGGCGAAGGCGGTTTCATCCTCGGCGGGAACGTCGATGCCGACCAGGATGCGGCCGTAGTCCGCGCCGTGGTTACGGTAGTGGAATAAGGTGATGTTCCAGCTGCTCTGCATGTGGTTGAGGAAGTGGCGCAGCGCGCCGGGGCGTTCGGGAAATTCAAACGTAATCAGGCGTTCGTTTTTCACTTTGTGGCTGCGGCCGCCGACCATATAGCGGATGTGGATTTTGGCGATTTCGTCTTCGGTCAGGTCGGTATTGGGCAGGCCTGCGGCGGTCAGTTCGGCCGCGATGGCGGCACGGTCGGCCGAGCCTGTGGTTTGGATGCCGGCAAAGATGTGGGCGGTGTCGTCGTCGCCGTAGCGGTAGTTGAATTCCGTGATGCTGCGGTTGCCCAAGGTGTTGATGAATTTGAGGAAGCTGCCGGGGCGTTCGGGGATGGAAACGGCGAAAATGCCTTCGTTGCCTTCGCCCAGTTCGCTGCGTTCGGAAACGTGGCGCAGGCGGTGGAAGTTCATGTTGGCACCGCTGTTGATGGCAATCAGGGTTTGGCCTTCGCAGTTTTCGCGGGCGACATAGGCTTTCAGACCGGCCAAAGCCAATGCGCCGGAAGGTTCGGTGATGCTGCGGGTGTCGTCGAAGATGTCTTTCAGCGCGCCGCAGATGTCATCGGTGTCTACCAGGATGATGTCGTCCAAAAGGTCGCGGCAGATGGCGAAGGTGGTTTCGCCCACCAGTTTGACCGCCGTGCCGTCGGCAAACAGGCCGACGTCTTTCAGTTCCAAACGTTCTCCCGCTTCAATCGACCGCTTCATGGCGCAGGCATCGAATGTTTCCACGCCGATGACTTTGATTTCGGGGCGCACATTTTTGATAAAGGCCGCAATGCCCGCCGCCAGTCCGCCACCGCCGATGGGGACGAAAATGGCATCAATCGGCTTCGGATGCTGGCGGATGATTTCCATGCCGATGGTACCTTGTCCGGCGATGACGTCCGGGTCGTCGAAGGGCGGGATGTAGGTCAGGCCGCTTTCGGCCACCAGTCGGACGGCGTGGTCGTAGGCATCGTTGTAGGATGTGCCTTTCAATACGACTTTGCCGCCGCGTTCTTTAACGGCGTCTACTTTGATTTGCGGGGTGGTTTCAGGCATGACGATGGTGGCGCGGCAGCCCAGCGTTTGTGCCGAAAGGGCCACGCCTTGCGCGTGGTTACCCGCGCTGGCGGTAATCACGCCGCGTTCGAGTTCGGTCGGGCTTAAAGCCGCCATTTTGTTGTATGCGCCGCGTATTTTGAAGGAGAAAACGGGCTGCAGGTCTTCCCGTTTGAGCAGGATGTTGTTTTTCAGACGGCGTGAAAGATTGCGGGCGGGTTTGAGCGGGGTTTCGACGGCGACATCGTAAACGGAGGAGGTGAGGATGCGGGTGAGGTAGTCTGCGTAAGGGCGGGTGTCCATGATGTTAAATTTTTTTACGAAAGGTAAAACCATACCCGCAGGTTGGTGCGAACGCAAGAAAAAATTAGCAAAGGCGGGGGCTGTCGGTATAATGCGGCTTTTTTCGCCGATATGCCGCAAATGTTTAGTGCGGCGGCGGAAATTTTTCAGACGGCCTCCGGCCTGAAAACCCCATTACTTTCCCCATAATTCGTTGTCCTATGAAAAAATATCTGACTGTGGCGGCATTGGCCGTCGTCCTTTCCTTTCAGACGGCCGATGCCGCCCGTAGCAAACATAAATACAAGAACAGATACAAACGCCCCGTCGCGGCAGCAACTGCCGCTGCGGCGACGGCTGCCGCTTCGGCCGTGCCGGGCGAGAATGCCGCTTCCGAGCCGGACGTTCTGCCGCCCGAGCCGGTCCCGCAGGCTTCGACCGCGCCGGAAATCGCCGCCGCCGCTTATTTGGTGCAGGATTTGCAAAGCGGCCAGATTCTGACCGGCAAAAACCTCGACAAGCAAATCGAACCGGCATCGCTAACCAAATTGATGACGGCCTATCTGGCCTTTAAAGCCTTGGAAGAAGGCCGTCTGAAAGCCGAAACCATGCTGACGCCGTCTGAAACCGCCTGGCGTGCCGAAGGTTCGCGCATGTTCCTCAATGCGGGCAAACCGGTGGCAGTGGGCGATTTGCTCAAAGGCCTGATCGTGCAGTCGGGCAACGATGCCGCCGTCACGCTGGCCGAAGCGTTGGGCGGCAGCGAGGCGGGTTTTGCCGACATGATGAACGCCGAAGCGAAACGCTTGGGCATGAGTAAAACCCATTTCGTCAATGCCACCGGCCTGCCGTCCGACGGGCACATGAGCACGGTGCGCGACCTGGCCATCTTGTCGGCGGCAATTATCAAGGATTATCCGAAGTATTATCCGATTTACTCGATGCAGTCGTTCAAATATAACAACATCGAGCAGCCCAACCGCAACCTGTTGCTCTACCGCGACCCGAATGTGGACGGCCTGAAAACCGGACACACCAACACTGCCGGCTATAACCTGATCGCTTCGAGCAAGCGCAACGGCCGCCGCGTGGTTTCCGTGGTGGTGGGAACGGAAAGCATTGAGGCGCGAGCGAGCGAGAGCAGCAAACTGCTGAATTGGGCTTTGCAGGCCTTCGATACACCCAAGGCATACGATGCCAATACTCCGGTTTCGTCGGTAAAAGTGTACAAAGGACAGGAAGACAACGTAAACATAGGTTTCCTCGAACCCGTCTACCTCACCATCCCGCACGGCGAGGGCAACAAAGTCAAACCGGTTTTGGAAACCGTGCAGCCCGTTTTGGCACCGATTGAAAAAGGACAGGTGCTGGGCAAACTGAAAATCACCTACAACGGCCAAGTGCTGGCCGAACGCAAAGTCGTCGCGCTGACGGCCGTGGACGAGGCGGGCTTTTTCGGCCGCCTGTGGGACAGCATCAAGCTGTGGTTCAAAAACATGTTTGCCGACGAATAAGCACGGCCGTGCCGTGTCGGCGGCGGCCTTCCTGCAAAATTTGCGGATCGGCCGCCGCTTCCTTCTGTGGCGGACAGGCCATCTGAAACCCGCCGTATGGGGCGAATCCGATGAAACGATTTATTATTTCCGTTATCCTGCTGTTTTTGCTGACCGTTACCACCTTGGCGGTCGGCCTTTACCTTTTAGAATAAACCATGAACCATAATCGTCATTCCGCCCCGCCGGGCGGCACGGGGAATAAAGGCTGGCTTCGCCCTTTATTGGTGTGGGCCGGATTACTGGTGATCCTGCTGCTAATGTTCGGCTTCATGGTACGCCCCAGGCCGCCTGAAAACCTGATTTATCCGAAAACGGGGCAAACCGGCGGCGAAACCGGCAGGATGGATGCGCTGGCCTATCTTAATCATTTGCGCGGCGAGGCCGGATTGGGCGCGTTTGCCCGTTCGCCCGAACTGACCCGCTCCGCCGCCGCCCATGCAGACTATCTGACCGATTTTCCCGAAGACATGCACGATGAAAACCATCCGGAAAGCCGTTTTTTCAGCGGCAAAGAACTGGGCGACCGCGTGAAAAAAACGGGCTATCAGTATTTGGGCGCACAGGAAAACGTCAGCACCGTTTCCAATAGCGAACCTGTCGGCAAGACTTTGCAACAGCATCTTCATCTCGACGGCCTGATGACGGCCATCTACCACCGTTTCTCCCTATTGGATGCCAATAGCGACGAGGCGGGCATCGGCTACACCGTCAGAAACGGCAACCACGCTTTCGTGGTCAATCAAGGCAACAGCCGCGCCAACAAACGGTGCGGCCAGACGAAGCATTCGGAGGAGGATGTTGAGGAATACCGCTCGTTTTATCCTTCCGCCTGTCAGAACGGCGGCATTCTCTATGCCGATGAAGTAGACATTGCCGCTCCCGATTACGTTGCCTACCCGGTGGGAAAACGGGTGGCTACGATGTTTGCCAACGAAACCCCCAATCCTCTGCCCGACCGCAAATTCAGCGGCAACCCGATCAGCATCGCCTTTAACGAAGAAGGGGATGACGAAATCGAGATGCTGTCGTTCGAATTATTCAAAGGAAAGGAGAAAGTCGGCAACACGCGGATTTTGGATGCAGAAACCGATCCCAACAAACTGTTTACCCCCTACCAGTTCGCGCTCTTCCCGCTCGACCCGCTGGCCTACGATACCGAATACCGCGCCGTATTCCGCTATGCCGCAATCAGCAAAGAAGACGGCTTGGCCAGAGAAAAGAAAGTCGAATGGACTTTCCGCACCCGCAAGCCGAATTTCGACTACTTCAACCTGCAGGGCGGTGAAAATATGGCCGTGCAGGCGGGAAAACCCCATTATCTGCGTTGGCCGCTTTCGCTGTGCAACGGTGATTGCAATAATGTGAGTTACAGCTCATACGGCGATGCCGAATTGGTGATTCACGAGAGCCTGCCCGACGGCGTGGTGGTCAGCGTGAAAGGCAGCCGGGGCAGCGGCGTGCGCCTGGTTCCGGAGGGTAAATCAATCCCGGAATCCGCCCTGCTGATTCAATAGCCAACAACGGGGCATACAATATCGAGGCCGTCTGAAAGATATGTTTCAGACGGCCTTTTTGCGGAGGGTGCAGGATAAACGGCACCGCATCAGCGGGCGGGCAGCAGTTCGGCAATGCGGCGGACGATGGCGGCGGCGGTTTCGTCTTTGCCGCAGAGGGGCAGGGCGGTTTCGCCCGCGTCGTCGATAAGGGTGATTTGGTTCGACGCTTTGCCCATGGCGACCGAAACGTCGTTGGCGGCAATCAGCGGAATATTTTTCCTGATGCGTTTGGCGCGGGCGTATTCCAACACCCGTTCGCTTTCGGCGGCAAAGCCGACGCAGAACGGCGCATCCGGCAGGGCGGCCACGGATGCGAGGATGTCAGGGTTTTCCGCCAGTTCGATGACGGGCGGACGGCCGCTGCCGTCTTTTTTCAATTTTTGCCCGGAGGCGTTCGATACTTTGTAGTCGGCGACGGCGGCAACGGAAATGAATACGTCGCAATCCCGCACGCGCCGCATGACCGCGCCGTACATTTCCTCCGTGCCCAAAACGCGGACGGTTTCGCCCATGCCGGCGGGCAGGGCGGTTTGCACCTGTCCGCAAACCAGCGACACGTCCGCCCCGGCCGCGCGGCAGGCGCGCGCCAAAGCCGCACCCATCTGCCCGCTGGACAGGTTGGTGATGCCGCGCACGGGGTCGATGGCTTCGAAGGTCGCGCCCAGTGTGATCAACACGCGCTTGCCGGACAGGCTTTTTTCCGTCCACAAATCGGGCAGTAGGTCGGCCAGTTCCGCCGCTTCGGGCATCCGGCCGGTACCCGTTTCGCCGCAGGCCTGCTCGCCGTCTGCGGGCGGTAAGACGGTGATGCCGTCTGAAAGCAGTTGCGCGATGTTGCGTTGGTTGGCGGGATTACGCCACATTTCGACATTCATGGCAGGTGCGACGGCCAACGGGCATTTGCGTGCGGCAGCGAGGTTGGTCAAGAGGTTGTCGGCGATGCCGTTGGCGATTTTCGCCAGCGTGTTGGCCGAGGCGGGTGCAATCAGGAAAACGTCGGCCTCGCGGGTGAGGTTGATGTGCGCCATGCCGTTGCCGTCCCCTGCCTGATGGGTTTCGCTCAAAACGGGGCGGCCGCTGAGTGCCTGAAAGGTCAGCGGGGTGACGAATTCCGCCGCCGCACGGCTCATGGCCACGCTGACTTCGTGTCCTTGTTTTCTCAGCAGGCGCACCAGTTCGCAGGATTTGTAGGCCGCGATGCCGCCGCTGATACCGAGCAAAATGTGTTTTTTCATAAATCGGTTTTCCGTTTGCGCGTAAAATGGCGTGCATTGTATCGTAATTTGGGAGGCGGTTTATGCGTAAGGCCGTTATCAGCGGGCACAGCCGCGGTTTGGGTTATGCGTTGGCGGAACATTATCTGCGCGCCGGTTGGGCGGTGTTCGGTTTGGCGCGGGGTAGAGTGGATTTGAGGCCGTCTGAAAACCTGTTTCAGGCTGAATTGGATTTGTCCGATGCCGGGTTGCTGGCGCAAAAGCTTTCAGACGGCCTCTTGGCGGACTTTATCCGCGATGCGGACGAATTGCTGTTGATCAACAATGCGGGGACGACCGCGCCCAATGCGCTGCTCGGACGGCAGGGGCCGTCTGAAATCGTCCGTGCCATCGCGCTGAACGTTACCGCGCCGCTGCTGTTGTCGGATTATCTGTTGTCGGCGCGGCCGGACGGCGTGCATTTGAAAATCGTCCATATCGGCAGCGGTGCCGGACGCAGGGAGTATGCCGGTTGGAGCGTGTACGGCGCGGGCAAGGCGGCGTTGGACCGCCATGCCTTGTGTGCGGCGGCGGAAGGGCATCCGGCCTTTTCGATCGCCTGCATCGCCCCGGGCGTGGTCGATACTGAAATGCAGAGGGAAATCCGCAACGCCGATTGTCGGGATTTTCCGCTGCAGCCGCGTTTCCGCGCGCTGAAAGACGGTGCGAAGCTGCAATCCACTGCCGATACCGCCGCCAAAATTGCCGTCATGATCGAGGCGGAAGATTTCGGCTGCAAACCGTTGGCCGATGTGCGTGATGTTTAGACTGCGGGTCGGGGAACTGGTTTGTCCGATTTGGTTTGTCCGGCGGATTCTGCCTGGTTGCCCGGTTGCGCCGACACCTGTTTTCAGACGGCCTGTTTCAATCGTCTTGACCGTCATTGCCGATAAAGGGGTATAGTGGCGGCCTGCCTTGCTCCGTGCGGCGGTTTGTTCCCATGATGATAAAGCCGCCCGTTTGAAGGCCGGTCCGGCGCGTATCCGCCGGACGGTGCGTGTTTCAATAACCGTATTTTTTGTTGGAAAAGGAAATTTTATGGAAACTCTTACGCTCAATATCGAGGGGATGACTTGCGGCGGCTGCGTCAAAAGCGTTACCCGCATTTTGGAAGGCGTGGAAGGCGTGGCGAAGGCCGAAGTCAGCCTGGAAGGAAAAAGCGCGCTGATTGAGTTCGACCCCGCCAAAACGGGTGCGGCCGCGCTGATTGAGGCGGTGGAAGACGGCGGCTTCGACGCCGCATTGTGATGCCGTAGCCCGCCTGCCCGGGAAGAGGCCGTCTGAAAGGCATCAGCCGTTTTGCTTTTTGGCCGCCCGTTTCGCGCGGACGATTTCGACCACGGCGGGCAGGACGGACAATACGATAATCGCCGCCAGCACGAGGCTGAGGTTTTCTTTGACGATTTTGGTGTTGGCGAAGAAATAGCCCGCATAGGCGAAGAGGACGACCCAGGCCACCGCGCCGATGATGTTGTAGCGGATAAATCGGCCGTAGTGCATGTCGGCCATGCCGGCGACAAACGGCGCGAAGGTGCGGACGACGGGCACGAAGCGGGCGATGATGATGGTTTTGCCGCCGTATTTTTCGTAGAAGGCATGGGTTTTGGCCAAATGGCTTTGGCGGAAGATTTTCGAATCGGGATTGGAAAACAGCCGCGCGCCGAAGTATTTCCCTATGGTGAAATTGGCCGCGTCGCCGAGGATGGCCGCCGCAATCAGCAGCGCGGCCATCAAATGAATGTTCATGCCGCCCACAGCCGCAATGCCGCCGGCGGCAAAGAGCAGCGAATCGCCCGGCAGAAAGGGCGTAACCACCAGGCCGGTTTCGCAGAATACAATCAGAAACAGGATGACGTAAATCCAAACGCCGTATTGCAGGGACAATTCGGCCAGATGGCGGTCGATGTGGAGGATGAAGTCGATAACGGTTTGAAGCACGGTGTGTTTTCCTTGAGTGCGGCCAAAAGAGCGCGGATTGTAACCGAGCGGCGGCGGAAATGACAGGCCGTCTGAAAACAGGCGGTTTGCCGCAGCGGCAACGGCGGCACGGTTTGCCCGCAGGCTGAAAACCGATACAATCGCACTGTTTTCCCTTCGGGCAGCAAAATGCCGTGAACCAACTGATTTTTGACTTCGCACGCAGCGATTATCCGGGCTTCGACAAATTCCTCGGCACCGCCAACCGCGAACTGATTTATGTGCTGCAACAGGCGCAGGATCAGTTTGTCTATGTTTGGGGGCAGCGCGGGTCGGGCAAAAGCCACCTGCTCAAGGCATGGGTGGCGCAGGCGCGGGAGCAGGGGCATCATGCCGTTTATATCGATGCCGAAACCGCGCCGCTGGACGAAACCGCCTTGTCCGCCGAATATTTGGCGGTAGACGGCGCGGACAGGCTCCAGGCCGACGAACAGGCGTTGCTGTTTGAAATCTTCAACCGTTTCCGCAACGGCGCGCAGGGCAGGCTGCTGCTTTCCGCCGACGTGCCGCCGCAACAGCTCACCGTGCGCGAAGATTTGCGCACCAGGATGGGTTATTGTCTGGTATACGACATCAAACCTTTGAGCGACGACGAAAAGATAGACGCGCTTGTCGGCATGGCCGGTGCGCGCCAGTTGGCTTTGGAGCCGGAAATTTTCCGTTACCTGCTGACGTATTGGCGGCGGGATATGGACAGCCTGGTGCAGATGCTCGACACCCTCTGCCATTATGCCGCCACCACCCGCCGCCGCATCACCCTGCCGCTTTTGCGCCAGCTTTTGAAACAACAGGACACACCATGACCAATTTAGCCGTTTTCGATTTGGACAATACGCTGATTAACACGGATTCCGACCATGCCTGGCCGCAATATTTGATTAAGAAGGGTTTGGTCGATGCCGAAGAGACGGAACGGCAGAATGAGAAGTTCTACCGCGACTATCAGGCCGGCTGTTTGGACATCGATGCCTTTTTGAAATTCCACCTCGCACCGTTGGCGCGTTTTTCCCGCGATGAGTTGGACGAAATGCACCGCGAGTTTACCGCCGAATTTATCGCGCCGCATATCTCGGATATGGCCAGGACGCTGGTGGAAGGCCACCGCGCGGCGGGGGACGAACTGCTGGTTATTTCGTCCACCAATGAGTTCATCATCACGCCCATCTGTAAGATTTTCGGCATCGATAATGTTATCGGCACGCAGCTTGAAACGGACGCGGACGGCAATTACACCGGCAATTACACCGGCATCCCCAGCCTGAAGGAAGGAAAAATCACACGCCTGCACCAATGGCTGGCCGCACGCGGCAAGGATTTGGGCGACTACGGCAAGGTGTATTTTTACAGCGATTCGAAAAACGATTTGCCGCTTTTGCGCGCGGTGGACGAGCCGGTGGCGGTCAATCCTGATGCCGAACTGCTGCGCGAAGCCTTGGAAAAGGGCTGGCCGGTGTTGAATTTCAAATAAGAGGCCGTCTGAAAATGCCCGCATTCAAACCCGTCGTCATCACCACAACTGCCGCAGGCCGCGAAGAAGCCGAACGGATAGGCCGCGCCCTGTTGGAGCGCAAACTGGCCGCCTGCGTGCAATACGAAGACATCGTCAGCGAATATGTCTGGCAGGGCGAACTCTGCCGCAGCGCGGAAGTCCGCGTCGTCATCAAAAGCGCGCGCCGCCATTATTCAGCGGTGGAAAAAATCATTCTGGCCCACAACGGTTACGACTGCCCGCAAATCGTCATGCAGCCGATACAGCGCGGTTTGCGCACCTATTTGCGCTGGATGGAGGCGCAATTGGGTGCCTGACGATGAATATCCAATCCGTCCGTTTTGCCGTGCCGTCTGTGCGTCGCCGCCGCATGCCGAAGGCAAAGATTGCAGAGGGAATGTGTACGAATCCTGTATGGCAGAGCGATACGGGCAACGTTTGAAACGTGCGGAAAAGCTGTTGTCGGATTGGCAGCCGGCACGGAATATCCGGCCGTAAAATTTGACTTGGCCGAAACATTTCATCGAAAATGCCTGCCTTTTGCCTTTTCAGACGGCCTCCTTTCCCTAAAAGGCCGTCTGAAAACATGACTCGCAACATCAAAGGAAAACACATGTTCCGAACCCTGCTCGGCGGCAAAATCCACCGCGCCACCGTAACCGAAGCCGACCTGAACTACGTCGGCAGCATCACCATAGACCCCGACCTGATGGATGCCGCAGGCATCTGCGTCAATGAAAAAGTCGCCATCGTAAACAACAACAACGGCGCGCGGCTGGAAACCTATACCATCGCCGGCGAACGCGGCAGCGGCACTGTTTGCCTGAACGGCGCGGCGGCACGGCTGGTGCAGAAGGGCGACATCGTCATCATCATGTCCTACGTCATGCTGTCCGAACCCGAAATCTCCGCCCACCAACCCAAAGTCGTACTGGTGGACGAGCACAACAAAATCCGCGACATCATCCATTACGAACCGCCGCACACCGTCCTTTAAACCAAACGCAACAGGCCGTCTGAAAACCGAAAACATCCCTTTCAGACGGCCTTGCAACGGAAGCCGACCATGACCGACCAAATCCCCGAAGCAAACCAAGACACGCAGCACCACCGCAGCATCCGCAGCTACGTCCTGCGCCAAAGCCACATAACCGCCGCCCAGCAGCGCGCCATCGACACCCTGTGGCCGCAATTCGGCCTGGATTATCAGGAAACGCCTGCCGACCTGAACCAAGCCTTCGGCCGCAGCAACCGGAAAATACTCGAAATCGGCTTCGGCATGGGGACGGCCACCGCCGAAATCGCCCGCCGCCTGCCCGATAACGATTTTCTCGCCATCGACGTACACGGGCCGGGCGTTGGCAACCTGCTCAAACTGATAGACGAACAACACATCGCCAATATACGCGTGATGCGCCACGACGCGGTGGAAGTCGTCGAAAATATGCTGGCGGACGGCAGTTTGGACGGCATACACATCTTCTTCCCCGACCCTTGGCACAAAAAACGCCACAACAAACGCCGCCTGATACAAGCTCCCTTCGTGGCCAAACTGCTGCCCAAACTCAAAAGCGGCGGCTACATCCACTTGGCGACCGACTGGGAAGAATACGCGCAGCAGATGCTCGAAGTCTTAAACGGTTTCCCCGAAGCATTACAAAATACTGCCGAAACCTACGCCCCTACGCCCGCTTACCGCCCCGAAACCAAATTCGAGGCGCGCGGCAAACGCCTGGGGCACGGCGTATGGGATTTGGTATTCGTCAAACGCTGACAAACGGCGGTTTGCCGTTCAAATGGCAAAAGGCCGTCTGAAAATACACCCGTCTTTACACAAAACGGTATTTTACTGACACAACATACTTTACAATACGCGCTTCGTTTGTCATCCATCAACAATCCACCAACAGGAGATATGTTATGCAAACCAAGTTGATTTCCGCCGCAGCCTTGCTACTGGCCGCCACCCTCTCCCATGCCGCCGACGGTAAAAAAGCCGCCGCCTCAATACCCGACAATACCCCGATTCTGATGCAGGCCGAAGTCGGCAGTTTGGACAAAAGGGTAGAAGTGGCTTATGTATGCGACAGCCAGCAGGGCAAACGCAACGTGAACGCCATGTACGGCATCAAAGATGGCGAAACCGCCGTCGTGCAGATTAAAGTCGGCGATCAGGTTACCCCCGGTTTGTGGCGCGTAATGAACGACACCAACGGCAAAAAACAGAACAGCTATTACGGCGAAGGCCTGACTTGGATTACCGACAAAGCCTCGCCCGACACATTGACCAAAGCCAACGGTAAAATCCTGATGCAGGCCAGCAAATTGGACGGCGGATTGCCAAAAGGCGACCAAACCATCCTGTTCAAAGATTGCAAAGTGGACAGTGCCGCCACTAAAAAACTGAACAAATAAACTTTGAGGCCGTCTGAAAATACCGTTGTACCGCACGCCGTATTTTCAGACGGCCTTTTCACAACTTGCAAAGGAGTACGATATGACAGGCAATCCGGTAAGCTGGTTCGGCATTCACGCCGCCGATTTGGACCGCGCGAAAAAATTCTATGAAACCGTGTTCGGCGAAACGCTTCAGGAAGTAGGCGGAGGCGGGATGCGCTTTATGATTTTCGGTGCCGACTGGGCGAAATATGGGGTTAGCGGCATGCTGTGGAGCGACGGCGGTGCCGTGCCGGGTTATGGCGGCACCACCGTATTTTTCAATTGTACCGATTGTGCGGAAACCGCCCGCGCCGCTGTGGCGGCCGGCGGCCGCCTGTTGCAGGACAAATTCCCGATTGCCAACGGCTATGCCGCCTTTGTTGAAGACAGCGAAGGCAACCGCATCGGCCTGCACAGCCGCTGATATGGAAAGGCCGTCTGAAAGCGTCTGCCGTTTTCAGACGGCCTTATCGCGTTTCCCTATATTTCCGCCAAACCGATAGATGCCATGCAAAGACTATTATTGATATGCCTGCCTTTATTGTTTGCCGCCTGCGGCAGGCAGGACGATACCCCGCCGCCGGCCGCCTCCGTTGCCGCCTCCGCCGTTTCCGAGCCCGCACCTGCCGCAGCGTCCATGGCCTCAGCGGCATCAGCCGAAACCATACAGGCCGAAGAAGAACCGATGCCCGCAGATTTGCTGAAACAGTTTGAATGGCATACCGAACGCATCAAACGCGAATTGGCCTCAGCCTCGCCGAAGCAGGCCGATAATTTGTACGACGAATATGTCGCGCTGCTGACTACCTACAATGAAAACAGGCCGTCTGAAAGCGGTCTGCTGGTTAAAATCAATGATCAGGAAACCACGGTTTTAGACAACTTCTGCGGCGAACAATATTGGGTCGAAAAGGCGGGCAAATTGGAGGAAACGGAAGCACTCAAGGCATTGCAACGGAAGATGTCTGCCGTCGGATTGGAATATTGGGATGTCGGCGAATGTACGGCAATCGTGCGGCCGAAGGCGGATTATTATTTGAAATTGTTCGGACCCGCCGTCAGTCCGGATACCCGCCGCTTTCTCGAAATTGAAGCGCGGCAGGATAAGGAGCTGGCTACAAACGATGCTTCCCTTTCTATTTCATGGCAGGAATTGGCCGAACGTGTGATGGAATGGGAGGATTTCCTGCAACGCCATCCCGGCAGCAGGTTGAGCCGCAAGGCTTTTGACGAGTATCTGTTTTATCAGAATATGTTGTTGTTCGGATTAGATAATACGCCGACTTACAGTGATGACGGTACGCGCCTCTTGTCCGCCGCCGATGACGGGGAAACTGGTGAAAATGGGACGTATGGCCGCGATTATCAGGCCGCCAGACAAAAGATTGTCAAGCAGAGGCCTGACGGTGATACTGCCAAATTAGTTGTTTTGACGGAAACATTGAATTACGACCAGGCGAAAAAAGCCGTCAACGAATACCGGCGGAAATATTTTGATTCCACGCTGTATTCAGCCGAACCGGAAGGCATATAAGCCGTCCGTTCAGGCCGTCTGAAAATAGAAAGCCGGACTGTTAGAAGGACTGTTTTTCAGACGGCCTTTTTGTAGGAGTAAGTTAATGAAGACGAAATTACTTTTTCCTTGCGCCGCCGCATTGCTGATGGCAGGCTGCCTCAGTACGCCGGTCAGGCAGACGAACTGGCGGCCGCAAGATGAAGGTGCCGATTTTTCCGCCGACGGACGCTTGGCCGTACAGCACGAGGGTAAAGGTTCATATGCCAATTTCGATTGGAACAGGCAGAACGGTGTGCAGACCATCAATGTCAATACCCCGCTGGGCAATACCTTGGGGCAGATTTGCCGCGATTCGCAGGGCGTGTTGGCCGTCAATGCCAAAGGAGAACGGTTTACCGCGCCGGACGTTCGCCAGCTGAGTCAGAAGTTGCTCGGCTTCGCACTGCCACTGGAATACCTCGACGTATGGATGCGGGGGCAGTGGGCGGCGGACTTGCCGCACAGCTTGACGGCGGAAGGCGATTTGCAGCAGGCCGGATGGAATATCAGCCGCCAAACACAGGAAGACGGCAGCGTCAGAGTGTTGGCTTTGCGCAATGAACAATTGTCGTTGAGATTGGTGTTTGACAGCGTGATGCCGTCTGAAAACGGTGCGGATGCACCTGCACAATGCGCCGCCAGAGGATAATCATGCCGATTTCGGAATACACACAAGCATTTCCTGCCCCCGCCAAGCTGAATCTTGATTTACGCATTACAGGCCGACGCGCTGACGGTTACCATAATTTGGAAAGCATATTCTGCCTGATTGACTGGCAAGACACCGTTTACCTTACCCCGCGTTCGGACGGCCGGATTGTGTTGCAAAACCCCACAGATGGTCTGCCGCAGGAAAAAGACCTTGCCTACCGTGCCGCCGAAGCCTTGCTGCCGTATCGGAAAACGGAACAGGGTGTGGACATACGTTTAGACAAGCAGATTCCCAGCGGCGGTGGGTTGGGTGGCGGCAGTTCCGATGCGGCTACGGTATTATTGGTCCTCAACCGTTGGTGGCAATGCGGCCTGACCCGGCAACAGTTGATTAATATCGGAGTCGGATTAGGTGCCGATGTTCCTTTTTTCCTGTTTGGCAAAAATGCTTTTGCCAAAGGGATAGGAGAGAAATTGACGGAAATAAACGTGCCGCAGCAATGGTATATTGTGGTTAAACCGCCTGTGCATGTTTCTACTGCCGCAATTTTTTCGCATAAAGACTTGACAAGGGATTCAGTGGCCTGCATAATGCCGACTTTCGCAAATTTGCAGCCATTCAGAAATGATATGCAGGCTGTAGTTTTGCAGGTATACCTTGAGATAATGCAAATTTATAAAGATTTGCAGCAGTTTGGTCAGGTAATGATGACAGGCTCCGGAGCTTGTCTATTTTTAACTTTCCATAACTATAAAGATGCTCAGATTGTATACAGTAAGGTTTCAAGCAAATATCAAAGCCGTTTAGTTCAAGGGTTGCAGCAGCATCCTTTATATGGTTTGATATAAACCGTGGATAGTTGGGGATTCGCCAAGTTGGTTAAGGCACCGGATTTTGATTCCGGCATTCGTAGGTTCGAGTCCTACATCCCCAGCCAATCACAACTAAGATTTGGGGATTCGCCAAGTTGGTTAAGGCACCGGATTTTGATTCCGGCATTCGTAGGTTCGAATCCTACATCCCCAGCCAATACAACTGAACTTTGGGGATTCGCCAAGTTGGTTAAGGCACCGGATTCTGAATCCGGCATGCGTAGGTTCGAGTCCTACATCCCCAGCCAAATAAAAGCGTGTGATTTTATCGCACGCTTTTATTTATCCGTCTGCAGAATACTTGTGTTATTTTTTGTTTGGCTGGATTTCGCCACATGCGTATAATGCCGTCTGAGAACGCCAAGCAACCAAGGAAGCCCCCGCGATGTTTCCTAAATATGACGCAAATAAACCCATTCCAAGTGAGGAAGATATGGCAGCATACGACAGTTTGATGGTTTTTACCGGTAATGCCAACCCGAAGTTGGCGGCCAATGTGGTAAAACATCTCGATATTTCAATCGGCAATGCATCAGTCAGTAAATTTTCAGACGGCGAGGTTGCCATTGAGCTGTTGGAAAATGTGCGAGGCCGCGATGTTTTTATTCTGCAGCCTACTTGTGCGCCAACCAATGATAATTTAATGGAAATTTTGGCAATGGCCGATGCCTTGAAGCGTGCTTCGGCAGGGCGTATTACAGCCGCCATTCCTTACTTCGGTTATGCGCGTCAGGATCGTCGGCCGCGTTCGGCTCGCGTACCGATTTCTGCAAAATTAGTAGCCAATATGTTGTATTCCGCAGGAATTGACAGGGTTTTAACTGTTGATTTGCATGCGGATCAGATTCAGGGCTTCTTTGATATCCCTGTTGATAACATTTATGCAACGCCGATTTTGCTGAATGATGTGCAGCGTCAGCAAATAGAAAATTTAACGGTAGTCAGCCCGGATATTGGCGGTGTCGTACGCGCCCGAGCCATGGCAAAAGCCCTAAATGCCGATTTAGCCATTATTGATAAACGCCGCCCTAAAGCCAATGTGGCGGAAGTGATGAATGTAATTGGTGAAATCCAGGATAGGACCTGCCTGATTGTAGACGACATGATTGATACGGCCAATACTTTGTGTAAGGCGGCCTCTGCTTTGAAAGAGCGTGGCGCTTCCGGTGTCTTGGCATATGCAACCCATCCGGTTTTTTCTGGAGAGGCAGTCTCCCGTATAGCTTCATCTGATATTGATCAAGTTGTTGTTACCGATACAATTCCTTTATCAGAGGCTGCACAGAATTGCATTCGTATCCGCCAAGTATCTATTGCAGGTCTGCTGGCAGAGACAGTGCGCCGTATTAGTAATGAAGAATCTGTCTCATATCTTTTTAACGAAGATGTGCTGACAAACGGTGGTATGTTACTGCCGTAGGCCTGTTGGAATATCAGGCCTGAATCAACGCCGTCTGAAACTGGTCGCGGTGTAAGGCGGTTTAATTTTTTACCTAAAAGGATTTAATTATGTCTTATGAATTACAAGCTACCGTTCGCGAAGCCCAAGGCACTGGTGCGAGCCGCCGCCTGCGTCGCGAAGGTCAAGTTCCTGCTGTATTGTACGGTGAGGATCAGGAAGCAGTTGCGATTGCTTTGGATCATAAAACCGTGTTCTATGCTTTGGAAAAAGAATCTTTCCATACTAGTTTGATTAAATTGGCATTGAACGGTAAAACTCATGATGTGATTGTGCGTGATTTCCAAGTTCATCCATTCCGTCAGCAAATTCAACACCTTGATCTTCAAGTGGTTGATTTGAATAAACCTTTAAAGATTCGTTTGCCTATTCATGTGGTTAATGCAGAACAATCTAAAGCAGTGAAGTTGCAAAGCGGCCGAGTGTCTCTGCTAACTACAGGTGTAGAAGTAATTGTTGATCCTAAAAATATCCCTGCCGCTTTGGAGTTGGATTGTGCACAAGTCGTAGCAGGTGATATCCTCCATCTGTCTGATATTCAGTATCCTGAAGGTGTGAGCAGTGTAGCATTAAAACGTAATTCAAACTTAGCTGTTGCTACAGTAACTGGTAAAAAAGGCTAAGTGGATATTGGTTGTTATTCAGGAAATCCCGTTTTCAATAAGCGGGATTTTTCTATATTCAGCGATTACAATAAATTGATTTACTTCTGAGTAATTATCTTAACCATTTATCCTTATTGATAACCGGAATAGCCATAATAATGCTACTATACTAAAATAATAATTATACAATAGTTACTATTTACTTCTTAAGTTTAGCGGATAATAACATTGAGTTAATATGCAAAAGTTTCGGAAAGCAGTTAAAGATACAATACAAGAAGCGATATTTCTAGCTATTGTATTGTTATCAGCATCTCAGTCAATTGCCGCAAAAGAGCTGCGGGATATTTTGCGACAGTCACTTTTGAATGACCCTTTATTGCTGGAGGCTCAGGCTAATAAATCGGCTGCAGGGAGTGCTACAAAAGCTACTCGTGCGGGCCATTATCCCGTCATTTCTGTTACGGGGACACAAACATTATTGCAAAAAAATGATGATTCTGATGATGATTTAAGTAATGGGCTCGGTGTAAAAGGTTCGCTTAATTTATATGCTTGGGGTGGTATCGAAGCAGGTGTGAAACGTGATAAGCAAAAAGAGATTTATTACGATTACAAATATTACGAAACGCAAGAAGAATTAGGTAAAACAATAGGGAAGCTTTATTTGCGGGCATTGCGTGCGAAAGAGTCTTTACTAATAAATGAGCAGAGCCTTAACCGCCATAACAAGTTGTTGAATGATTTAGGTGTAGTGGTTCAATATGATTCAGGACGACGTTCAGAGTTAATCGAGGCCCGATCTAGGCAGTTACAGGTTCAAACTACCATTATCCAATTACGCCGTACTATGGAATTAGCACTGAGCGAGCTGTCAAAATACACTCCGGAACCTATCAAACCTGAAGATTTACAAGATCCTTTTAGTGCGGATTCTACCACCAGTTTAATTAATCGCTTTCGTCAGGAAGATAACGGAAATAATCCGACCTATTTGGCGCAAAAAGCAGAGCGCGAAAGTACACGTTATGAGTTAGACGTGTCGAAGGCTTCACGTCTCCCTGCACTGAACCTCGAAGGCTATATGAGCAATAAATCCAAACAAGTGTATTTAAACTTGCAATGGAATCTATTCGATGAAGCATCTCGTCATACAGTAAATAAAAATAAACATACGTTGATAGCGGCTGATGCCAAGTTGGATCAAATTCTGCGTGAGGTGGGCGAGCGTGCCAGAACAGCTGAAATTGATATGGCGCAAAGTGAAAGGCAGGTAAATATTAGCGCGGAGCATATTGTTGCACAAAAAGAAGTAGTAAAAGCTTATGAACTGCAATTTAAGGTAGCACGCCGTACTTTAACTGATGTTTTGAATTCGTATATTGAATTATCAAGAATTGAACAGGAGAATATTACTGCCCGTAATGATTTTCGCGATGCGGCATTAGAATATTTGGTTTCACAGTCGCAAATCGCACGCTGGGCAGGGATAACTAATTCTCAAGATATGAATTCTGCCAAATAAATGAGGTCGCATACTATTATTTGTTGGCCGTCTGAAAAATATAATTTAGCCATAAGTAAAATAAGATGAAATCGATTATAGAACATATTGCTCTGACAACTCGTATTTTGGGTGCTCCAGTTTCTGAAGCAGCATTGTCTGCAGAAGTGGTTAGAGATAGGAAATTAAATATCAATTTCCAATCTTTAGGAGAAGTATTGCGCAGTCATGGTTTTGAGAATACCTTATCAAAACGTGATTTGCAGGATATTCCTTCATTGGCGGTTCCGTTAGTTTTGATATTGCATAACGAAGAGGCTGCGGTTGTTGTTCGGATAGAGGGGGTTGGGCGTAATCGTATTTATTTCCTTCGTCAGATAGATGGCTTGGAACAGCAATTGTCTCATGACGAGCTTGTTTCGTTGTATTTGGGATATTGTTGGTTTATTAAGCCCAAAGTGACGGCTGATAATCGGTCTGATTTGCCTGAATATCATTTGCCAAAATCATGGTTTTGGAAGGTTATTTGGCGGTTTAAGGGATATTATTATCAAGTTATTTTGGCAACATTCATTATCAATTTCTTAGCGTTGGTTAGTTCTTTATACGTGATGAATGTCTATGACCGCGTTATTCCCAATCAGGCATATGAAACCCTATGGGTTTTGAGTATCGGTGTCATGCTGGCAATTTTGTTTGAGTTTTTAGCCAAAATGATACGAGGGCATTTAACTGATATAGCGGGCAAGAAGGCAGATTTAATCATCAGTTCTGCAATTTTTCGTCGTATGATGGCGCTTCGGTTAGCAGATCGTCCTGCTTCTGCAGGTTCATATGCTAATAATTTGCGTGAATTTGAGTCAGTTCGTGAATTTATGACTAGTGCCAGTTTGCTGGTTTTAGTAGATTTACCTTTTTTATTATTATTTATAACCGTCATTTTTATCGTTGGCGGTAAGTTGGCAATTGTGCCGGCCATCATCATACCGATTGTAATTATTGTTGGGTTTATTGTTCAAAGGCCGCTATCCCGTTATATTAATGAGTCGATGAAGGAGTCTTCCCAGAGGCAAGGGCTTGCAGTAGAAGCCTTAGAAGGCATTGAAACATTGAAAACCAACAATGCTACTGGATGGGCCCAACAACGTTGGGATACATATACTGCAAAAACTTCGGCATCATCAATCAAGGTTAAAGATACTGCCAATTTTATGATTAATTTTTCTGTGGCGATGCAGCAGCTGAATACCGTTTTTTTAGTCCTGTTTGGTACGTATCTGATTCATAATGAAAATACAGCAGAACGGATTACTATGGGTGCTTTGATTGCGGCAGTCATTTTATCAGGTCGTGCTTTATCTCCATTGGCACAAGTTGCCGGCTTAGCAACCCGTTTCCAGCAAGCAAAATTGGCGTTGGAAGGATTAAATAACATTATTGAACGGCCTATTGAGCGTGTGCCAGAACGGAAATATATTTCTCCTTCTAATATCCAGGGCAATATCACTTTCGAGAATACCTGTTTTCAATATCAAGAGGACGGTAAGCCGGCAGTTAGCAATTTGAATTTGCAGATTCGTGCGGGAGAAAAGATAGGTATTTTAGGTCGTATCGGTAGTGGTAAAAGTACAATGCTGAAACTCACAAGCGGGTTATATGATGGCAGTACTGGTAATGTCATGTTGGACAACATCGATATGCGCCAAATAGATCCAAATTTTCTTCGTAGTCAAATCTTATTATTAAGCCAGTCCCCACGTTTGTTTTTAGGTACCTTACGTGAAAATATGGATTTGGCTCGTTCAGACGGCTATTCTTCTGATCAGGAATTATTGGAAGCATTGCAACGTTTTGGCTTGGACAAAATTATCCGTAGCCACCCTAAAGGATTGGATATGCCGTTGGGTGAAGATGGTTTAGGTTTGTCTGGTGGTCAAAAACAGATTATTGCGTTAGCACGTATGACATTACGTAATCCGAGGATTGTATTGCTGGATGAGCCAACTACGGGGCTTGATCAGGCGACGGAACGGATGTCGTTGCAAGCAATTTCGCAGTGGGCGCAGGATAAAACCCTGCTTGTTGTTACCCATAGGCCTCAAGTTTTGCAGATTGTAAACCGTATCATTGTTATGGATGAAGGCAAAGTAGTCATGGATGGGCCTAGAGATTTGGTATTACAGCGATTGATGCAAAATGAACGGGGAGCGGATGTGAAACGCAACATAGTGTAGCTTATTCTTCACAGCAAATAGCTAAAAAATAATCAATTATTGATACAATCTGAAAGTTATTATCTTATTTTCAGACGGCCTCATGATATGTTAGGTATAACCATATGAGTAAGAACAGTAGGGAAACGATTAGAAAAGATGATTTGCAATTGGTAAATGATTTGAATGCAGCCTTGCAAAAAGAAAAGCATCATGGACAGTTTTGGGTCATCATGCTGTTGTTTGCCTTTCTGGTTGTATTCGTCATTTGGGCTTATAACAGTCCATTAGAAGAGGTAACCCGAGGGCAGGGAAGTATTATTCCAAGTAGTCGTGAACAAGTGATTCAAAGCCTTGATCCTGGAACAATTGCGGAAATGCGGGTACAGGAAGGTGATATCGTAGAAAAAGACGAGGTTTTGCTAAAGTTGGATGATACGCGCAGTTCTGCTATTTTAAGGGAAAGTGAAGCCAAAGTTGCCAATCTGGAAGCGATGTTGGCACGATTAAAAGCAGAATCTTATGGTACAGCCATTGTTTTTCCTGCGGGAATCAGCAAAGATTTACAACAACGCGAACGAGCTGCTTATGAAGCACGCCGCCGTGCAATGACTGATGCAGTTGCCGGACTGGGACAGAGTAAGGCTGCATTGGATCAAGAAATTCGAATCACTGCTCCCATGGTTAAACATGGAGTGGTCTCTGAAGTTGAATTATTAAGGATGCAGCGTGAATCAAGTGATTTGGCTCAACAAATTAGCCAACGTAAAAATGATTATGCAGCTAAAGCCAATGAGGAGTTGGTAAGGGTTGAATCAGAACTTGCCCAAGCAAAAGAAAATATGGCAATGCGTGCAGATCCGGTAGAACGATCAGAAGTTAAAGCACCAATGCGCGGAATTGTGAAAGATATCAAGATTAATACGGTTGGAGGTGTAGTTACTGCAGGGCAGGAAATTATGACTATTGTCCCCTTGGATGATAAGTTGTTAGTTGAGGCTTATATTAACCCTAGGGATGTGGCTTTTATTAGGCCGGGGTTGCCGGCAGTGGTCAAAATTAGTGCATATGATTATGCAATTTATGGCGGTTTGGATGGCAAGGTGACATTGATTAGTCCGGATACTTTAAGCAATCAAAATCGTGCAACGGATCAGCTGAAATTAGATCAAAATCAAGTATATTATCGTATGTTAGTACAAACTGAAGGTAATACATTACGTGATAAGAATGGTAAGGAGCTGCCGATTATTCCGGGTATGGTGGCAACAGTGGATGTGAAAACAGGTGAAAAAACAGTCTTTCAATATCTGATCAAGCCGATTACGAGATTAAAACAGGCTTTGCGTGAACGATAAAACTGAATCTATTTTAGAAATGATTTTAAGATAGCTAAGAACAATTAGAAAAATTCAGTTATCTTACAAAAGAAGGGAGTTTTCCTGGTTGGTTAGGAGTACTCCTTTTTTGTTAAATATTTTCTAGTTAGACTTATAGTATCTGCCAAGAACCTGATTTAATACGATGAAAGAGTTAATTGGCCCGCAGAGTACTTCTGAAGATTGGTAGGCAAACTTTGACAATCGTGGAAGTAACTTTGATAAGGTTGCTAGCTTACAGTCTGAATAAAAAACCGATAGAGATGATTTTTCTCTATCGGTTTTTATTTTATACGGTTCTATATCAAGCCAATTTCCCGTGACATTGTTTATATCTCAAGCCACTGCCACAGGGGCAGGGGTCATTACGATGAACAATTAAGCCGCGTGCAGTTAATGCCTCTGGGGTATAGTTTTCATCATCATTTGGATCGAAGGCTTCAGATACCAGTTCACTCTGAGATTGTGACAGGATTTCTTCCATATTCGGCGCATCAGCCTGGAAGGCATGAGTATTAAGATTATCCAAATTCCCAGGCTCACTTTCTTCCACAACATTTTCGTTCATCTGTATTTGTACCGAAATCAGCAGAGAGGCAATTTGATGCTTGATATTGCTCCATAAGTTTTGGAACATTTCAAATGCTTCGCGCTTGTATTCCTGTTTGGGATTCTTTTGGGCATAGCCGCGCAAGTGGATACCTTGGCGTAGGTAATCCATAGCGGAGAGATGTTCGCGCCATTGTGTATCGATCACTTGCAGCATTACGTTGCGTTCGAATCCCTGCATGTTTATATCACCCACCAATTCGGTTTTTTCGGCATATTCCTGTTCTACTTGCGCCAATAAACGTTCTTTAATATCTTGGTTATCAAGAGTGTTGTCTTCTTTCAGCCAACCTTGAATATCGACATTTAAACGGAAGTCACTGGCTAATTGCGCCTCCAGTGCGGGCAAGTCCCATTGTTCTTCCATGCTGTCTGCCGGCATGTAGTTGTCTACTAAGGAATAGATGGTTTCACGCCGGAATTCTTTCGCCAGATTGCTGATATTTGGGTTGGAGAGAATGTCGTTGCGTTGGAAATAGATTACTTTGCGCTGGTCATTGGCAACATCATCATATTCCAACACTTGTTTGCGCATATCGAAGTTTCGGCCTTCTACTTTTCGTTGCGCGCCTTCGATTTGGCGGGTCAACATGCCTGCCTCGATGGCTACACCGCGTTCCGGCGCCAAACGATTGAGGATGGCGGCGGCACGATCTAGGGCGAACAGGCGCAACAGAGGATCTTCGAATGAAAGGTAGAAACGGCTGGAACCAGGGTCGCCCTGACGACCGGCGCGTCCGCGCAGCTGGTTATCGATACGGCGGCTTTCATGACGTTCTGTGCCTATGATATGCAGACCGCCTGCTTCCATGACTTTGTCGTGCTCTTCCTGCCAGCCGTTTTCCAGTTCGGCGATACGTGCTGCTTTTTCTTCTTCGCTCAGGTTTTCATCGGCACGGATGGCATCTGCCTGATGTTTGACGTTACCTCCAAGTACGATGTCGGTGCCGCGTCCGGCCATATTGGTGGCAACGGTAATCGCGCCGACTTTACCGGCTTGGGCCACAATGAGGGCTTCGCGTTGGTGCTCTTTTGCGTTCAAGACATTGTGGGGGATGCCTTGCTGATTCAGCAAATGGGAAACCAATTCTGAATTTTCGATGCTGGTCGTACCAACTAAAACCGGTTGCCCGCGTTTGTAGCATTCTGCAATATCTTTAACCACAGCCTCGTATTTTTCTTCGGCCGAACGGAAAATCTGATCGTTGAAATCTTTACGTTGTATCGGTCGGTTGGTCGGGATGATAACGGTTTCGAGGTTGTAGATGCTTTGGAATTCAAATGCTTCCGTATCGGCCGTACCGGTCATGCCGGACAGTTTTTTATAGAGGCGGAAATAGTTTTGGAAGGTGATTGAAGCCAAGGTTTGGTTTTCACGTTTGATTTCAACGCCTTCTTTTGCTTCTACTGCCTGATGGAGACCGTCAGACCAACGGCGGCCGGACATCAGCCTGCCGGTAAACTCATCGACAATTACGATTTCGCCGTCTTGAATCACATAATGCTGATCTTTATGGAAGAGGGTGTGAGCCCGCAATGAAGCCATCAAATGGTGCATTAGGGAAATATTGCTGACGGAATAAAGCGAATCGCCTTCTTGCAGCAGACCCATTTTAGTCAGAATTTCTTCTGCATGTTCGTGTCCGGCTTCGCTTAAGATGACGTTGTGGTTTTTTTCGTCCACCCAATAATCGCCTTCGCCTTCTTCGCTTTCTTGGCGGAACAATTGGGGCGGCACTTGATTCATTATTTGGTAAAGTTGGACGTTGTCATCTGCCTGGCCGGAAATAATCAAAGGCGTACGGGCTTCGTCAATCAAAATGGAGTCCACTTCATCCACTACGGCAAAGTTCAACTCCCGCTGCACTTTGTCGTATTGGTCGGTAACCATATTGTCGCGCAGGTAATCGAAGCCGAATTCATTGTTTGTGCCGTAGGTAATATCGGCAGCATACGCATTCTGACGGTGGAAAGGCTCAAGATCGCTGATAATCACGCCTACTTGCAGGCCGAGGAAGTTGTACAACGGCTCCATCGTGGCCGCATCACGCTGGGCCAGGTAGTCGTTGACGGTAACGACGTGTACGCCGTCGCCGGACAGGGCATTGAGGTATACGGGTAGGGTGGCTACCAGCGTTTTTCCCTCACCGGTACGCATTTCTGCGATTTTGCCGTAGTGCAGCACCATGCCGCCGATCAGCTGGACATCGAAGTGGCGCATACCTAAAACGCGTTTGGATGCTTCGCGGCAGACGGCAAACGCTTCCGGCAGAAGGCTGTCCAAATCGGCTCCATCGGCGATGCGCTGTTTGAATTCGGCTGTTTTGGCCTGTAGCGCGGCATCGTCCAAAGCCTGCATTTCGGCTTCCAACGCATTGATTTTCTCTACTGTTTTTCGATATTGTTTCAACAGCCGGTCATTGCGGCTGCCGAATACTTTTTTAGCTAATTGAGTGAGCATATTGATTCCTGAACCTAATAGGGGCTTTTTGCAAGCGATAACGGCGTATTCTAACACAGGCCGTCTGAAAGCAATAAGTGCGGCAGGGCTCATATTTTTTAGACGGCCTTTTTATAACCAACTCGTCTTTGCTTACAAACAAGCATTCTTTCCTTTTTTCAGACGGCCTGATTACAGTGGCGGCATTCCGAACCAGCATGATTACAAGGAACACCATGAGTACCACAGCCGACCCGCGCGCCAAACTCCCCGATACCCCGCTTGCCGACAACGAAAGGCTCAAAGGCCAAAGCCGCCACCTGCGCGGCACGATTGCCGAAGACCTGAACGACGGCTTGACAGGCGGCTTCAACGGCGACAACTTTCAACTTATCCGCTTTCACGGCATGTACGAACAGGATAACCGCGACATCCGCGCCGAACGCAACGAACAAAAATTGGAAGGTTTGAAAAACGTCATGATACGCTGCCGTCTGCCCGGCGGCGTGATCACGCCCAAGCAGTGGCTGGGCATAGACGAGTTTGCCGACAGCCACACCCTTTACAACTCCATCCGCCTGACCAACCGCCAGACCTTCCAATACCACGGCGTGCTCAAACCCGACATCAAAGCCGTGCACCAATGGTTGAACAAGCTGGGATTGGACACCATCGCCACGGCGGGCGACGTGAACCGCAACGTCTTATGCACCAGCAACCCGATTGAAAGCGGGCTGCACAAAGAAGCGCACGAATGGGCGAAGAAAATCAGCGAACACCTGCTGCCGAAAACCCGCGCCTATGCCGAAATCTGGCTGGATGGCGAAAAAGTAGAATCCACAGAAAACGCCGGCAACGCCCCGCTGCCCGAAGCCGTGAAAAGCGGCGACGCGGCCGAACCCGTTTTGGGCGGGAACTACCTGCCGCGCAAATTCAAAACCACGGTCGTTATTCCGCCGCATAACGACGTCGATTTGCACGCCAATGATTTGAACTTCGTCGCCATCGAAGAAAACGGCAGGCTGGCCGGATTCAACGTGCTGGTCGGCGGCGGCTTGTCCATCGAACACGGCAACCACAAAACTTACCCCAACACCGCCCGCGAATTCGGCTTTATCGGTTTGGACAAAGTATTGGACTGCGCCGCCGCCGTGGTTTCCGTGCAGCGCGACTGGGGCAACCGCAGCGACCGCAAAAACGCCAAAACCCGCTACACCATCGAACGCGTCGGCCTGGATGTGTTTGTCGAAGAAGTGGAAAACCGCATGGGGGCGAAGTTCCAGCCGATACGCCCTTATGAATTCACCACGCGCGGCGACCGCATCGGCTGGGTGCAGGGCGAAGACAAAAAATGGCATCTGACGCTGTTTGTTGAAAACGGCCGCATCACCGATACGCCGAACCGCCCGCTGAAAACGGGTATGCGCGAAATCGCCAAAATCCACAAGGGCGACTTCCGCCTGACCGCCAACCAAAACCTGATTGTGGCCGGCGTTTCCGCCCGCGACAAGGCCAAAATTGAAGCCCTTGCCCGCGAATACGGGCTGATTAACGACGGCGTAACCCGCCAGCGCGAAAACAGCATGGCCTGCGTCGCGCTGCCGACCTGCCCGCTGGCCATGGCCGAAGCCGAACGCTTCCTACCGGCGTTTATCGACCATGTGGACGACCTGATGGCGAAACACGGCCTGCCGGAAGAACACATTGTGTTGCGCGTGAACGGCTGCCCGAACGGCTGCGGCCGCACCATGCTGTCGGAAATCGGACTGGTGGGCAAGGCGGTCGGCCGCTACAACCTGTATGCGGGCGGCAACCGCGAAGGCACACGCATCCCGCGTTTGTTTAAGGAAAATATTACCGAGCCGGAAATTTTGCAGATTTTGGACGATTGGATAGGCGTGTGGGCGCAAGGCCGTCTGAAAGACGAGGGCTTCGGCGATTTTGCCGTGCGTACCGGCATCGTGAAACCCGTGTTGGATGCGCCGCGCGATTTTTGGTCGGCATAAACCAAAGCGAAACAGCCTGAAACTGCCTGAATAAAAAGAGGCCGTCTGAAAGCTGCAAATACTTTCAGACGGCCTCTTGGTGTTGCGCCTTATTGGCGGTAATGTTTCAGGAAACGTTCCAGTTTGCCGATGGCTTCTTCGATTTGGTGGCTGTAGGCCAGCGTAACGATGCGGAAGTGGTCGGGTTTGACCCAGTTGAAGCCCGTGCCGTGCACCAGCAATACTTTTTCCTGCACCAAAAGGTCGTAGACGAATTTCATGTCGTCATGGATGTTGTACATTTCGGTGTCGATTTTCGGGAACATATACATCGCGCCCATCGGTTTGACGCAGGAAATGCCGGGGATTTGGGTGATCAGTTCGTAGGCTTTGTTGCGCTGTTCGAGCAGGCGGCCGCCGGGCAGGATCAGTTCGTTGATGCTTTGATAACCGCCCAAGGCCGTCTGAATCGCATGCTGCATCGGCGTGGTGGCGCACAGGCGCATGGAGGCTAGCATATCGAGGCCTTCGATATAGCCTTGCGCGTGGTGTTTCGGGCCGTTGAGCACCATCCAGCCTTGGCGGAATCCGGCCACGCGGTAGGCTTTGGAGAGGCCGTTGAAGGTGATGGTCAGCAGGTCGGGGGCGAGGGCGGCGATGTGGTGGTGCACCGCGCCGTCGTAGAGGATTTTGTCGTAGATTTCGTCGGCGTAGATAATCAGGCCGTGCTTGCGAGCCAATTCGGCGATTTCGAGCAGGATTTCTTTGCTGTACACCGCGCCTGTTGGGTTGTTGGGGTTGATGACGACGATGGCTTTGGTTTTGGGCGTGATTTTGGCTTCCATGTCGGCAAGGTCGGGGAACCAGCCGTTTTCTTCGTCGCACAGATAATGGCGTACCGTGCCGCCCGCCAAAGTGGCGGCAGCCGTCCACAACGGATAGTCGGGCGCGGGAATCAGGATTTCGTCGCCGTCGTTCAAAAGTGCCTGCATGGACATGGTAATTAGTTCGGACACGCCGTTGCCGATATAAACGTCGTTTACCGTGATGTCGCGCAGGCCTTTGGTTTGGTAGTAGTGGACGATGGCCTTGCGGGCGGAGTAAAGGCCTTTGGAATCGCAGTAGCCTTGCGAGGTCGGAAGGTTGCGGATAACGTCCACCAAGATTTCGTCGGGTGCTTCGAAGCCGAACGGGGCGGGGTTGCCGATGTTGAGTTTGAGGATTTTGTGGCCTTCTTCTTCAAGTTGAAGGGCTTTTTTGTGTACGGGGCCGCGGATGTCGTAACAGACGTGGTCGAGTTTGGCGGATTTGCTGAATTTATCCATTGTTGTGTTCCGTGAAGGTTTGCGGGCAAAGCGTGAATGTACTCTGTTTGACGGCGGAATTCAAAGGGATTTTGCAACCGGGCGGGTAAACGGAAGGCCGTCTGAAAAAACGGCTGTGCGGTTTTCAGACGGCCTGTTGCCTTGATGCTGAGGGGGTGGGCTTATTTTGCCAGGCGTTCGGCAAATTCATCCGCCGCCTGCACCAAGGCGGCCGACAGGGCGGGCTCGAAGGAGGAGTGTCCGCCCTGGATAATCCGCAAATCGGCCTGCGGCAGTGCCTGCTTCAAATCCCATGCGCTGCGGGTGGGGGTGCAGAGGTCGTAGCGGCCTTGTACGATGACGGTGGGGATATGGCGGATTTTGTGGGCGTTGGCCAAGATGGCTTTGTCGCCCTGCAGCCAGCCTTGGTGGACGAAATAATGGTTCTCCAGCCGCGCGATGGCCAAGGAAGCCTGTGCGTCTTCGTCCACAGGCTTGGGTTCGAACTGAATCAGCCAGCTTTCCCAGTCTGCCCAGGCTTTGGCGGCCGGCAGGTGGACGGCGGGATCGGGCGATTGGAGCAGTTCGTAATAGGCCTGCACCAGCGCGCCGTGTTTTTCCGGCGGTATGGCGGCCAGATAGCGTTGCCATTGTTCGGGGTAAACCATGCTTACGCCGCCGGCTTCGCTCAACCAGTCGATTTCGATTTGGCGGCAGAGGAAGATGCCGCGCAGAATCAACCCGCGCACGCGTTCGGGATGGGTTTCGGCGTAGGCCAGCGAGAGGGTGCTGCCCCAAGAGCCGCCGAATACCAGCCAGCTTTCGATGCCCAGCATTTCGCGTACTTTTTCAATGTCGGCCACCAAATCCCAAGTCGTGTTTTCGCGGGTTTCGGCGTAGGGCAGGGAACGGCCGCAGCCGCGCTGGTCGATGATGACGATGCGGTATTTTTCGGGGTTGAAAAATCCGCGGCAGGCAGGCGATGCGCCCGCGCCGGGGCCGCCGTGCAGGAAGATGACGGGGATGCCCTCGGGGTTGCCGCTTTCTTCCCAGTAGATTTGATGGATGGCGGATACCTGCAGCAGGCCGCTGCGGACGGGTTCTCGAATCGGATGCATGGTTTTCTCCTTGTGGTTGGGAGGCCGTCTGAAAGGTGGTTTTCAGACGGCCTGCGGTTAATCCAGGCGGATTTCGACGTTGTCGATCAGGCGGGTCGCGCCCAGTCGGGCGGCAGCCAGTACGACCAGGTGTTTGTCGCCGGCGTGGGCGGTTTCCAGCGTGTCGGAGCGGCGGACTTCCACATAGTCTACAGTCCAGCCGTTTTCTTCCAAACGGCGGCGGGCGGCGTTTTCCAGTTCGGCGTAGGCGAGGTTGCCGTTTTTGACCGCTTCGGCGACGGCCTGCAGTTCGCGGTAGAGGCGAGGGGCTTCGGCGCGTTCGGCTTCGCTCAGGTATTGGTTGCGGCTGGAAAGCGCGAGGCCGTCTGAAGCGCGGCCGGTATCGACGGGGACGATTTCTATGTTGAAGTTCAGGTCTTCCGTCAGGCCTTGGATGACGGCAAGCTGCTGGTAGTCTTTTTTGCCGAAGCAGGCGTAATCGGGTTGGACGATGTTGAAGAGTTTGGAAACTACGGTGGCCACGCCGCGGAAATGGCCGGGGCGGAATTTGCCGCACAGTTCGTTTTGCAGGTGCGGCGGTTCGACGTTGTAGCGTTGTTCGACGTTCGGATACAGTTCTTTTTCGTCGGGCGCGAAAACGACGGCCATGCCTTCGCCGGCCAGTTTGTCCGCGTCCTGTTGCAGGGTGCGCGGGTAGCGGTCGAAGTCTTCGCCCTGGCCGAATTGGAGGCGGTTGACGAATATGCTGACGACGACGTTGTCGGCGCGTTTTTTCGCTTCGCGCACCAGGGCGAGGTGGCCTTCGTGCAGATTGCCCATGGTGGGGACGAAGGCAACCGTTCCGGCGGTTTTGCGCCATTCGCGCAGGGCTTGGACGGTGTGGATGATTTGCATGTTTTTGTTCCTTTTCGGGTTTTCAGACGGCCTTTGCCGTTTTGACCGGCGGCGGCTCCGTATACGGGCGGATTATACGCCTGCGGACGGCGGTTTTTGGAAGAAGTGTGGCGGAGGCCGTCTGAAAAGCGGGGAAAGGTTTTCAGACGGCCTGTTATAATACCGCCTTTCGATTTGCATCCGTATGGGCGAATTTATGGATTTTCCTAAAGCCTTTGCCGTTTTGGGGCCGACCGCCGGCGGCAAAACCGGGCTGGCCTTACGTTTGGCGCAGCGTTTCCCGCTGGAAATCATCAGCCTGGACTCGGCTTTGGTTTACCGGGGGATGGACATCGGGACGGCCAAGCCGACGGACGAAGAGCTGGCTTCCGTGCCGCATCATTTAATCGACATCATTTCGCCGCTGCAGTCTTACAGCGCGGCGGAGTTTGCCGCCGACTGCCTGCGCCTGTGCGGCGAAATCAGTGCGCGCGGGCGTATGCCGCTGATTGTCGGCGGTACGATGATGTATTTCCACGCGCTGGTAAATGGTTTGAACGATTTGCCGCAGGCCGATGCCGGCGTGCGGGCGCAGTTGCAGGCGCAGAAGGCGGAGCAGGGGATTGAGGGGCTGTACCGCCGTTTGTGCGAGGTAGATGCCGCCACCGCCGCGCGGTTGAAGCCGGGCGACAGTCAGCGCATCGAACGGGCGTTGGAGGTTTTCCTGCTGACCGGGCGGCCGTTGAGCGACCATTTGGCGGTGCAGACGGCCTACCGTGTGCCGCTGCGGCTGCATACGCTGGTTTTGTTTCCGCAGCGGCGAGAATTGCTGCACGAGGCGATTGCGCGGCGTTTCCGGTTGATGTTGGAGCAAGGGTTTCTCGAAGAGGTCGGCCGTCTGAAAGCGGAGTATCCGTCATTGACGGCGGAACACAATTCGATGCGCTGCGTGGGTTACCGTCAGGCGTGGGATTATTTGGACGGTGCCTGCGCTTACGATGCTTTTGTCGATGCGGGTATCGCCGCCACCCGCCAGTTGGCGAAGCGGCAGCTGACTTGGCTGCGTAAGACGGAAGCGGATACGCTGCTCGACCCGTATGACGGCACGGATGTTTTTCAGACGGCCTCTGCGGCGTTGGAAAGGCATTTTTCGTGAAGGCCGTCTGAAAGGCGGCCTGCCGTTTGCGCCTGTTCCGTGTGATGGCTGTGAATTGAAATAAGGAGCCTCCGACTATTGTTTGGCCGCCACTCTGTGCAGGCGGGAGTGCGGAAGTTCGGCTATGCAACGGTCTTCTCTAAGCGTTCCCGACAAATTAAAGTCCGGATTCCCGCCTGTACGGGAATGGCGGTATGGAGGGGCCTTATTTGAATTTACTATATGACGATTGGGGTTACGATGAACGGAAATATGCTTCCCGCCGCGCCGCTGAAACGCCGGTTTGCGGCTTTGTGCTACGAATTATTGCTGATTGGCGCGGTCAGTTGTGCGGCCTTTATTCCCGCTGGGATTCTGGCTTTGTTCCTCAATCAATCCGCACCGCAGCTGAGCAGCCTGTTGGTAACGCTGGTGATTCTGTATGCTTGGTGGCTGTATTTCAAAATAAACTGGCATAAGAAGGGGCAGACGCTGGCGATGCAGGTGTGGCGTATCGGTTTGTGCGACCGGACAGGTGTCCGGCCGCCGTTGAACCTGCTGAGGCTGCGCTTTATTTGGGCCTGCGTGTTTTTGGTTTTTGTGCCGATGCTGGCTTATGCCGCGCTGAACCGCGGGATGGGCGTGCCGCCGAAAACGGCGGGCGGTGCGGCTTTGATTTGGTGGATTCTGCCGTGGGGTTTCGCGCTTTTGAACACCGACCGTCAGTTTTTATACGATTATTTGGCGGGTACGCGGCTGGTGGATGTGAAAAAACAGGATAAGGCCGTCTGAACAGGTGCGGACGATGAAAACGGTCGGCGAAATAAAAAATTATGCGGAAAGCCTGCCGATGTTGGATGGGCGGGCGTTGGCCGGAGGGCTTGTCCGCTTGAAAAACGGCGGCGTGCCTTTTTTAGGCTGCGTGTGTTTCGTGCAGCATAACCGGAAGGTGGGCTTGCTTGAGGCGCGGAATATCCTGTTGGCGGCGGATGTGTATTCCGAACGGGAAAAATCGGATATCGAAGCGATGTTGCAGGCAATGCTTGCCGAAGTGAACGAAAACGCTTAGTGCGTTATGATGAGGCCGTCTGAAAGCCGTTTTTCAGACGGCCTGTTATGTAAGGGAGGCCGGATATGGCTGCCACACCGTCCAGATGGTTGCCGCTGCTGTTGGCGGTTTGTATTTTCATGCAGATGTTGGATGCGACGGTATTGAATACCGCGCTGCCGCAGATGGCGGCGGATTTGCAGCAGTCGCCGCTGAATATGCAGTCGGCGGTGATTTCCTATGCGCTGACGTTGGCGTTGTTTATGCCGATGAGCGGTTATCTGACCGACCGCTACGGCACGAAGAAGGTGTTTTCCGTTTCGATGGCGTTGTTCGTGCTGGGGTCGCTGATGTGCGCGGCGGCACCGAATCTGCCGCTGCTGGTGTTCGCCAGGGTGGTGCAGGGGATGGGCGGGGCGATGATGGTGCCTGTGCCGAGGCTGATTATCCTGCGCGCTTACGATAAGGCCGAGTTGATCAACCGGATGAATTTCGTCGTGATGCCCGCGCTGCTGGGGCCGATAGCCGGTCCGCTGGTGGGCGGCTATTTGGTGGAATATGCGAGTTGGCATTGGGTGTTTTTAATCAATGTGCCCATCGGTTTGGCGGGCATCGTTGGGGCGGCGAAAATCATGCCTGATTTTTCCGCGCCAGAGGGCAGCGTGCCGCATTTCGATTTGACCGGTTTTTTGCTTTTCGGTGCGGCGGCGGTGGGGTTGAGCCTGTCGGTAGAGCTGCTGATGCATCCGGGCGCGCGTTTGTTTTCCGCTTTGTGCGGCACGGGCGGTTTGGCGGCTTTGTGGTGCTATTGGCGGCATGCGCGGCACGACGGCGACCTCGCGCTGTATCCGCCGCGCCTGCGTTTGGTGCGGACGTTCCGTTTGGGGATTTTGGGCAACCTGATCAGCCGTTTGGGCATGGGGGCGATGCCGTTTTTGATGCCCTTGCTGCTTCAGGTGGCCTTTATGCGCAGTGCGAGTGTGTCGGGACAGATGCTCGCGCCCGTGGCGTTGGCCGCCTTGCTGACCAAGCCGTTTGTGAAACCGTTGATTGTCCGTTTCGGCTACCGCAGGGTGCTGATTTGGAATACCCGCATTATCGGTTTGCTGATTATGTCTATGGCTTTGCCGGATGCGTCTACGCCGGTTTGGCTGATTGTGCCGGTTCTGTTTGTGCTTGGTATGTGCAATTCTCTGCAATATTCGTCGATGAATACGCTGACCCTGGCCGATTTGCGGCCGCAGATGGAAGGCAGCGGCAACAGCCTGATGGCGGTAAACCAACAGTTGGCCATTAGTTTCGGTATTGCGTTGGGTGCGCTGCTGCTTAACTTTTTCGGCAGCGGTAATCCGCGGACGGGCAATGTGCATCAGGCTTTCCAATATACGTTTTTGGTTATAGGTACGATTACTTTTTGTGCAAGCTGGGTTTTCGTTTATCTGCATCCTAAGGACGGTTCGAATCTGGTATAGGGCGGCTTGTGCCTCAGGCCGTCTGAAAATTGTGTTAGTATGCGGGCAGATTTGAATTTCAGGAGGAAATGATGAACCGATTGTGCGCATTGCTGACCGGCCTGTGGCTGGGTATGCAGATAATGGCGGGCTATGTTGCCGCCCCGATTTTGTTTGAACGGCTTGGCAAGCAGGAAGCGGGGAACATCGCTGGTGTACTGTTTTCAATCAACAATTATTTCGGCCTGCTGGTCTGGGCCATGGCTTGGCTGGTGGTGCGGAGTAACCGCAACCGTTCGTTTTCCAACAACGGCAAGGTGGCACCGAAATTCATTATCCTCCTCCTGCTGCTGACCGCAGCCAACCAATTCCTGATAAACCCGGTTATTGCGGCGCACAAGGCGGGTACGGAAAACTGGCTGCTCTCGTTGTTGGGCGGTTCTTTCGGTATGTGGCACGGCATTTCCAGCATCATTTATCTGGTATGCAGTTTCTTGGGCTTAGGTTTGCTGTTGCGTTATTTGAAATTTGAGAAAAATTAGCCGTCTGAGAAAGTGTTTTTATTAGCTATGAATCGGCAGCCTGCACCCCTTGTCCTACGGATGGGGGCAGGCTGCCAAATTTATTGTCCGTTGATTCATAATGTTCGAGAAACTCAGTAAAAGGCCGTCTGAAAAACTGGTTTGAACAAACCGGTTTTTCAGATTTTTTATTCTCTCCGTGAACATAGGAGATTGGCCTGCCTTCAATCAAATCCGATATTTTCTACTCTTCCGGCTGCGTTAAAATCATGTTTCCGCATCATTATCGGATTTCAAAATATGCCGTTTACCCTTGCCCACCCGGTTGCCGTTTTGCCGTTTTCACGCTGCCGTTATTGCCATTTCCCCGCATTGGTCATCGGAAGCCTTTCACCTGATTTCGTCTATTTCCTGCATGGACGTGCCGTATCCGGCGGGCATGGTTTGCTTGATATGCTGTGGCCGAACCTGCCGTTGTGCTTCGCTTTTTATTGGCTTTATCTTGCCCTGTGGCGGGACGCTCTATCTGATTTTTTACCAAATTGCCTTAATGCCGCCCCCTATAGGCCGTCTGAAAATGTAGATTCTCATAAAATCAAAGCCGCCCTCTTCATACCGAGTGCCTTATTCGGCATGGCCACCCACCTATTCCTTGATGCGTTTACCCACTCCACCGGCTGGTTTGTGCAACATTTCCCCGTACTGCAACGAACCGTATTGTTTCTGCCAATCTTTAAATGGCTGCAATACGGCAGCGGATTAATAGGCGTAACCGCCTGCCTGTACTTTGTATTCCGCACCGCCCGCCGCCGGCCATACCGCTCTCGTCAAACCATTGGACAAAAATACCGTTTTTGGATTCTCTGCACCATTCTGTCGCTGTTTGGCTTTTCCATCTGGCAAATCATTGCTCCCGCGCCGTTGGGTCATGCCGCCACGCAAACAATCCGTTTGATTGATTGTGCGGTAATTTCATTTTCGATATTGTGCCTGGGGTATGTTTCTCGAAAGAGAAATGATAATAAGAAATAATATTGAAAATTATTCTATAATAATGTAGAATCATTTTTATTTTTATAATTTGATTAATAATGAATTTTGACTACATCGCCCACGCTCGCCAGGACTCATCAGAAATTTGGCATTCCCACCCCCTGCAAAAACATCTACAAAAAGTCGCCCAACTCGCCAAGCGTTTTGCAGGGCGTTATGGGTCGTTGTTTGCCGAATATGCGGGGCTTTTGCACGATTTGGGGAAATTTCAGGAAGCTTTTCAGAAATATATCCGTCATGCATCCGGTTTTGAAAAAGAAAATGCCCATTTGGAAGATGTCGAATCTACCAAGTTGCGCAAAATTCCGCATTCCACTGCCGGTGCCAAATATGCGGTAGAACGTCTAAATCCATTTTTCGGGCATTTGCTGGCATATCTGATTGCAGGACACCATGCGGGATTAGCGGATTGGTATGATAATGGGAGCTTAAAGCATCGTCTGCAACAGGCAGATAATGAATTGGAGGCCTCTTTGTCGGGCTTGGCGGAGAGCGGTTTGCCCAAAGATTTTTTCCCGTTATCCGATGATGACTTGATGCGGGATTTTTTTGCGTTTTGGGAAGAGGGGGCAAAGCTGGAAGAATTGCATATTTGGTTGCGTTTTCTCTTTTCCTGTTTGGTGGATGCCGATTTTTTGGATACCGAAGCCTTTATGAACGGCTATGCCGATGCGGATACTGCGCAGGCTGCCGGATTGCGCCCCAAATTTCCCGGTTTGGATGAGTTGCACCGACGATATGAGCAATATATGTCGCAACTTAATGAGAAATCAGATAAAGATTCATTCTTAAATCAAGAACGCCATGCCATTTTACAGCAATGTTTTTCTGCCGCAGAAACCAACCGCACTTTGTTTTCTTTAACCGTGCCGACCGGCGGCGGCAAAACTTTGGCGAGCTTGGGATTCGCTTTGAAGCACGCACTGAAATTTGGCAAAAAACGCATTATCTATGCTATTCCTTTTACTAGCATTATCGAACAGAACGCCGATGTTTTTCGAAAAGCCTTGGGTGATGACGCGGTATTGGAACATCACAGCAATTTGGAAGTGGCCGATAACAAAGAAACTGCCAAAACCCGCCTTGCTACGGAAAATTGGGACGCGCCGCTAATTGTTACCACCAATGTGCAACTGTTTGAAAGCCTGTTTGCAGCGAAAACCAGCCGTTGCCGCAAGATTCACAATATTGCCGATAGCGTGGTGATTTTGGATGAAGCCCAGCAGCTTCCGCGCGATTTCCAAAAGCCGATTACTGACATGATGCGGGTGTTGGCGCGCGATTACGGCGTTACCTTTGTGCTGTGCACGGCAACTCAGCCTGAACTTGGCAAAAATATCGATGCATTCGGCCGCACTATTTTGGAAGGCCTGCCGGACGTGCGCGAGATTGTGGCAGACAAAATTGCCTTATCGGAAAAACTGCGCCGCGTCTGCATCAAAATGCCGCTGCCAAACGGTGAAGCGCAAAGCTGGCAGGAAATTGCCGATGAAATTGCTATGCGTCCGTGTGTTTTAGCGGTGGTCAATACGCGAAAACACGCCCAAAAACTCTTTGCCGCCCTGCCTTCTGACGGAATCAAACTACATTTATCCGCCAATATGTGCGCCACACACCGAAGCGAAGTGATTGCGTTGGTTCGCCGATATTTGGCACTGTATCGCGCAGGCAGCCTGCACAAGCCCTTGTGGCTGGTCAGCACGCAGTTGATTGAAGCCGGCGTGGATTTGGATTTTCCTTGCGTTTATCGGGCGATGGCAGGGCTGGACAGCATTGCCCAAGCGGCGGGGCGGTGCAACCGTGAAGGCAAACTGCCGCAGTTGGGCGAAGTGGTCGTGTTCCGTGCCGAGGAAGGCGCGCCCAGCGGCAGCCTGAAACAGGGGCAGGACATTACCGAAGAAATGCTGAAAGCAGGGCTGCTCGGCGACCCGCTTTCCCCGTCGGCATTTGCCGAATATTTCCGCCGGTTCAACGGCAAAGGCGATGTGGACAAACACGACATTACAAGACTCTTGATGGCAGAATCATCATCCAATGAAAATCCGCTGGCAATCAAATTCCGCACTGCTGCCGAACGCTTCCGCCTGATTGACAACCAAGGCGTAGCACTAGTCGTGCCGTTTATCCCGTTAGCTTATTCGGAAGCAGATGACAGTCCGCAAATCGTCAAAGCAAACGAGCTGGACGATTTTTTCAGACGACATCTAGACGGTGTTGAAGTTTCAGAATGGCAGGATATTTTGGACAAACAACGCTTTCCTCAGCCGCCAGACAACTCCTTTGGGCAAACCGATCAACCACCGCTGCCCGAGCCGTTTGAAAGCTGGTTCAACTTGCTTGAAAGCGACCCGCTCAAACACAAATGTGTTTACCGCAAATTACAACGCTACACGATTACCGTGTATGAACACGAACTCAAAAAGCTATCTGCGAATGCCGTTTTTTCCAGAGCAGGATTGTTGGTGTTAGATAAGGGCTATTACAAAGCCGTGCTTGGTGCGGATTTTGATGATACGGCTTGGCTATCTGAAAATTCGGTTTTATGAAAAATGCCCCTATTTCTAGGGGCATTTTGCCATTT
>ERZ772979.46-NODE-46-length-105511-cov-20.048911_pt1 | contig 105511 bp, 96 predicted proteins | sample MGYA00511130_ERZ772979 | MGnify/ENA primary metagenome ERZ772979 (study PRJEB29015, sample SAMEA2738103) | human oral metagenome | biome: human oral; feature: human-associated habitat; material: saliva | place: China | collected 2186 ...
CCTGATCCAACTTCAATAGTGGGAAGCGGTCGATGTGTTTGGCAATCATGGCTTGGGCGGTTTGCCGGAAGAAGGTGCTCATGGGAAATCCCCTAAATGTCTTGGTGGGAATTTAGGGGATTTTGGGGGGATTTTGCAAAGGTCTCAATACGCAAATAGGCCGTCTGAAAAACCAACATCCGGTTTTCAGACGGCCTATTTCATGACTTATGCGGCAGGGAGGGAAACCCACCCCGCCCTATGCCATTAATCCGCTTCCAAAACCACTTTCATGGCTTGGTTTTCGGCAGCGTGTTTGAACACGTCGTAGGCTTTTTCCAATTCGCTGAATTTGAAACGGTGGGTCAGCATTTTGGTGTAATCGACGGAACTGCTGGAAATTGCCTTCATCAGCATTTCGGTGGTATTGGCGTTTACCAAACCGGTTGTGATGGCGAGGTTTTTAATCCAGAGTTTTTCCAGTTTGAAATCAACGGATTGACCATGTACACCGACAACGGCGATATGACCGCCCGGTTTGACGATGTCTTGACACATATTCCATGTAGCGGGGATACCGACGGCTTCGATCGCGCAGTCCACGCCGTCTTCGCCGACGATGGCAAAGACTTGTTTGGAGACGTCGCCTGAAGCGGGGCTGATGGTATGGGTTGCGCCCAGTTCCTTCGCCAGTTTCAAACGGTTTTCGTCCATATCGCAAACGATGATGGCGGCGGGGCTGTACAGTTGGGCGGTCAGCAAGGCGGACATACCGACAGGACCTGCGCCTGCGATGAATACGGTGTCTCCGGGTTTGACATCGCCGTATTGCACGCCGATTTCGTGGGCGGTCGGCAAGGCGTCGCTCAACAGCAGGGCGACTTCTTCATTGACGTTGTCGGGCAGCGGAACAAGGCTGTTGTCGGCATAAGGCGTGCGGACGTATTCGGCTTGCGTGCCGTCAATCATGTAGCCCAAAATCCAGCCGCCGTTACGGCAATGTGAATAGAGTTGGATTTTACAGTTGTCACAAGTACAGCATTTGCTGACGCATGAAATAATGACTTTATCACCGACTTTGATGTTTTTTACAGCCTCGCCGACTTCTTCTACAATACCGATGCCTTCATGGCCGAGAATACGGCCGTCGGCGACTTCGGGGTTTTTGCCTTTCCAAATACCCAAGTCGGTACCGCAAATCGTGGTTTTGACGATTTTCACCACTGCGTCGGTCGAATCGATAATCTGCGGACGGGGTTTTTCTTCAAAACGGATGTCGTTTGCGCCGTGATAAACCATTGCTTTCATGATGTTTCCTTTCACAAAAAGAGAGGGGGAAATACAGATTACCACTCTTCTCTATATATTACTCTTGACAACCTTTGTCAAATTATTTAAGTTTTTCAAAATGTTATACTGTATTGACTTAACCAGATGTAAAAAGGCCGTCTGAAAACCCGATTCCGTTCCGTAGGAACCCAAGTTTTCAGACGGCCTTTTTATTCTGCTTATTTCACACTTTATTTTTTCCGCCGCGCAATTCTTTCGGCAGCACAAAGACGATGCTTTCTTCCGCGCCCTCGCCTTCGCGCAAAGTATCGTGCCCCCAGTCTGTCAGCACAGCAATCACTTCCTGCACCAGCACTTCGGGAGCGGATGCGCCGGCGGTGATGCCGACCTGTTTTTTGCCCTCAAACCATTCCGGCCGCAGATAAGAGGCGTTGTCCACCATATAAGCCTCCACGCCGCGCTGCGCCGCCACTTCGCGCAGGCGGTTGCTGTTGGACGAATTGGGCGAGCCGACCACAATCACGATGTCGCATTCCTCCGCCAAATCCTTCACCGCCTTTTGACGGTTGGTGGTGGCATAGCAAATGTCTTCCTTGTGCGGATTTTTGATGTTGGGGAAACGCGCGTTCAATACGGCGATGATGTCTTTGGTTTCGTCCACCGACAGCGTGGTTTGGCTGACGTAGGCGAGGCGGTCGGGATGGTCGGGCATCACTTTTTCGGCATCTTCCACGGTTTCCACCAGCAGCATCCGCCCTTCGGGAAGCTGGCCCATCGTGCCTTCCACTTCCACATGGCCTTTGTGGCCTATCATGATGATTTGGTAGCCTTGCGCATCAAGCCGCGCCACTTCTTTGTGCACTTTGGTTACCAGCGGGCAGGTGGCGTCGAATACGCGGAAACCGCGCGCGGCAGCCTCTTCCTGTACGGCCTTCGATACGCCGTGGGCGGAATAAATCAGCGTCGCGCCGGGCGGCACGTCGGCCAAATCCTCGATAAAAACCGCGCCTTTTTCGCGCAGGTTGTCCACCACGAATTTGTTGTGCACCACCTCGTGCCGCACATAAATCGGTGCGCCGAATTCCTCCAGTGCGCGCTCGACGATGCTGATGGCGCGGTCCACGCCCGCACAGAAGCCGCGCGGATTGGCCAGCATGATGGTTTTGCCGCTCATTGTTCCCGCCCTTCCGCCGTTTCTTTTTCAGACGGCCTTTTGTTGACGAACCCGTCGATAACCAGCAATACCGCACCGACGCAGATAAAGCTGTCGGCCACGTTGAAGGCGGGATACGCCCAGCCTTCGCCATAGAACAGCAGGAAATCCACCACCTTGCCGTGGATGAAGCGATCGATGACGTTGCCGACCGCCCCGCCGATTACCATCACCGCGCCCCACGAACCCCAAGTGCCGAATTCGTTTTTCCGCACGGCGTTGACCAGCCAGAGGCACACGATTGCCGCCAGCACGATGAAGAAATATTTCTGCCAGCCGCCGGCGGTGGAGAGAAAGCTGAAGGCCGCCCCGGTGTTGTAAACCAAGGTCAAATCGAAAAAGCCGGGGATGATGCCCAGACGTTCGTAATCTTCGAATTTTGCCAAAACGGCGGATTTGGTGATTTGGTCGAGAATGACCGCGCCGACGGCCAGCAGCCAGTAGCGCAATTTGGAAGGGTTTGTAGAGGACATATTACGGTTTGCCGCCGAAAGGTTTTCAGACGGCCTTTCAATCAAAGTTGCCAAAGTCGGGCATTTTAACCGATATTGGGCGGCAGGCCGTCTGAAAAAACGGTTTCTGCCGGCAGAAAGGCATTCCGGCGTATCCGAAACGGTTTTTCAGACGGCCTTTCATGCGTTTTTCAGCCATACTGCCGCGCCGCCAAACGGCCGGGGCATAGGGAAGCGGGACGGCTGCGGTTTACCGTCCGCCTTCATGCTGCCGCACCAGGGCGCGGACGATGTGGCGGTTGGGATGCAGTGCCTCGCGCAGACGGCGGGAGAGCGGGTCGGGCATGCCGAGGATGCGGGCGGCAATGCTTTCGGCGCACCACGGCGCGGTGGCCAGCCCGCGGCTGCCGTGCGCGCTGTTTACCCACACATTCGGCAGGTAGGGACAGGAGTCGGACAGCGGGTAGTTTTTATCGTGCGCCAGCTTGGCATACACCCCGCGCATGGCGGCATAATCGGCCACCGGCCCGACGGTCGGCAGGTGGTCGGGGCTGTCGCAACGCACGGCGGCGTGTCCGCTTACCGTCGGCGCTGCGGTCAGTTCGGCCGCCAGTTGCGGGTGCAGCCTGGCGAGTTCCTGCCGGTTGTGTTCGGCCTCGCTGTCGCGCCAGTCGCCGCAGGCATCGTGCGGCACGAAACTCGCGCCGTAGCAGTGCCGCCCTTCCCATGCGGGACTGATGTAGCTGGCGGCCGACAGGGCGGTTTTCAGACGACCTGTGTAGGCGGTGGCGGCGGCAAGGTTGGTTTGGCCGCGTATCAGCTGCCACGGCAGGGCGGCAAGCGGCGGCTGTTGCGGCGAGGCTGCCCCGGCGCAGTATACGATGTGGTCGGCAGACAGGGTGTGCTGCGGCGTATCCAGCCGCCAATGCGGGGCGCAGTATTGTGCCGACAGCAACGGTTGCCCTTCATACAGACGAATATTCGGGTGGGCGAGTAAGGCGCGGACGAGTGCGGGCGGGTGCAGCCACGCACCCTGCGGCCAGTAGAGGCCGTCTGAAGACAGGTCGATGCCCGCCAGTTCGGAGGCTTCGGCCGCACTGACGCCGCGGTAAAGGTGGGCGTGCCAATCTTGGGCGGCGAGGCGGCGGTTGCGTTTTTCTTCGGCGGGGCTGTGGTTGAGGTGGAGTACGCCGCAGGGCTGCCAGCCGCCGTCGGGCAGCAGGCGGTCGAGCAGGCGGCGGCTGTGGCCGTAGCCGCCGAGCAGCAGTTCGGTCTGTTCGGTATCGTGGGCGGAAATTTTGGCATACAGCAGGCCTTGACGGTTGCCGCTGGCGGCATGGGCGGCGGTGCGGGCTTCCAATACGCTGACCCGCACGCCGCGTTCCGCCAATGCGCGGGCGGTGGCCGCCCCGGCAATGCCCGCACCGATGACGGCGACGTGTTCGGGCGGTGCGCCGTTTCGGTTTTCAGACGGCCTGAACCAAGGTTTTTGTGCGGCGGCAGGGCTTTGCGGGCGGGCTTCGGTCTGCCATTCGAGGCCGTCTGAAAAATAGTCGGACAGGCAGTCGGCAGCGGCGGGCGGCATCAGCCAGAGCTCCGCACCTTGCGGCAGCAGGCCGTGCAGGATGTTGGCGGCGGCAAATTGCAGGCAGGCGGATTGTTGCGGCCAGTGTTGCAGGAAACGGCGTTCCGCCTCGTCGGGCTGTTCTGACGGTTCGAAGCGGGGGATGCGTTTTTCGGGCAGGCAGACGGCAAGGCGGCGGTTGTGCGCGGCGGCGGCAAGTAGTTCGCGCAAGGGCGGGATGTCGTTCCAGACGGCGGTTTGCATGGTGGGACTCGGTTGGGAAAGGGGAAAGGCAAAAAAGGCCGTCTGAAAAGGGGAGCGTGTTCGAACCCTGTTTTCAGACGGCCTTCCTATTGCGGAAATGCATTATTTTTCGACGAATTGGCCGTATGCCATGATGCGGTCGAAACGGCGGTCGAGCAGGTCGGACAACGGCATGTCTTGGGCGGTGCGGAGCTGTTCGGCCAGCACTTCGCGCAGACGCTGCATCAGTTCGCCGTGATTTCGGTGTGCGCCGCCCAACGGCTCTTCGATGACTTTGTCCACCAGATTCAGTTTTTGCAGGCGGTCGGCGGTAATGCCCAAGGCGGCGGCGGCATCTGCGGCCTTTTCCGCCGTTTTCCACAAAATCGAGGCGCAGCCTTCGGGCGAAATCACGGAATAAGTGGAATATTGCAGCATATTGACAAAGTCGCCCACGGCAATCGCCAGCGCGCCGCCGGAACCTCCTTCGCCGATGATGGTGCAGATGACGGGCACTTTCAGCTTGGTCAGTTCGTACAGGTTTTTGCCGATGGCTTCGGATTGGTTGCGCTCTTCCGCACCGATGCCGGGATAGGCTCCGGGCGTATCGACGAAGGTCAGTACGGGCAGGCGGAATTTTTCCGCCAGATGCATCAGGCGCAGGGCTTTGCGGTAGCCTTCGGGGCGCGGCATGCCGAAGTTGCGGCGGATTTTTTCTTTGGTGTCGCGGCCTTTCTGGTGGCCGATGACGACGACGCTTTGGCCGTTAAACCGCGCCAAACCGCCGACGATGGCGTAATCGTCGGCATAGTGGCGGTCGCCGTGCAATTCTTGGAAATCGGTGCAGAGCGCGGAGATGTAGTCCAAAGTATAGGGACGCTGCGGATGGCGGGAAACTTGGGAAACTTGTGCAGGCGTGAGCTTGGCGTAGATGGATTTGGTCAGCTCGTTGCTTTTTTTCTGCAGGCGTTCGATTTCATCGCTGATGTCCACGGCGGATTCGCCTTGGACGAAACGCAGTTCTTCGATTTTTTTGGTCAATTCGGCAATCGGCTGCTCGAAATCAAGAAAGACGGGTTTCATGCTGAACGTTCTCGCTGAAGAATAAATATTTGCGCGGAATGATACGCTAATCCGCGCCGCTTGGCGAAAAAACGTGAAATTTACGCGATAAACGGTAGGCGGGCAAGCAGAATATTGTGCCGTTCGGCAACGGTCCGACATCCGGACGCGCCGTCCGTGTTACACTCGCGCCTTTAGAATGACAAAGGGCAAATCATGGAAGACGGGCAAACAATGCGGCTCGACAAATGGCTGTGGGCCGCCCGTTTTTTCAAAACCCGCGCCTTGGCGCAGAAACACATCGAACTCGGCCGCGTGCTGGTCAATGGCGCGAAAGTGAAAAACAGTAAAAATATCGCGGCGGGCGATGTGCTGCATCTCACGCTCAATTCGCTGCCATACGAAATTACCGTACAGGCGTTGAACCACCAACGCCGCCCCGCTCCCGAAGCGCGGCTTCTGTACCGTGAAAACGAAGAAGTGGCCGCAAAGCGCGAACAGCAGAAGCTGCTCGATCAGGCATCCCGCATCAGTGCGGCCTACCCCGAAGGCCGTCCGACCAAGCGTGACCGCCGTCAAATCGAGAAGCTGAAACGGGGCGAATGGTAAAGGCCGTCTGAAAATACGTTTCGGATTGTTTTCGGAGTCCATATTTATAGGCGGCACGGATAAGCACGGCTCGGTGCACCCAAATGGGACATAAAGAACATTGCGAGGATTGCGGAGGCGGTTTTTCAGACGGCCTCACACATCTCCGCACATCAAACATCAATCAATAAACTTCGAAAAGGAACCAATTTATGCGTTGGCAGGGACGTGAACAAAGCTCTAACATTGAAGACCGCCGCGGGAGCGGCGGCGGCGGTGGAGGCGGCGGGATGGGCATCATCGGTGTCATCGTCGTGCTGGTAGGCGCGTACTACGGCGTCGATTTATCCGGTCTGGTGGGCGGAGCGCAGCAGCTGAGCGGCGGAGCACAGCAAACCGTCGTGGAAAGCAAGCAGGAGGCACAGCTGAGGGAATTGGCGGGCGTGGTGTTGGCCGATACGGAAAAAACTTGGGCCAATTACTTTGCCAAACGCAATGCCCGCTATACGCCCACCACTCTGGTACTGTATACCGGCGGCACACGCACCGCCTGCGGTATGGGTCAGGCGGCGATGGGGCCGTTTTACTGCCCGGCCGATAAAAAGGTTTACCTCGATTTGTCGTTCTACGAAGAGATGCGCACCAAGCTCGGTGCGGCAGGCGATACGGCCTTCGGTTACGTCATCGCACATGAAGTCGGCCACCATGTGCAAAACCTGCTGGGCATCCTGCCGCAAGTGCATCAGATGCAGCAACAGGCCGGCAAAACCGAAGCCAACAAATTATCGGTAAAACTCGAACTACAGGCCGACTGCTTCGCCGGAATTTGGGCGAAAGACGCGCAGCGGCAGGACTTGCTGGAAGAAGGCGACATAGAGGAAGCAATCAATGCGGCCGAAGCCGTGGGCGACGACACCCTGCAAAAACGCAGTCAGGGTTATGCCGTACCCGACAGCTTTACCCATGGCAGCTCGGCGCAGCGCATGTATTGGTTTAAACGCGGCTTTGAAAGCGGCGACATCAACCGCTGCAACACTTTTGACAATTAAACAGCTACCATTCTAAATGGAAGGCCGTCTGAAAAACGATTTTCAGACGGCCTTCCATAAAATAAAGGGAATACCCGATTAGGTATTCCCTTTCGTTGTGCAGCCTTATCAGAATTTACCACCGGATTCATTCACCATATAGATAACGGCAGCTTTTACCTCATCATCGCTCAATTCGGTATTTCCGCCTTTGGCCGGCATCATGCCTTTATCTTGGAAACCTTCGATAGCATGTTTGAACAAGGTTTCTTTGCCTTTTTTGATGCGCGGCGCCCATTCGTCTTTATGAGTCAGACGCGGCGTATTCGGAATGGCCGAATTGGCACCGTGACAACCAAAGCACAATCCGTCAAACACTTTCTTACCGTCTGCCGCAGCAGCAGGTGCCGCCGCTTCAGCAGGTTTACCCGCAGCAGCCTCAGCCGGTTTGTCGGCAGCAGGTGCAGAAGCAGCAGTTTCTTTTGCTGCAGCTTCAGACGCGGCTTTTGCTGCAGCTTCGGCATCTGCCTTTTTCTTCTCGGCTGCCGCAGCTTCGGCAGCAGCCGCAGCTTTCGCGCCTAATACATTTTCAGTATCGGTTTTCTGTGCTTTGCCGTCTTTATGCGACAAACCCCAAACATAAGCGGTCAAAAGATGGATTTTGTCTTTATCCAAGAAGCCTTCCCAGGCCGGCATTTGATTGTGGCGGCCGTTGGTAATGGTTTCAATAATGGCTTTCTGAGTACCACCCCACAACCATACGTCGTCAGTCAGATTCGGGCCGTAACCACGAACACCTTGTCCTTTGTCGCCATGGCAGGTGAAGCATTTTGCAGGCGGGCCGTTAAACAGTTCTTCACCGCGTTCTGCACGAACTGCATCATATTGTTCCGCAGGTTTGGACAACGACATGACATAGTGTGCAACATCTTTAACACGCTCTTCACCCAATTTCGGACCCCATGAATCCATTACACCAGTACGGCCTTTAACAATGGTTTCATGAATTTTTTCCGGAGTACCGCCGAACAACCAATCGGAATCGGTTAGGTTCGGGAAACCGCGCGCACCTTTGGCATCCGAGCCGTGACACTGGATACAGTAAGTATCAAACAGGTTTTTACCTATTTTTTGTGCTGCAGGATCTTTGGCAACTTGCTCGACCGGCATTTTGGCATATTTGTCGTAAAGCGGTTTGTAGCTCTGTTCGGCCTGCGCCACTTCTTCGCGGTATTGCTCAATACTGGTCCATTTTTTACCGCCGAATCCGATACCACCAAAATCGCCTAAGCCGGGATACATTACCAAATAGCCGATACCGAACAGCCAAGTCCCGATGTAAAGGAAGAACCACCAGCGCGGCATGGGGTTGTTGTATTCTTCAATACCATCCCAGTTATGGCCTGTGGTATCGACATCCTCTCCTTTTTTAGGCGGTTTGACCTTGTTTTGTGAAAGCAAAAGCCATATCAGGCCGATAAAGCTCAATACGACTATGCCGATAATGTAATAGTTCCAGAAATCACTGGTGAAATGTGAAGTTGTGTTCATTATTTTAGCTCCGTGGCCACGGTTTATCGGGCGGCACCGTTATTATCATTATCATCATGTGCAGTATCGTCATCTTCAATGATGCTGCGGGATGCTTCATCGTAATTCGATTTGTTTCGTTTGTTCATCACGATATACAGCACCAACATGAAGCAGATAAACACTAATACTGTAAACAGACTGCGCGCCCAATTAACGTCCATGATGTTACCTTACGTTTTTCAACGCCAAGCCCAATCCTTGCAGATAAGCGATTACTGCATCCAATTCGGATTTATCTTTCAGCATTTCTGGTGCTTTGGCGATTTCTTCATCAGTGTAGGGAGTGCCGAGAGTTTGTAGCCCTTTCATGTGCGCCACGATTTGGTCAGGATTAACCTTGTTGCGCGCCAGCCATGGGAAGGCAGGCATATTGGACTCGGGTACGACATCACGAGGATTGAGCAAATGGATGCGGTGCCATTCGTCGGAATAGCGGCCGCCTACACGTGCCAAATCAGGCCCTGTACGTTTGGAACCCCATTGGAACGGACGGTCATAAACAGATTCACCGGCAACGGAGTAGTGGCCGTAACGCTCCGTCTCTGCACGGAACGGACGAATCATTTGCGAGTGGCAGTTGTAACAACCTTCACGCACATAAATATCACGTCCCGCCACCTGCAGCGCATTGTAGGGCTTTACTCCCTTAATCGGTTGAGTAACAGCAGGTGAGAAAAACAGAGGTACGACTTCAATCAGCAAACCCACGCTAACCACCAGCAGGGTAAACACGATAAGTATGCCTACTTTTTCTTCGACTAATTGTTGTAATTTCATTTTGGTAGCCCGTTTTTTTGTTTAGTGATGTTGCGCTTCAGATATGGCGGGAATTTCAGCTTCAACCGGTTTACCGTTGGCAATAGTACGGTAAGTGTTGTAAGCCATAATAAGCATACCGCTCAAATATAACAGGCCGCCTGAAAAACGAATTGCATAATACAGTTTGCTTTCCTTCACACTTTCAACGAAAGAGTAAGTCAATGTACCGTCGGGATTCATTTCACGCCACATCAGACCTTGCATCACACCTGCGATCCACATGGAGGCGATATACAGAACCACACCGATGGTCGCGATCCAAAAATGGGCATCAATCAATTTAGTACTATACATTTCTTTTTGACCGAACAATCGTGGAATCATATAGTAAATCGAACCGATGGTTACAAAACCTACCCAACCCAACGCACCGGCATGCACATGGCCGACAGTCCAATCAGTATAGTGGCTCAAAGCATTGACGGTTTTAATCGACATCATCGGACCTTCAAAGGTAGACATACCATAGAACGACAAAGATACGATCAAGAATTTCAGAATAGGGTCGGTACGCAATTTATGCCATGCACCGGACAAGGTCATAATACCGTTGATCATGCCGCCCCAAGACGGTGCAAACAGAATCAGAGAAAGCACCATGCCGACAGATTGAGTCCAATCCGGCAAAGCGGTGTAGTGAAGATGGTGAGGACCTGCCCACATATAGGTAAAAATCAAGGCCCAGAAGTGAACGACAGACAAGCGGTAAGAATAAACCGGACGGCCTGCCTGTTTCGGCACATAGTAATACATCATACCCAAGAAACCGGCAGTTAAGAAGAAGCCCACGGCATTATGGCCATACCACCACTGAACCATCGCATCAATTGCGCCCGCATAAATCGGATACGATTTCATCAACCCGACAGGCAGGCTAAGGTTGTTCACGATGTGTAGCAAGGCAACCGCCAAAATAAAGCCGCCATAGAACCAGTTAGCAACATAAATGTGTTTGACCTTACGTTTAGCAATTGTTCCAAAAAAAACAACCGCATAGGCCACCCACACCAATGCAATCAAAATATCTATCGGCCACTCCAGCTCGGCATATTCCTTACCTTGCGTGTAACCCAATGGGAAGCTGATGGCTGCAGCTAAAATAACAGCCTGCCATCCCCAAAAGGTAAACGCTGCCAGCCAGCCGCCAAACAGGCGTGCATTACAAGTACGTTGCACCACATAATATGATGTACCGATCAAACCGCAGCCGCCAAAGGCGAAAATCACAGCATTGGTGTGCAGCGGGCGGATCCGTCCGAAGTGAAACCACGGACCAATCTCAGACAGATTGAGTGAGGGTAAAAATAACTGGGCAGCAGCAATCACGCCGACCAACATACCCACCACCCCCCAAACTACAGTCATAACGGCGAACTGCCGCACTACTTTGTAGTTATAAGTTTGCGCTTCCATGAAAGTCTCCATTAAACACGGAAAATAAATAGCTGCTTTAACGGGCATCCGTTGCCGGTTCCCGCGAAAGCCGTTTCCATCAATTTGCTCCGACTGCCGCATCAAACCATTCGACAGCCGTTTTACCGAACGAGCATTGGGAATATCTTGGCAGACTGCCTTTCGGCTGCCATAATGGCAACATCAACCAAAAACATGGACTTTTGTCAAGAAAAATCCATTTTCTTTACACTAAATTCCCATACACTTTACAAGGTTATAGATTTTAACTAATTTATGATTTGACACCAACCAAATAATTCTTAACATTGCTTTATTGCATCAAGCCGATAAATTTTTATCATGATTACCTATACCCTAACTCCCGACCCCAAAGCCCATCAATGGCATATTACCCTTAAATTTCAAAATCCTTCGGACTCTTCAGTCGTTCTCAAACTACCAAACTGGGTACCCGGCAGTTACTTGATTCGCGACTTTTCCCGCCACATCATTACAATAAGTGCAGAATGCGACGGGCAACCTGCCGCCTTATCGCAAACAGCAAAAAACATCTGGCAGACCAGCCCAAAATCCGGTCATTGGGTAATCCGATATACCGCCTACGCTTTCGACTTATCGGTTCGCGGCTCATTCTTAGACACCAATCGCGGTTTTTTCGACGGCAGCTGCCTGTTTTTCTCCATAGAAGGCCGTCTGAAAGACACCCACAGCCTAAGCTTCAACAACCTTCCCGAGGGATGGCGCATCGCAACCAGCATGCCGACGACAGGCCCAAATACTTTTCAGACGGCCTCTTACATGCAATTTATCGACCACCCTGTCGAACTGGGCAACATCGAATTTCTCGATTTTGAAGCCGGCGGCATCCCGCACCGTATCGCCTTGAGCGGCCACTACCCCGATTTCGACCGCGACCGCCTCGTGTCAGACATCCGCACAATCTGCGAAACCGAACTGACCATGTTCCCCTCCCCTGCCCCGTTCACCCATTACCTCTTCCTGCTCCACGTCGGCGACAACATCTACGGCGGACTGGAACACATCAGCAGCACCGCCCTGCTCGCCGACCGCCACAGCCTGCCGCCGCACGGCATGACCGACGCCAACGATGCCTACACCCAACTGCTCGGACTGTTCTCACACGAATACTTCCACGCCTGGAACGTCAAATCCATCAAACCCGCCGCCTTCGCCCCCTACGATCTCGACCATGAAAACTACACCGAACAACTCTGGGCGTTTGAAGGCATCACCTCCTACTACGACGATCTCTTCCTCGCCCGAAGCCGCACCATCGCCCCCGAAGCCTACCTGCGCCTGCTCGCCCAAAGCATCACCCGCGTTCAGCAAACCAAAGGTCGTCTGAAACAAAGCCTTGCCGAATCCAGCTTCACTGCTTGGAACAAATTCTACAAACAAGACGAAAACAGCCCCAACGCCATCGTCAGCTATTACCAAAAAGGCGCACTCGCCGCCCTCTGCCTCGACCTCGCCATCTGCAGCAAAAGCAGCGGGCGACACACCCTCGACAGCGTCATGCAGCAACACTACCGCGATTGGCTGGATACCCGACAAGGCATCCCCGAAAAACAATGGCAAGCCCGTTGCCAAGCGTTTACCGGCCTAGACCTCGAAGACTTTTTTCAGACGACCCTCTATTCCACCTCAGACCTGCCCCTTGCCGAACTCCTCGCCACCATAGGCATCGGACTGCAATGGCAGGCACAACCGCGCGGACACGGCGGCGCGTTCCTGCCCGAACCGCCAACCGAAACGCCCGCCCCCGCATCCGACTTCGGCGCAAGGTTCAAACAAAACAGCGACCACGCCACCCTGACCCACGTCTTCAACGGCGGCAGCGCAGAAAACGCCGCCCTCTGCCCGCAAGACAAAATCATCGCCATCGACGGCTACGCCTGCACCGACCTTGCCGCACAGTGGGCGCAACTTCCCATTGGTTACACCGCCCGCCTCCACTACTTCCGCACCGGCATCCTGTACGTCGCCGACATTACCGTCCAAGCCGCCGAAGCCGACACTGCCGTCCTCTACATCACCGACCGCGAATTATTTGAAAACTGGCTTTATAATGACCGAGCCTAATTTTCAGACGACCTCAAATACCAGATTGAGGCCGTCTGAAACATCCACACTGAAAGAAACAACCATGAAAAAACTCCTTATCAGCATCACCGCCCTATTACTCAGTTTGCACGCCACAGCCGCCCCCAAATCAGATTCGGCAATCAAGGTAGGAAAAGAAATTGCCGTCTTCTACAAAAATCCCTCTGCCGAACGCGCTGCCTCTTTGATGGACCAGCTTGTCAAAGCCAATCTCATGCGCGAAACCACCCTTGCATGGGGGACGCAAGCGCTACAAAAATATCCTCAAGGCAGTACCATTTGGTGTGACAACATCCAAACCTACCAAGGCGACGCCCTAACTTTTTCCGCCTACACCCTCACCCTGACAGGCACGCCTCAAGCCAAAACCTGTCTTGACAGCCTGACATTAAATACCGAGCTTAAAAACAACCTTAAAGAAAACAAAAGCTTCCATCCGCTTCAAGAACCCATCATCTCCCCTGCATCACTGGATTTTCATTGGGTAACTTATTTCGCCACCGGCAATCCGAAAGCAGTCGAACGTATCGTTGACTACATCATCAAAGCCCAAACGGCTGCCGCCCAACGCCCTGACCATGTAGACCTCACACTTGCCGCTGCCATTTGGTCGACCCGTTCCAACATGGAACAAGATACAGCCATTGACAGCATTGTCCGCAAATACATACAAAAACAGTCCGAAGCCAATAAAAAACTATTGGAACAAGCCCTGTTAGCCCCTCAAGACGACTAAAATCAATCCATCTTCAAACGTAGAAAAGGAAAACCCATGTCTATCCAAAAACTTGCCGACAACCTCTATATCGCCCCGCAACTGACCGAAGCTGACGTACAAGAAGCCGCCAAACTCGGCATCCAAACCGTCATCTGCAACCGTCCCGACGGCGAAGAAGAAAACCAAGTTACATTCAAACAAGTCGAAGGCTGGCTTGAAGCCGCGGGCATCCGCGAACACCACCATCAGCCCGTCGTCGCACCCGCCATCAACGCCGCCGATGTCGCCGCTTTCCAAAACCTGCTCAAAAGCGTTCCCCAACCGGTCCTCGCCTACTGCCGCACCGGTACCCGCTGCTCACTGCTCTGGGGCTATCATCAGGTACAAAACGGCGCGTCCGTCGCCGAAGTCGTCGCTGCCGCACAACAAGCAGGCGTCAATCTGAGCAACTTCGAAGCCCGCCTGCAACAAGCATCCGAACACGGCTTAAATTGAGCCAGACCAATATAATGAAGGCTATAATGAAGGCCGTCTGAAAACTATTTTTCAGACGGCCTATCTATAAATAACCTCATTATAATTCATTTTACAACAATGAATTATAATGAGCGTAAGCATCATCCATATTATCAAACTTATGCAAACGCCCGGCTTCCAACACCATTGCATTATCGCAATACTGTTTCATCGCGCTGTGGCTATGTGAAACCAAAATAATTGATCTGTCTTTACGCCGTTCAAACAATTCATACTTACATTTTTCCGAAAAACGCGAATCACCGACAGCAATGACCTCATCAATCAAATAACAGTCAAACTCCACTGCTAAGGATAAAGCAAAAGCCAAACGCGCCTTCATCCCTGAAGAATAGCGTTTCACAGGTTCATATAAATACTGCCCCAATTCGGAAAATGTTTGTGTGAAATCAGTTACATATCCAATATCCACATTATAAATCCGACAAATAAAGCGCAGATTATCCATACCCGTCAAACTACCCTGAAAGGCACCGGAAAACGCCAACGGCCAAGAAATACTCATCGTGCGCTTGATTTCGCCCGAAGTCGGAGCCTCAACGCCGCTAATCAGCCGGATAAGTGTTGATTTACCCGCACCATTCCGCCCTAAGATACCGATTTTCTCCCCTTTTTTCAGCTTAAAATCAATATCCTGCAAAACCATTCGCCAACCTTGCCGCGTTTGGTAACGTTTAGAGACATGCTCAACGGAAATCATTGTGGCTCAACCCCTTTACTGACTTTAGCCACCATAGCCAAACCAAATAACAACAACACCAAATTGCATAGCACGACAAACCACGGATTGCCATACGTTGTTACGCTACTGCCGAAATAACCGGCACGGAACATCTCTGTGCCATGCACCATAGGAATCATCAAAACATAATGCTGCAAATTTTGAGGCAAATGATGCACAAAGAAAAACACACCGGAAAGCGGCATCATCACAAAACTGAGCGTACTCCATACCTTGCTAAATGGTTCAAACTGAACTGCAATCGAGCAAATCACCAAACCCAACCCAACGGCAAACATTGCCATCAGCAACCAAGCCAACAGCATATAAAAAATGTCGGCCGGCATTTCAATCCAACGCACTGCAATCAAAACGGCCATAATCGCAATTTGGGCAATAGTTGCCCCTGCAATTTCTAGCAGCATCCGTGCAAAAATTGTATCCAATACACGAACATTACGATGATACAGCAGGCTGGTATTAGCCGAAATCGCACCCATCGCACGATTGGAAGCATTGCGCCACATCATCATCATTGGATAACCGGTGATGGTAAAAGCCACAATATTTAAAGTAGAAACACTATTTGCCCTAAAAAATTTCCACATCAGCACCATCACCAACGTCATCAACAGCGGCTCTACAAATAACCATAAAAAGCCAATATTGTTGCGCCCGTATCGGGTAATGATTTCACGCATCAACAAAGCACCGAGCACCCGCTTTTGGATGACCAGCGATTCCCAAAATGATGTTTTATGCAACTCTTTCATCAATTTTTATGCTCGCGTATGCTTGCCGTCAATAAAGTGCCAATGCCGTAAACAATCAGGCCGATAACAAAAGTAGCAATAATATTGTAAATGCGCTTGGGCTCATGAGCTAAGTCGGGCAAATTTGGCTGTGAAATGACTTCCAAATAAAGCTGCTGGCGGTCAGCTTCAGCTTTGGCACTTTCCAACGATGTCATGGCCGCCGCCAATTGTTTTTCCGCCAACTCATTTTCCAAAAAAACCCGCTGATATTCAGCTGCCTGGTTGGATAGCGAATTTTCCCCGCCGCCGGAAATAGCCTTCATTTGTTGGGAGATTTCCCTTCTCAAACTTTTCTCTCGGGCGAGCAATCCAGGAATTTGCGGATTTTCAGGAGTAACCGCTTTCACCTGATCCAGCTGAGTCCTAATTACAATTAACTCGTCCTGCAATTTGGAAATCAAACTCATCTGAACTTCAGATTGCGCCTTTAAGTCAAAAATACCATTTGTAATTCGAAATTTAGTCAGCTGCGCGGAAGCCTCTTTTACTTTCTCTTCAGCGGAAGCAACGGCATCTTCGGCATATTGAATCGTATCCTTGCGGGCACGCTCATTAAGCTGGTTAATCAATATTTCCCCTTGTTTTAACAAGGCTGCATTGATTTGCCTGGATTCGCCTGCATCAAATGACGTTACATTTAAATTTGAAATACCGGATATGGAATCAAAATGAATAGAAACTTTATCCCGATAGTATTGATAAAACGCTTCATCTTCGCCACGCAAACCAAATCCGTTAAACCGACTGAAAATATCGCCCTTGGTCTCGTAAAACTTACGCACAGGCATCCGCTTCTGCAATTCATCCAAAGAGGAACGAGACTGCATGTACTCTTGAACCGTATAAATATCGTCTTGGGAACGGGAAAAGCCGGATCCCTGCAGAATCGCACCCAAACCGTTGAAAGAAGATTGGCTCTTGGGCGATCTCACCACAAAACTAGCCTGCGAAGTAAATTGATCGGATGCAATCAAACCAAAATACAATACCGAACAAACCGTAGGCAGGATAACTGAAACCCATAATAGCAAATTAACCTTCCGAAAAAGCTTTTTTTTACTTTTCCCTGATTTTTTATGCCGGGTCACTTCAGTTTTTACTTCACTCTCAACAGCATCTGGCTTTTTTTCAGCAGACATAATCAAAATACCTAGTTAGTGGGTAAGGTTATTAATGCTGTTCGCACCACTTACCACTGGAGAAAACACAAACGACAGAAATTTTCGGACTTCAGCCAAAGGTGCATTCGAAACATACACAATATCTTTGTCTTTAATTGGGAAACGTTGCATCCAAAATAAAGAATTCGCATCCGATAGATTTAACCTGTAAACCACTGGAATTGTAGCCTCACTACTATATCCCCGACTGACCCATTTGCCTTGCTTTTCAGCCGGAAGCTCTGCCAACGGCGTATAACGGAAAACGAAAACTCCGCGTGCATCTGCACGAAAATCTTGTAATCCCCCCATACGACCAACAGCTTCAGCTAAAGACAATCCTTTTACAGAAAAACCTATTTGTTGGGCCCGACCAACCGCACCCATAGAAGTAAAGCTATGTGGATTTGTAATCATCGTAACAACATCGCCACGCTGCAATAAAATATTTTGGCGCGGATTAGCCACCAAATCCTCAAGAGCCACTGTCTTGACCTGGTTACCCCGAGTAAGCTGTACATTCGTATCTTGAACATTTGCCGTAGAACCACCTACCGCAGCTACTGCATCAAGCACGCGCTCACCTGCTGTCGTTAACGGCATACGCACACTATTACCGGCACGAATAACCGATACCGTAGCCGCATTATTTTGCACCAAACGCACCACAACTTGAGGTTGATTAGCCATTTTTTTCAGACGGCCTCTAATGACCTCCTGAACTTGAGCTGGCGTTTTCCCTGCAACTTTGATATTTCCAATAAACGGAACCGAAATTGTACCTGCGGCACTCACCATCTGCTCGGGCAATTTTGTTTGCTGGGCATTGCCCGAACCAATAGAAGATAGAGCCCCACCGAACAATACCGCGGGCGGAGCCTCCCAAATTGCAATATCCAGCACATCACCAACGTTGATCGCTCCAGCAGAAACATTCTTACTCCCAAATTGTGAAAGGGACTGATCTACCTTAGCCTGGTATAAGTATTGTGCCACTTCATAATTGACATCAACCAACTCCACATCAGGAAGAGCAGTTTCACTATTTCCCAAGGCAGCAATCCGGTTACCGCTAGGACCGGAGGACGGCAACAAGCCGCAAGAAACAAGAAGATGTAAACTTAATATGCACCCGAACACTTTGAAATGCCAAAGAAAAAATTCATTCTTAGTTCTTAGTCTCACATTAAAAACCTTTAAAAACAGGACATCTAGCAAATAAAAATATCTATCAAAAAACCGACTTTAAACAGCGATAATTATACACGACTTCGCACATTTTCATTTGTGCAGTATACTACGAAACTCAGAAAAGAAAGAAAACTTCACTTAGAAATAAGAACAGAGCATGAAAATGAAAAAAGTTATTACATATGGTACTTTTGATTTATTGCATCACGGGCATATCCGCCTACTAGAGCGCGCACGCGCCTTAGGAGACCACCTAACCGTTGCAGTTTCTACCGATGAATTTAATTTAGGAAAAGGTAAAGTCTGTACTTATACCTACACAGAGCGAAAGCATATTCTTGAAGCCATCCGTTACGTTGACGAAGTCATTCCAGAGACAACTTGGGAACAGAAAATTATTGACGTAAAAGAAAGAAATATTGATGTATTCGTTATTGGTGATGACTGGACGGGTAAATTTGACTTTCTAAAGGAATTTTGCGAAGTGGTTTATTTGCCTCGAACAGCAGGTATCTCCACAACACAAATAAAAGAGAGTTTAAGCGGGTCATGAACAAAATTTGGAAAGGGTTAAAGAAAAAAATCCAAGCCAACTCTTTGATTTATAAATATTATCATATATTTAGAGAGTTGCCGCCACAATTACGTAAAAAACCATCTGCATATTTTTTATATAAACAATTAAATGACAGCCTAAGAGAAGGAAGTCATGAGGAAATTACCAATCTTATTAAAAATAATCAGCATTTTTCGCAACCGTTTTTTTTATTGTTTTTAGCCAAAAGCCAATTTTTACGAAATCAGCTGGATCAAGCAGTCAAAACTCTGCAATCCTTCTTCCTGCATTACCCGCACCATCCTGACGCATGTTATCTGTACGCTGAAATATTGTCCTTACAACAAAAAAAACATAACGCCTGGAAAACGTTAGAAATGCTCTTGAATTACAGTAAGCGGCGTAAAACATGGCAAGCATTATCAAACCTAGTTGACAATGAAAAAGATTTTGAGCAATACACCTCTTTATTTCAACGTTATTTCCCTCTAGAGAAAAATGGGATACCTATAAATCGTTTATCCTATGATCTGACATCCCACTTTGCTAATGCTGCTCAACGAGGAGGAAAAATCAAGTTTGCATTATTACTTTGGCAAAATCATTATCAAAATTGTTTAAAATATGGTTTTAATTCATCAAAACACTCTGCCTCTTCAACTAGTAAAAAATATACAGATAAACTTGCCAGTCGCGCTTTATCAGACTTAAAAACATGCCTGGACACAGCCAACATTACTTTTTTCTTAATAAGTGGCACATTATTAGGCTGTATACGCGAAGGAAAAATGCTTCAACATGATAAAGATATAGACATCGGCATATGGCAAGATCAAAAGGTAAGAGAACTGATTGAGACTATTCGATGCAGTGGGTATTTTTATATTTTACCTTCTTCAAACGATGATATTTTAGTTGTACGCCATGTGAATGGAGTAACTATAGATATATTTAGTCACTATGACGAAAAAGGTAATTATTTTCATGCTGGAGGAAAATGTAGATGGCGCAATACACCATTCACCTTAGCTCCACATAAATTCTTAGATGACCAATATTTAATTCCTGAAAATTATAGTTTGTATCTGACAGAAAATTATGGTAGCTGGGAGATACCCAACAAAGAATTCGACAGTGCATTGGATACGCCCAATATGGAGGTAACCAATATAGACAAAATGCTTATTTACTTATACAAACGCCTTAGTAAAAAACCTGATATCCAACCTTCTTTACGCATCAGGCTGGAACAGAAACTGCATTATTATCAAAACCAAGTTAAAGTAGAAACATTATGAAAAACTTAAAGAATATTATTAATCATATTTTTGCCCCTTCTTCATATCACCAAGGCTTACATTCATATAACAATAAAAATTGGCATCAAGCGATGAATGCTTTTGACCAGGCAATAAAAGAAAAACCAATGCACCCCCAAAGTAATTTTAAACTGGGCTTGTGTCACATGAAGCTTGGAAACTTGGCTGAAGCACATCAATATATACAGGAAGCATTAAAGCTTGCGCCCTATAATAATCAATGGGAAAAACAACTACAACAAAGCCAGAGAAAACTTGAACAAGCTTACAATACAACAGGTAATGCACCTGCACAAACGTCCCCACCAGTTAACCTTAATTCTCTCCCTCCACGTATTACACAAGGGAATACAACAAAGTTGATTGATATATCAATAAAGAAAAAATTATTGCTAATTCCTTCTGATTACAATCATAGAGCTTTAGCTGATATTTTGCCGTTCGTTAGCTATTACTCTAATGATTTTGATATTTATATCATCCTGCGCGAAATCAAACACGATATTGAAAAACAGCAAGGATATACTCTTATCAAGAATGGTACCAGTTATGGAGAATTTCTAAAGTTTACTGCCGATTATGTATTAGATGCCGGCTCAATGAACTTTGGATATCGTATCAGTGATGAGCCAACTTGGGTTTCCGTTTGGCATGGCATCCCTTACAAAAAAATGTTTGTTGATTTAGATGTCAAGCATTTGCCTGGAGCAATCCGCTACGGCTTAGCTTACGACAGCATGATTTCCATGTCCAACTTCTATACTGAGACATTTCTTCAGGGAGCAATGCGCTACGACGGAACCATTCATCAGGTTGGATCAGCCAAAATAGATAAGCTATTAACAACACCTAAAGATATTTCTATTAGGAGGGCTTTAGGCATACCTCCAGAATGCAAAATCATTCTTTATGCACCAGAAACTCGCGCTAAAGGTGATTTTCACCTCCCATTCGATGCTTCTAAACTTTTGGCTAATTTTACCGATGACTACCGCCTGCTTGTATGGCTAGATGATGGTTTTACTTTAGCAAATACAGACAACCAACCGGATAATAAAATAATTGTTACCAACAATCTTGACCGGGTACAAGCCGTTATTATTTCTGATTTACTTATTAGCGATTATAGAAGCCGTCTGATTGAAATGTTTTCAAACTGTGGGAAACCTGTAATCCTATACCAGTATGATTACAATAATTTTTCTGCAACCCATCCAAACCGTACAGAAGAATTGGAAAATTTAGCAAAATTTCCATATTCATGTACAAGGGAATACCAGCTTAATCATTTAAACTGGTTAGATATTTTAAATACTATACAAAATACACCACCAGAAGCAATAACTGTTGCAGTATTACTCAAACAATCATTGGGCATTCCATTAGATAAAAAAGTTGTATTGTATGCCCCTACCTTCCGTGAACGCGGAGCTGTAACTCTTCCATTCGATCCAGATAAACTACTTGATGCGTTAAATGGAAAATTCGGTACGTCCCCCGAATTTGATGAAGACGGAAATGAACTGCTAAAGTATGAAAGTGACTATGTTATTCTTACTAAGTTACACTATCTAAATACACTTAAAACTCAACACCCCGCTATTATCGACTGCACAGAATATGGTGAAATTACTGATTTAATGAAAATTTCAGATATTCTTATTAGTGATTACTCTTCACTTATTTTGGATTTTGCATTATTGAATAAACCGATCGTTTTATTTCAATACGATTATTTCCAATATACACATAGCCGTGGTGTGTACTTTGACTTTGAAGATTATCTTCCTGCCAAACAAATTATTGATCGGGAAATTGATTTGTACCGTATGGATTGGAGTAATCTTGACGGAAATAATCAAAAAATTATTGAAACTTTCTATCCACTGGAAGACGGCAACTCTACCCGCCGTATAGTTGAAACCCTTGCCTTTGATTCCTCCTTACGCCACACCAAGGACATTATTTTCCTAGTAAATGATTTGAATCAAATCGGAGGCGTCCATACTTTTGTCCACAACATGGCCAAATATTATAAGGAAAAATATAACAGTAGAATTTATCTCCTCGCCATTAAAGAATTTGCCGAGCACAATAGTGAATTTCATGTTTTTGACAGTCCTTATGTTGACTTCAAAATATCTTCACAATACCTTAAAGGCGGATGTGCCAACATTTTACAAAATACAGATGGAATTGTTATTTCTCTGCAATTTTCTGCTCATTTGCATTTTCAGCAATATCTCTACGGTGCCAAATCTATCCTAATGTTCCATGGGGATGTGAAAGATATGATTTCAGGCGAGCTATATGCTCCCCACTTAGGGTGGCTGAATAATGGTGATTTATTTAATTATAATAAATTACTGCTTTTAACCGAATCCAATTTGGAACTACTAGCCCCCCATTTGCATGAATCCGTCCGCAGTAAATTAGGATTTATGCATAACTCTATTGATGCTGTTTATACCCCGCTACCTAAACTGGAAACCAATGAAATTGCCATTATTAGCCGTTTGGATACGGATAAAAATATTTTTGCGGCAGTGGATTTGGCCAAAGCCATTAGAGAAACGCAGCAGCATATCATCATCAACATTTATGGAGATGGCGAGCTGAAAGATGAATTACAGCATCAAATTGATGACAATGGATTAAATGAATACATCCATTTACATGGTTACGAACCCAATAAAGAAAATATATTCTTAAAAAACAAAGCACTTGTAATGGTATCTAAATCAGAAGGTCTCAGCCTGGTTGCATTGGAAGCCTACAGCTACGGACGGCCGATCATTGCGTTTAATACCTTTACTTCAGCCGTAGATACTATCCAACATGGCAAAACAGGTTACTTAGTAGAACCATGGGATTTTGAGCAAATGATAGACTACATAAACCGAACTGAAGAACTGGATCAAGAGTCTATTGCCGCGTTATTTAAAAACTTCTCCAACGATACCGTCTTTGCGGAATGGAATAAATTATTTCATGAAATCGAAGAGGAAACTTGCCCGCAAGACAAGGAAACTAAAAAATGAATTTGCCACAACAACCCATAGTCAGCATTCTCGTTCCATGCTTTAACTCAACTGCGACTTTATCTGCCACCCTCGAATCAATTTGCAAATCGCAATATCCGTATTTGGATGTAATGATTGTAGATGACGGTTCGAAAGAAACGGTAGAGCATATTGTTAAAGATTTCTCCGATGAAAGATTCCGCTATTTCTGGAAAGAAAACCAGGGACTTGGATTAACTAGAAATTTCGGTATCGACAACGCAAAGGGAGAATATATATTTTTCTTGGATTCCGATGACCAGATTTATCCTGACTCAATTACCAACTTATTACAGTATGCCCTTGAAAATAATCTAGATGTGGTATCAGGTGTAACCGTACGTAAAGAGTTTGATACTGGTAAAGAAGGGGAGTGGTTTCGCAGCCTCTATACCAAAAAAACCATCAATACAAAAAAACAACGTTTGGGTCTTTTTAACGATACCTTAACCACTAATAAACTATATAAAGTCAGTATGTTGAAAGAAAAAAACATCTACTTTAAAGAGGGTTTATATGAGGATAAATTATTTTCTGCCGAATTATATGCAAAAGTAGATAGAATCGGCCTGATAGATAACCGCGTGTACATTTGGTTCATATATGGTAAAGACAGCAGTATCACCATGAATAAAGTGCTGTCCAATTTTAAAGAACGGCAAGTGTCAATCAACCGATTGTGGCAGTATCTGCCCGAAATTAGGAAGGCACATCAAATTGCTTTCTACATGAATCATGACCTGTTGATTTATTTGCGGGAGTTTTATGTTTATAGCGAAGAAGACAAAAATGAAATTTTCGACATTGCTTCCGAGTTTATCCAAAAGCATAAAAAATATATTTATCATAGACTTGTAACAGCCAGTTTAAATCGGGCATGCTTGGATGCTTTAGCGGATGGAAACCGCGAGAAATTCATCTATACGGCCGATATTCTGTCCAAACTGTTTCAAGACGAAATGAAAGCCAAGGCTCAGAAATAAAACGGGAACGCTTTTAAACCCTTCCTATGCTTCTCAGACGGCCTCTCAGTGGATGATTTCGAAAACACCAAATCATCTTGTGTTTATCAATTTTAAGATACTTAATACATGACTATCCTCCTAACCGGCGGAACCGGCTTTATCGGTTCGCACACCGTTATCTCGTTGCTCCAATCCGGCTTTGATGTCGTGATTTTAGACAACCTGAGCAATTCGTCCGTAAAAATCCTGCCGCGTTTGCAGCAGATTACCGGGAAACCCGTGCAGTTCTACCAAGGAGATATCCGCGATCGCGAAATTTTACGGCGGATTTTTGCCGAGCACGACATTGATTCGGTCATTCATTTTGCCGGCCTGAAAGCGGTTGGCGAGAGTGTGGCCGAGCCGATCAAGTATTATGACAACAATGTGTCGGGCAGTTTGGTGTTGGCCGAAGAAATGGCAAGGGCGGGCGTATTCAAGATCGTTTTCAGCTCTTCGGCTACGGTATATGGTGATCCGGGAAAAGTCCCTTACACGGAAGACATGAAACCGGGCGACACCACCAATCCCTATGGTACATCCAAGGCTATGGTGGAACGGATTTTGGCCGACATCCAAAAAGCCGACCCTCGTTGGAGCGTGATTTTATTGCGTTATTTCAACCCTATCGGTGCACATCAAAGCGGCTTAATCGGCGAGCACCCTAATGGGATTCCGAATAACCTTCTGCCGTATGTCTGCCAAGTGGCCGGCGGGAAACTGCCGTTTCTTTCCGTATTCGGCGATGATTATCCGACTCCTGACGGCACGGGTATGCGCGACTATATTCATGTGGTGGATTTGGCGGAAGGCCATGTTGCCGCCATGAAGGCCAAAGGGCATGTTCCCGGCGTACACCTGCTGAATTTGGGGTCGGGGCGTGCGTATTCGGTGTTGGAAATTGTCCGCGCCTTTGAAGCTGCTTCGGGCTTGACCATTCCTTATCAAATCAAGCCGCGCCGCGAAGGCGACTTGGCCTGTGTATATGCCGACCCTGCTTATACCAAACAGCAAACCGGCTGGGAAACCAAACGTGATTTGACCCAAATGATGGAAGATGCCTGGCGTTGGGTAAAAAACAACCCGAATGGTTATGAAGACTAGCATTCAGGCCGTCTGAAAACTTCGTCGAAACATTTTTATCCAATATTTCCTCAGGATTCAACATGACCGTATCCATCAATTCGATTACCGTCGCCAACAACGCACCGTTCGTCCTATTCGGCGGACTGAATGTATTGGAAGACCTGGATTCCACGCTTTATGCCTGCGAACAATATACCGCAGTTACCGAAAAACTCGGCATCCCGTATGTATTCAAAGCTTCGTTCGACAAGGCCAACCGCTCGTCCGTACACTCCTACCGGGGTGTCGGATTGGATGAAGGCATGAAGATTTTCGCCGCCGTCAAACGCGAATTCGGCGTGCCGGTGATTACCGACGTGCACGAACCCTACCAATGCGCGCCGGTGGCGGAAGTATGCGACGTCCTGCAACTGCCCGCCTTCTTGGCACGCCAGACCGATTTGGTGGCGGCGATGGCCGCAACCGGCCGTGTCATCAACATCAAAAAGCCCCAATTCCTCAGCCCTTCGCAAATGAAGAACATCGTGGAAAAATTCAAAGAAGCCGGTAACGACAAACTGATTCTGTGCGAACGCGGCTCGAATTTCGGCTACGACAACCTGGTGGTAGACATGCTCGGTTTCGGCGTTATGAAGAAAAACTGCCCGGGCGTACCGCTGATTTTCGACGTTACCCACTCCCTGCAAACCCGCGATTCCGGTTCTGCCGCTTCCGGCGGACGGCGCGAACAAGTATTGGACTTGGCTTTGGCCGGCATGGCGACGGGATTGTCCGGCCTGTTCCTCGAAGCCCACCCCGACCCGGACCGCGCGAAATGCGACGGCCCTAGCGCACTTCCGCTCGCCAAACTGGAAGACTTCCTGCTGCGGGTCAAAGCGGTAGACGACCTGGTCAAATCCTTTCCGGCCTTAGACATCCAATAGATAGGTAAGGCCGTCTGAAAACACCGTATCCGACACAGAAAGGTTTTTCAGACGGCCTCATACCATACCGGCCATTCTTTTCTATTTTCAAACCATCAGAACCCATACAGAGTGAAAACCGCCCTTATCTTCTCCCGAGGCATCCGCAACACCCCACATTTATCGGCCTTTTTGCCTGATTACGACCTGAAAAAAACAACACTCCCGCAAACCGTCATCGGCTGGGGCTACAAACCGACGGCGGACAAAGCCCGTGCATTTGCCGCCGCACACAACCTGCCCTACACCGCCTTGGAAGACGGTTTCCTACGCTCGCTCGGATTGGGCGTCGAAGGCTACCCGCCCTTGTCCCTCATCATCGACGACGTCGGCATCTACTACCACACCGCACAACCTTCGCGTCTGGAACAGCTTATCATGCAGGCCGACCGCCTGCCCGCAGAACTTTCCGCACAAGCCGAAACTGCCATGCGGCTGATTGTCGGAAACCGCCTGTCCAAATACAACCATGCCGCAGACTTTGCCGAAACAGACGCATCAAAAAGGCCGTCTGAAAAATCGATTGTCCTGCTGATTGACCAAACCGCCGGCGACATGGCCGTCAAATACGGCGGCGCGGACGAACAAACCTTCCAAACCATGTTTCAGACGGCCTTACAGGAAAACCCACAAGCGAAAATCTGGATTAAAACCCATCCCGACGTTTTGAGCGGCAAACGCAAAGGATACCTGACCGACATCGCGCAACAAGAAAACATCCGCCTGCTGGCCGAAGACATCCACCCGATTTCCCTCCTGCAACAAACCGACAAAGTCTACTGCGTTACCTCGCAAATGGGTTTTGAAGCCCTGCTGTGCGGCAAACCCGTAACCACCTTCGGCCTGCCCTGGTATGCCGGGTGGGGCGTTTGCGACGACCGCCATCCCGACATCGCCAAACTCGAACAATCAGGCCGCCGCACCGGCAGAACGCTGACCCAACTGTTTGCCGCCGCCTACCTGCAATACAGCCGTTACATCAACCCCAATACAGGCCAAAGCGGCACCATCTTCGACGTTATTGCCTACCTCGCCCGCGCCCGCCACCTGAACGAATACCTGCGCGGCAACCTCTACTGCATCGGCGTATCCCTATGGAAACGGGCGGTTATCAAACCGTTCTTCAACGTCCCTGCCTGCCGCCTGCATTTTGTTCCCACGGCCGACAAAATGTTGAAAATCAACCTGCCACCCGATGCACGCCTGCTTGCCTGGGGCGGCGGTAAAGAAACGGTTATTCGTTTGGCCGAACAACTCAACCTGCCCCTGCTGCGTATGGAAGACGGCTTTATCCGTTCCGTCGGGCTAGGCTCCAACCTCGTCCCCCCCCTGTCGCTGGTAATAGACGACATGGGCATCTACTTCGACCCCGCCCGCCCGTCAAGGCTGGAACACATCCTGCAACACCGGCACTTCGACGAACATGACCGCGAAACAGCGCAAAACCTGCAACGCGAACTCATCGAAGCCAACATCAGCAAATACAACGTCGGCCGCACCGAAACAACGCAAAGGCCGTCTGAAAAACGCATCCTGCTTGTCCCAGGGCAAGTTGAAGACGATGCATCCATCCGCTTGGGTGCGCCGGAAATCTGCCGCAACCTCGACCTGCTGCGTACCGTCCGCGAGCGCAATCCGGATGCCTACATCATCTACAAACCCCACCCGGATGTCGTCAGTGGCAACCGCATCGGTGCTGTCCCGCAGGAAGAATGCGCCCGTTACGCTGATCAAACCGCCGCCGAAACCGACATCCTCACCTGCCTGCAACATGCCGACGAAGTCCACACCATGACCTCGCTTACAGGCTTCGAAGCACTGCTTCGCGGCAAAGCCGTCCACTGCTACGGACAGCCGTTTTATTCGGGCTGGGGCCTGACTTGCGACAAACACCCCCTCCCCCGTCGCACACGCAAGCTGGAATTATGGCAACTGATTGCCGGCACACTCCTGCACTACCCGCTCTACATCCATCCCGACAGCCAAACCATGACGGATGCTGCCACTGCCGCGGCCATACTGAAAAAAAATAAAGAAATACAGAAAAACGGCAAACTGAAACAGAGCTGGCCATCCAAACAATTCAACAAAATACGCCAACTCTGGCACTCACTTAAATAACGTATAAAAATAGCATATAATGCAATGCTGCTCACCAAACTACCTGACAATAAATATAGAAATAATAATAATGGCTAAGATTAAAAGCAACCTGCATACCCTAACCGATTCGGCCGACCGTATCCTGCTGCTGCAAGGCCCGGTCGGACATTTCTTTCGGGACTTCGCCCGTTGGTTGGAACAACGCGGCAAACAAGTCTTCAAAATTAACTTCAATGCCGGAGACGAAGCCTTCTACCCTGCCACCATCCCGAACACCCATGCCTATCGCGGCAGCACCGAAGACTTTCCTGCTTTTCTAGCCAAATTTACCACTAACAATAAAATCGATACCATCGCCTGCTTCGGCGACACACGACACTACCACACCGTCGCCCGACAACTTGCCAAAAATACGGAAGGCATCCGTTTTTGGGCTTTTGAAGAAGGCTACTTCCGGCCTTTTTTCATCACTCTGGAACAAGGCGGCGTCAATGATTTTTCCCCCCTTCCGAAAGAAGCCGCATTCTTTCAGACGGCCTACCCCCGCTTGGCCGAACAACAATACCGCACACCGCCAGATGTTCCCGGCGGCTTCCTGCCCGTTGCTGCTGCCGCCACGCGCTACTATGTGGCAGCCAACCTGTACCGCAGCCGCTACCCGCACTACACCCACCACCGCCCGTTTGACCTTTGGCACTACATCAAACTTTGGAGCCTGTCCGGTATCAAGCGCGCCAATTATTGGTTGAAAGACAGCCGTTTTGCCAAACGGGTGGAATCGGGCGAGTTCGGCCGTTTCTTCGTCGTTCCCCTGCAGGTTTTCAACGACAGCCAAGTCCGTGTACACAGCGACTTCTCCTCCGTCCGCAACTTCCTACTGCACGTTCTTACATCCTTTTCCTTCCATGCGCCCCAGAACACCTCGCTGCTGATTAAACACCACCCGATGGACCGCGGTTTCATCGACTACGGCAAAGTCATCAAACACTTCCTCAAAAAACATCCGAAACTCAAAGGCCGCATCCACTACGTCCACGACGTCCCCCTGCCCGTCTTTCTGCGCCACGGAACCGGCATGGTGACCCTCAACAGCACCAGCGGCATTTCCGCCCTGGTGCACAACATGCCCGTCATTACCCTCGGCCAAGCCAATTACAACATCCCCGGCCTGACATTCCAAGGCAGCCTGGCCGAATTCTGGCAACGCCCCATCCCTCCGGACGCAGAACTGTTTCACGCCTACCGGCAATACCACATGAACGTGACACAAATCAACGGCAGTTACTACAGCCGCGTCAACCTCCAATAAAACAAACCGAAGGCCGTCTGAAAACACATTTTCAGACGGCCTTTTTCAATATACCCGCAAGAAATGCCCGGCAGCATTATCCAAACGGTTTATTTCTAGCACAAACGGTTATTATCGGCTAGAATCAACAACCTTCTGTTAAAATAAGAAATCCAACCAGACACCGACCATGACAGAAACCGAAAACGCCGACTCCATCTTCCAGCAGGCGCAAAAGCTCCTGACAGCCATGCCGCCTGACTACGCAACCGCGCTTCCCCTGCTCGAGCAAGCGGCGGAGGCCGGTCATGCCGAAGCAGCCTTCCAACTCGGCGGCTGTATGCAGTACGGCATGGGCACGGACCCCAACCGAGTACAGGCTACCTACTGGCTGCGCAAAGCGGCGGAAGGCGGCCATACCACGGCACGCTACAACCTCGCCCTACTGCGCGAAGACAACGGCATCAACATCCAATCCGTCCTGCCCGCCTACCTCTCACTGGCCGAAGAAGGCCATACCGACGCACAAGTCCGCGTCATGCACTACTACGCCGAACAAAAAGACGACCGCGCCCTCTACTGGGCCAAACAAGCGGCGCAAAAATACCACCCCCAAGCCCAACTTTTCCTTGCCCAGCACTACCAAAAAGACGGCAGCCTCAACCTGCCTGCCGCCCACCAGCTTTACCAACAGGCTGCCGCACAAGGCATCGTATCCGCCCATTGGCAACTGGCCAACCAATTCCTGCACGGACAAGGTGTCGTCAAAAACCACACCCAGGCACTCTACCACCTGCGTATCGCCGCCGATGCCGGCATACCCGCCGCCCAAGCCGAACTGGGCAAACTCCTGCTGGAAGGGCAACACTTGCCTGCCGACCCGGAAGAGGGCATCAAATGGATCAACAAAGCCGCCCGGCAGGAAGACGACAACGCCTGCGCCTTTTTGGCCAAACAATACCTTATCGGTGCCAACCTGCCGCGTGATTATAAAAAAGCCGCCCTTTTTGCCGCCAAAGCCGCCCGGCACAACCATCCCGACGCACTCTGCCTCTTGGGCGACATCCGCCAATACGGCCTCGGCATCCATGCCGACCTGGAAAAAGCGCGCAGCTATTACGAACACGCCGTCAAATACGGCAGCCTCGTTGCCATGCAGCGCCTGCTGATGCTCGATTCCCGCAGCCACGTTGCCAACCCCACCTACAACCAAGAAGTCCTCGAATTCCAACAATCCGTCGAACGCAACTACCAATCCGGTTTCGCCCTGCACTACGGCATAGGCGTACCGCAAGACTTTGAAAGCGCGTTCGCCTACTACTCGCTGGCCGCCCGCAACGGCCACCCCAAAGCACAAACCAACCTCGGCATGATGTACTACAACGGCGAAGGCATAGAGGCCGACCCCAAACAAGCCGCCCGCTGGTTTACCCAAGCCGCCACCCAAGGCGACACCACCGCCCAATACAACCTCGCCTGCTTGCACTACTCCGGCACCGGCGTACTGCAAGACACAGCCGTCGCCTGCAAATGGCTGCAAACCGCCATCGACAGCGGCCACGAACACCCCGAACAACTGCGCGAACTCATCCACCAATGGCGCGAAAACCCCTAAACACAAATCAGGCCGTCTGAAACCTTTTCAGACGGCCTGATTTACCGTATAACCGCCCAAACCGATTAAAAATCCGCCCGCAACCCTAAAAAAGGAAACCGCCATGACACTGCGTACCGACAACACCGCCTGCCTCATCGTCGACATCCAAGAACGCCTGACCCCGGCCCTGCACGAAGCCGAACGCTTCACCGCCGCCTGCACACTCCTCATCCAAGGACTGCACGCCCTTGGCATCCCCATGATGGCGACCGAACAATACCCCCAAGGCCTCGGCACCACCCTGCCGGAAATCAAAAGCCTGCTGCAGGACACACCCTTCGTCGAAAAAACCCGCTTCTCCGCCGTCCTGCCCGAAACCGAAAACTTCATCCGCCGGCACAACGCGCAAAACATCGTCCTCATCGGCGCGGAAACCCACATCTGCATGCTGCAAACCGCACTCGACCTGCGCGCGCAAGGACTGAACGTCTACATCCCCGCCGAATGCGCCGCCTCGCGCAACCCCGCCAACAAAACCAACGGCCTCGAACAAATGCGCGCGGCAGGTGCAACCGTCGGCAACGGCGAAAGCCTCCTCTTCGCCCTCCTCCGCGATGCCAAACACCCGGCATTCAAAACCATCTCCAAACTCGTCCGATAGGCCGTCTGAAAATGAACGGCTACCGCATCACCGAAGCACGGCAAGACGACCTGTCCGCCATCGTAGACATCTACAACAGCACCATAGACAGCCGCCTTGCCACCGCCGACCTCAGCCCGGCCACCGTCGAAAGCCGCCAAAGCTGGCTCGATGCCCACGGCGGCAACCGCCCGCTCTATGTCCTAAAAAACCAAGAAGGCGAACTCCTCGCCTGGGGCGGCTTCAGCGACTACTACCCGCGCGAAGCCTACCGCATCACCGCCGAAATCAGCATCTACGTCCGCCACGACATGCGCGGAGTCGGCGTCGGTAAAATCCTCGTCCGCTACATGCTGGAAAAAGCCCCGTCCTTAGGCATCAAAAACATCATCGCCGTCATCTTCGGCCACAACCACGCCAGCATCCGCCTGTTCCACACCTTCGGTTTCCAAGAATGGGGGCGGCTGCCGCAAGTCTGCGACCTCGAAACCATGCAGGCCGACATCGTCCTTTTGGGCAAAAAAACCATCAACTAAACCACAGGCCGTCTGAAAGCACAGCCCCGACAACATAAAACCACACCTTCAGACGGCCTACCGTTCGGCAAACCCGCCGGCAAAGCGTACAATCCACCGTTTTCCACCACCCTTCCCGCCATGCAACACATCCTATCCGCCATCGCCTCAAGCCGTCTGAAAAACCACCTCAAACGCGGCGGCCTCATCGCCTACCCCACCGAATCCTGCTACGGGCTCGGCTGCCTGCCGACGCACACGAAGGCCCTCAAAAAACTCACCCGCCTCAAACGCCGCCCCCAGCACAAAGGCATGATCGTCATCGGCGACGAACTCGACCGCCTCCGCCCCCTTCTACAACCCCTCGGCGAGACCGACTGCCGCCTGCTCGAAAGCCAATGGCCGGCACGCAAAACCTTCCTCCTGCCCGCCGCCGACCGCATCCCCACCCTGCTGCGCGGCCGCAACCGCCGCAAACTCGCCGTCCGCGTCCCCGATCACCCCGGCGCACGCAGCCTCTGCCGCCTGCTCGGCCGACCGCTGGTCTCCACCTCCTGCAACAAAGCCGGCAAACGCCCCTGCCGCAACCAACGCGAAGCCCGCCGCCAATTCGGCCGCCACGCCCTCATCATCGGCGGCCGCTGCGGCGGCGCAAAAAAGCCCAGCCTGATTATCGACTGGGAAAACGGCAGACAACTGCGCTGATCCGCCCGAACAAACCCGCTTGAACCGACCAAAAGATGAGCTTCGCCACCGAAATTAAAAAACTATCCGCCTTCTTAAAGGAACAGGGCTTCTTAACCGTACCGCAAAACATACGCGGCATGCGTTCATGAGTCAAAGAACCGGACGGTGAGAATTTTGGTTTACCTGTACGTTTGCGTCAAACAACACGGCGGGGCAGCTAAAGCGGGCATCTGATTGTTTCGCCGCCGCGCAATAACGACGACGGTTGGGAACGCACCGCATTGGCATTCGGTATCCCGCTAGATGAAAATTGGGATTCGGAAACCGGCTTTTTCGACAAATACATCAACAGGCTCACCAACCTACTGCCGAGCGCCGCCTGTTTAAAAGATGCCGTCATCAACGAAATGCGCAATCCCGGCGAAATTGCCACCGCCGGCATCAACACGGCCAGGTAACCGGCCCTGCACGAAATGCGCGTACTCCAAGCATTCCATCAATTACGGCAATCGGAAGATTTTTCCGAATTGTGCCGAATCAGCCAAAACGCCTGGTCTCAGCAAAAAGAGATTTACAACCTCGATGCCGAATCGGCAGAAAAATATTTACGACCTTATACCGATGAAATCATTATGGAATATATCGACAGCTACACATCAGTCCTCAGCATGATTTTGGCCACATACGGCGCATTCCGATAACGGGCACGATTCCATGATGAAGGCCGTCTGAAAACGCAGTCCAAGTTTTCAAACCCGTTGAAACATTGTTTTCAGACGGCCTCATCCGTTTCCGCGCCTTCCGTGCACACCGCCCCGCCCGGCACCTTGTCCAGCCGCCAATTTGCCGCCGCCCAATCCAACAAATCCTTCGGCTTGTCCACATCGGGGGCGGGCGGCAGGTTCAGATAGGACGACACCTGCCGCAGCAAAGCCTCGCGGCGCGACAAATCCAGCGCGGGGGCGAGCGTCTGCTTCGACCACTTCTGCCCGTAGCGGTTCACCAGCAGCGGCAAATGGGCATACTGCGGTGTCGGCACGTTCAAGCAATGCTGCAGCCAAATCTGGCGCGGCGTGGAAACCAGCAAATCCTGCCCGCGCACCACATGCGTTACACCCTGCGCCGCATCGTCGGCCACCACTGCCAGCTGATACGCCCAAAAACCGTCGGCACGCAGCAACACGAAATCGCCGATGTCCCGCGCCAAATCCTGCGCGTAACGCCCCACCACCCCATCGTCAAATGCCACTTCCCCTTCCGGTACGCGCAAGCGCCAGGCGGGCGGGCGGCCGCTTTCAGACGGCCTCGAAGCCGGATTGCGGCAGCGGCCGTTGTAAACAAATCCGTCCGCACCCTGCCGTGCCGCACCCTGCCATTCGCGGCGGCTGCAATAACACGGATACACCAGCCCTGCCGCTTTCAGACGGCTCAAAGCCTCCGCATACACATCATGGCGGCGGCTTTGATATTCCACCGCGCCGTCCCACTCGAAACCGAACGCCTCCAGCGTGCGCAAAATATCGTCTGCCGCCCCCGGCATCTCGCGCGGCGGGTCCAAATCCTCCATCCGCAGCAGCCACCGCCCGCCGGCGGCACGCGCATCCGCATACGAAGCCAGCGCGGTCAGCAGCGAACCGATGTGCAGCCGCCCGGTCGGGCTGGGCGCAAAACGTCCGATATAGTTCATATCCATCAACACTTCATGCTCAAGTTTCGCCGATCGGCATACCGACTCAAAACCAGGTTTCATCTTTGAAAAACAAAGCAGCCATTCCCATACGCCCGATATAACGGATTAAATTTAAATCAGGACAAGGCGACGAAGCCGCAGACAGTACAAATAGTAAGGCAAGACGGGGTAACGCTGTACCGGTTTAAATTTAATCCACTATAAAAAACCGTACCACTACCATGCCTTGGCCGGACAGCCGACGATAATTTCCAATAAATTGGGCAATCCTATACCTTTATTTTAACCCGTATGCGCCGCCTAAATCAGGATTTGAAAACCTATGTGCGCCAATTTGAAAACCCTGCACCATTGCTTTTTTAACGGCTTTAAGCGGAAAAAGGCCGTCTGAAAACCTGATTGACGGTTTTCAGACGGCCTCACATTTCAAATCTCGGCTCAAAGTCAAAAGCCGCCATCAATACCCTTGTGGCGGACGCGGAGACATCCGGGCAAAAAAATACCATCTATACCAAGGGGAAAGTATAGATGGCCAAACACATTACGGGAAAACGTCTTACTCACATGTTTGCTAGGAAGCAAACGTCTGTCAGACGGGACAAATAGTAATCAACCCCCGTTGTCTTCCGTATAAAAAATAAACAGACGGTTGATAAATAAAATAAACGGCATTCTTCAAGTCGATTTATTTTATTGTAATAAATTGCCATTCGCCGGGTGCAAGATGCTCAGCAGACCATTCGCCAAATTTCAGGCGGTGCAGCGTTTCCACGCGGTTTCCAGCGGCCGCGACCATGCGTTTGACCTGGTGGTATTTGCCTTCGGTAATCGTCAGCAGCAATGTGTGCGGATTTTCCAGCACGGCTTCGGCAGCCTGCACGGTTTCATCGTCATCATGGAGCAACACGCCGTTTTTCAGGCTTTGGCAGAAAGTTTCGTCGGCGGGATGTTTCAAGCCGGCGCGGTAGAGCTTGGCCGCTTTGTATTTGGGCGAGGTCATGCGGTGGTTGAACTGGCCGTCGTTCGTAATCAGCAAAACGCCGGTGGTGTCGGCATCCAAGCGTCCGACAGCCTGCATATCGATGTTGCGCATGTGGCCGGGAAACAGGCTGAACACGCTCGGATAATCGCGCGGTTTGTGCGAGGTTTCGTAATCGGCAGGTTTGTTCAATACGATATAAAAGTAAGGCTGGGGAACGGCTTGAACGGCTTCGCCGTCGATGTGCAGGGTGCGGACTTCCGCAGGATCGATTTCGCTTTTGCCGTCGTTGCGGATTTCGCCGTTGACGGCAACGCAGTCGTTATCAATCAGCCATTGGCATTGTTTGCGGCTGCCCAATCCTTGGGCTTGCAGATATTTGAGCAGTTGCATGGTTTATCGCGTGATGTTTTCAGACGGCCTCAATTATGCCAAAGAAGGCCGTCTGAAAAAAGGCGGCAAAAAAAATCGCCCCTGTTACCAGGGGCGCAAAAGGAACACAAACCACTACCAAAACTTTTACATTATCCCGAAGCCGGACAGACGCGTTCTGCCGCAGGATATAAGGCGCGTTGCAGGAGTTGCGGAGACAACGCGGAATCAAATTTGTCGCTGATACTTAATCTGCCTTGCTCGGGACAAAGCTCCAACAGGCGGCAGTTGCAATCGATGCCTTCTGCCTCCCGACACCTCCGCCGCAGGGCGGCACAGGCATCCCGATAAACACATTCTTTGCAGGAAACTTCCCGCGTCCGGCCTATCCAGCTCAAGCGGATATCGGCCTCTTCGTCTTCAATCAGCACAATGCCGTTTTGCTTGTTCAGCGCGGGGCATTGTTCGGGTACGGCAAAATAATAATGACCGTCCACATGGGCATATACGCTGCAGAAAACGGCCGGTTCGGCATCATCCTCCGCCTGGGGCACGGCCAACCAAGAAGAAAAGGTCTGGCGGTGCAGCTGTAAAATATCCAAGGCAAAGAGTTTGAACATCGTTTCGGACATTTCCCCCTCCTTGCTGCGTTGTTGTCTACTTTCGATGTGGCGTATATTAGCCGAACTTTTTTGAAAAATCAAACGATAATTATTAGCAATAAGTAATTTATTGCTATCAGATTGAAATTAAAAGAAATAAATTTCAAAAAAATTTATTCGGAATATAAAAACCGTCTTAATTCCTTGAAAACCACGCTTTCAGACGGCCTCCGACCGTGCGTGCAGCCAAAGCGGCGGCCATAGGTTAAAATGACGGGCTGCCCGATTGGAACCAACGAAAGGATTGAAACATGGCGCGGGAAAGACAGATTATTTTGGATACGGAGACCACGGGCCTTTATGCCGACCGGGGCGACAGGATGCTGGAATTTGCCGGCATCGAAATGAAAAAACGCCAGCTGACCATGAACAACCTGCACCTCTACATCCATCCCGACCGCGACATCCCCGAAGAAGCGGCGGCGGTGCACGGCATCACGCTCGAACAGCTTGAAGAACGCAACGCGCCGAAATTCGAGCAGGTCGGCCGGCAAATCGCCGACTTCCTGCGCGGGGCGGAACTGATTATCCACAACGCCCGCTTCGACGTCGGTTTTCTCAATATGGAATTTGCCCGCATGGGGCTGCCGAGCATCGAAGAACTCGATTGCGAAATAACCGACACCTTAGCTATGGCGCGGGAAAAATTTCCCGGACAAAAAGCCAGCCTGGATGCTTTGTGCAGCCGCCTCGACGTAGACCGCAGCAAGCGCGTCCTGCACGGCGCGCTCATCGACTGCGAACTGCTGGCCGAAGTTTATCTGGCGATGACGCGCGAACAATTCGACCTCGTCGGGGCGGAAGAAACGGCTGCCGCCGCGCAGTCCGCCGATACGGGCATAGTCGTTCAGACGGCCGGCGGCGGCTTGAAAATCCTGCGTGCCGATGCCGAAGAAACCGCCGCCCACCTCGAATATCTGGCCGAACTCGACAAAGCATCCGGCGGGCAATGCCTTTGGACTGCGGAAAAAACGGAGCAGGCATGAAACGCCGCAACATCGCCCTGATTCCCGCTGCCGGAATCGGCTCGCGTTTCGGCGCGGGCAAACCCAAACAATATGTCGAAATCGGCGGCAAAACCGTTTTGCAACACACTTTGGACATCTTCCTCAATCATCCCCTGATAGACGGAGCGGCAGTGGTATTGTCGCCCGACGACACCCGTTTTCAGACGGCCTGCAACGATGAAAAACTGACCGTGCTGCACTGCGGCGGCGCAACCCGTGCCGAAACCGTCCGCAACGGCATTGCCGCCCTGCTGGAACGCGGCTTGGCCGACGGAACCGACAACGTCCTGGTTCACGATGCCGCCCGCTGCTGCCTGCCGCCCGAAGCCCTGACGCGCCTGATTGAAACGGCGGGCGGAACCGCGCAAGGCGGCATTCTGGCCGTTCCCGTCGCCGACACCCTCAAACGCGCCGACAGCGCAAACCATATCGGCGAAACCGTTTCCCGCAACGGATTGTGGCAGGCGCAGACGCCGCAGCTCTTTCAGACGGCCTTACTGCACCGCGCCCTGTCGGCAGAAGATTTGGACGGCATCACCGACGAAGCGTCGGCGGTGGAAAAACTCGGCATGCGGCCGCTGCTTGTGCAGGGCGACACGCGCAATTTAAAGCTGACGCTGCCGCAGGACGAATTTATCGTGAGATTGCTGTTACAGGCCGTCTGAACCTTTAAATAACCACCATCAGGAAATAGAATGTTCAAGCCATTGATGTTTTTATTCCTTGTTTTCCAACTTCTTCCGGCCGACGCCGCACCTGTCGCAGGCGGATGCGCCGTCCCCGTACGGCAGCTCGACATCGCGGGCATCAAACTCGGCGAACCGGCTGCCGCACTGCAAAAACGATTTCCCAAAGCCATGCCGCTGTCCGAGGGGGACAGGCATTTTTTGTTTTTCCCGCCCGACAAAGGCGCGGCATTTGCACCGGATATCGCAGACATCTTTCTTGAGTACGGGGGCGGCAAAATCACCGGCATTTCTTTAAAATACCGGGATGCCGAAACCGATTGGCCCGCCCTACTCAAAAATCTACGCGCACGTTTCGGATTACCCCGAACCGGTTGGGACGAAGGCACATTCTCGGAAACCGCCGTTTATTCGTGCCGCGATTACGGCATCGTGATTTCCCCCTTGTCGGACGGCAGTGTGCGCGGCGCAGTGCTGAGCGTGCATACAAACCCCGACGGGCGGCCGTAATCCGTCGGAAGGCCGCCTGAAACATCATCAGCCGTCCGCCATTTTCAGACGGCCTCACCAATAAGGAACACCAAATGAACATCCGCATCGGACAAGGCTACGATGTCCACCAACTCGTCGAAGGCCGCGATTTGATTCTCGGCGGCGTACACATCCCGTTTGAAAAAGGCCTGCTCGGCCATTCCGATGCAGACGCGCTGTTGCACGCGCTTACCGACGCCTTGCTCGGCGCGGCGGGCTTGGGCGACATCGGCAGCCATTTCCCCGATACTGCTGCCGAGTTTAAAGATGCCGACAGCCGCGTATTGCTGCGCGAAGCGTATCAAAGCGTGCAGGCTTTAGGCTGGCGAGTTGTGAACGTGGATACCACCGTCATCGCCCAAAAACCCAAACTCGCGCCGCACATTCCCGCCATGCGCGCCAACATTGCCGCCGACTTGGGCATTCAGACGGCCTGTGTGAACATCAAAGGCAAAACCAACGAAAAACTCGGCTACCTGGGGCGCATGGAAGCCATCGAAGCGCAGGCAGCGGTATTGCTGATGCGCGACGGCACGCCCGCCCCCGCCGCTTTTCAGACGGCCTGACCCTATGGACAACCGCAAACTGCCCGCAAACCTGCCGCCCCTGCACAGCCCCCTCTGGCTACCCGGCGGCCACCTGCAAACCGTGTATGCCAAACTGTTGCAGCGCACCCCTCCGCCCTACCGCCGCGAACTGCTGCCCGACAGCGGTGGCAGCGAACAGGCGGCTTACGACTTCGTCGATGCGGCAGACGCGGAAGCCCCGCTCGCCGTCCTGTTTCACGGCTTGGAAGGCAGCAGCGGCAGCCATTACGCCGTCGAAATGATGCACGCGGTGCGCGAACGCGGCTGGCACGGCGTGGTGGCGCATTTCCGCAGCTGCGGCGGCGTGCCGGCCGAAAAGAAATACCACAGCGGCGACACGCGCGAAATCGCCCACATGCTCGGCCTGCTGGCCGCCCGTTACCGCCGCATCTACGCCGTCGGCATCTCGCTCGGCGGCAACGCGCTGGCAAAATACCTCGGCGAACAAGGATGCGCCGGACAGGCGGCCGTCCCGCAGGCCGCAGCAGCCGTTTCCGCGCCCGTGGACCTTCCCGCCTCGGCCGCCGCACTCGAACACGGTCTGCCGCGCCTGCTCTACACCCGCTATTTTTTAAACAGCCTGCTGCCGAAAGTGCCGCCGCTGCCGGATACCCGCATCCGCACGCTGGGCGACTTCGACAACGCCTACACCGCGCCCCTGCACGGCTTCGCCGACAAAGACGACTACTACCGCCGCTCCGCCGCCAAACCCTACCTGCGCGACATCGCCGTACCGACCCTGCTGCTGAACGCGCGTAACGACCCCTTCCTGCCCGCCCGCTTCCTGCCGACGGCAAACGACGTTTCCCCGCAAGTCTTCCTGCTCCAACCCGAACAAGGCGGCCATGCGGCCTTCGTTTCAGGCGGCGGCCGCGGCCACCTGCGCTGGATGCCGCAAACCGTACTGCGCTTTTTCGAGCTGGCGTCGGACGGGCTTTGAAACGGAACGCCGGCAGATTCGTTTCCGGCCATCCCGCCTTTACAGCCACCTGTCTGCATATTTGGACAGCCCTTTTCCCTTTTCAGACGGCCTCCCTATGTCTTCCGAACTCACCCTGCTGCATTTCCACCGCAATCTGCGCCTGCACGACAACGCCGCCCTACACATTGCGGCAGGCCTCGACCGCCCGACGGTGGGCGCGTTTGTTTTCCCGCCCGACTGCAATCCCCGCCAGCGCGTTTTCCTGCGACAGACATTGGCCGAATTGCGCGGCGGGCTGGCTGCGCTCGGCATCCCGCTGCACGTTTTTACGGGCGATGCCGCCGATGCGCTGAACGGCCTGCTGGCGCGTTATCCGTTTGCCGCCTTCGTTAGCCCGCTGCCCGTCCGCCGTGCAGCGGACGAACGGCTGCCCGCCGTATACCGCGCGGACGATGCTCTGCCCGTTTTATCCGTGCAGCCGGACGGCCTGCCGCCCGATTTCGCTGCCTACCGCACGGCCTGGCTGCAACAGGCGCGTCAGGCCGAAATACTGCCGCCGCCCGATGTCTCCGCCTGGCAGGCACTGCAAACGCGGCTGCCCGCCGAATGCCGGAATGTGCCGCCCCTGCCCGATGTGCAAGCCGTACCGCTGACCGCACAAGGCGGGGAAGTGGCGGCACGGCGGCTGTGGGCGGGCTTCCTGCCGCGCCTGTCCGACTATCCGCTGCACGGCGGTTTCCCGGCTAAAAAAGGCGTATCGCAACTGTCCGCCCACTTCTGCTTCGGCACCTTGTCCGTCAAAGAGGTGTGCCGCGACATCCGCGCAGGCGGACAAGACGGGGAAGCATGGCTGGACGGGCTGGCGCGCCGCGCCTACTGCCGCCACGCCTTGCCGTTTTCAGACGGCCTGTTGGAATTGACCACGAAAGGAGGCAGGGCGGCACTGCATTGGCTGCAACCGCCGAAAATGATTCGGGAGACGGACGGGAGCGGCGAGGCCTTGATGCGCTGGCAGGAGGGGAGGACGGGCGTACCGATAGTCGATGCCGCCATGCGCGCCCTCAACGGCGGCGGCAGCCTGCATCCCACCCTGCGCCGCCTGTGTGCCGACTTCCTCACAGGCCATCTGAACATCTCGGCGGCGCACGGGGAAGCCTGTTTTGCCGCACGGCTGACCGATTACGAATATGGCGTCAATCACCACAATTGGCAGCAGGCAGGCCGTCTGAACAATCCGTTTGCCGAATCGCTGAACCTCGACCCCGACGGCCGCTTCATCCGCCGCCACCTGCCCGAACTGGCGCACCTGCCCACATCCGCCCTCCACGCCCCGCACCTGGCCGGCAACGATGTCGAAACCAACGGCTACCCGCCGCCCTGCGTGCAGGTTTGAGCACGCATCGAAAGGCCGTCTGAAAAGCGGAAAACAGTTTTTCAGACGGCCTCAAACATGTTTGGCATCAGGCGCGGTCGGTACGGAATGCGCCAACCCGTTATTCTGAAAGCGGGTCTGCCGGTGAACTGTTTAAAAAATATAGTGAATTAAATTTAAATCAGGACAAGGCGACGAAGCCGCAGACAGTACAGATAGTACGGCAAGGCGAGGCAACGCCGTACTGGTTTAAATTTAATCCACTATAATTGCTTCATCTATCGCGGCAATTTCACTATACTGCCGCCGTTCCCATTCCAACCGACGGAGCTTTGATATGCGGGTTTTACTGGTTGAAGACGACGCCATGATTGCCGAAGCCGCCGCCTGCGGGCTGAAAGACAGCGGTTATGCCGTCGATTGGATTAAAAACGGCGGACAGGTGGTCTCGGCGGTGCAGGCACAGCCTTACGATCTCATCCTGCTCGACCTCGGCCTGCCGGGCTGCGACGGTTTGCAGATTTTGGCCGAATTGCGGGCTGCGGGCTGCTCCGTGCCGATATTGATCGTTACCGCCCGCGACGACCTGCACAGCAGGCTCGGCGGGCTGGACGGCGGTGCCGACGACTATATCGTCAAACCGTTCGATATGGCCGAACTGCAGGCCAGGATGCGGGCGGTTCTGCGGCGGCACAACGGGCAAAGCCAAGCCCTGCCGAGCAACGGCCTGCTCACCCTCGATCCGGCAACCCACAGGGTGCAAGTGGTCGGACAGGAAGGCGACATCATGTTGAGTAACAAGGAATTTGCCGTTTTGCAGGCACTGCTGATGCGTCCCGGTATGATTTTGTCGCGCACCGATTTAGAAGACAAAATTTACGGCTGGGGCGAAGAGGTGGAAAGCAACGCGGTCGATTTCCTCATCCATGCGCTGCGTAAAAAGCTGGGCAAAGAACACATTCAAAACGTGCGCGGTGCCGGCTGGCTGGTACCGAAAGGCGATGAGGCCGTCTGAAAGCATGGCCTCAACGGAACTAAAGCGAGGCTTCCGCCTATAACAAAACCACCCGCAAACCATTTTTCAGACGGCCTTTTCCAACACCATGACCGATTCCGTTTCCTTCCTCACCCTCTTTCTGCTCGGTTTTTTCGGCGGCGGCCACTGCGTCGGCATGTGCGGCGGCCTGTCGTCGGCCTTCGCCCTGCAACTGCCGCCGCACATCGGCCGTTTCCGCCTGATTGTGCTGCTCAACCTCGGCCGGATATCCAGCTACACCGTCATCGGCCTTTTGGCGGGCGCGCTCGGCCAATTCGGTATTTCGCTCGACCAAACCCGCACGCTGCAAACCGTCCTCTTCACCGCCGCCCACGTCTTGCTGCTGCTGCTCGGCCTGTATCTGGCGGGCTTATCCGACTTGGCACGCCGCATCGAAGGCGCGGGCAAACCCGTTTGGCGGCGGCTCAACCCGCTGCTCAACCGACTGCTGCCGATTAAAAGCGTACCGGCCTGCTTCGGCGTCGGCCTGCTGTGGGGCTGGCTGCCCTGCGGCCTGGTTTACAGCGCATCGCTCTACGCGCTAGGCAGCGGCAGCGCATGGCAGGGCGGGCTGATGATGCTGGCCTTCGCCTTCGGCACCCTGCCGAACCTGCTGGCCATGGGCTGGTTTGCCGGACAACTGAAATCCCTGCTGCAAAACCGCCGCGTCCGCCTGTTTGCCGGCCTGACCGTCTGCGCTTGGGCAGTGTGGCAGCTGGTGAAGGCCGCGCGGCTGTTTGCCCTGTCTTAGGGCGGATGGGCTTTGCCGAAACCGTGCATTGGTTCCGCCCCCCTTTCGGCGGCTTTGTTTTCAATCGATTGAAACCGCGTTTCAGCTTCGCAGAAACTTTTGCTTTCAGACGGCCTCAAATGACAAATTCCATATCGTCTTCCGCCTGTTTCCGGTATTGCCCGGGCGAAATGCCGTAAGCCTTTTTAAACGCCTTGCCGAAATGGGTTTCCGAACCGAAGCCCACCGCCAATGCTATGGCCAGCACCGAATCCGACCCCTGTTTCAACATTGCCGCCGCCTGCTGCAAACGGATTCGGTTCACAAAGGCATACGGGCTCATGCCCGTTTGCGCTTTAAACAGCCGCATCAGCTGCGCGCGCGACACCGTAGCCGACGCCGCCATTTCTTCGATATTCCACGCCCGCTCCGGCTGCGCCAACACCGCCTGAATCACACCGCGCAAACGGCGGTCGTGCCAGCCCTTCAATATGCCGTCCGGCAGCGCGGGTATACGGTTTTCCGATAAAAACGTCCGTACCAATAACACCAGCAGTACCGTCGACAGCGCGTCCACCACCGACTTGGAGCCGTGCTGCGGCCGTTCGGCCTCCTGCTGCAAAATCGCCACCACGCTTTGCAACGCGGTATGGCGCATATTCAGAAACACCGTTTCCGGCAGGCTGTCCATCAAATCGGCCTGACGGTCGTAATCGAAACGGGCGCAAAACAAGCTCAAATCCGCCTTGCCCGACCCGCTGCGTTTTTGCGTAAACACACCGTTGGACGCTATCTCCACCCCCGCGCCCGTATTGGCGCAAGCCGCATCACTACTCAAAACATGGCCGATTTTGTGCGGAAAAAACACCACGTCGCCGCTGCCCAGCAGGCGCGGTTTGTCCATGCCGTCCACCTGAAGCCAACCCTCGCCGTCCGTTACGATGTGCACCAAAGCCTGACCGCGCCGCGCCTCATGCCGCACATACCATCCGCCCTGAAACAGGCATTGCACGTCCACACTGCCGCTGATTTGCGCCAGCGACACCAGCTTGTCGAGAATATCCATTTTTACGCCACCAAATGATACGATTTGCAGATTATTTTAATATAAAACGCGCAACAATGGCCGCCAACATCCAAACCCGGACACACTTAACCATACGGATACGGTTCAAATCGGGATAAGGCGGACAAACGCCGTCCCGATTCGCAGCCAATCCGCCATCAGGAGCAAATCATGTTTAAAGACTGGAACGAACACACCGCATTGGTCAAAAAATCCTTCGGCGAAATGGGTAAAAAACACCCGAAAATGCTGCAAGCCTACGGCGCACTCGAGCAAGCCGCAGCAGCAGAGGCACTGGATGCCAAAACCCGCGAACTCATCGCCATCGCCGTGGCCGTGACCACCCGTTGCGAAAGCTGCATCAGCGTCCACACCGCCGCCGCCGTTAAAGCAGGCGCGACAGAAGGCGAAATCGCCGGCGCATTGGCCACAGCTATATCGCTCAACGCCGGAGCGGCTTATACTTACGCCCTGCGCGCCTTCGAAGCCGCGGAAAGCCAACGCTAACAAAGGCCGTCTGAAAACTCAACTTCCTAACGGAAGTTGAGTTTCTGCGCAGCAAAAACGAAGTTTCGCCACAAGGCCGAGTTTGTGCAAAACCAAAGCAAAGCTTCACGAAACCCGAACGCCTAACCGTCAAACAGAAAGAAATGTCATGAAAAAACAAATCCTGACCGCGCTGCTTGCCGCAGCCATGCTCTCCCCCGCCGTTTACGCCGCCGACGCGCACGCTGCCGCACACCCGGCCCCGTCCGTCCAACCTGCCAAAGCAAAAGGCATCTGGATAGACGTGCGCACGCCGGAAGAATATCAAGAAGGCCACCTTGCCGACGCAGTCAATATCCCGCACGACCAAATTGCCAATAAGATTTCCGCAACGGCCGCCGACAAAAACGCCCCCATCCACCTCTACTGCAAATCCGGCCGCCGTGCCGGACTGGCCAAACAGCAGTTGGAAAAAATGGGCTACACCAACGTCAGCAACCACGGCGGCTATCAAGATTTGCTGGCCAAAGGCATAAAATAACCGCCCTTCCTCACTGTATCACGGATGAGGTGCGAGCCGGCAGTGCGGTACTCCCCTGCCCACTGCGACCTGTACATCCACCTGTCTGCGGTTTCACTGCCGACCCTGATTCGAATTTCATCCTCCACAGCATCGGAGGCCGTCTGAAAACGCAACTTCCGTCAGGAAGTTGCGTTTCTGCGAAGCTAAAACGAGTTTCCCAAAGGAAGGCGAGTTTCTGCGAAGCCAAAACGCAGCTTCCACGCAGTAAAACCGTGTTTCAGACGGCCTCAAATCCATCCTACCCGACACGGAGCATTCAAAATGAACCTCAAAGCCACCTCACTGCGCGCCATCGCCTTAGCCGTCCTTCTCGGCACGGCAGCCTGCGCCGCGCCGTCCCAGCCCTCCGCAAAAAAGGAGCAAGCCATGCCCTCCGTCCACAGCATCACCAGCCGCTACAGCTTCGATGATACCGTTGCCCGCCTGCAGGCAACTTTCCTCGCCAAAGGCATGAGCATTTTCGGCATCATCAACCACCAGGCCGCCGCCCAAGAATCAGGGTTATCCATGCAGCCGGCCACCGTCATCGTTTTCGGCACGCCCAAAGCGGGAACGCCGCTGATGGTCAAAGACCCCGAATTTGCCCTGCAACTGCCGCTGAAAGTATTGGTTACGGAACAGGACGGACAAGTCAAAGTCGTCTTCAACGATACCCGCGCCCTGATTCAAGGCAGCAAAATCAATTTTTCCGACGTAGAAAACAGCTTGGCCAATGCGGAAAAACTGATTGCAAAAACGGTAACGGAATAAGCCGCAACAAAATATCAAAAGGCCGTCTGAAAACCGGGAAACGGTTTTTCAGACGGCCTTCTTTTGCCATTTGATTCGTTAGAACAATCAACGACGCTGAGGATTGTAACGTTTCTCCAACGAGGAGAAGAACCAGCTCAGGCAGATGGTCATCAGCAGATAAACCAGCGCGACGGTATACAGCGGCTCTTCGTAAATTGAGAAACGTCCGGAAATCGTACGCTGCACATAGGACAATTCGGGCACAGCGATAGCGGAAAGCAGCGAACTGTCTTTCAGCAATGTGATGAACTCGTTGGCCAGCGGCGGCAGCATACGGCGGAAAGCCTGCGGCAGAATCACGAAACGCATCGCCTGCGGGTAGGTCAGACCGAGAGAACGCGCCGCCTCCATCTGGCCTTTGTCGATAGACAGGATGCCCGCACGGAAAATTTCCGTGATATACGCGGCTGCATTGGCGGTCAATGCCAAAATACCTACCGTAATCGCGCCATAGTCGCGCCGTAAGTCTACCGCCTGCTGACCGCTTATCAACCAGCCATGTTCGGGATGAATCAGGGCCACGCTCCAAACGTAATACCAAATAAAAATCTGCACAAACAAAGGCGTGCCGCGGAACAGTGTTACATACAGCAGCGAAACGTTCCGCAGTAGCCAGGCCAAGGCCTTCAATAGCGGCCCGCCCTTCTCGAAACGCACAATCCTCGCCAGCGCACCAAGCAACCCCAGCAGCGTACCGCCCAGTGTGGCGACGAAGGTCAGTCCCAAAGTAGTCAATGCCCCTATCAGGAACATCTCGCGGTATTCATAAATAATATCGAAACGGAAACTCATATAACAAACTGCCCGACAGTTGTAACGGAAAGCAAAAACGGCGTTGCGCCTTTTGCAGGGGAAACCGCGCATTTTACAAGAAAAAACACCGCCTGAAACATTTAATTGCCGCCGCACTCCCCGCCATACTGTAAGCACCCGCCAAATCCGTTTACAATAGCCGCTTTTTTCCTAGCGGCAACCCTATGAAAATCCTCCTTGGCGGCACGCCTGTGCAAAACGCCCCGCCCGCAGCCGTTACCATCGGCAACTTCGACGGCGTGCACCTCGGCCACCGCCACATCCTGCAACGTCTCAAAAGCGAGGCCGCCGCACGCGGCCTGCAAAGCACGGCCGTCGTTTTCGAACCGCAACCGGCCGAATTCTTTGCCCGATTGCGGGGCTGCGAACCGCCGCCCCGCCTGACACCGCTGCGCGACAAGATGCGCCTGCTGCACGAAAGCGGCTGCGTGGACAACGTCCGCGTATTGCGTTTCAACCGCGCATTTTCACAAATGCCCGCCGAAGACTTTATCGAACACATCCTGCAACGGGAATTAAACACCCGCTATCTGCTGGTCGGCGACGATTTCCGTTTCGGCCGCGACCGCGCGGGCAGTTTCGACCTGCTGCAAAACCAGGGCGGCTTCGTTACCGAACGCACGCCGAGCATCCTCGTGGCCGGCATCCGCGCCAGCAGTACCGCCGTGCGGCAAGCCTTGCGCGAAGGCCGTCTGAAAGAGGCGGAACAGATTTTGGGACACGGCTGCGTCCTGAGCGGGCGGGTTGCCCACGGGCGCAAGCTGGGACGGACAATCGGCAGCCCTACCGCCAACATCCACCTGCCGCCGCACCGCTATGCCTTAAACGGCGTTTTCGTCGTCGAAGCATCCGGCACGTTTGGCAAACGGCGCGGCGTGGCCAGTTTCGGCCTCAATCCCACCGTCAGCGATTCGGGCAGACAAAAGCTGGAAGTCCACCTGTTCGACTTTTCGGGCAACCTCTACGGCCAGCGGCTGTTTGTCCGTTTCCTGCACAAATTGCGCGATGAAGAAAAATTCGGCGATATGGAACAACTCCGGCGGCAGATCGCCGCAGACATCAGGGCGGCCAAAAGCTGGCAGTCCACCTGACAAATGCGAAAAGTTATAAATAGGAATGACAACTGTCAGTGAAAAAATGTATAATCCGCGTAATTTTTTGCAAACAGCACAACCTTGTTTCAGGAGTTTGAATGAACCAACCGTCCAACCCGCTGCTGAACCAGCAGCCGCAATATCACCAACCGCAACAATTCAACCAACAGCAGGCTCCCGTCATGACCATTGGCGACTGGATTGTAACTTCCATCGTTTTGGCCATTCCTTTGGTTAACCTGATTATGGCTTTCGTGTGGGGCTTCGGCAGTAATACCAACCCCAACAAAGCCAACTACTGCAAGGCCTGGCTGATTTTCATAGCCATCGTGGTCGCGCTTTATATCCTGCTGGTCGTATTCGCCATCGGCGCAGGCGCGGCTGCCGGCCGATACCAATAAACCGAAACATTCCAACAAAGAGGCCGTCTGAAAACCTGTTTCCGGGTTTTCAGACGGCCTCTTTGTTTGCTGTCCGATATTTTTCAGACGGCCTGAAAGCGAAACGGTATAATCCTGCCTTTTATAACCCAACAAACTGACACAACAAAAGGAACCGCCATGCTGCTGCCCGAACAGGTCAAAGAACTGATTGCCGCCATCGTCCCTTGCGAACACATCGAAGTGGAAGGCGACGGCCACCACTTTTTTGCCGTCATCGTCTCATCCGCCTTCGAGGGCAAAGCCCGATTGGCGCGCCACCGCCTGATTAAAGACGGTTTGGCCGAAAAACTCGCTTCCAACGAACTGCACGCCCTATCGGTTTCCGTTGCCGCCACGCCTGCGGAATGGGCTGCACGCGGCTGACCGCCCACCCTTCCCGTCCCCACCGAAAGTAATCCATGGACAAACTTAAAATTTCCGCCAATGGCCCCTTAAACGGCGAAATCACCATCTCAGGCGCAAAAAACGCCGCCCTGCCACTGATGTGTGCCGGACTGCTGACCGCAGGCACGCTGCGGCTGAAAAACGTCCCTATGCTGCGCGATGTCAAAACCACGCAGAAACTGCTGCAAGGCATGGGCGCACGCGTTTTAACCGACAATGTTTCCGAATTTGAAATCAACAGCGGCACAGTCAACAACACCTGCGCTCCTTACGAGCTGGTAAAAACCATGCGCGCCTCTATCCTCGTCCTCGGCCCGACCCTCGCCCGCTTCGGCAAGGCAGAAGTCAGCCTGCCCGGCGGCTGCGCCATCGGCTCGCGCCCCGTCGATCAGCACCTGAAAGGACTGGAAGCCATGGGTGCGAAAATCGTCATCGAACACGGCTACGTTAAAGCTTCAGGCCGTCTGAAAGGCGCGCGCGTGGTTATGGACATGATTACCGTGGGCGGCACGGAAAACCTGTTGATGGCCGCCACATTGGCCGAAGGTACCACCGTTTTGGAAAACTGCGCCATCGAACCCGAAGTTGTCGATTTGGCGGAATGCCTGGTCAAAATGGGGGCGAAAATCAGCGGCATCGGCACGCCGACCATGACAATCGAAGGCGTGAAAGAACTGCACGGCTGCGAACACAGCGTCGTTCCCGACCGAATCGAAGCAGGTACGTTTTTATGCGCCGTCGCCATGACCGGCGGCAAAGTCGTACTGCGCAACGCCGCACCCAAAACCATGGAAGCCGTCTTAGACAAACTGGTGGAAGCCGGCGCACTTATCGAAGCGGGCGACGACTGGATTTCCATCGATATGAAGCGGCGGCCGAAAGCGGTAAACATCCGCACCACCGAACATCCCGGCTTCCCCACCGACATGCAGGCTCAGTTTATGGCCATGAACGCTGTGGCGGAAGGTTCTTCCAAAGTGATTGAAACCATTTTTGAAAACCGCTTCATGCACGTTCCCGAGCTCAACCGCATGGGTGCGGATATTTCCACCGAAGGCAATACCGCTTTCGTAAACGGTGTGGAAAAACTCTCCGGCGCAACCGTGATGGCAACCGATCTGCGCGCCTCCGCCAGCCTCGTCATCGCGGGATTGGTAGCAGGCGGTGAAACCGTTGTCGAACGCATCTACCATCTCGACAGAGGTTACGAACACATCGAAACCAAACTCGGCCGCGTCGGTGCGAAAATCGAACGGATTTCGTGATTTCGTTTCCCCTGTTTTCAGACGGCCTCCCCTATGCGGAAGACCGTCTGAATTGATAGAGGCGATTCAAATAAACACTTCCCCTCAGCCTCCGTTAGCCAGCACAGTCGGAAATAGAAAAAGCCGAGTTCCGCAATATACGGAACTCGGCTTACATATAGGCCGTCTGAAAAACCTTAAAGCATCTGTTTGCTTGCTTCATTCTCCAGACAAACAATCTTTAAAAGACCGTCTTATCACTCGTCGTCGTCATCCTCGTCATCCAACTCAAAACCGCTGGGGTTTTCCTTCAAAAAGGCCAATTCTTCAGGAGTGCTTTGACGGTTTAAAATGGCATTGCGGTGGGGATAACGCCCGAAACGGTCGATGACCGCCTTATGACGCTCCTCCAACCGCACACTCTTCGGTGTACCGAACCGCTGGAACAAACCGCGCGCCACAGTATGGATATTACGGTTTTCACTGTGCAGGAAAGGCATGAGGATAAACTGACGCTGCTTGGCCTCCAAAAAAGGGAAAGACTGATGCCGAACAGCTTCCTGCGCCAGCAACAATGCCATACGGTCTTGCGTATAAGCGTGCGGCCTGCCGCGGAAAATCAACCTTGAAAACTGGTCGAGAATGATAATTTCTGCCAACCGCCCTTGTATGGTATCCCGCCAGTCCGATAATTCGCAATTTACAGCATCACGGAAAATCCGCTCATACATCACGCGGACTTTCGTATCCAGAAATTCGCTATGTTCAAACCAATGCCGTTTAACTTCTTTACTGAACCAAAAATCCAGAATTTCTTGCGGGGTTACATACATCAGCGACATCATGCTTCCTTTTGAAACAAAACGGTCTAAGAGACAGGAAGATGATTGTATTACAAACAGTCTCTTGCTTATTTCATTTAGGTTTATCGGTTATTTTTAAAAACAAACGGTCATATTTTCAGATTAACGCGTAATTTATATGCAACATACTGATTTACCTTATCATTGTAGACAATCGAAAAGGCCGTCTGAAACCAATTTTCAGACGGCCTTCTAAACTAAGACTTAAACGTAATTCCTTGTTTCGCCCTGCCCGTCAATATTATCGGCACAACGGGCGCAGACAGTTGCATGTTCTGCCACTGTTCCGACATCTTCGGTGTAATGCCAGCAACGTTCGCATTTTTGCCCGCCGCTAACATGCACATCAACCGACAAGGCATCTCCTTCCTTAACTACGGCTTTCGAAACCAATAAGGCAAAACGCAACTCTTCGCCTAATGCGGACAATGCAGCGGCCAAATCGGCATTGGCAATAATCTCCACCTCTGCCTGCAACGAAGAACCCAGCGACTTGTCCGCACGCAACGGTTCGATTGCGGCGGTAACAGCATTACGCGCCTCGCGTATGGCCTGCCATTTCTTCACCAGCTCCGCTTCGCTGGCAGCCGGCATTTGCGGGAAATCATGCCATGTATGGAACAACACGCTGTCTTCTTCGCCGCCGCCAATGATGTCCCAGGCTTCTTCTGCGGTAAAACACAAAATCGGCGACATCAGCAAAACCAAGCTGCGGGTAATGTGGTAAAGCGCGGTTTGCGCACTGCGGCGGGCATGGCTGCCGGCCTTGGTGGTATAGAGGCGGTCTTTTAGAATATCAAGATAGAACGCACCCAAATCCTCCGAGCAGAACGACACAATATCCTGTACCGCAAAATGGAAGGCATAACGCGGATAATAATCGCCGGCCAGTTTTTCCTGCAGTTGGCGCGCCATTACCAAGGCATAACGGTCGATTTCCACCATATCTGCCTGCGGCACGGCATCTTCAATCGGATTGAAGTCGCTCAAATTGGCCAACAGGAAACGCAATGTATTCCGCAAACGGCGGTAGCTTTCGGTTACCCGTTTCAGAATCTCTTTTGAAATCGACAATTCGCCGCTGTAATCGGTAGCAGCCGTCCACAGGCGCAAAATATCCGCGCCGAATTCATTATACACTTCCTGCGGTGCAACCACGTTGCGTAGCGATTTCGACATTTTTCTGCCGTTTTGATCAACTACGAAACCGTGCGTCAGCAACTGTTTGTACGGCGCACGCCCCAAAGTGGCGCAGCCGGTCAGCATGGAGGATTGGAACCAACCGCGGTGCTGGTCGCTTCCTTCCAAATACAAATCGGCCGGCCAAGCCAATTCTTCCCGCTGCTTCAGCACGGAATAATGCGTCGAACCCGAATCAAACCATACATCCATTGTATCGGACAATTTGTCGTAATTTTCGCAATCTTCCGCACTCAGCAACTCACTTTTATCCAAGGCAAACCATGCCTCAATGCCTTTTTCCTCAATGCGCTTGGCTACTTCCTCCAGCAACCGTGCCGAATCGGGATGCAGTTCTCCCGTATCTTTATGCACGAAAAAGGTCATCGGCGTACCCCAGAACCGTTGGCGCGAAACCACCCAATCAGGACGGCCTTCAATCATCGCCTGCAAACGCGCGCGGCCCCATGCCGGGAAAAATTCGGTATCATCCACAGCCTTCAACGCTTTGTTGCGCAGGGTTTTACCGTCCGCACCCTCTTTATCCATACCGATAAACCATTGGCCGGTGGCACGGTAAATCAAAGGGGTTTTGTGCCGCCAACAATGGGCATAACTGTGTTCGATTTTGTTGTTCGCCAACAACCGCCCTACTTCCTCAAGCCATCCGACAATCACAGGGTTGGCTTCCCAAACCGTCATGCCCTCAACGCGCGGTGTTCCGGCAATATAACGCCCTTGTGCATTTACAGGGTTAAACAGCTCGATGCCGTATTTGATGCAGACGAAATAATCTTCCAAACCGTGCGCCGGCGCAGTATGAACCAAGCCCGTACCGGCTTCGGTACTCACATGTTCGCCGTTCAACAACAGAATATCGCGATCTAAAAACGGATGGCTCAATTGCAGACTTTCCAACCTCGCCCCCGTTGTTTCCGCCAGAACTTGGAGGCCGTCTGAAAGAGTTTCATCATCGGCTCCGCCAACCAACAAGCCATAGCGCTTCAGCGCATCACGCGCCAAATCTTTAGCCAAAACCAAATTCCCTTTCGGCGTGGCAATCAGTTGATAAACGATATCCGCTCCCGCAGAGACAGCCTGACTGGCAGGCAACGTCCAAGGCGTGGTCGTCCAAATGACGGCAAAACTGTCTCCGGTTAATTTTTTCAAACCAAAGGCAGCAGCCACAGCACCATTGCTTTTAAACGGATAGGCAACATCGATAGCCAAAGAAGTTTTATCCTTATATTCCACTTCCGCTTCCGCCAACGATGATCCGCAATCCAGGCAGAATTGAACGGGTTTTGCCCCCCGATACAGATAGCCTGCCCGGTAAATTTCCCCCAGGGTACGCACCGTGTCGGCTTCGGTTTGATAATCCATGGTCAGATAAGGGCGTTCCCAATCACCCAACACGCCTAAACGGATAAAGTCTTTTTTCTGCCGCGCAATCTGCTCGGCAGCGTAAGAACGGCACAACTCGCGGAATTTCGCCATAGGCATTTCACGCCCGTGCAGCTTTTCCACCATTACCTCAATCGGCAAACCATGACAGTCCCAGCCCGGCACATAAGGCGCATCAAAGCCAGCCAAGGTCTTGCTTCTCAGAATGATGTCTTTCAGGATTTTATTGACGGCATGACCGATATGGATATCGCCATTGGCATAAGGAGGGCCGTCGTGCAGGATAAATTTCGGCCTGCCCTGCATTTTTTCGCGCAGTTTCTGATAACGCTTTTGCTCATACCAGCTTTTCAGCCATTCCGGCTCGCGTTTGGCCAAATCGCCGCGCATGGGAAACGGCGTATCCAATAAATTAACGGTTTTACGGTAATCGGTCATTTTGTGTCTCGGCAATAGTGGAATATAAAAACCGGCCTTTTTAGGCCGTCTGAAATTCAAGGCATAGCGCATTGTAGCGGAAACAGCCCTTGATTATAAGGGCATGTGCAAGGATTGCGGAAAGGCCGTCTGAAACAATATTTTCAGACGGCCTCAACAACTAAAAAAGAGCCTGCAAAGCAGGCTCTTTATCAAGCAATTCTAAATTTAAATTAGAATTTGTGGCGCAGACCAACCAAACCAGCGGTAGTTTCTACACGGTAAGCTTCTTTATGACCAGATTTCAACCAACCGGCTTGAGCAAATGCAGTGGTACGTTTAGAGAAATCATAATCAGCGCCAACAATTACTTGGTCGTACTGGGCTTGTCTTCTCTCAACATCAGTCAAGCCTTTGCCTTTTGCTTTAAAGCCGTGAGCATAAGAAACTTTAGGTGTTACATTGCCGAATTTGTATGCACCAGTAACGGCCAACTCGTGAGTTTTCAGACCAACAGTGGTATCAGTAGCAGCATCATAGGTGTCGCCAGTCAAAGCTGCATGGTAGCTGTCTTGGCTATCCCAACCGTTGGTGTACTGATAACCACCACTTACGAACAAGTTATTGGCATCGTAACCGGCTTCAATACGATGAGCCTGACCTGATTTGCTGTTTCGTGGGGAAGTACCTGGGGCACCTGTTACATAAGCAGATTTTTTGTAACCGAAACCATACTGAGCAAAGAAGCCAGCGTTTTCATAGTTCAAACCAGCATAGTAACCTGCATTGTCTTTAGCAGCGTCATCACGACCAGAAGTAGGGTTACCTACACCGCGCACTGTATTTGCAGCATTGTCACGTGGAGTAAACTGAACGTTTGCGCTGAAGCCCGCAAATACCGGAGAATCGTAGCGAACAGAAACAACTTTCTGACCGGTACGGGTAAAGACACCTAAGCCCAAAGCTTTGTTGTCGTATTCCCAAGCATCAGTTTTATCCATTTCGTCCAACTGGGTGCTCATTTTACCAGCGCGGAAAGTACCCGCAGTAGTTTCCAAACCGATGTAAGCTTGGCGGTTACCCCAACCGGAATCAGTACCGGCAACTGAAGTTTTTTGCTCTACTTTCCAAATAGCGTTCAAGCCATTGCCTAAGTTTTCATGACCTTTGAAACCGATGCGAGAACCGAAGTCGGCAATCTGAGTCACAGTATGGCTTTTCTCAGTAGTAGTAGCTGTTTTTACTTTAGTCTGACCGGTTTCAACACCTGCTTTGATGGTACCGTACAGAGTTACGTCCGCCATTGCAGCAGAAGACAGAGCGGCCAGAGACAGAGCAATCAGAGTTTTTTTCATTGCTGTATTCCTTTTCTATGTTTAAGAAAATCAGGCGAAACCGGATGACTCCGATTAAGCTGTTGCGTTTATCGCCGTTGCCAGCGATTACATGGCTGTTAATATAAATGTTCCGCCATAAAAAAACAAACTTTATCGGCGTTTCCCCTGCACGAATGCAGCAAAAAGTGTGTTATTTTTCCCACAAACATTGCTTATTTGCTTTCGTTTCATGGCGTTGCCTGAAATTTCATGTTGTTACAACTTTATCCCTTAATAACTGTTTATTGCGCAATCACCCACAACCAATTATGGCTGCATCAGGCATCCGTCCTACTGCCGAACGGGAAAGGCACTTCAAGACCGCCTTTACAGCAAAGAGGTCGTCTGAAACCTGACTGCAGGCATAACGGATTAACTTGATATCACCAATTCGGCATCAAGAAATCAAAAGGCCGTCTGAAAGACGTTTTACAATAAAACACCTTTCAGACGGCCTGCCGTTGTTTTTAACGGCATTTGTTTCTAGACAGCCTGCCGTAGCTTCCGACTATATTTTGAATGGCTTTGACATCGGCATCGTTCACAGTCATGAATGTAATCTGCATTTTGGCAACACTCTGGCCACCGGACGAACCTGAATTCACCTCGCGCAACTGGCCTGTGAAACCCGCGCCCTGCAAGCGGTTTAACAATGCTTGGGCTTGCGCCCTATCAGACCGAATACCAATGCTGATGCCGCCTTCCATTAGTACAGTATTGAAGCCTTTGCTTTGAAGGGCCTGCATTTGGCTGCCGGCATCAATTTGAATCGGCGTCCAAACCGCATAGCTTGTTTTACTCCTTACCGCTTCTTTGCGCTCTACCGTGCGGCTGGCCGCATGCGGCCAACGGTTTAACAGCCCTTTTATTCTGTGATAGTCGTCTTCCGGCAGGGAGACATTAGCCGTTGTCACACAGCGGTTCCCCTGCCCTGCCTCTGTCACGACGGACTGGCGTTCAAAGTTGCCCTGGTTATTGCCCTGTGCATACTTGTTGCGCCGCATAGCTTCTTCTTTGGCCTGGATTTGACGGCGGTTTTTCTCATCCTGCAGCCTGGCTATTTGTTTGACCGTATCTTCTTCGGTGTCGGTGGGTTCGATATAAACATCGGCCGCACCACCATTGTCCGTCAACCAGTTGCCCGACGGGGCGGACGCAACAGCAGAGGCCGGCGTTTCGGACGCACCTGTATCCGAAGGTTTGACCATGGGCTGCGGCAAGTCTGCGGAATCACGCGTCATCCGGGCACTGGCCTCTTTCCTTTTGGCCATCATTTCCGCCTCTTGTTTTTCCATGACTCTAGGCAGCGTCATGCCGCCGAATATCGCGATATTCAGCGCCAACAACGCAAAAAACAACCATTTCATTCTTGTCCCACCCAGCTTAACAGGCCATAAATGACCAAATTATCTACGATTTTAATGTCATTGTCTAAAACAAACACTTGCGGCAGGGCCTCGGCCACTTTGGCCGCACCACCTCCGGTGAGGATGACATCTACTGTTTTGTCGCCGCCGATTTTTTCTTTCAGACGGCCGTGCATCAAAATAACGGCTCCGCAGACCGCATCCATCATGCCGCTCGCCAATGCGTTGGACGTGGTTGTCGGGAAGGGATAAACGCGCCCGATTCGCCGGTTTAAATTGGCGGTTTTCATGGCCATGGCCTCTTTCATCAAATGAAAACCGGGCATAATGCTGCCGCCGAGATAACTGCCGTCATCGGTTAGCGCGTCTATCGTTACGGCCGTTCCGCAACTGACGACCACGCAGGCATTCCGACTGAATCGGCGGCTGCCCAATGCGTTAAACCAACGGTCGGAACCATGTTCCGCAGGATTGCGGTAGTGATTGCGGATACCCAAGGCATGGGGCATGGACGGCAGCCATTCGATTTCTGCCGCCAACTGCTCCTGCACCAGCGCCTTCTTTTCATCCCCGCACACCGCACTGCCGACTATCGCAACGCCGTTACCGCCGAAATGCCGCCAGTCTTCACCCAATTGCTGCAAATCACGATACGGCGCGCCCGAAACATTGCCTATTTTGCCGTTTTCCACCCACGCCCATTTCAGACGGCTGTTACCGCCGTCCAACAATAAATAGCGTGTCGCCGCCCTACCGGCAGACTCAATGCTTTGACGCAGACTGATTTCGCCGCTGGCTATCCGTTTTTCGCCTCCGGCCGTCTCCAGCCGCAATACGCCTTGTTCGGTCACACCGAGTACGGTGCCTTCCTCCAGCACTTGCCCGTTATGCAGCAGGCGGACGGAAGCCCCCTGATCACGGTTGGCCGCCTCATAAGCCGCAAGGAAAGGGACGAAACCGTGCACTGCAAATTCGGACAATATGCCGTCTAATTCGCCCAGCAGGATTTCGAGCAATTCGGCGGCACTCGGCGGCACACTTTGACAGGCGGCTTGCACGGATGTGGCATTCTCGACCTCTTTCGGCAAGACAAAATTCAAGCCTATGCCGATAACGGCGGCCGTTTTACCCCCGCTGCGCATGGTTTCAATCAAAATGCCGCCCAATTTGTCGCTGCCGACAACCAAATCGTTCGGCCATTTGAGTTGCACCGGCACACCCAGCCGCCGCAATACATTGCAACAAGCCAAACCGACTGCTAGCGACAAAGCACCCAATTCGCCCTGCTGCCGTTCGAATACCCAACCGAAACTGAATGTCAGGCATTCGCCGATGCGGCTGTACCAACTGCGCCCCTGCCGGCCACGCCCTTTGGTTTGCTCGTGCACAATACACAGATAACGGTGTGCGGCATCAATATCGCGCTTTGCCGCCATCAATACCGCATCATTGCTTGATGGATGGGTATGGAGCAGTTCGGCACGGAAACCGCCCGCAACGGCAGACAGGCACTCGTCCGAAAAAACAGCCAAAGGCCGCACCAAACGCCAATAACCGTCCTGCTGGCGCAACAACCCCCGGATATGCGCGGGCATTTTCAGCCACAAACCGTTCAACTGCTGCGGTTTCACACCCGCCTTCCCGGCCAGTGCCGCGATATGTTTGGGCAGGCCGTCTGAAAGCTCGGCCAGCAACCGCCAATGAACAGCCTGCATTTACGCACGCTCCGAAGCGCGGATTTTTGCCAACATCTGAGTAGTGGAAGTTTGATGCAGGAAAGGAATCGAATAGACTTTCCCACCCCTCGCCAACGTTTCGGCAGAGCCGACGATTTTCTCCACCGGCCAGTCGCCGCCTTTAATCAGAATATCCGGCCTGACCAGTTCGATAAGCTTGAAAGGCGTATCTTGATCAAACCAAGTAACCAAATCGACGCTGGACAATGCCGCAGCTACTGCCGCCCGATCGGCCAACGTGTTAATCGGTCTGTCATCACCCTTGCCCAGCCTCCTGACCGACTCATCGGTATTCAACGCCAACACCATGGCCGCACCTGCCGCCCTGGCCTGCGCCAAGTAAGTAACATGCCCCCGATGCAGGATATCGAAGCAGCCGTTGGTAAAAACCAGCGGCCGGGGCAAGGTGGCGATTTTCGCGGACAGCATCTCAGGAGGGCAAATTTTCCCTTCAAAATCAGGCAGCGGCCAAGTTTGCATTCTCTTTGTACTCAACTGAAATAAAGGGGCAAATCATACCGAAAGCATGGTAAGACGGCAATCCGCCGATTATCGGCATCGCTTTTTGGCTTCAAACACAAATAAACTGCCGTTTTCTGTTTCAGACGGCCTGCCTGAAACCTGAGGCCGTCTGAAACAGCGAGCTGCACCATAGCCATGCCAGCCACACCGGAAGCAAAAATAACAAAACCCGCCTCATTAAAGAGGCGGGTTTTGTTTTGATTTTGGGGTGGCTGATGGGGCTCGAACCCACGACAACCGGAATCACAATCCGGGGCTCTACCAACTGAGCTACAGCCACCACAAGAAAACTTGCCGTTTTGGCACGCCCGACAGGAATCGAACCTGTAACCGCCCGCTTAGAAGGCGGGTGCTCTATCCGGTTGAGCTACGGGCGCATCAACCTTTGCGTGCTAATTTTATCGGGTTTCTGGTCGGGGCGGTGGGATTCGAACTCACGACCCTCTGCTCCCAAAGCAGATGCGCTAACCGGGCTGCGCTACGCCCCGACGAGAAGAAGCGAACTATACAGAAACCTTTATTTTGCGTCAAGCGTCCGCGCCATGTTTTTTACCAAACCGACCATACCGTTTTATTTTTAAAACGTATTTATCTTCCACCGTACATTTCGACACCGCCGCGCACGGATGCAATTATGAAAAGCACGGCAAAAAATGCCATAATGCCGCCTTCCCGTTTTCTGTTTGAAAGGTTTTCCATGTCCGCACAAATCATCGACGGTAAAGAAGTTGCACGGCAAAGGCTGTCCATGCTGGCCGACCGCGTGGCCGAACGAAAAAACAAAGGGCTGCACACGCCCTGCCTGGCCGTCATATTGGTTGGCGACGACCCCGCCAGCGCGGTTTACGTCCGCAACAAAAAAATCGCCTGCGAAAAAGCGGGATTCGAATCGCGCTCTTATGAGATGCCGTCTGAAACCACGCAGGACGAGCTGCTGGCATTAGTGGACGAATTGAACGGCAATCCGGATGTGGACGGCATTTTGGTTCAACTGCCGCTGCCGAAACAGATAAATAGCCAAGCGGTTTTGGAGCGCATCCTGCCGCATAAAGATGTGGACGGCTTCCATCCTTATAATGTCGGCCGCCTGGTGGTAAAAATGCCGCTGATGCGCCCCTGCACGCCCAAAGGCGTGATGACCTTGCTGGAAAGCTACGGCGTGGAAGTGGAAGGGAAAAAAGCCGTCGTCGTCGGCGCGTCGAATATCGTCGGCCGGCCGCAAATGCTGGAACTGCTGCTGTCCCGCGCCACGGTTACCATCTGCCACAGCAAAACGCGCAATCTGGCCGAGGAAGTGGCGTCGGCCGATATTGTGGTGGCGGGCGTCGGCATCCCGAATTTCGTCAAAGGCGAATGGATCAAGCCCGGCGCGGTGGTTATCGATGTCGGCATCAACCGCTTGGACGACGGCAGCCTGTGCGGCGACGTTGAATTTGAAACGGCAAAAGAACGCGCCGCCATGATTACGCCCGTTCCCGGCGGAGTGGGTCCGATGACGATTGCCACGCTGCTGGAAAACACCCTCCATGCCGCCGAACTGCACGACTGATTCAATCATATAGTACAGGCCGTCTGAAAAGCATTTTTCAGACGTCCTCTTTACTTCCGACACCACCTGTTGCCGATATTTTGCGCTACAATCTCCAACCGCCGGCGGCTGTCTTTTCAGACGGCCTGATTAAAGAAACGGCCATTCCAATAAATTTACATTCCGGGAATTTTTATGTTCGACCCATTCTACTCCTATGAAGATGCCGGCGAAGCAGCCGGCAACACCCTTCCAGACACCCCGACCGCCATTGCCTGCGGCGACATCAACCTCAACCCGCAAACGTTTGCCGCGCTAGACGACGAACCGTTGCGGAAAAGCGAAATCCTAGCCACCGCCCGCATGTCCGCCATACACGGCTGCAAACAAGCCGGCCTGCTGCTGCCGATGCATCTGCCCGCGCGGCTGACCGATGTCAAAGTACAGTTCGACTTCGATGCCGCACTCAGCCGCATCGGCGTAACGGTCAGCGTTTCCTCAAACGACGCCGACAGCCTCGAAATGGAGACCTTATCAGGCGTGAATGCCGCCCTGCTATCGATTTACAGCGCATTGAGGCATCACGACAAAACCATGATTCTGACCCAAGTCCACCTGCTCGAACAGCACGACGGAAAAAGCAGCCCGTTTATTTTCGCCAACGAATACGAGAACCTGAGCCTGTAATGGACGACCGCGACCTCTTGCGCTACAGCCGCCACATCCTGCTCGACGAAATCGGTATCGAAGGGCAGGAAAAACTTTTATCGTCCGCCGCACTGGTCATCGGCTGCGGCGGCCTGGGGGCGGCCGCCCTGCCGTTTTTGGCTGCGGCGGGCGTGGGCCGTCTGATTTTGGCCGACCACGACGAAGTCGATGAAACCAATCTGCAACGGCAAACCGCCTTCAATGAAGGCGACATCGGCCGCAACAAGGCCGAAACCTTGTCAGGCCGTCTGAAAAGCATCAACAGCCGCTGCGAAACCGTTGCCCTGCCGCATTATCTGGACGGCGACGAACTGGCGGAACAAGTCCGCCGCGCAGATGTCGTGCTCGATTGCAGCGACAATTTCGCCACCCGCCAAGCCCTCAACCGCGCGTGCGTAGCGGCGGCCAAACCCTTGGTTTCCGGCGCGGCAGCCCGCTTCGACGGCCAGCTGGCCGTCTACCGTCCCGACCTCTTCGGCTCTCCCTGCTACGCCTGTTTATTTGACGATGGGCAGGCCGACGACGGGGCATGCGCCCTGTTCGGCGTATTCTCACCGCTGGTCGGCGTCATTGGCAGCATGCAGGCCGCCGAAGCCTTGAAAATCCTACTCGGCACCGAGCCTCAGGAATACGGCCGGTTGCACGTTTATAATGCCCTGAGCGGCCGTTGGCAGTCTTTTGCTTTGACAAAAAACCGACAATGCCGCGTTTGCGGCCCGAAGGCCGTCTGAAAACGCCCGCCCAACCCTCAATCCGAAACCGTCCGTCCGCCGAAATACCTTTTCAGACGGCCCGAACCGAAAGCCCGAATATGCGCGCTGTGATTCAAAAAGTTACCCATGCCGAAGTAGATGTTTTAAACGGAAACACCCGTGAAACCGCCGGACGGATTTCAGACGGCCTCACGGTGCTGCTGGGCGTCGGCACGGAAGACACCGAAGCCGATGCCCGCTACATCGCCGACAAAATCGCCGCATTGCGGATTTTTGAAGACGGCGACGGCAAATTGAACCGCTCGTTGCAAGACACCGGCGGCGCGGTGCTGCTGGTTTCGCAATTCACACTCTACGCCGATGCCCGCAACGGCCGCCGCCCTTCTTTTTCCGCCGCCGCACGCCCCGAACAGGCCGAACGCCTTTATCAGGCCGTGGCGGATTTGCTGCGCGGACACGGTCTGACGGTGGAAACCGGCCGTTTTCAAACCCATATGCAGATTACGCTGTGCAACGACGGCCCGGTTACCCTGCTGCTCGACTCCAACAAACTGTTTTAACGAAGCTGACGGAACAACCGGCGCAAACCGACAGGCAGAAAGCGGCCAAAGAAATCAAAAAGCAACTCTTTCCGCCGTCGTCAGGCCGTCTGAAAGACGCATCTGCGACAAACTGTATTCTGCAAACCACTCATTTAAAAAATTTGATGGGCACGGCCTCAAACCGACAAATCAGGCCGTCTGAAAACCAACCCGGCAGACACACGCCTTTTCCATTACACTGCAATAGGCAAACCGATTGATTTCGCTTGCGATTTCAAACACGCCTTCCTCATGCGCCAAAATGTCGAATCAGTTGCCCCCCTGGTTAAAACCAAACCATTCCTCAATACGTTTATGACCGTATGAAACAAAAAAACTGCCCCGCTGCCGCCCTGCCCCTCGGCCTGCTGCTGATTGCCGTCGCCCTGCTGGCCGCCAACCTGCGCGCGCCCTTGGCCGCACTCGGCCCTTTGGTCGGGATGATCCAGGCCGACTTGCGGACTTCAGGCACGTTTATGGGCATTGCGGCCGCTCTGCCCATGCTGGCTTTCGCGCTGTTTTCGCCTTTCGCACCGAAAGCGGCGCGGCATTTCGGCATGGAGCGCGTATTGGCCGCATCCCTTGCCTTGATGATTGTCGGACTGGTTTGCCGCTCGTTGGGGCCGTCTGAAAGCCTGCTGGCGGGCGGAACGCTGCTGTTGGCCGCCGCCATCGCCATGGGCAACGTGCTGCTGCCCGCGCTGGCGAAACGCAATCTTCCCGGCCGGGTCGGCTTGGCAGTTGGCACGCTGTCGGTGGTCATGGCATTGTCTTCGGCCCTGGCCGCATCGGCTTCCGTTCCGCTGGCGGAATATGCGGGCTGGCAATGGTCGCTGGCGGTATGGCTGCTGCCCGCAACGGCCGCATTATGCGTATGGCTGGCCATAGCGCACCGCGCGGGTGCGGAAAGGCCGTCTGAAAATATGCTTTCAGACGGCCTCACAGGCAATATATGGCGGCTGCGTCCGGCTTGGTGCCTCAGCGCGTTTATGGGTTTGCAGTCCCTTCTGTTTTATTCGCTGGTCAATTTCCTGCCTTCGGTGCTGATGGAAAAAGGCATAGGAACCGCCGCCGCAGGCAATTATGTCGCCTTGTTTCAAATCGGCTCCCTGGCCGGCAGCCTGTCGGCATCGTTTCTGTTCGCCCGCATCAGGCACAGGCAGTGGTTCAATCTCGGCTTAAGCCTAATGATGCTGGCGGGCATCTCGGGCTTGTGGCTGATGCCGGCCGGCACCGCCCCGCCGTGGATTCTCTTGGCCGGTGCGGGCACTTCGGGCTGCTTCGCGTCCGCCTTAATGCTTTTCGCGCTCCGTTCGTCCGACAGCCGTACCGCCGCAGCCCTCTCCGGCATGGCGCAAACCGTCGGTTATTCCATTGCCGCCGTCGGTCCGCTCGGCATGGGTCTGCTTTACGACGTTTCCGGTTCGTGGTCGGCATCATTATCCGTTTTAAGCGTGCTGATGCTTGCCGAATGCGTGTTGGCATGGTTTGCCGCCCGTCCCGACATCATCCGTTAAAGGAAGCATGATGCGAAACCTGATGTTATGTATTCTGTTACTTTCAGCCTACGCTTCAGCCGAAGTACGCTTCTACGGCAACCTCGGCAGCGGCATTGAAAGCGGACGCTTCCGCTGGAACGGCCAAAGCACCACGCAAACTGCCGTGCGCGATTTGGACTCATATGTCGGCATTCAAGGTAGGCATCCGATTGGCGGACAAAATGCACTCGGCTGGCAATGGACCCAACCACCTCTTCCCGCCAACAACCCAACAGACAAACAGCAATCATGGCGACCACGGCAACCGGCAGATTTTGCAGACCCGTCGAACAAACCCATACTCCCGCCTGTTTCACCGTAAATTTTCAGACGGCCTCAAAATGAAATAAATGCTTTGCCCACGACATGACTTGCGCCTTTTATACAAGCGCAACAAACTGACTAAAAAATTCTTTATTGCTTTTAAAAATAGCAAAAAGTTCAGGCAAAATGATCAAAACCATATTTTTCCAATGTAATCTCCTCTCCTTCTTCATCCCAAATACGGATACCTTTGCCCGCCACCACCCTTCCTATCCTACTGACGGGTACGCCGCATTGCCGGGCTAACGCTTCAATCTGTCCACGCCGCCCGGCATCCGCGGTAAACAGCAGTTCATAATCATCTCCGCCCGCCAAAACACACTGGTGCAACTGTTTTGATGACAGGCAATCCCTTAATTCAGGCAACACGGGAATATCCTGCCAAAAAATCTCAGCACCCGCTCCAGAAGCATCTAGGATATGCCCCAAATCCTGTATCAGGCCGTCTGAAATATCCTGCGCCGCATGAGCCTCCTCCAGCAAAGACTGTCCCAAACCTACCCTTGGAATCGGACGCAGTAAAGCCTGCTCGCATTGCCGGAATACAGCCTGAGGCAAAACAAAATTACCCAGCAAATGTTGCAATGCCGCTGCCGCAGAACCGAGTCGGCCCGAAACCCAAACATCATCGCCTTCTCGGGCCGCACAACGCAACAAACCACGCCCTTTCGGCACTTCGCCGAAAATCGTTATATTAAATATCCAATCCCCTTTAGTCGTATCTCCGCCGATCAAAGAAATGCCATATTCATCACAAAGTGCATAAAAACGATTGCAAAAAGACTTCAACCAATCCTTATCCAAAACGGGCAACGCCACACTTAAAAGCACCCACTTCGGCACCGCCCCCATCGCCGCCATATCGGATAAATTAACCGACAAGACCTTATGCGCCAAGTCTTCGGGTTTTGTATCAACGAAAAAATGCCGCCCGGCCAACAACATATCACTGCTGATACACAGATCCCAATCAGGTCTCGGACGGACAATCGCAGCATCATCTCCAATACCCAACAATACCGATGAGTCGCCCTGATTTTTAATAAGGTATTGCTCTATAAAATTAAACTCGTTCATTCTATTCCTCTTGTTATTTAAAACTCGCACACACCAACCACTATTGCGGAATCACTAAATAAAAGATACGCGATCGATTGACTAATAATTGATACATAGCAACAAGCGTTGAACAGTAAAAGCAGTACAGCCAGACAAACTTGAAACGTAACGGAAAATAAGTTGATCTGCCAAATCACCAATTCCAACATCCACATATTAGATTCATTATTCCTACTTTAACAGGAGTAATAAAAGTGAAATACCTATACCGCACCTGGCGTAACAATAAAAAAACCCCGCAAAATTGCGGGGTTTTCAAAAATCATCTTACCAGCGAGTGTAACCGTGGATGTCTGATCTTTCGCCAGGCAACCAGTGGCTGTCACTAGAAGGACGCTCACCAACGGCTTCGGAACCGGCAGAAACTTGTTTTTGTACCAAGCTACGGATCTTAACGTCTACACGGCGATCAGGCTCGATACATGCAATCAGAGCAGCGCGTTTTTTGGCTTTAGATACTTTTTTGCCCAGCTTGGAAACTTCAGCTTCACAAGTAGCGGTCATTTGAGCTTGAGACTCACCTAAGCCTGCAGCAGAAATCTTGCCTGCAGGTACGCCTTGGTTAACCAAGTAGTTCGCTACAGCATTGGCACGGCGCTCAGACAAAGCTTGGTTGTATTGCTCTGAACCCATAAAGTCAGTATGACCTTCAACACGAACAGCCTGAACGTTAGTATCAGACAAACGAGCAGCCAAGCTATTCAGGGTTTCAATAGCCTGAGGACGCAGATTGTCTTTATCGAAGTTAAACAGAGTTTTAGCTGACAAAGAAACGGTTTCGTCTACATATTCAGGGGCAGCAGGAGCCTGGGCAACTGCATCACCACACTCTACGCGACCATGGGCTGCTTTATCGAAATAAGTGTTTTTCCAGCATTCTTCGTAATTGTTACGAACAATTTCTTGAGACTCACGGCTAACGGTATATCCGTGTTTGGTATGCGGCTCGCTGGCGGCAAAAGTATTGGCCGAAGCAATAGCGGCAACGATTAATGCACCTAATTTAAGCTGTTTGGTCATTATTATTCCCTCATCAAAGATTGTTAATGCAATGACCCAAAGACCATTACAAAGCACAACATAACAGGCCGCTGAACTTAACGGCAACCAGAATATCTAAGGTCGTACTATAAAAAAACCCGACACAAACTGTCAATATCCCATTAAAAATTGCCCGAAGGCCGCCTGCTTCCTAGCTGTGCATCATGCCGAAAAATCAATTCCGTGTCATTCATTTACTGGTGAAAGTACTACTCTTGCCACTCCCAGTTGCACAAAAGCAACAAGAAATTACATCTTTGGATAATCCCAATCTGTTTTACGCCCTTCTCCCGATTCGCTGGCGATTTACCAAAATAATCGCCGCAAGCGGTCATTTCTTAATTTAAGTTTGTTTTTATGTTACATTCACGCTCTCAAAACAGCCCTACCCTTTCATCCGAATCATTCTTCAACATCATGAAATTACAACAATTACGTTACGCACTTGAAGTTTACCGGCATAATCTGAACGTTTCCGAAGCTGCCGAGGCCCTGTTTACTTCTCAGCCCGGCGTATCAAAACAAATACGGCTACTGGAAGAAGAACTAGGCATTCAGATTTTTATCCGTAGCGGCAAACGGATTATATCCGTATCACAACCAGGCAAGGCTGTGCTGCAAACGGCAGAGCGCATCCTCCACGACATCCAAAACATCAAAAACATCGGTTATGAGTTTACCAAACAGGATAACGGCGTTTTAACCATAGCCACCACGCATACTTTGGCACGCTACATATTGCCGCCCATCATTGCGGAATTTATCGGCATGTATCCCAAAGTCAGCCTGAATATCAAGCAAGGGACGCCTTCCGATATACAGCAAATGGTTTCTGAAGGGAAAGTCGATTTCGCCATCACGCCGGAATTGCCCGAAACAATTGAAGAATTACGCAACATTCCCTGTTTTCGCTGGCATTACGGGCTTATTGTTCCGAACGACCACCCCCTTCTTGACCACAAAGGCGCACTCACCCTCCCCCTGATTACCCAATATCCTTTAATCACCTATGAATTCGCCTTCAACCAAGGAACCAATATTGTCCGTGCATTCCATAAGGCCGACATACCGCCGCCGAATGCCGCACTTTCGGTTGCAGACAATGACGTGCTTAAAACTTATGTCAAACTCGGACTCGGCATTGGGATTATGGCCAAAGCGGCCTACGAACCGAAAACCGATTCGGATTTGACCTTAATCGACATCTCGCAGCTGATTGAACCCTGCTATTCCGGCCTGTTATTCCGACCGGACAGCTATTTGCGCGGATATATCTATGACTTTATCGGCTTATTCAATCCAAGCCTGACGAAAGAAAGATTGGACCAGCTGTTGTACGCGCCGGTTATCGAAGATTTTTCCATTTAAAACGACAAACAAAAAACACAGAACCCAAAAGTTCTGTGTTTTTTTCAGACGGCGTGAGAGCCGCCCGATACCATCTGGTTTAACAATTCCGGCTTCAACAGCCTGATGTGCTTATGCTCAACCACAATCAACCCTTCCTGATGAAATCTCGATAACGTCCTACTGACCGTTTCCAGCTTCAAACCCAAATAGCTGCCGATTTCCTCGCGGGACATCCTTAAAATAAAATCATTGGCGGCAAACCCCCGATGATGCAGACGCTGCGACAAATTCAGCAAAAACGCCGCAATCCGCTCTTCCGCCCGCATATTGCCCAGCAACAGCATCACGCCCTGATCACGAACAATCTCCCTGCTCATCAAGCGGAAAAAATGCGTTTGAATGCTCGGGATTTCCTTACTCAACGCCTCCATATGCCCGAAAGGCAACTCGCACACCTCACTGTCTTCCAGAGCCACCGCATCGCAGCTATGGGAGTGCGTACAAATGCCGTCCATCCCAATCAATTCTCCCGACATAAAAAAACCGGTAACCTGATCCCGACCGTCTTGGGAGGCAACCGTTGTTTTAAAAAAGCCGGTACGTATCGCATACAGCGAATGGAAGGATTCACCCGAACGGAATAAAAACTCCCCTTTTTTCAACCTGTGGCTCTGTTTGATGACCGTATCCAACTGCTCAAACTCATCCGGCCGCAAACCGACAGGCAGGCACAACTCACGCAGCGAACACGTCGAACAGAGTGTTTTCATCGGTTGTAACAAAGTGTGTGCACCCATGTAATATATCCTTATTGTTGTATGCCAGACAAACTGTATACAATTCGGTCTTGACTCACATCAAGGCGTATCCGCCAGCTTTATGCGATTCTAACAAACAACTACAAACTTGACCAATATCAAACCTTACCCTCATGAAAATTATCCGAATTTCTAACGACAAACAACCCGAATTCGACCGGGAACTCATCGCCTCGCTGCCCGCCAGCGGTCCGCGTTACACTTCCTACCCGACGGCAGACCGCTTCCATAAAGATTTTAACGGGCAAGAATACATCCGAACATTGGAACTGCGGCAGGCAGGCGCGTTGAACAAACCCCTGTCGCTCTACATCCATATCCCCTTTTGCGACACCATCTGCTACTACTGCGGCTGCAACAAAATCATCACAAAAGACAAAACCCGCGCCGACGAATATCTGAACTACCTCGAACGCGAAATGGACTTGCTCGCCCCGCACCTGAACGGCAAACAGCCTTTGGCGCAACTCCACTTCGGCGGCGGCACCCCCACCTTTCTTTCAGACGGCCAACTCGACCGCGTATTCTCCATGATACACCGCCATTTCAACCTACTTCCCGACGGCGAATACTCCATCGAAATCGACCCGCGCAAAGTCAGCCGGGAAACCGTCCTGCATCTTGGTAGGCTGGGCTTCAACCGCATGAGCGTCGGCATACAGGATTTCGACCCCAAAGTGCAGCAGGCCGTAAACCGCATCCAAACCGTTGAAGAAACACGCACCGTCATCGATGCTGCCCGCGAAGCCGGTTTCAAATCCGTCAGCGTCGATTTGATTTACGGCCTGCCGCACCAATCGCTAGAAAGCATCAAACCCACCATAGACACCGTATTGGGCCTGGACCCCGACCGCCTCGCACTCTACCACTACGCCCACCTGCCGCACATATTCAAACCCCAACGCCGCATCGACACCGACGCCGTTCCGAACAGCGAAGAAAAACTCGACATCCTGCAATACGCCGTGCAACGCCTGACCGAAGCCGGCTACATCTTCATCGGCATGGACCATTTCGCCAAACCCGACGACGAACTTTCGGTTGCCCTGCGCGAAGGCTTTTTACAACGCAACTTCCAAGGCTATTCCACCTATGCCGACTGCGATCTCATCGCCATCGGCGTATCCGCCATCGGCAAAATCGGCAGCACCTACGAACAAAACGAACGCAACATCACCGACTACTACGCCGCCATCGACCAAGGCCGCCTGCCGATTATGCGCGGCTACCGACTGAACAAAGACGACATCCTGCGCCGCAACATCATTCAGGACTTGATGTGCCGTTTCGCCCTCGACTTCCACGTTTACCAAGACATCTTCGGCATACCTTTCGAACAATATTTCGCCACCGAATTGGAAGACCTGAAACAAATGGCGCAACTGGGGCTGGTCAAACTGCACAGGCACAGCCTGCAGGTAACGCCCAAAGGCCGCTTCCTCATCCGAAACATCGCCATGGTATTCGACTACCACCTGCGCCACCGCGAAACCACCGCCCAATACTCGCAGACCGTATAAACCCGCCCGGCAACGCCAAACTTTCAGACGGCCTATACCCAACAGGCCGTCTGAAAACATCATCTCCTACGGATTCAAAACCTTACAATCTTATCCAACGGCTTTTTTCAGACGGCCTCAACACCCCCTTAGTGCTACGCACCCATCACGCACTCTGCCCAAAGACATGAATAGGCCGTCTGAAAACAAACCCTGCAGAAGTCAAAATACCACGCCCTGCCGCACACTTTGTAAACAATTTACGAAAAAACTTTACTTTTCTACAAGGCAGGTTTAAAAAGCGCATTTCCCCCCGCAACCGCAAAACAGCCCGGATAGAGGCTGCCTTATCTGCGGTACGGCACAAACTCAAACACGGAGATTAATCATGAAAGTAGGTTTCGTCGGCTGGCGCGGCATGGTCGGTTCGGTTTTGATGCAGCGTATGAAAGAAGAAAACGACTTCGCCCACATTCCCGAAGCGTTCTTCTTCACCACTTCCAACGTCGGCGGCGCGGCACCTGATTTCGGTCAGGCGGCTAAAACATTATTGGATGCAAACGACGTTGCCGAACTCGCCAAAATGGACATTATCGTAACCTGCCAAGGCGGCGATTACACCAAATCCGTATTCCAACCCCTGCGCGACAGCGGCTGGAACGGTTACTGGATTGACGCGGCGTCCTCCCTGCGCATGAAAGACGACGCGATTATCGTCCTCGACCCAGTCAACCGAAACGTCATCGACAACGGCCTCAAAAACGGCGTGAAAAACTACATCGGCGGCAACTGCACCGTCTCCCTGATGCTGATGGCGCTGGGCGGCCTGTTCCAAAACGATTTGGTCGAATGGGCAACCAGCATGACCTACCAAGCCGCTTCCGGCGCGGGTGCGAAAAATATGCGCGAACTCATCAGCAGTATGGGCGCGATTCACGCCCAAGTGGCAGACGAACTTGCCGATCCTTCCAGCGCGATTCTCGACATCGACCGCAAAGTGTCCGATTTCCTACGCAGCGAAGACTATCCGAAAGCCAACTTCGGCGTACCGCTCGCCGGCAGCCTGATTCCGTGGATTGATGTGGATTTGGGCAACGGTCAATCTAAAGAAGAATGGAAAGGCGGCGTGGAAACCAACAAAATCCTCGGCCGCAGCGACAATCCGACCGTGATTGACGGTTTGTGCGTCCGCATCGGCTCTATGCGCTGCCACAGCCAAGCCATCACCCTGAAGCTAAAAAAAGACCTGCCCGTTTCCGAAATCGAAGCGATTTTGGCAGGCGCGAACGACTGGGTGAAAGTCATCCCCAACGAAAAAGAAGCCAGCATCCACGAGCTGACGCCCGCCAAAGTTACCGGCACGCTGTCCGTCCCCGTCGGACGCATCCGCAAACTGGGCATGGGCGGCGAATACATCAGCGCGTTCACCGTCGGCGACCAGCTGTTGTGGGGCGCAGCCGAACCTCTGCGCCGCGTGTTGCGCATCGTGTTGGGCAGTTTGTAAGATTCTAGGTCAAACAAAAAAAGCAACGGTTTATCCGTTGCTTTTTTACGTTTAATCAACAACAAGAAAAGCTATGGCAGTCAGTCGTCCTGATTTTGATTGATTCGCCGTATGTGAGGCCGTCTGAAAAAACTGTCGTCCGTTAAAAGGCATAACGCGGCATAGCGGGCAATTTGCATTGCGTTTCCATACGGCGGGTTTCATTCCACAACCTGTTGAGTTCCAGGCCGGTGTCTTGCTCCTGCAACATAGCCAGTTCTACGGCGGCATAGCCTTTCCAGTCAGCCCTGGCGACTGCACATTTGCAGGCTGCATCATGCTGTTTGTCATATAAAACAACACAGTCTTGCGTAACCGCTTTTTTCAGACTGTCCAAATCGGCATATCTGGCACGGCTTGAGGCAATGGCATATTCGGCCGCCGTCTTATATCGGCGCACATCAGGGCGGGATTTTTCCGACCATTCCGTGGTATGTTCGCCCACCGGAGTAAAAGCGGCGGTATGAATAAACGAGTTTTCATACTTATCCGGGCCGGGCAAAAAGGCATCAGCCCGAACAGCCTGGGCGGATAAGGCCAATATACAGCAAGCCAAAGCATAAAGTTTCATTGCATATCCTTTCTTGACGGATTGAACCGCGGCAAACTTTTCAGACGGCCTCCCCGGGAGGCTGCCTACGTTTAATTTTCCAAGCAGATTTTCATCCCTCCAACCGGCACGGCAGGTTCAAAACAGAAGATGCCGCTTGAAGACAAAAACACGGCAGGCTTTGATATAAAGCTTGTTACAATAAGGAGCCGTCTGAAAAATTATAGTAAGTCCCCCAAACCGGTACAGCCCCCTGCCTTGGTTTCGCCCGTTTACCCCGTCTTGTCCAAGCTTGCCCCATACCGCCCGATTAACCTTCAAGGCCGTCTGAAAACCAAAACGGCTTTTCAGACGGCCTCCCTGACGGACTTCATCATGCAGCCGACCTTAGACGTTATCATCCCCTGCTACAACGCAGCAAACACATTACGCGCGGCCGCCGAAAGCGCGCTTGCCCAAAGCGTCGTCCAAACCGTTTGGCTGGTGGACGACGCTTCCGATGACGGCACACCCGACATCATGCGGGAATTAGCGGCACAATATCCGCAAATCCGTTGCGAATATCTGCCGTCCAACGGCGGCGCAGCACGCGCACGCAACTGGGGCGCACTACAAAGCCAGGCCGACTTTACCGCCTTTCTCGATGCCGACGATGCATACGAGGTTTCAGCCCTTCTCCCCGCCTATACGGCGTTAAGCCGATTTACCTACCTGAGCCTGGTTCGGCTGAAACTGCGCCCGGTCGGCTTCCCAAACCGTTATCTCACCCATCCCGACTTCAATCGGGCATGGCAGCAGCTGGAAATGACCGTAGGCAGCAACACGGTTTTCCGCCGGAATACCCTGCTTGCCTGCGGCGGTTTCCCACAAGACGAAATATTCCGAACTTTCGGCGGAGAAGATGCCGCTTTGGGCATTGCCTTAACCCGCAGCAGCGTGGTCGGCACGTTGTTCGGAGAACAAGATGCCGCCGTGCGCCACACCTACCGCCCGAACATTCATGCCGAACGCCTGCTGGAGCTCGCATTATTCGGCATCTCCGATCAAAAAATCACAACAAAACATTTCCAACAGGCAGAAGCCGTTACCGAACGTATTTGCCGAAAATTGGAAGAACTCAAACTGCAGATTGCATTGGAACAAAACGGCATCATGCCACTGCTCACTTCTTATGCGGACTAAAACCTTTCCAATACGATACAGCGCAACGAATGCAACAATGCTTCATCAAAACAATCATATAGAAAAATGCAAACGAATCAGAAAATTCAATCCAACGAAAATAGAGGCCGTCTGAAACACCTTTCCAAGCCAGAAAAGGGAAAAGGCTTGGTAAAGATTACCAAGCCTTTTATATTTTTGGTCGGAGTGAAAGGATTCGAACCTTCGACCCCTTGCACCCCATGCAAGTGCGCTACCAGACTGCGCCACACTCCGACGAAATAAGGATGCGGATTATAGGGAAATTACACTTTGCTGGCAAGTGCTTTCTCAATCCTATCCAACAATGCCGCCAAGCCGACGGTCATTTCTTCGGCGGTTGCCGCCGGATTACCGGCCGCATCCAACCCGTTGCGGTTAAACGTATCGACAAACGGCGAAAAAGTCGCACATAACTGCCTGATTTTCACGACATCGGAACGGGTATAAACATTACCGCCATATCCGATGACCAAACCGTGCTCATGCTGCCAATCGGCAAACTGGGCCGGATTGATTCGAGCCAGGCCGCACAATTCTTCCAAACTGAAATAACGTTTCGCCGGGATCGGCGGCAAATTATCGTTGCTGCTGTTTGTCATAATAATGTTCCACCATGCCTTTCAATTTTTGGCTGGCATGGAAAGTTACTACGCGGCGTGCGGAAATCGGCACTTCTTCGCCTGTTTTGGGATTGCGGCCGGGGCGTTGCGGTTTGTCGCGCAACTGAAAATTGCCGAAACCGGAAATTTTGATTTCTTCGCCGCGTTCCAATGTGGTGCGGATTTCCTCAAAAAACAGCTCAACAATTTCTTTGGCATCGTTCTTCGTTACGCTGCTTACCTTTTCAACCAAAATATCGGCCAATTCTGCTTTTGTCAGTGTCATTATCTTTTACCTTTTGTTTGCGACAAAGGGCGGATTATCGCAAAAATATTTTTCATATTCAAGAAAATATGGACTTACATTCATAAAAAGGCAGAGTGTCGGCCGCCTCCGGAAATCATCTGCCTTCAACTTGTCAAAACTGCTTGGCTACGCCCGCAATCTCGCGCCGATGCCTTCCGCCGCCGCCACCAGTTCGGCCACAATCGGCTCGACCACTTCGTCGGTCAGCGTGTCTTCCGTGCTTTGCAGGATGACTTTCAACGCCATGCTTTTATGGTTTTCCGGCAGCCCTGCGCCGCGGTATACGTCAAACAACGTGATTTCGCGCAACATCGGCTCGCACACGGTGGTCAAAGCAGCCTGCAACTGCTCGAAAGTGGTGGCTTCGGGCACCACAAACGCCAAATCCCTGCGCACCGGCTGAAATTTCGATACTGCCTGATAACGCGTTTTTTCGCGTTCCAACACCGCGGCCATATCGATTTCAAATACCAGCGGCGCTTGCGGCAAGTCGTATTTTTGCAGCCATTTCGGGTGCAATTCGCCGACAAAGCCGATGACTTGGCCGTCTGAAACGATATTGGCAGCACGGCCGGGATGCAGGGCGGGATGTTCGGTTTTGACGAACTCAACTGCTTTGTTTTTTAACAGATTTTCCACATCCGCCTTGATGTCGTAAAAATCCGCGTTACGCGTTTTCTCGCCCCATTGTTCGGGCATGACTGCGCCGTACCACAAGCCGCCGATGCGTTCGTTTTGTACAAACTGGCCGTCTGAACCTTTGCTGAACACGCGGGCGATTTCAAACACGCGCACGCGGTTTTGCTTGCGGTTCAGATTGTTTTGCAGAATTTCCACCAAGCCGCCGATAAGCGTGGAACGCATCACGGCATACTGCGCCGCCAGTGGGTTTTGCAGGCGGATGGGGTTGGCGTTGGCAGCAAAATCGAGTTCCCACTGCTCGTCAACGAAGGCGTAGCTGACCACTTCGCGGTAGCCGCGCGCCGCCATTTCGTTATAAACGGCAAAACGCGGACGGCGGGTTTCGGGCAGTTCCAGCATTTTCAGGCGGCCTGACGTGTAATCGTCGGGGATATTTTCATAGCCGTAAACGCGACCGATTTCTTCAATCAAATCGGCTTCGATTTCGATGTCGAAACGGAAACTTGGCGCAGTAACGCGGAAGCCTTCCGCCGTTTTTTCAGGCTGCAAGCCCAAGTGCTGCAAAATGGTTTCCACCTGTTCGGCAGGGATGTCCACGCCCAATACTGTTTTCAGACGACCCAAACGCAATTCGACCTGTTTGTTTTCAGGTAGCCTGCCCAACGCTTCCACCATTTCGCCTGCCGCACCGCCGCAGATTTGCAAAACCAATTCGCTAGCGCGTTCGATGGCATCGGCCTGCAAACGGTAATCCACGCCGCGCTCAAAGCGGAACGACGAATCCGAACCAAAACCGTATTGGCGCGATTTTCCGGCGATGATTTCAGGCGCAAACCAAGCCGCTTCCAGCACGATATTTTGTGTGCCGTCTGAAACCGCGCTCGCTGCGCCGCCCATCAGCCCTGCCAAACTCAACGCGCCTTTTTCGTCGGCCACCACCAGCGTGTTTTCAGACAGAGAGACGGTTTTCTCGTTCAGGCATTCCAGCGTTTCGCCTTTACGCGCGCGGCGGATGTGCAGGCTGCCTGAAAGTTTGTCGGCATCGAAAACATGCATCGGCTGACCAATTTCCAGCATCACATAATTGCCAATGTCCACCAGAGCGGAAAGGCTGCGGATACCGCTGCGCTCCAAACGCTGCTTCATCCAATCCGGCGTAGCGGCGCGCGCATTCACGTTTTCAATCACGCGACTGATAAAGCGGCCGCAATCGGCAGGCGCATCAATCTGCACAGGCTGTTTGCGGCTGCCCGTGATGGGTGCGGCATGGATTGCAGGCTGCTTAAACGCGCAGCCGGTCAGCGCGGACACTTCGCGCGCAATACCTTTAATGCTCAGGCAGTCGGCACGGTTCGGCGTAATTTTCAGCGTGAATACCGTATCGTCCAAATCCAGATATTCGCGGATGTTTGCGCCGACGGGAGCATCTTGCGGCAGAATGTGCAAGCCGTTCACGCCGTCGTCGGGCAGGCCGAGTTCGTCGGTAGAACACAACATCCCGTTCGACACCACGCCGCGCATCTTGGTCGGTTTGATTTTGAAATTGCCCGGCAACACCGCGCCCGGCAGCGAACACGGCACTTTGATGCCCGCTTTCACATTTGGCGCACCGCACACAATCTGCACCAACTCACCCGTGCCAGCATCAACTTGAGTAACGTTCAAACGATCGGCATCAGGATGTTTTTCAACGGATTTCACTTCGGCAATCACCACGCCCGTAAACGCAGGCGCGGCAGTCTCAGCTTCTTCCACTTCCAAGCCGGACATGGTTAACAGATGTTCCAGCTTATCGGCGGAAAGTTCGGTATCGGCTTGGGTTTTCAGCCATGAGTAGGAGAATTGCATGTTATGTTCTCAATCAACTAATTAACTTTTTATCAGATTTTGTTTTCAGACGACCTGTTTATATTGGTGTGCAATCTGCTTTTTAACTTTGTTGGGGCTGTTGCTTTCAGGTAGCCTTATTCAGCTTTCTGCGGTACAGGCTGCTTTCACATGTTCAGGCAGCCTGCACAATCATTTTGCAAACTGCTTTAAAAAGTTCAAATCGTTATCAAAAAACAGTCGCAGATCGTTTACGTTGTAACGCAACATAGCAAAACGATCGAGACCGATACCAAAGGCGAAACCGGTGTATTTCTCAGGATCGATATTCACGTTTTTCAACACGTTGGGGTGCACCATGCCGCAGCCGCCGACTTCCAGCCATTTGCCGTTTTCGCCCATGATGTCGATTTCGGCGGACGGTTCGGTGAACGGGAAGAAAGACGGGCGGAAACGTACCTGCAAATCATCGCGTTCGAAAAAGCGGCGGATGAAATCGGTGAACACGGCTTTCAAATCGGCGAAAGTTACGCCTTCCTCTACCCACAGGCCTTCAGCTTGGTGGAACATGGGCGAGTGCGTAGCGTCGCTGTCCACGCGGTAAACACGGCCGGGGGCAATAATGCGGATGGGCGGCTCTTTTTTATCGAGCATGTAGCGGATTTGAATCGGGGAAGTGTGCGTACGCAAAACATCGCCGTTTTCAACGTAGAACGTATCCTGCATGGCGCGTGCCGGGTGGTTTGCAGGAATATTCAGGGCTTGGAAGTTGTGGAAATCGTCTTCGATTTCCGGGCCATCTGCCACTTCAAAGCCCATACCGTGAAAGAGTTCGACCACGCGCTGCAAAGTCAGGGTTACAGGATGCAGACCGCCATTTTCCTGCGCGCGTCCGGGCAGGGTAATATCGAGTGCTTCGGCGGCAAGTTGGGCTTGGAGTTTGGCTTCGTTGAGCGCATCACGTTTATTGTTAAAGGCCGTCTGAAACTGGTTTTTGCATTCATTGATATGCGCACCTATGGTTTTGCGCTCCTCAGGCGACATTTGACCTAAGGTTTTCAGAAGTCCGGTCAGTTCGCCGGTTTTACCAAGATAACGGGCTTTGATTTGTTCTAGAGCGTTGAAGTCTTGCGCGGCTTCTACTGCGGCAATGCCTTCTGCAACGATACGGTTTACATTTTCCATAGTGGTTTTATCGTCTGTCGGTTGATGATAGGTCGTCTGAAACAATGAGGCCGCCTGTATGGTTTGGTGTTGCCAAACTTTTCAGACGACCTTTTATCTGTCTACGGCCAATCCGTTTGATAGAATCGGCGTATTTTAACGCAAATCAATTTAAAAAAATAGACTTTAAAGAAAGAAAATCAATCACATAGACTTTCTTCAAACAAAGAAAAAAGGAAGCCGTAGCTTCCTTTTTAAATTTTTTGGATTAAGCCGCCAAAGCAGCTTTAGCCTTCTCAACCAATTGTGCAAAAGCGGCTTTATCGAATACAGCCAGATCAGCCAATACTTTTCGGTCGATTTCGATAGAGGCGCGTTTCAGACCGTTCATGAATTTGCTGTAAGACAGACCGTTTTCACGGGCACCTGCATTGATACGGACAATCCACAATTGACGGAATTGGCGTTTGCGTTGACGACGGTCACGGTATGCGTATTGACCGGCTTTCATTACCGCTTGCTTGGCAACGCGGTATACGTTTTTACGACGACCGCGGTAGCCTTTGGCTAACGCGAAGATTTTTTGGTGACGGGCACGAGCGGTTACACCGCGTTTTACGCGTGGCATATTCTAAACTCCTTAAGCGTAGGGTAACATTTTAGCAACAGAAGCCAAATCGCGATCGTTTACCATAGAGGTACCGCGCAGTTGGCGTTTGTTTTTAGTGGTCTTTTTAGTCAAGATGTGGCGTTTGAACGCATGAGCGCGTTTTACACCGCCGTTACCCAGTACTTTGAAGCGTTTTTTCGCGCTAGACTTGGTTTTCATTTTAGGCATGGGAAAACTCCATTCGTTATTAGATAAGGCATTAGGGGGTTTTAAAACATTGGTTTCAAACACTTGAACCCAAAATGCCACGGTTTTTGCCGCCAATCAAAAGCTTACTCCGAAGCGGCAATCGGAGTAAGCCGAGAATTATAACTTTATTTTTTCTTCGGTGCAATCATCATCACCATTTGACGGCCTTCCATTTTAGGGAAGGATTCGATTTGGGCCACTTCCGCCAAATCCTCTTTTACGCGCTCTAAAAGTTGCGCACCGAGTTGCTGGTGAGCCATTTCACGTCCGCGAAAACGGAGTGTTACTTTGACTTTATCGCCGTCAGCCAAGAAGCGGTTGATGTTGCGCATTTTGATTTGATAATCGCCTTCATCGGTACCCGGGCGGAATTTGATTTCCTTAATTTGCACCTGCTTCTGGTTTTTCTTGGCTTCGTCGCGTTTCTTGGCTTGTTGGTATTTATATTTACCGTAATCCATCAGTTTGCATACGGGTGGTTTGGCAGTAGGGGAAATCTCTACCAAATCCACATCCTGCTCTTCGGCCATAGCCAAAGCTTCACGAACCGATACGACACCAAGCTGTTCGCCTGACTCACTGATTAAACGCACTTCTTTGGCGGTAATTTCGCCATTGATTCGTGCTTCGCGTTCTTGAGCGATGATGAATACTCCTATAAAAATTAATGGTTGACGAGGGCGTCTGCGATTTCTTGCTGCAGTTGCGCAATGAAATCATCCAAATCCAAAGAACCCAAGTCTTCTGCTTTGCGGCGCACGGCCACTTTGTTTTCTTGCTTCTCTTTATCGCCGACAACGATTTGATAAGGGAAGCGATATTGGCTGTTATCGCGGATTTTGTAACCGATTTTTTCGTTACGCAAATCCAGCTCCACACGGAAGCCTGCGGCTTGCAATTTGGCAGCCACTTCACGGCAGTAATCCGCTTGATTTTCGGTGATGTTCATAATCACCATTTGAACCGGCGCAAGCCATAATGGGAATGAACCTGCATGGTTTTCAATCAAAATACCGATAAATCGTTCTAAAGAACCCAAAATGGCGCGGTGCAACATTACCGGACGGGCGCGGTCATTGTTTTCGGTTACATATTCTGCATCTAAGCGTTCCGGCAATACAAAGTCCAGTTGCAGCGTACCACACTGCCAAGAACGTCCCAATGCATCTTTGACGTGATATTCGATTTTAGGTCCGTAGAACGCGCCTTCACCCGGCAATTCGTCCCATTCCACGCCGCAAGCAGTCAATGCTTCGCGCAGACCTTGTTCTGCCTTATCCCACACGTCGTCTGAACCGGCGCGCTTCTCAGGACGCAGTGAAAGCTTGACGGACACATCATGGAAACCGAATTGCTTGTAAATACGAACCAGCAATTCATTGAATGCGCGCGCTTCGCTAACGATTTGATCTTCGGTGCAGAAAATATGCGCATCATCTTGTACAAAACCACGAACACGCATCAGTCCATGTAATGCACCACTCGGCTCGTTGCGATGGCAAGAACCAAACTCTGCCAAACGCATCGGCAAATCACGGTACGAACGCAGACCGTTATTGAAAATCTGAACATGTCCCGGGCAGTTCATCGGTTTAACCGCGTATTCGCGTTTTTCCGAACTGGTTACGAACATATTGTCTTTGTAGTTATCCCAGTGACCGGATTTTTCCCAAAAGGTTTTATCCATGATTTGAGGAGTTTTGACTTCCTTGTAACCGGCGGCATTCAGCTCTTTGCGCATATGCTGCTCAATGGTCTGCCACAAAGCCCAACCTTTGGGATGCCAAAACACCATACCCGGTGCTTCGTCCTGCAAGTGGAACAAATCCAGTTGCTTGCCTAATTTGCGGTGGTCACGTTTTTCTGCTTCTTCAATACGCTGGATATAGGCTTTTAATTCGTCTTTTGTCGCCCAAGCGGTGCCGTAAATACGTTGCAGCATTTCATTATTGCTGTCGCCTCGCCAGTATGCACCTGCCAGCTTGGTCAGCTTGAAGTTTTTCAGGAAGCGGGTGTTCGGAACGTGCGGACCGCGGCACATATCAACATATTCCTGATGATGATACATACCCATTGCTTCAACTTCGGGCATATCTTCAATCAGGCGCAGTTTATATTCTTCGCCGCGATCTTGGAAAATTTTGATGGTTTCGGCGCGCGGAGTCATGATTTTGATTACATCATAATCCTGAGCAATCAATTCTTTCATACGCGCTTCGATAGCGGCAACATCCTCAGGCGTAAACGGTTTTTCCGTTGCGATATCGTAATAAAAGCCCTCTTCAATGACGGGGCCGATAACCATTTTTGCATTAGGATAGAGCTGCTTGACCGCATGACCGACAAGGTGGGCGCAAGAGTGGCGGATGATTTCGACGCCTTCTTGGTCTTTCGGGGTAATGATTTGGACGGTTGAATCTTCGGTAATCGGATCGCACGCATCGACCAATTTGCCGTTTACCTTACCCGCCACTGTCGCCTTCGCCAAACCTGCTCCGATAGACGCGGCAATCTGTGCCACGGTAACGGGCGATTCGTATTGGCGGACTGAACCGTCCGGCAAGGTAATGTTCAACATCAAAAAGCTCCAAAACATTAAAAAATAACGGCAAAAAATGCCGTTTAGAAAATTTGGTAGGCACGATTGGATTCGAACCAACGACCCCCACCATGTCAAGGTGGTGCTCTAACCAACTGAGCTACGTGCCTGTATTTGAGAAAGCGCGAATTGTAGCTGAAGGCGGGCAAACTTGGCAAGCGTATCCGACACTCTCACATCCGGTTTGTTGTTTTCAGACGGCCTCTTTTACTGCACATCCTTCCCTTTTTTGCCGAAATAAACAAAACCGGCCACACCTAACAACACCATCGGCAGGCTCAACCACTGCCCCATCGACAAACCGAAAGTCAGCAGGCCGAGATAGTCATCAGGCTGGCGGGCATATTCGGCGATGAAGCGGAATACGCCGTAACCCGCCAAAAACAACATGGCTGTTTGCCCGACCGGCCGCTGTTTGCGCGAAAACCACCACACCAGCACAAACAACATCAGACCTTCTAAAGCGAACTGGTACAACTGCGACGGATGACGCGGCAGAGCGCCGTATTGCAACAGCCATTCTGCCCATTGCGGATTACTTTGCGCCAAGTGCGCATCGACTTGCGCCGCCTGCGGGAAACCCATCGCCCAGAAATTCGACGGATCAGTAACCCGCCCCCACAATTCGCCGTTGATAAAATTGCCGATACGCCCCGAAGCCAGTCCGAGCGGCACAAGGGGGGCGATAAAATCCAATACTTGCATCCATTTCAAGCCTTTCCTGCGGGCAAACAGCCAACTGGCGGCGACTACGCCCAAAAAACCGCCGTGAAACGACATGCCGCCCTGCCACACTTTAATTATTTCCGCAGGGTGGCTGAAATAGTATTCCGGCTGATAAAACAGCACGAAACCGAGCCGTCCGCCCAAAATCACACCCAACACACCCCAAGTCAGGAAATCGTCCAACATTTCGGCCGTAAACGGCGTGTTACCCTGACGGATACGGCGGCGGCCCAACCACATGAACAGCACGAAGCCGACGATATAGCTGAGTGCATACCAGCGCACGGCCAGCGGGCCGAGTTCGAAAGCGGCAGGATTGAATTGCGGGTGGATAAGCATACGGTATTCCTTGATTTTGGCAGGCGGCCATTATACGCAAAGCATCCGACGGCGCAAAACGCGCCTTTCAGACGGCCTCTCCTCCCGCAAACGTGCGGATTTCCGAACCTGTGGTTTATAATGGCCGTCCGTTTTCCCAACCCACCCTCCGGCAACAGTTATGACCACCTTAAAAAACGACACTTTCCTCCGCGCCCTGCTCAAACAGCCCGTCGAATACACGCCGATTTGGATGATGCGTCAGGCGGGGCGTTATCTTCCCGAATACAAAGCCACGCGCGCGAAAGCGGGCAGCTTCCTCGATTTGTGTAAAAACACCGAATTGGCGACCGAAGTTACCATCCAACCTTTAGAACGCTTCGATTTGGACGCGGCGATTCTGTTCTCCGACATCCTGACCGTCCCCGACGCAATGGGCTTGGGACTGTATTTTGCCGAAGGCGAAGGCCCGAAATTCGAACGCGCCTTACAACACGAAGCCGACATCGCCAAGCTGCAGGTTCCCGATATGGAAAAACTGCAATACGTTTTCGACGCGGTAACTTCCATCCGTAAAGCATTGGACGGCCGCGTACCGCTTATCGGCTTCTCCGGCAGCCCGTTCACACTCGCCTGCTACATGGTCGAAGGCGGCAGCAGCAAAGAATTCCGCACCATCAAAACCATGATGTACTCGCGCCCCGATTTACTGCATAAAATCCTCGACACCAATGCCCAAGCCGTTACCGCCTATCTCAACGCCCAAATCGACGCGGGCGCGCAGGCAGTGCAGATTTTCGATACTTGGGGCGGCGTCCTGAGCGATGCGGCGTTTAAAGAATTCAGCCTCAAATACATCCGCCAAATCGTTGCCGGATTGAAACGCGAAAGCGAAGGCAGACGCGTTCCCGTCATCGTGTTTGCCAAAGGCGGCGGACTGTGGCTGGAAAGCATGGCAGAAATCGGCGCAGACGCATTAGGCTTGGACTGGACGTGCAACATCGGCGAAGCACGCCGCCGCGTCGGCAACCAAGTCGCCCTGCAAGGCAACTTCGACCCGTTTGCCCTCTTCGGCACGCCCGAATCCATCCGCACCGAAGTCGCGCGCATCCTTGCCGATTACGGACACGGCAGCGGTCATGTATTCAACCTCGGACACGGCATCAACCAATACGCCGACCCCGAACACGCAAAAATCTTAGTTGATACCGTACACGAACTGTCGCGCCAGTATCACGTTTGATTAAACAAAAGGAAATAAAGAGGCCGTCTGAAAGCGAAACCTTACTTTCAGACGGCCTTTCCTCAACAAACAGCTCTAAACAGACTTCGCCAACCGAACCCATTGAGGCAACAACCACTCCAAATCGAACCGATCCAACAAAAGGCCGTCTGAAAAATCAAACCGCTATCTGCAAGCAATACATAAAACGGCATGAATACCACTCAAACCGCCCTCACCCGCAACCGCCCGAAAGGACAGCCCGTGCAGTGGAAAAAATCACTGAATGAAATCGAAGAAATGGTTTGCCGGCAAACCGAACGGCACATCCGAATCATGCAAACCGACCGCAACGCCATCCGTATCGAAGACAAAGTCGGTTTGGATTTGGTTTTGGAACAAGTGTATGATGACGGCCTTTTGTTTGGCTACCGCCTTCCGTTCGGCCTGAACGCCATCGCCAAAACGGCAGGCAAAATATTGGCCGGCCAGGTTCGGACCCAAAAATTGAATTGGGATGCGGAACAGCAGCAAATCCGCGTCAATCTGTCCGTATTCAGCCAAATCAAGCCTCTGTTCGCAAACCACAAACTGGCTTCGGCAGAAATCGACAACAACCAACTGTGTTTGAATTTTTCCCCTAAGGAAACCAACCCATGACGTTCAGCGACTATTTTATAAATTTGATATTAAGTGCCGTATTGATTATCGGTGCCTACCAATTTTACTTCTTTACCCAACGACACCCCTTACGCAAACCCATCGTATGGGACTCCGTCGTCGATGAAGAAATCCCCTTCCGCCCGCGCTGGTCGTGGGTGTACAGCTTCCTCTACTATCCGGCCATCCTCTACCTCAACCTGATTGCGACCGACCACCGCCACTTCATCATGATGGCCTTCAGCTTCTTAGTCCTACTGTTTATGCAGATGCTGTTTTTTTGGCTGTTCCCCGTCTCCACGCCGCCGCACTGGCGTAACATCAATCCGGGTAAAACCCCGTCGGAGTGGTTTTTACAGTTTGTGCAGAAATTCGACCAATCCAGCAACTGCTTCCCCAGCATGCACGTTTCCGTCGCCATGCTGACTGCGCTGCACGCCATGCCGGTCATGGGCGGATGGGCATTCCTTTTTCCCGTCTTAATCGCGATTTCCTGCATATTTACCAAGCAGCACTACCTTATCGACCTGCCTGCCGGTGCCGCACTGGGCGCGTTTGCCTATTGGCTGTACCTCCCGACAGCCTGACAGGCAGACACGCGCGGCAAATATCTGTTATACTGTTAATGGAAATTATCGGCTATTGTAAACAATCTATAAAAACACAGAAATTACTGCTTCACGGAATTCATTAACCCAAAAACGGCCTTTGCGGTTCGTCCGAATTTGAGACGGGTCGATAGTGCGGTAATGGCGGAGTTTGGATACGGCAATAGAAGTGCCCGACCAAAATCCCGTCCGTTTCTGAACCGCCCCGTTCGAAAGCCAAACCCGGCCGAAACTGCAGGCATCCCGTGCCCTGCCGTCGATTTACAAAGGGAGAACACCATGAACGAAAACGAAATATCTGTCAAACAGCCGCCGCGACTGTTTTCCAAAACACAAAAAATCCTTGCCGAACTCGAAGCCAACCTCAACGGCCCGCTGCTTTGCTATTGGAACAGCAATGGCGGCAGCATCTGCCGCAACGACGTGCTGGCCCTTTACCGCATCCTCGAGCACGTCGATCAGCACGACACCGTTTACCTGTTCATCAAAAGCGACGGCGGCTCCGGCAAAGAAGCCCTGCGCATGATCAACCTTATCCGCAGCCACTGCCGCAACCTAGTCAGCCTCATCCCGCTGCAATGCGCTTCGGCCGCCACCATGATGGCCATAGGCGCAAACGAAATCCGTATGGGCTCGATGGCCTACCTTAGCTCCGTCGATACTTCGCTCACCCACGACCTCTCACCGATAGACCGTGATAACGACCGCGTTTCGGTCAGCCTCGACGAACTCAACCGCGTCGTCAAACTGTGGAAGAACAACACGGAAGACACCGGTTCCAACCCCTACAAATCCCTGTTCGAGTACGTCCATCCCCTGGTTATCGGCGCGGTGGACAGGGCCGAATCGCTATCGATCAAACTGTGCGAAGAACTGCTGTCCTACCACATCATCGACCCCGTCCGCGTCCACAGCATCGCCGAAACCCTCAATTCCGGCTACCCCACCCACAGCTATCCGATACTGACCAAAGAAGCCCGCCGTATCGGCCTGAACGCCCGCGAACTCGACAAACCGGTAAACGACCTGCTGCTCGCCCTAAACGCCTGTTACAGCGAAATGGGACAGCGCGCCGTTACCGACTTCGACGACACCCGCTCCCACTCCAATGAAATCCTCAACATCTTGGAAGCGCGCAACGTTCAGGTCTTTTACCAAAACGACAAAGAATGGTTCTACCGCACAGAAGAACGCCGTTGGCTGACCTTAAACGACAACTCCAACTGGCACGTTACCGAATCCATCAAAGGCAAAGTGCAGCATTCCATCCTCCACCTATCCTAAACGGAATGCCGTCTGAAAACAGGCAACCCGCCTTTTCAGACGGCCTCAACATAAAACACTACTGACAAAACCACTATGCAAACCTGGACAGAAGCACTCGGCAAAGAAAAGCAGCAACCCTATTTCCGGCACATCATCGACACCGTCAAAGCCGAACGCGAAAGCGGGCAAACCGTCTATCCGCCTGCCGCCGACGTCTTCAACGCCTTCAAAGCCACCGAATTTAGCCAAGTCAAAGCCGTCATCCTCGGCCAAGACCCCTACCACGGCGAAGGACAGGCGCACGGACTGGCCTTTTCCGTCCGTCCGGGCATCGACATCCCGCCCTCCCTGCAAAACATCTACAAAGAACTTGCCGACGACATCCCCGGTTTCCGTATCCCGAACCACGGCTGCCTGCAACACTGGGCGGAACAAGGCGTCCTCCTGCTCAACACCGTCCTCACCGTCCGCGCCCGCCAAGCCCACTCCCACGCCGCACTGGGCTGGGAAACCTTTACCGACACCGTCATCCGCCGCCTGGCCGAACAACGCGAACACCTCGTCTTCATCCTCTGGGGCAGCCACGCACAGAAAAAAGGCGCGTTCATCGACCGCGGCCGCCACCTCGTCCTCACTTCGCCGCACCCCTCTCCCCTGTCGGCCTACCGCGGCTTTTTCGGCAGCAAACCCTTCTCGCAAACCAACGCCTACCTGCAAAAGCACGGCCAAACACCGATAGATTGGCAGATGTAACGGCAAACAAAAGGCCGTCTGAAAACACCTTCAGACGGCCTCTCCGATTTCCAGTATCATCATGCCTTTACACAACCGCAACCGAACATGAAAAAAGCCAAACGCTACCCCTTCCTCAAACTGCAACGGCAACGCTTCGCCCTGCATTTCGATAACCAATCCTCCGCCGCAGGCCTCCCCTCCGAGCGCGACTTCTACCGCTGGGCATGGCAGGCGGTCAAACAGCACCACCGCCACGCCGACATCTCCCTGCTCCTGCTCGACGAAGAACCCGCCCGAGCCTGCAACCGCGATTACAGGGGCAAAGACTACGCCACCAACGTCTTGAGCTTCGCCCTCGACGAAGGCGAAACCATGTACGCCCCCGCCCTTTCAGACGGCCTGCACGGCGATTTGGTCATCTGCCCGCAAGTCGTCTTCAAAGAAGCCGCCGAACAAGGCAAAACACCCGAACAACACTTCGCCCACCTCACCATACACGGCGTTTTGCACCTAATGGGCTACGACCACATCGAAGATACCGAAGCAGAAGAAATGGAAGCCCTTGAAACCCGCCTGCTAAATCAGTTAGCATACCCCGACCCATACTCACAGGACGAACAATAATGGATGACAGCCCGTCGAAACCCAACTTTTTCGAACGACTCATCAGCCGCATCAACGGCGACGCACCCGATACCGCCGAAGGCGTATTGGCCCTCCTGCGCCAAGCGCACGAACAACAGGTATTCGACACCGACACCCTGCAACGGCTGGAGAAGGTACTCGACTTTGCCGAACTCGAAGTGCGCGACGCCATGATTACCCGCTCGCAAATGAGCGTCATCAAATCGACCGACAGCCTCGAACGCATCATCCCCTACGTCATCGAAACCGCACACTCGCGCTTTCCCGTCATCGACGGCGACAAAGACACCATCCTCGGCATCCTGCACGCCAAAGACCTGCTCAAATACGCCTTCAACCCCGAACAGTTCAACCTCGAACAACTCCTGCGCCCGGCGTTTTTCGTCCCCGAAGGCAAATCCCTCAATGCCCTGCTCACCACCTTCCGCGAGCAAAGGCTGCACATGGCCATCGTCATCGACGAATACGGCGGCACATCCGGCCTCGTTACCTTTGAAGACGTCATCGAAGAAATCATCGGCGACATCGAAGACGAATTCGACGAAGACGATTCCGCCGACAACATCTTCGCCGTTTCCGCCGAACGCTGGCGCATCAACGCCGTAACCGAAATCGAAGACATCAACGCCTTCTTCGGCACAGACTACCGCAGCGAGGAAGCCGACACCATAGGCGGGCTGGTCATCCAAGAACTCGGCCGCCTGCCCGTACGCGGCGAAAAAATCATCCTGCCGCCGCTGCAATTCACCGTCGCCCGCGCCGACCACCGCCGCCTGCACACCCTGATGGCCGTGCGTGTGAAGGAATAAATCCGCGGATACAAAACGAAAGGCCATCTGAAAACCGGAAAACGGTTTTCAGACGGCCTTTATCGTTATTTTCGTTACATTAGGCTGTAAAGCGGGTAACCCTTGGGCACGACATGTTTCTTCCCGTTATACGGCATCAGGTATTTCTGCCGCCGGTATCGCTTCTTACCCTGCGTTCCGCTGAGTGAGGCTTCAACCGCCCACACATCAAATTCGGGCTTCAAGCGGCGGTTAAACGAAACATCTGCGTCCAAAGAGGTTTCCATTTCTTCGCAATGGCGCCGCTCCCGCCCTTTGTATTCTTTGCAATTTCCGTAATGAGCCCCGTTGTCCAAACCAGTCGGAATGTAACTGTTGGCGATACGGTTGTGGTTGTCGCTGAACAGCAAAAACAATCCTGTCACTGTCGAACCTTGTCCGGTATAGGCCGTTTCGACGGCATAGCCCCAATTTTGCCCGCCTACCTGCATAAACCGCCAATCTTCGGCATCGGGCGTTTTACCCCACGCGCCGACTTCATCTTTACCGTGCAGCTTGATTGCCCACTTGCCGTCCTCCTTCTCCAAAACGAACACTTCTGCTAGGCCGGACGAGGCATGCGAATCGTTTATCCGTTTTTCTTCAAGGTCGTAGGCAAAACCCGTATAGAGTTCGTAGCGCGTGGTTTTGCCGTTGCGGGTAACGGTATGTCCGGCCGCGCGTTTCATACAGTAGGCCGTATTTCTAAGATTCTGACTGTCCTTGGGCGGGTCGGACAGTTGGCATTTTTCGGCCGCCACAGGGCGGTTGTAATGCTGTTCGATTACATGACGGATGGCGGCATCATCGGCAGGTGCCGCCAAAGCCGGCACGGCCAATACGGCTGGGATAAGGGTGGAAACGATGCGTTTCATTCAAAACTCCTGATTTTGTGTTTGATGCGTAGAACGGACGGTCAAACGGTTGCCCCGCCGCAGCGGGCAAAGAAAAGGCTTACGCAAAGCCTGCCACTCCGTTCGTCCGCAAAAAATTGCGGCGTGTTTCAGGCAAAGGCCGTCTGAAAACCGAAAAATCGTTTTCAGACGGCCTTTGACAAAATTCAGCCCCATGCGGCAAGAAATTCGCGCCAATGTTCCTGCCCGTCTGCCAGCGTTTGCAGATAATTTTTCAGACGGCGGATTTCCTGCTCGTACTCGTCGCCGTCCAACGCGCCGCTCATCAGGCGGAAACGCAGGTACATCAAATAAGTATTGGCCGCATCGGTTTCGCAGTAGTCGCGGATTTCTTTCAGACGGCCTTCATGAAACGCCTGCCAGACTTTACTGCCGTCCATGCCCAATTTTCCGGGGAAGCCGCACAGCTTAGCCATATCGTCCAAAGGCACATTGGCACGGGGCTGGTAAAGGGCGAGCAAGTCCATCAAGTCGCAATGGCGGTTGTGATAACGGCTGATGTAGTTGTTCCATTTAAAATCGCGGCTGTCGCCGAAATCGCCCTCGCCCATGTCCCAATAACGGGCGGCCGTGATGCCGTGTATCAGGGCGCGGTAGTGCAGCACGGGCAGGTCGAAACCGCCGCCGTTCCAGCTCACCAGCTGCGGCGTGTGCGTTTCAATCAGCTCAAAAAAACGCGCGATCACCGTTTCCTCGTCGTCGCCGATTTCGCCTATCGTGCCGACGTGGATTTTGTCCTGCCCCCAACGCATACAGCAGGATATGGCCACCACCTGTTGCAAATGGTGTTGCATAAAATCGCTGCCTGTCCGCGCACGGCGTTTCTGACGGGCGAATTCCACCACCTCCGCGTCTGCCACTTCCGACGGTAAGTCATATAGCGTGCGGATGCCGCGCACATCGGGAACCGTCTCAATATCGAAAGCCAAAATCGGTGTCATACTCGTATTCTCGCTGGGAATCTGACCATAATTGAGCGGATTGTGCAGCAAGGCGCGACTTTTGTCATGCAAAATACTTAGCCCTGCGCGCTTTTTTTCGGCATAATACCGACCCGGCGACAACGCCCGAATTTTATTGAGAAAACGAAAGCCAACATAAATATGAAAAGAAACACCCTCACCGTCCTGGCCGCCGCCCTGCTGATTGCCGCCTGCGGTCAAAACCAGGTCGGCGCAACCTCAGCGCAAGCCGCCGGCAAAACAGCCATCGGCGCAGGTTCGGCGAACGGCAAAACCGATGCTTCCGTCGAACAAACCATCCGTGGGAAATTAGAAAAAGCCTACGCCGAACAGCAAATTAAAGTGCTGTCCGTCCACCCTACCCCGCTGGACAACCTGTATGAAGTCGTCTTGAGCGGCAAAACCGTCATCTATACCGATGCCAAAGGCGACTACATGATTGTCGGCGACTTCATCGACATTAAAAACCGCAAAAGCCTGACCGACGAGCGCACGGCACAATTGAACGCGGTCGAATACGACAGCCTGCCTTTCGACATGGCGATTAAAGAAGTACGCGGTAACGGCAAACTCCAAGTAGCCGTCTTCTCCGACCCCGACTGCCCGTACTGCAAACGTTTGGAACATGAATTTGCCAAGATGACCGACATCACCATCTACAACTTTATGATGCCTTTGACCGGCCTGCATCCGGACGGTGCGCGCAAAGCCCAACAGATTTGGTGTCAGCCCGACCGTACAGCCGCTTGGACGAAATGGATGCGCGAAGGCAAAATGCCGCCGCAAGTTCCCGTATGCGACAACCCTGTCGATGAAACCACTTCGCTGGGCGAACAGCTCGGCTTCCACGGCACTCCGGCCATCGTCTTCCCCAACGGCCGCACACAGGCCGGTTATACACCGATGCCGCAACTGGAAAAAATCATCAAAGACAATCAAAAATAAGCTGAAAAGCATACAAAGGCCGTCTGAAACCTATTTCAAGGTTTTCAGACGGCCTTTTTACAAAAGGGGTTGTCCTAAATAACGAGGGCAAACCATGCTTTACCAATTTTATTTTAAAATAGGACAAGAACTTTTATTCCACTGCCGTTTAAACGCCACTCGCACCCCTTCAAATACAACTCAGAAATACCCTTGGGGAATGCCGTTAAACTTGCGTAAATGACGTTTTGCCTGATTCCCCAAGTTCTCAATTCCGTTAATATGATTTTGTCGTTCTACAAAATATGTGCTGTGATTGATAAAAAAATGACTAAATTCACTCACATCCAACATATCATAACTGCGGTAATAATCCGTACGAACAAGGGGCTGCCATAGATTAGCCCTAAATACAAGATGATTAAAAGATGAAAAAAATATTTTTATTTATTACCTTGTTTTTATTGCTGCCATTATTGACTTTTTTAATTTATACGGAGATTCCTTATAGTGGGTGTTTAAATTACAAGCCAGCTAAAGAATCGGAATTTCTACGAGTCATTGATGAATTGTCTGAGGAAAATACAAGGGAATATTTATTAAAGCGTAATCTTGTTGGCGGATATACATGGAAAGATTTTGAATATAGTCCTTACGATTTTACTGCTGATGACCGATTAGATTTTATTTATAAGGATCAAGATGAATATATATGCGATGCAGCACACGTACTGTTATCCCAAGATTATGATCAATCCCAAAAGGCATATACAATTTTATTGATGCAGCATACTTCGATTAGAGAGCATTTATACTTAGCAAAAATTGCGAATCAATCATATGGTCAAAAGATACTGACAGATAAAGAAGCATTAATTAATTTGTTTTATTCGCCAGACTTACATGGAACCGGAACAAACGCCAAATACCGATGGCTGCCGGCATGGAGAAGGGAATTCGGTAAATATGCTGAAAAAATGCTGACCGGAGAGCAATTAGAAATTATAAATAAAAGATTATTTTTTAGTGAATGGTAGAAACCTCGGGTTAGTATTTAATAATCATAAAGGCCGTCTGAAAACCGCTTGCGGGTTTTTCAGACGGCCTTTGTTATCCGAAAACGGCATCACAAAATCTGCAAGCCTTCCATACTCGGCAACACCTGATTATTCAACGTCGCATCAGACGCATAAGACAGCGCGCCTTGATTGCCGTTGAAGTCCGACAGAATGCTGCCACCGGCAAAACCATCCGGTGAAAGCAAATCCGACAGGCTCAATTTGCTGCCGCTATCGGTCAAACCGACTTCATGGACATCGTGTTTTTCCAAAGCCAGAGTCAGTTTTGCCTTATGGCTGTCCACTTCCGCCTGATATGTCGAAAGCAGCGGTGCTTTCGCGCCATTGTGCGTATTGCCGTCGGCGGATTGCAAAGCGACTTCACCGCCGGCTTTGGTCAGCCAGCGCGGCCATAAACCGCCGGTATGGCCATCCCAAGTGGTGCTGTGTAAGTGGTTGCCGTTTATTTCGGCTGTTGCCTTATGCGTGGTGTCGTTATTGACGACGATAAAGGAATGCTGCGCTTCGCCGTTGCTGGTCAGCTCGTTACCGGAAATGTCGTAATGCTCGGCGTTGCCGCGTACATAAATGGCTTCGGTTTCACCATAATTTTCTTTACCGATTTCGATTTCATTGTCTTTAATCATTACCGAACCGCGCAGGCTGTTAACGTGCGTTTCTTTGTCTTCGGCCACCACAATGGCTGATCGTCCGGCGGAAATTTCATCAATATGGGCTTTGTTGCCGCTGATGTTTACCGTGCCTATGCCTTCGCCCAATTCGCCCGTTACACGATTTTTGGTGTTGTTGATGACGGCAATCAGCGATTTGGTGGATTTGCCTTCCAATGTATTATCGACAATATCGACGCGGTAATTGGTTTTACTTTCATGATTGCGGAATTCAATGCCGAAGGTCTGTATGTTGTCTTTGTAAACATCCAGGCCTTTGATGGTATTGCCGCTAACGGTAAATTTACCCGGCACGTCGCTTTTGAAATCTCGGAATTGGGTATTGGTCATCAGCTGGATGGCGGAATAGCCGTGGTAGATGACTTCGTAGGGAAAGTTGTCTCGGTTGCCATCGTCTTTTTCCAATCGGAAATCCGCATCCTGCACGATGGTATTACCCTTAATCCTCACATCATCCATTACAAACTGGCGGTTATATACGCCGATGCCGTACAAACGATCGCCGTTGGATTGGTTGTTGGCAATGGTAATGTGGTTGCCGTCGTGGATGTCCAACCCTTTTCGGTAGTTGTGATCGGTCTTATTGTTGGTGAAAGTAATGTCGCGATTGTAGCTGCCCGCCATGGAAGCGATACCGTAGCCGGTACCGCCGTCGGCTTCATGGCCGTTGCGTTCTAACACATTGTTATCGGCGGTAAAGTCTTTCTGATAGCCGAACATCGCCCCTGCCACCCGGTTATGGTGCAGATAGCTGTCTTCGAGACGGTTGTGTTCGCCATAAGGCAGGTGTTCGTAATCCTCATCCACTTCGCCCAGAATCCGCCGTCCCTTAAAGGTGCGCCCCGTGGCCGAATGTGGGTCTTTCTCCAAGGTTTTGGTGGAACTGAAGAACACGCCCGCCCTGTTGGCACCGGATACTTCGACCGAACGGATGGTGGTGTGGTCGGCATCGTTTACCATAATGCCGTTTACTTTGCCGAAATAGCTGTAGCCTTCGCGATAAAAATCATCGGCGGTATATTTGATCGACAAATTGGCGATGGTAACGCCGTCTACGCCGTCCACCAATACGCCCGCATCGCGGCGGATGTCCATTTCGTTGGTGTTGGAATTGAACACGCCTTCCTGCACTTTGTCGAAACGGATTTCCGTTCCCTGTCCGTTCTGACTGCGGCCGACCATGCCGTCGCCGAACAAGCCGCCGATATGGCCGACTTTTTTATCAATGACGATTTGGTCGGAAACGTACAGCGTGCCTTTCAAGTGGACAAATACGCCCTTGGCATCGGGATTGGCCGCTTTCAATGCCAAACTTTCTTTTTCCGCTGCACGCAAGGCTTCCTGTATGGCGTGCAGGCTGTCCGTTTTGCCGGTGGGATCGGTACCGAATTCGGATGCGTCTATATATTTGCCGTATACGGGATGATCATGCAGGCTATAGCCGCCCTCAGCCGTGGCCGGAGTATCCGGTTTTACATCGGGCTTGGGGGGCTCAACAGGCTTCAGCTGCTCGACTAGTTTTTCAGACGGCCTCTCAACCGGTTTCGGCTGTTCCACCGGTTTCGGCTGCTCCACAGGTTTTGGCTGCTCCACAGGCTTTTCAGACGGCCTGTTTGTAGCCGTGGGCTGTTCGTTTTCAGAATTTCCCCTATCGCCCTTACGCACAGCTGCGCCCAAGGCTGCTGCACTGAGGCCGGCAAACAAGGCAGCACCGCCCTTGGACGGCATTGAAAGGAAAACAGCATCGGCAGTTTTAGCATCAGCAGTCGGAGTGAAAGAAGAAGTTTCGACCGGCTGGGGATAATCAGCAGCCGGCAGGGATTCTTGAGGCAGGTAAAAGGCTTGAGGAGGTGATGAATGGTAAGTGTAATAATCTTTGATGACGGCCGATGCTTTATCCTGGCCTGCAGGATGAATCAGCAAATCCTCGCCTTCCCGAGAAAACAAAACATCTTCAGGCAAGCGGCCGTTTTCATCGGCCAATTGAAAGACGGTATCTTTGTCGGCTTGTAAATACAGCGGCTGCTGTTGGCTTAACGAATACTTCCGGGGTACGGACAAAGGAAGACCATTGCCCGCTTTGCGGACGGTCAAGGTGATTTCAGACATATTTTTTCCTGTAATGTTTTAAATGTACGGCTTTATCCTGCAAGGCATTTTGCCGTTTATTGATTTATTTTTTTACGTTACTTTGTTATCGGCAATAGTATATAGACAAGTCATCCTACCTCCAAGCTTTATTTTCAACCGTTTATTTTATGCAACACTCGTCATAAACCGTATCCGGATTCACTTTCACGCCAGCATGATTGGTTGTTCGGCGTACAAGACGAGGAAAGGCCGTCTGAAAACCCGTTCTCAGGTTTTCAGACGGCCTTTTTATAGTGGATTAAATTTAAATCAGGACAAGGCGACGAAGCCGCAGACAGTACAGATAGTACGGCAAGGCGAGGCAACGCCGTACTGGTTTAAAGTTAATCCACTATACTTTTCAAACTATGCGCTTCAAATCCAGCCCAGCGTATTGGCAAACACCAGCAAAATCGCCACCGGCGCGAGGAAGCGCAGGGCGTTGAGCCACAGTACAATCACGGCCTGCGGCACGCTGCTGCCTTCGCGCATGTGCTCCAATACATCGCTCTTCTGCCGTATCCAGCCCACAAACACCGCCACCAAGAGCGAGCTGATCGGCATAATCAGCGCGGTAATCATGTAGTCCCACAGATCGAACAGTGTTTTGCCGAACAGCTTCCATTCGGAGAGTACGCCGAACGAGAGCGCGGAGGGGATGCCGACAATAAAAATTGCCGTGCCGATTATCCAAGTGGTTTTGCTGCGTTTGCTTTCGTCTTCGCGGATGGCGGCGGCAATCACGGTTTCCAGCATGGAGAAAGCGGAAGTGAGCGTAGCGAACACCACCAGCAGCATAAACACGGCAAACAGAATTTGCCCCAACGGCAGCTTCATAAACACGGCGGGCAGCACCACGAAAATCAACCCCGGTCCCTGTCCCGGCTCAAAGTTGAAAGCGAACACGGCGGGGAAAATCACCAAACCGGCCAACAGAGACACCAGCAGGTTCATCCACATAATACTGTTGCCGGAGCGGAATAAATCCTGTTTTTTATCCAAATAGGCGGCATAAGTAATCATGGTGGACACGCCCAGGCTCAGTGCAAAAAAGGCCTGTCCCAGCGCGGTGAGCATGGTTTGCGGCGTGAAGTGCGACCAATCGGGCTTGAGCAGGAAGGAGATGCCCGCCATCGCGCCGTCCAGCGTGAGCGAGCGCACCGCCAAGAGCAGCAGCAACACAAACAGCGCGGGCATCATGTATTTGTTGGCCCGTTCGATGCCCGCCGCGATGCCGCTTTTCACCACCCATACCGTCATCAGCATAAACAGTCCCTGATAAGCGATTGAGCCGACGGGATTGGAAATCGTGCTGCCGAACAGCGCGTTGAAATCCGCATTTTGGTGGATGCTGCCGTCAAACGCGTGCACCACATAATTCAGCACCCAGCCGCCCACCACGCTGTAGAACGACAGCAAAATAAAGCAGGCAAACACGCCCATGCGCCCGATCCACGGCCACAGGCTGTTCGGCGCGAGCGTTTTAAACGCATCCACCGCGTTTTTGCCGCTCTTGCGGCCGATATAAAACTCGGCCAGCTGCACCGGCAAGGCCACCAAGATGGTGAACACCAAAAACATCAACACAAACACCGCGCCGCCGTTGGTGCCGGCGGTATAGGGAAATTTCCAAATCGCGCCCAAGCCGATGGCGGAACCGGCGGCAGAGAGGATGAAGCCGATTTTGGACGACCAGGAAGCAGGGGTTTTCATAAATGTAATAACCTGTAAAGACCAACGAAGGGCGCGATTGTAGCAAAACAGGCAGGCGTAAATCCGCCCTGAAACCGGCGCGGTGAAATTAAGCAGGATTGCTGCACGGAACAAACCGCATTCAACCTACCGTTTTAGGAAAACGGCATCATATGAAATAAAATGCTGTAAAATTGAAAAATTAAAAATAATATTTTAAACGAAAAGCAAAAAGGCCGTCTGAAAACGCCGCCTACCGTTTCAATACAGCAAAGCGGTCAAAGCCGAAATCAACACAGGTGCGGCCAGCGTCAAAATAAAGCCGCTGACAATCGCGTATTTCACATATTCCGGCTCACAGTTTTCCTTTACAAATGGCAGTGCGGAATCCATCGCCGCCGCGCCGGAAAGGCCGATGGCGGCGGCAGGCTGGGTTTTGCCGAAAAAATAGAGGAATACGATGCTGAACATTTCGCGAAAAAAATCGGTCATCAAAGCCGTCGCACCCATTTCGGCAGACACCAGTTCGCCCACCATCGGCCCCGACAGGGAAAACCAGCCGAAGCCTCCCGATAGCATCAGGCTTTGGCCGAACGAATACGGCGTCAGGAATGAAAAAGCCAAACCTGCCGCCGCCGTGGCCGCCGCTGCAAACAGGGGCAGCAGGAATATGCGCCGGTTCAAGCCGCCTAGGCGGACATGCACCAAATCCGTCCCCACCAAAAAAATCAGTAGGTACAGAACCTGCGTGCTGCCGATTACGCCTTCCAAAGTACCGTGCGGCAACAGGCGGTAGGCCGCTACACCCGTCGCAAACGCCGCCACGGCTTTGAGACAGCCGAAAAAAGGCGGCCAAAAACTGCCCGACGGTGCCGCCCTGCCGCCCTTACGGTACAGCAACGCGGCGGTAAAGGCGGCAATCAGCGAGGAAAGCAGCAAGGCGCGTTTCACGACATCCGCACCCAAAGCCTTATCGGTAAAAATGCCGCCGAATTCCGCCCCCATCAAAAACAGCAACAGCAGCACCACGGCCGACAATGGTTTGAGCATCTGCCGCAAAACAGACGGCGGCAGGATTTTCCCCACTGCAAAACCGAGCAGCAGCAAACCCGACACCGATAAAACGGGTAAGAGGGAAGTCATGATTTGTTCTCACTTATTTGAATGCCGATGCAGGATGAGGCCGTCTGAACGCTTTATTCACTGTGCCAAAACCTGCGTGTAAATCGCTTTCAGACGGCCTGTTACCGCCTGTTCGCCGAATTCTTCCAAACAGGCGGCGCGCAGGGTTTCGGCCGGATAGCGCGCGCGGTTTTCCGCCATTTCCAGCAGGGCTTCGGCCAAGGCTTCGGGCTGTTCTTTCGGCACGAGCAGGCCGTTGTTTCCGTTCACGATGCCCTCCGGCCCGCCGCAGCGGGTGGCGATGGCGGGCAAGCCTTGCGACAAGGCTTCGATGAAGACCACGCCGAAGGTTTCGTTGCGGCTGGCGAGGACGAAAGCGTCGCTGCCGCGCATCAGCCGCAAAACCGCGCCGTTATCCAACGCGCCGAGGAAATCCACCGCCGCATCGATTTTCAGACGGCCTGCCTGACGTTTCAAAGCCGCCTCTTCCACGCCGCCGCCGCCGATTTTCAACCGCAAATCCGGCCGTTTTTCCAGCGCGCGGGCGAAGGCGTCCAGCAAAACGTCGAAGCCTTTGTTGCGGTTCAAATGCGCCACCGAGCAGAAAGTAAAACCGTTTGAGGCCGCCTGAAAACCCCTTTCGGGCAAAGGTTCGCAAAACGCCGCGCCCAGTATATTGGGCAGATACCGCCATTCCGAGCCGCCGTATTCCGAAGCCAGCAGGCGGCAGAAATCGGGGCTGACGGCAAACCGTGCCGCCGCGCCGTCCGCCGCCGCCCGCATGGCTTCGCGCTGCCACGGCCTGATTAAGCCGCGCGCGTAAGTGCTGCTGTGCTCGGTGATGACGTAGGGGATGCCGTGCCGCTGCGAGATGCGGTGCGCGAGGATGCCGCCGTGATTGACCGCATGGGCGTGCAGGATGTCCGGCCGCCCCTGTTCGGCCAGATAACGTTCGAACAGGCGCATTCCGGCCGCCACCCAGCGTTCGCGGTCGAGATACGGGATGCGCGGGAAGAAATAAACGCTGTGGCGCGTATAGGTGGGAATCGGGCCGTCTGAAAAACATTCCGTTCCGTAACGGCCCGAGAATATTTCGCGTAGGCGGCGCGGCGAACGGAACAGCGGCGCAACCACGCCGACGCGCAAACCGGCGCGTTGCAGGGCGTGCGCCTGCTGGCGGAAGAAGATGCCGTCCAAAGATGACGGCGTTTCGGGATACCACGAAGGCAGCAAAAGGACGTGCATTATCGGTTATTCCTCGTTTTCAGACGGCCTGCCAAACGGCGGTAACGCCAAGCCAATGCCGCCAAACCAACCAGCCATACGGCGGCGAAATAAGGATACAGGCCGTCGCCGCAGGCCGTGTACGCCAGGCAAACCGCCAAACAGGCGGCTGTCGTGCCGTAGAGCGTGCCGCGCGGCAGCGGCTGCCACAAGCGGGCGGACAATTCGGTTTTCAGGGCGAAAAACAGCCAAAACGACACCGCCGTCGCCATCGCCGCCCCGCGCGCGCCCCACAGCGGAATCCACAGGTTCAGCAGCAACAGGTTGCACAACAGCGCGGCCAGCGAAATCAGCGGCACCGGCCAATTCCGCTTACTGACATGAATGCCGATGCCGCTGACTTCGGTCAGCGTATAAAGTAGCGGAAACAGCAGCGACGACAGCAGCACGAACTGCACCGGCGCATACTGCGGCGGCAACAGCAGCGTAACCGCAGGCGACAACAGGCCGGCCAGGCACACAATCGCCGCCGCCGCGTCCGTCATCTGCCGCGCCACCGCCGCCACCTTCGCCGTATCCCCGCCCTGCGCCACCCACTTGAACACCATGGGCGACCAAACGGTGGAAAACACGCTTTGAAAAACCATCGCCGCCGCACCGAAACTGACCGCCATCGAATACACGGCCAACTCTTCCAAGCCCGCCAAATCGCGCAACAGCCAGCGGTCTATCGAAGTAAACGCCCAATAAATCAAACCGCCCAAAGCCAGCGGCAGGCCGTACTTCAGGCCGTCTGAAAGCTGCCGCGCGTCAAACGGCGCACGAAACGCGGCGGCGCACTCATGCCGCGTCTGCCACAGCAGCAACCCCGCCGCCGCCCACTGGGAGGCCGCATACACCGCCGCCAACACCCGAATATCCGCCCGCGTGCCGAAGCAGGACACGGCCGCCACCGCCGCCAACACCAACAGCTTGGGCAGCAGTTGGCTGAAAGAAAAAGCCAGCGCGCGCTCCTGCATCCGCAAAATCAGCGACAGATAGCGCACCGGCAGCAAGCCGGCAGCAAACAGCAGGCACAGCAGGCTCAAAGTCCTGTCGGCCAAACCAAAAATCTTTTCAGACGGCATATCGGGCGCGGACAGCCAAACCGCCGTTGCGGCCGCCACCCCCAAAAGCAACGGCGGCCAGGCCAGGTTTTTAAACAAAGCCGCCTGCCGCCCGCCGCAATGGTGGAACTCGCGCACATAAGCCTGATCCAGCCCCAAGCCCAGCACGATTAAAGCCAACGAGGCCGCCGTTTGCAGCAGCACGATGCGCCCGATGTCGCCGCCGGCAAAATGCCACGACATCAACGGCAGCGTCAGTAGCCCGGCGGCGGCACTGCCGACCGGCCCCAAGGCATAGGCCAGGAGTTTGTTTCGATTCATAAAGGAAATGGCGGAAAGAAACCGGAAAGCCGCACATTATAGCGGCTCGCAACAAAAACGATACGGCGGCACTGCCGCCCCTGTTATCCGAAAGGCCGTCTGAAAACCTGTTTTACGGTTTTCAGACGGCCTTTGCTGTATTTCAAACCGTCAAAGATTATTTCTTCTGCGAACCGCCGAAGCCGATTTGTTTCGAATTGCCGCCGTTGCTGAAATACGCGCTGCCGGCCAATTCGTCGGCTTGGGGGCCGTACAGAGTCAGACCGTAGCTGCCGCCGGTCAGGCCGCTTGACACCGCCCTGCCGCCGTCCACGCCGACCGTGCCGTCAGGACGGGCATGCAGATTGTGTTTTTCCAATGTAACCGAGTTCAAACCTTTCAGGCCGGTAATGCTGCCCTCGCCGGTTTTCCTACCGAAATCGATGGTGTAATCCAATTTGCCGTTGCGGTCGTCGCCGCCGGCAAAAGCTTTGCCTTCATAACGGATTTTGCCGCTCGGCAGCTTGTCTTCCGTCGTATGTGTGCCTTGGATGGTATTGACTTCGAATTTGGTATCGACGGGACGGCTGCTGCCGTCGGGATATTTTCCGCCCGCCGGATGCCTGCCGGCCACCACGGAATAATTTTGCTTGTAGATGAGCAGCTCGCCGTTTTCTTTGGTTTGGTCGGCATAATTGAGTTCGTACTCCAAGCCCGTTATTTTTCCCGTTTTTTTATAACTGATGTCGATTGTCTCACCCTTGCGGTAAGTCTTGACCCGGTCGGCGCCGCTTTTTTCGCTGTCGGTAATGGTGATGGTGTCGTTTTCAGACGGCAGCAGGCTGTTTGTCTCGCTGCTGCCGACGGTCAGCTGGTTGAACTGCCCTTTGACTTTCGGATTCAGCGGATCGGTTATCGCACCTGCCAAACCGTCGGCAGTCCGACCGCAGCCGGCCAGCATTAAAGAAACGGCAATCACGCTAAAAAAATACTTGTTTTTCATAATACTATCCTTATTCAAACACCACAATGCAACGTTATTATTGTAACATCATCCCGTTCTGCTTACGGGCTTCGGCATCAAATAAGACAATTTGTCCAAACAACAATCTGATAATAAATAAAAAATAAGTTTGTAAAAATCAAGACACCGCACTCCCGTCTGCAACCGCCTTTCAGACGGCCTGCATTTTATTTACAATACCGTTTGAATGTTTACATTACGAAACACAATATGACTTCAAAATCACAAACCGACCGCCGCGACTGGCGGGCGCAGGAAATGCTGCTGCTGCAACAAGTCATCCAAAACCTGGGCAAAGACGGCGGCGCGCACCACACCGCCCTGAAAATCATGCTGCAACTGATGAGCGAATTTTTCGGTTTGAACCAGGGGCGCATCGTCCTGCAGCACATCGACGACGAAAACGCATCCATACGCTACGCCTACGGCATGTCGCCCGAACAAGTCGCGCGCGGCGTATACGCGCCCGACGAAGGAATCACCGGCACCGTATTGAAACATGCCCACATGATTGTGGCCGACGACGTGCGCAACGACCCCCTGTTCCTCGGCCGTACCGTCCTGCGCGAAGACATGCCGCCCGAACAAACCATGTTCATCGCCCTGCCGATAGCCGCCCACAACCGCACCTTCGGCGTACTAGCCTGCCTGCGCGCCCGCTACAGCCCCCGCCCGCTGCACGACGACGTTTCCCTGCTGAAAATCCTGTCCACCCTGGTCGGCCAACTGCTCTACATCCACGAAAACAACGAAGCCCACACGCAAAAACTGCAAAGCCAAAACCAAAAACTCAAACAAACCCTGCAATCGCACAGCCGCCGCTACGGCATCGTCGGCTCGTCCGCCCCGCTTTTGAACGCCGTGAGCGAACTCGAACGCGTGGCGCACAGCAACGCCAACGTTTTGCTGCTGGGCGAGAACGGCACGGGCAAGGAAATGTTTGCCCGCACCCTGCACACCGCCGGACGGCGCGTCGGCCAGCCCTTCATCAAAGTGGCCTGCAACGGCGCGGACAACGACACCCTCGGCCGCGAAATCTTCGGCCAAGGCGAAGAAAGCGGGCTGCTCGAACAGGCCGACGGCGGCACGATATTCTTCGACGAAATCGCCGCGCTGGACGCAGACCTGCAAGGCCGCCTGCTGCACGTTCTGCAAAACAACGCCGTACAACGGCTGGACGGCGGCAAAGCCCGCAACATCAACGTCCGCATCATCACCGCCACCACGCGCGACCTTGCCGCCGAAGTGGAAAGCGGCCGCTTCGACCCCGACCTCTACTACCGCCTCTACGTCGTCCCCATCCACCTGCCCACCCTGCGCGAACGCCGCAGCGACATCCCCGAACTCGTCGCCTACTTCATGCACCGCATCAACCGCGAAACGGGCAAAAACGTCAATCTGACCACCGAAGCGGTGGAGCAACTGCAATACTACTCCTGGCCGGGCAACGTCTTCGAACTCGAACGCTTCCTGCACGAGCTGGCCAAACAAAGCGAAGGCAACATTGCCGACGAACATCAGGTTTGGCGGCTGCTTAACCAACAATCAGGCAAACCTGTTCCCGCCGTCGCCCCCAAGCCCGCCCAACGCGCAAAAAACGCCGGTTTCGCCGTTCAGGGCAACCAAGCGCGGCCGTACCTCCAAGCCGATTCCCATTCGCTGGAAAAAATCGAAGAAACGCTGGCCTACTGCCGGGGCAACAAAACCCAGGCCGCCCAAATGCTCGGCCTCTCCACGCGCCAGCTTTATTACCGGCTGGAAAAGCTGAAAAAGGAAAAAGCAGGGCAATAAACCCCGCCGGTTCCGACAAAAGGCAAATACGGCATGGAGGCCGTCTGAACATTTTCAGACGGCCTCCATGCCGTATTTTTTGCCGCTTTATTCCGATTTGGCCCATATGAGCCGGATGCGGCACATTGGAATCAGGAATGGCGGCCGTTATCGCCCGTCGGGCTTTAAGGCCGTCTGAAAGCTGCATCTGCCGTTTTCAGACGACCCCAACCTATCGGTGGCGGCAAGTATTAGAAACTGTAATTCACCCGCGCCGTATAAGTGCGCGGCGCGCCGGGCATGGCGTCGGAACGCCAGTATTTTTGATTGAACAGATTGCCGACGGCGAAAGTGAGGTTCAGATTTTTGCGGTTCCAGCCGAGCATGGCGTCGGTGCGGGCGAAGCCGGGAAGCGTGGTGGTTGCTTTTTGGCTGGAGTTGTAGCCGTAGCGTTTGCCCGTACCGGTTACGCCGATTTCTCCGTAGAGGTTTTCGGTCGGCGTGTAACGGAAAAACAGGTTGCCGGTAACGTTGCTGGTGTTATTCAAATGGATGCCCACGCGGTTGGGATTTTCCTTGTCTTCAGCCACTTTCGCCTGCATTACGCCCAACGATCCGCGCAGGTAGAGTTTTTTGGGGATGATTTGTCCGATGGCGGACAACTCCACGCCGCGCGAACGATGTTTGCCGCTGACTGCCCAAGTGTAGGGATCATTTTGCGCATCAGGGCGGTAGCGGATATTGAAGCGTTCGATTTGGTAAACCGACAGGGTGGTGTCCAAACGATTGTCCAGCCAACTGCTTTTGACGCCGGTTTCGTATTGGCGGGTGTACTCGGGGGCGGCGTTGAACACGGCGGCAGACGAAGTGTCGATACTCAAATAGCCGCGTCCGCCGTAAGGCGCGAAGCCTTTGTTATATGATGCGTAGAGCGTGTGGGCGGGCGTTACGTTCCACACTGCGCCGATGTTGGGGCTGAACGAGTGGCCGCTGTACTGGCGGCTGCTGCCGGTGAGTTTGTTTTCGGAATTGAAGGTGTATTTGTCGTAACGGCCGCCGAGGACGAATTTCAAATCGGGCGTGGCGGAGAAGATGTTTTGCACGAAGATGCCGTAGGAGTCGGCTTTGTGGCGGTTTTGGGTGAGGACGGGTTGCAGCCTGCCCGAAGCCGGCCAGCTTGCGCGGTCGTAGGGGTTTATGGAGGCGGAAAAGGCGCGGCTGAAACCCAATGTCGGGTTGCGGTGTTCGCGGCTGTAATCCATGCCTACGGTCAGGTGGTTTTCAAAACGGCCGATGGTGTAGTCGCCGTTGAGCGTAAAGTTGGATGACAGGGTTTTGTTGTCGGTCTGTTGCCAAGCGTAGTTGCGTTTGATTCGGCTGCCGTTTTCGCTGCCTGCAT